>MCNE01000031.1_pt1 | contig 72960 bp, 64 predicted proteins | sample 778201 | NCBI WGS metagenome assembly MCNE01 (sample SAMN04296813, study PRJNA304217) | bioreactor metagenome | isolation source: sewage enriched with benzalkonium chloride | place: Turkey: Istanbul urban wastewater treatment plant | reverse complement strand
TGTTTGCCGAGGAGATCCGCCACTTCACCGCGACCGCCGATGCCACGCTGGATGAGTTCGTCCGTCCGCTCAATGCGGCACTGGACAACCTGGATGAGCTGACCGCCTGGGTGCTGGATCGCGCGGCGACCAATTCCAACGAGATTGGCGCAGCGTCCGTGGAGTACCTGCAGGTATTCGGCTACACGGCCTATGCCTACATGTGGGCACTGATGGCCAAGGCGGCCCTGGGCAAGGAGCAGGACGATGATTTTTATGCCAGCAAGCTGGGAACAGCGCGTTTCTACTTCGCTCGCCTGCTGCCGCGTATTCATTCCCTGAGCGCTTCGGTCAAGGCCGGTAGCGAATCACTGTTCCTGTTGCCTGCGGAGCAGTTTTGATCGGGCAAAGTGCCTGTAAGTCATCTCTTACATCACGTGCTGCAGTTCGCCCATATCGGTGGATAAGGGGTACAGCTAATCTACGTTACATGGACGTCGCGCAGGAAGCGCAAAGCAACAACACGGACACGTAGGATTCCGCCAGGATGGTGGAGTGAAATGGATGTCAGGGAAACAGTCTGCAAAGCCCCGCTTCGGCGGGGTTTTCTTTTGCCCGGATTTTTTCCTCTCGCTGTTTCAGCCCAGGGTTTCCGGCAGCGCCGGGCCACTCAGGCGTCCGTCCTGGGTATGCAGCGGGTCCTCCAATAGCGTACGCAGCAATTCCAGCGTTCCTTGCTGACGCTGCAGGTCACGGCACACCAATCCGACTTTCAGCGGCACCCTGGGCTCGCTCAAGGGCTTCCAGAGCAATTCCCGGTTGCCGTGCTGCTGCTGGGAGCGTCCCGGCAAGACCGTGGCCAGCCGGGTATGAGGCAGGCTGTCGAGAATCCCCGCCATATTATTCAATTCCGCTTGCACCTGCGGACGCCGTCCCAGGTTGGCCAGTTGTGCCTGCCAGATCTGGCGGATCTGGAATTCCTCCCCTAGCAACAGCATCGGTAGCTCGGCCGCCTGGCTCATGGATACTTTCTTGAATTCGCGCAGGGGATGCTGTTCGGGGATGACCAGGGTCAGCTCGTCTTCGTACAGCGCAACGCCATGCAACCCCGGTTGCCGCGGTGGCAGATAGCTGATGCCGATGTCCAGCGAACCGTTGAGCAGGCGCCGTTCGATTTCCAGCCCGGTCAATTCGTAGATCTGCACCACCAGGTGTGGCTGGGCCTTGCGCACCCGTTCCAGCATTTGTGGTACCAGGCTGCTGTGCACGGTTTGCAGCACGCCGATGGCCAGGGTGCGCAGGGCCTGGCCCTTGAAGTTGCGCAGGGCCTCGCGAGCCTGTTGCAGGCCATCGAGCAGGGGCAGTGCGTGGTTGTACAGGGTATGGGCGGCGAGGGTCGGCAACAGGCGCTTGCTACTGCGTTCGAACAGACTGACATCCAGGTGCTGTTCCAGCTGGCGGATCTGCTGGGAGAGCGCCGGTTGGGAGATCGAAAGACGCTCGGCGGCACGCCCTACATGGCCTTCTTCATACACCGCGACGAAGTAACGCAGTTGCTTAAAATCCATAAGTATTTCTTATCGAAAAAGCTTAAAAATCGAAATGGCCCGAAGCCCCGTGGAAGCCTAGTCTAGCGCCTATTCACAAGGCTTACAGGGCCGCGCAAGGCGATGAGTACCGTTCGGGTCGATGGCATTTACATAGGCAAGGCAAAAAATACGGGCCGTGCTCAGCTCGGTAACCGCGACAAACGTCCAGTTGCCAGCCGACCTGGGATGTGGCTCCAGGGGCTGCCGGCATGAACCTGTTCAGCCTGCGCCGCTCCCCGCCCAGCCTGGACGACCTGGCCATCGCCCCTAGCCCGGCCGCCATGGCCGACAGCTTGTCCAGCGATTGCCTGATGCCCAGCGTCCAGCGCCCCCAGCCGGTATTTGTCCGGGGGCAGGGTTCCTGGCTCTGGGACAGCGACGATCGTACCTACCTGGACTTCACCCAGGCCGGAGCCGCCAACAGCCTTGGCCACAGCCCGTCGGTGCTGGTCAATGCGCTGACGGCCCAGGCGCAATCGTTGATCAACCCGGGCTCCGGGTTCTACAACCGCGGCATGCTCAAACTGGCCGCTCGCTTGTGCCGCAGCACCGGCAGCGACCAGGCCTATCTGCTGGGCAGTGGTAGCGAGGCCTGCGAGGCGGCGATCAAGCTGGCCCGCAAGTGGGGCCAGATCCATCGTGGTGGCGCGGCGGGGATCATCACGGCCAGCCAGGCCTGCCATGGTCGAGGTTTTGCCGCGCTGTCGGCGGCAGGCGGTGGCGCCGCGGGCAATCGTTTCGAACCGCGCCTGCCGGGTTTCAGCCAGGTGCCGTTCAATGACCTGCCAGCCCTGCATGCAGCGGTGGACGCACAAACCGTAGCGATCATGCTCGAACCGATCCAGGGCGAGGCCGGGGTCGTACCGGCCACCGAGCATTACCTCAAGGGCGTGGAGCGGCTGTGCCGTGAGCTGGGCATCCTGTTGATCTTCGACGAAGTCCAGACCGGTATCGGCCGTTGCGGCACCTTGCTCGCCGAGCAGTTGTATGGCGTGCGTGCCGACATCATCGCCCTGGGCAAGGGCCTGGGCGGTGGAGTGCCGCTGGCGGCACTGCTGGCCCGGGGCAAGGCCTGCTGTTTCGAACATGGCGAACTCGACGGCACCCATCACGGTAATGCCCTGATGACTTCGGCCGGCCTGGCGGTGCTCGATTGCCTCCAGGAGCAGGGGTTCCTGCAACAGGTGCGCAGCCATGGCCAGTATCTGGGGCAGGGGCTGGCTCGCCTGGCCAGCCGTTACGCCCAGGGCCAGGTCCGTGGCCAGGGACTGCTCTGGGGCATGAGCCTGGCAGACGATTCGGCGCACGCGGTGGTCAAGGCTGCATTGCAGGAAGGACTGCTGCTCAACGCCGTGCAACCGGACTGCCTGCGTTTCACTCCGGCGCTGACCGTGAGCAAGGGCAATATCGACGAGATGCTGCTGCGCCTGTCCAGGGCCTTTGCCCGGGTCCGCACCGCACAATTGCAATGTCGCAAGGGAGTGGCCGTCTGATGCGTGTACTGATCCTGCAGCATTCCCCGGCCGCTGGCCCGGGCCGTATCAGTCAGTGGCTGCTGGAGCGAGCCACGGCCGTACACATCTGCCACCTGCATGCCCATGCCCGTTTGCCGCGACTGGACAGCTTCGACCTGCTGATCCTCCTGGGCGGCCCCATGAGTGTCCATGATGAGGCGAAGGCGCCCTGGCTGGCTGCGGAAAAACGCCTGCTGCGCAAGGCATTGTCTGCCGGCAAACGAGTACTGGGCATCGGCCTGGGTGGCCAGCTCCTGGCTCAGGCCCTGGGCGCCCAGGTCCGCCCCTGCGCTGCTAGCGAGATTGGCTGGTGGCCCGTGGAGAAGTACCCCAGCGCCCAGGACTCGCCCCTGGGACTGGCGTTGCCGGAACGCTTGATGGCGTTCCATTGGCATGGTGAGAGCTTCGATCTGCCCAAGGGCGCCTTGCCGCTGTATCGCTCTGCGGCTTGTGCCAACCAGGGGTTTATCTGGCAGGAGCGCGCCATTGGCTTGCAATGCTTGCTGCAGAGCGACCTGCAAAGCATCGAGGCGCTCTTGCAGTCGCGCCCCAAGGGGTGGTTGAGCGCCGAACAGGATGCAGGCCCCGAGAGTGTCGAAGATCGCCAGGCGATCCTCGCTGGCATCCCTCATTGCAGCGGCCTGGCCCCGACGTTATTCCGGGTGCTGGACTATTTGTCCGGACCTCACCCAACCCTGCGCTAACAGCATTCCTGAACCGTCTCGCGGTATAACGCATCGCCCCGTGTCCGATCTTTCGCACGGGGCGTTTTTTTGTCTCTGTTTTTTCCAGACCCGAATGGCGATACCCCCCCAGTGGCCTGGCTCTCAAGCTGCTGGGCACCGTGCACAAACACAGGGGCGAGGTCCTCGCTTGAGCGGGCCATAGACCGGTTGGCAATTGTGCTGAACCCTGGCCAGAGGCCAGGGTCGATTGCAGGTAGGGCTCATCCGAGCCGTTTCTGTCTGGAGCCATCCATGGATCTGATCCGCATTATCTTCGCCATCCTGTTGCCGCCCCTTGGCGTGTTCCTGCAAGTGGGATTCGGCGGCGCCTTCTGGTTGAACATCCTGTTGACCTTGTGCGGATACATCCCCGGTATCGTGCATGCGGTGTACATCATCGCCAAGCGCTAGAAAGCATCAGGCCCGCTCCAGGCGGGCCTGATATTCAGTGCTGCGCCTGCAACACCTTGCGGTAGAACAGCCACTCCTGTTCCAGGGCGTGGGCCTGGTTTGCGGCCTTGCGAAAACCGTGGCGTTCTTCCGGGTAGTAATGGGCCTCGGCGGCAAGCCCCTGCTCTTGCAGGGCCCTGAGCATGACCCGGGTTTGTTCGGGGACCACCACGGCGTCCAGCTCGCCCTGGAAGAACACGACGGGTACCCGGATCTGACCGGCGTGCAGCAACGGCGTACGCGCCAGGTAGCGCTCGCGATCCTGCTCGGGATCACCGATCAACCAATCCAGGTAGTCGCCTTCGAACTTATGGGTGGTGCGGGCCAGGGCCAGGGGATCGCTGACGCCATACAAGCTGGCGCCGCCACAGAAGACCTGGCGCGAGGCCAGGGCGCAGAGGGTGGTATAGCCCCCGGCGCTGCCGCCACGAATGAATGCCTGCCGCGGATCGATCAGGCCCTGCTCGGCCAGGTGAGCTACCACGGCGCAGGCGTCTTCCACGTCCACTTCGCCCCAGCGCAGGTGCAGCGCCTGGCGGTAGGCACGGCCATAACCCGTGCTGCCCCGGTAGTTCAGGTCGGCTACGGCAAAGCCACGCTGGGTCCAGAACTGGATACGAGGGTCGAGCATCGGATAGCAGGCCGACGTCGGGCCACCGTGGATGAACACCACCAGGGGTGGGCGCTGTACGCCATTCATGGCCGGATAGAAGAAACCATGGGCCTGGCCATCGCCACTGGCGTAGCACAGTGTTTGCGGCCGACTGATGCTGTGTGCCGGTAAGGGGGCGACGCCACCGGCCAGTACCCGGACCTGGTGAGTCTCGCGGTCGATGGCGATCACCGCCGAGGGACTGATGGGCGAGGCAGCGATGCAATAGATGTGGTGTGCATCCACCGCCAGGCTGCGAAAACGGCTGTAGTCGCCAGTGAAATCATCGTGCGAGCCATCCGCTCGGTGCAAGCCGAGGCGGCCGAAGCCTGCTTCGGTCCAGCTGGCCAGCCAGGTCTCTTCGCCGAGGGGCAGCCAGGTACAGCCACCCAATTGCCACGGGGCCGGGGCATGGTCCGCCGCTGCACAGGGCAAGGCCCGCAGGCCGTTGCCCGACTCGATCCAGGGTTGCCAGAAGCCCTGGCGATCGGTGAGGCAGCACAGTCGGTCATCGCGGTCGAAGCGCGGTTGCTGCAACGACTCCTGGGCGTTGTCGCCCGCCATGCAACGCGGCGCTCCCCAGCGACCGTCGGCCTGGCGTTCGGCGAGCATCAGGCGAGTGCTGGTCCAGGGCTGATGGGGGCGGTCCCATTCGATCCAGGCCAGGCGCTGGCCATTGGGGCTCAGGGTGGGCGCGGCATAAAAATCGGCACCGGCGGCCAGCAGATGCTGGTGCCCGGTTTCGATATCGATGGCCAGCAAGCGATGGCGGTCATCGCATTCCTCTACGGCCAGGACCTGGCCGGCGTAATGCTGGACATCTCCATAGCGGCAGTCGCCCCGGGTCAGCGCCACGGGAGTGCCACCGGCCAGCGGCTGGCGATACAGCTGCTGGTCCTCGTCGTTGACGAACAGCAGGCTGTCGGCGCCGATGCAGAAGGCACCACCGCCGTATTCGTAGACCCGGCTGCGGGCACTGAAGCCGGGTGGGATCAGGCAACGAGCCTGGCCCTGATGCCAGTGCCAGATCCGGCAACTGGCATCTTCTGGGCGATATTCATTCCAGAACAGGCCCTGGGGCGTCAGTTGCAGTTCGGCGAAGTCGACGCCAGCGGCGGTGGCCTGGCTGGCACTGAAGGGTTCAACCCTTGGCGATGAGGCGTGAGTTTCGTTCATTGCGAAATGCCAATTGCTCGATGGTCTGGGTGGCGGTTTCGGACTCTTCCCGGGCCTTGAGGATCATCCCGTGGTGCGGCGACTTGCTGCATACCGGGTCGGCATTGCTGGCGTCGCCGGTCAGCATGAAGGCCTGGCAACGGCAGCCGCCGAAGTCCTGTTCCTTTTCGTCGCAGGAGCGACACGGGTCGGGCATCCAGTCGTAGCCGCGAAAGCGGTTGAAGCCGAAGGATTCATACCAGATGTGCTGCATGCTGTGCTCGCGCACATTGGGAAATTGCACCGGCAGCTGGCGGGCACCATGGCACGGCAGGGCCGTACCGTCCGGGGTCACGGTGAGGAACAGGCTACCCCAGCCGTTCATGCAGGCCTTGGGGCGTTCTTCGTAGTAGTCCGGAGTGACGAAGATCAGTTTGCACGGATGCCCCTGGGCCTCCAGCTTGGCGCGGTATTCGTTGGTGATGCGCTCGGCGCGCACCAGTTGCTCCTGGGTTGGCAGCAGGCCAACACGATTGAGCTGGGCCCAGCCATAGAACTGGCAGGTGGCCAATTCGACGAAGTCGGCTTCCAGGGCGATGCACAGTTCGATGATGCGGTCGATCTTGTCGATGTTGTGCCGATGGGTGACGAAGTTCAGCACCATCGGGTAGCCGTGGGCCTTCACCGCTCGGGCCATCTCCAGCTTCTGCGCGAAGGCCTTCTTGGAGCCGGCCAGCAGGTTGTTCACCTGCTCGTCGCTGGCCTGGAAGCTGATCTGGATATGGTCCAGGCCAGCCTTCTTGAAGTCGCTGATCTTCTGCTCGGTGAGGCCGATGCCGGAGGTGATCAGGTTGGTGTAGAACCCCAGCTTGCGCGCCTCACCGATCAGTTCGGCCAGATCCTGGCGCACCAGCGGTTCGCCGCCGGAAAAGCCCAGCTGCGCGGCGCCCATCTCCCGGGCCTCGCGAAACACCTTGAGCCACTGGGCAGTATCGAGCTCCTTGCCCTGTGCCGCGAAGTCCAGCGGGTTGGAGCAGTACGGGCATTGCAGCGGGCAGCGATAGGTCAGCTCGGCCAGCAGCCACAGCGGCAGGCCGATCTCCGGCTTGGCGGGCACGTTGGAATCAGCCGAGTTCGATCCAGTGCTGGGCACGGGCGACCTCCATGAATTGCTCGATATCGTCACCGAGCTCGGCGACCCCGGGGAACTGCACCTGCAGTTCGCCGATGATCGCTGCCACGTCGCGCTCACCGTCGATCAAACCACCGATCAGGGCGGCGCTGTCGTTGAGCTTGATCATGCCCTCGGGGTACAGCAGGACATGGCCCTTTTGCGCCGGCTCGTACTGGAAGCGGTAGCCGGGGCGCCAGCGTGGGGTTTTGCTGCGATCGAAACTCATAAGGTGATCCCTTTGTGCCAGACCCGCTGCTCGGTGACGCTGTGATAAGGCGGGCGGTTCAGTTCATAGGCCATGCTCATGGCGTCGAGCATGCTCCAAAGAATGTCCAGTTTGAACTGGAGAATTTCCAGCATGCGCTCCTGGCCCGCGCGGGTGGTGTAGTGCTGCAGGGTGATGGCCAGGCCGTGCTCCACGTCTCGCCGGGCCTGGCCCAGGCGCGTGCGGAAGTACTGGTAGCCGGCCGGGTCGATCCACGGATAGTGCTGGGGCCAGCTGTCCAGGCGCGACTGGTGGATCTGCGGGGCGAACAGTTCGGTCAGGGAGCTGCTGGCGGCTTCCTGCCAACTGGCGCGCCGGGCGAAGTTGACGTAGGCATCCACGGCGAAGCGCACCCCCGGCAATACCAGCTCCTGGGAGCGCAACTGGTCCGGGTCCAGGCCCACGGCCTGGCCCAGGCGCAGCCAGGCCTCGATGCCACCGTCCTCGCCAGGGGCGCCGTCATGGTCCAGCAGGCGCTGGATCCATTCGCGGCGTACTTCCCGGTCCGGGCAGTTGGCGAGGATCGCCGCATCCTTCATGGGGATGTTCACCTGGTAGTAGAAGCGGTTGGCGACCCAGCCCTGGATCTGCTCGCGGCTGGCCCGGCCTTCGTACATCGCCACGTGGTAGGGGTGATGGATGTGGTAATAGGCGCCCTTGGCGCGCAGGGCCTGTTCGAATTCGGCGGGGGACAGCGGGGTGTCGGTCATCTGGGTTCTCCGGGGCTTGGCCTGGTCGCGGGCGGGCCCGCGGTTGCGCAAACGGCCCCAGGGCGCTGGGGCCGAGCTTGTGGGGGATAGGCCCTACAGCTCAATACTCATTCCGTCGTAGGCCACTTCCACCTTTCGGCGTACCAGTTCGGCACGTTCGGCGGAGTCTTCGTCGAGGATCGGGTTGGTGTTGTTGATGTGGATAAGCACCTTGCGCTGGCGTGGCAGCTGTTCCAGCACTTCGAGCATACCGCCGGGGCCGTTCTGCGCCAGGTGGCCCATCTCCCGGCCGGTACGGGTGCCGACGCCACGGCGCTGCATCTCGTCGTCTTCCCACAAGGTGCCGTCCACCAGCAGGCAGTCGCTGGCGGCCATGATCTGAAGCAGCGGCGCGTCCACCTTGCCCAGGCCCGGTGCGTAGAACAGCTTGCCGCCGGTGCGCAGGTCCTCGACGATCAGCCCGATGTTGTCGCCCGGGTGCGGGTCGAAGCGATGGGGCGAGTAGGGCGGTGCGGCGCTGCGCAGGGGCAGTGGGGTGAAGCGCAGGTTGGGGCAGGCAGCCACGCTGAAGCTCTGGTCCAGTTCGATGCGGTTCCATTGCAGGCCGCCGTTCCAGTGGCTGAGCATCTTGAACAGCGGGAAGCCGGTGCTCAGGTCCTCGTGGACCATGTCGGTGCACCAGACCTGATGCGGGCAGCCTTCGCGCAGGCTGAGCAGGCCGGTGGTGTGGTCGATCTGGCTGTCCATGAGGATGATGGCGCTGATCCCGGTATCGCGCAGGGCTCGGCCGGGTTGCATGGGGGCAAAGCCCTGCAGTTGGGCGCGAATATCCGGGGAGGCGTTGCACAGCACCCAATTCACCCCGTCATCGGAGATTGCAATGGACGACTGGGTACGGGCCTGGGCGCGCAGGCTGCCGTCGCGAAATCCCGCGCAGTTCACGCAGTTGCAGTTCCACTGCGGAAAACCACCGCCGGCGGCGGAACCTAGAATCTGGACAAACATGGACGCTCCCTGGGCTGTGACTTGAAGATTGTGGACGACTGAAAATGAAAACGCCCCGGACGGGCCGAGGCGTTGCGCTGGATGTTCCGACCGAGGTCAGAAATCAGCGGCTGGCGAAGTACATGGTGACTTCGAAGCCGATGCGCAGATCAGTGTAAGCAGGTTTGGACCAAGTCATGAAAGTGCTCCATTGAGGTGGGTGGGACGGGTGCTGCCTATACATATAGTCCACCTCCGGGCGGAGATGTTCAGATGCTTAGGCGGCTATCTTACTAAATTCCCATAATGGGTTGTCCGCAATTCTTCAAGAAAGCTCATTACAGCGCCGGTAATGATCATGTTGCCGCTTGCCAGGGCGAACCCGGGCAAGGGCCGTTGGCCAGGGCCTTCCAGCCTCCGGTCGCCTGCTGCAATTGCTGGGCGGCCCGGATCACCGCGGTGGGCGTCAGGGCTTCGATGCTGGCCTGCAGTTGTTGCAGATAGTCCGACGGATGGCCGGCCAGGCGTGCTTGCCACAGCAGTTGTGCCGCCTGTTCCAGGGGCAGCTGGGCTGGCTGCAACTGCTGGGCCAGGGCCTGGCGCTGTTCGACCCAGGCCTGGGCATCGAGAGCCTGCAAACGTTCGGGCAATTGCTGGAGGAACTGTTCCAGGTGGCCCAGGATCTCGATGAGACTGCTGTTGGGCGACTGCACGCCGAACAGCAGGCCGGTGCGGCCATCGCGTTGGCGCACCGCGCTGAAGACGCCGTAGCCCAGTTGCAGCTCGACCCGCAGGCGCTGGTAGAACGGGGTCTGGCAGAGTTGCCCCAGCAGGCGCCAGGCCGCTTCGTCGGCCAGCAGGCTCGATGGGCTTTGGCAGAACAGCAGCAGTGCCTGCTCTGCGCTGTCCATGGACACCGTCTGCCAGGCATGGCCGGTTTGCGCCAGCAGCGCCTGGCTCAGCTGGGTATCCGCGGTGCCGGGCATTCGTTGTAGAGATCGGGCCAGTGCATCTTGCATGTGGGCCGGCAAGGCGACCGCCAATCCGTCCCAGCGGGCCTGGTCCCACAGTGCTTGCAGGGCCTCGGCGGTCAAGGCTTCGCCACTGTCGGGCAGGGGTTGTTCGGCGAAGGCCTTGAGCAGTTGGCGCAGGGGCATTGGCGGCGTCTCGTCGTTGCCTTGGCCTGCCTGCCAGAACGCCGGCGCGGGTTGTGCCAACTGCTGCAAGGCCTGTTGCAGCACTGCGGGCATGGGCTGGTGCAGGCCGCGCAGTTGCAGTAGCCAGTCTGTGCCAGAGGCTGTGAAGCTCAGCTCCACCCCGGCTTGCCGGGAATCGTCGGCCAGAGCCCCCAGGCTGCGCTGCAAGCGCTGGTGCCAGCCGCTCGGGATTGCTGTGGCCAGGCGCCAGCGCAACAGTAATTGCCCTTCGCCGCTATCGGCGGGCAATGCCTGGCTGTAGCTCAGGGCCGAGTGCTCGCGTCGGCCTCGGCTACGGTCCTGGGCGAAGGTGCGCAACCCGCGGTGTTTGCTGCTCTGTCCGCGAATCAGGCCCGCCGGGGGCGCCTCTGTGGGGCTGCGCAGGAAGGGGTTGGCAGGTGGCAGCTGCCAATCGCCACTGAAACTGTCCACAGCCTGGGGCTGCAATTGCCGCAGCAAGGCCTTGAGGGCTGCAAGCCCGCAGTCGTCCAGGTCCTGGGCGGTATGGCTGCTATCCCGGCGTGCCAGTTCCAGGGCGCTGCCGACCTGCACGCGACGTTGTTGCAACAGGGCGTACTCCTCGCGCAATGGCGGCCAGTCGCCCTGGGCGGTGAAGAACCCCAGCCAGTCCAGCAACAATTGGCGAACCTGTTGCTGCGCTTCGCAGCTTGCCTGGTTCAACTGCAATTCCAGGTGCAGCAGCCCCTGGCCGGCAAACTGATACAGCGCCTGGGCCTTGAGGCTGTGGGCCAGTGACTGTTGTTGGAGCTTGGCGAGCAAGCCGCCGGGTTTGCCCGATTGCAGCCAGGTACAGAGGAAGTCCAGCGCCGTATCGGCGCCCTGCGGCAACTCTTCAAGGGCGAACACCAGGTCCAGGCGCTGGCCGTTCAATCGTTGATAAGGGTTGGGTCCAGTGGCCAGCAAAGGCGGTGGGGGCGCTTGCTCCCGGCGTTGGCCCGCTGGCAAGCCTGCGCCGTAAAGTTCGGCCAGGGCCCTGAGTTCGGCCACAGGCTGTGGCCCGGCCAGGCTCAAGGTCATCTGTCCGGCCTGGTAGAAATCATCATGGAATTGCCGCAGGCCTTGCTGGAAGGCGGGGCTGGCCAGGTTCAGGCTGTAGCGATTGCCAGCATGGAAGGCCCGCAGCGGATGGGCCGCGGACAGGCCGTCGAACAAGGCGAACTGGCGTTGGGCCGTGGCATCGCGGGACCAAGCGAGGAATTCCGCATGCAGCACCTCGCGCTCGCGCCGTTGTTCGGCGAGGTCCAGGCGGGGCCGGGCGAGCATGTCGCACAGGCGCTCCAGTCCTGCGGCGAAGGCATTGGCCGGCAGTTCGAAAAAGAACTCGGTGCTGCGCTCGCAGGTCTTGGCGTTCAGTTGCCCGCCCTGGGCGCGAACATAGGCCATCAACCCCTGATCGGCAGGAAACCGCTCGGTGCCGAGAAACAGCAGGTGCTCCAGGAAGTGCGCCAGGCCCGGCCAGGCCGGTGGTACGTCATGACTGCCAGCGGCGACCCGCAACGTTGCGGCGCAACGCTTGAGGTGAGGGGCATGGCGCACGGAAACCTGCAGGCCGTTGGCCAGGGTTTCCAGGTGGGGCAGGGGGTGGTTCGGCGCGGGCATGGGCACATCCAGGACAGAGAGGTGCCCATGCTAGCGGATATCCCGGGATCAGCGCTTGCCCAGCGCCGTGTAAAGCTCGGGACGACGGTCGGCCAGGTAGCGATTCAGCGCCCGGGATTCGTTCATCAGTGCTCGGTCCAGGGTGCCGATGATCAGGGCCTCGTCCAACCCGGCCAGGGCGATGCGGCTGCCATCCGGGGCCGCGATGCTGCTCTGGCCACAGTAGCGGATCTGGTCTTCCTGGCCGCAGTAGTTGGCATAGGCCACGTAGCACTGGTTCTCGAAGGCCCGGGCACGGATCGTGACATCAGCGACGAAATCGTAGGGAATCATGTTCGCCGTCGGCACCAGGATCAGTTCGGCGCCGGCCAGGGCCAGGCGCCGGGCGTTCTCCGGGAACTCGATGTCGTAGCAGATCAGGAAGCCGAGCTTCCAGCCGTTGAGCTCCACCAGGGGGAAGTCGTCTGCGCCGGCGCTGAACATCGAATGGTCCAGGTCGCCGAACAGATGGGTCTTGCGGTAGTTGCACAGGCGCTGGCCGCTGGCGTCGATCAATTGCACGGAGTTGTAGATCTGGCCATCGGCGCTGCGCTCCGGATAACCGTAGAGAATGGCCATCCCGGTGGACTGGGCGATGGCGGCGATACGTTGGGCCGCCGGGCCGTCCTGGGGCTCGGCCAGCGCACTGACGGCCTCCAGGCCGATGTTGTAGCCGCTGAGGAACATTTCCGGCAGCACCAGCAGGTCGACTGCGCTGGCCTGCGTGGCCACCTGCTGCAGCCGATGCAGGTTAGCGGCTACGTCCAGCGGCTGTGGAGGGCACTGATACAGGGCGACACGCATGTTCTTCACTCCTCTGACTTGCGGTGGCGGCTATCTTCGCCGCTACCACAGGCTCGGGCCAAGCCCGTTTGGCGCCTTTGCAGGCGCCGGGTCGGCCGGCCCCGGTGTGGCTCAATCGGCCAGGGCAATAGGGCCTATCTCGTTGAACACATCGCCCGGTCCCGGATTCTCCGGATGGGAGGCGCCGCCGAAGTGTTTCATGATGCCCCACACCGCATTGAGGGAGGTCTGTACCGCACCTTCGACCCAGGCTGGGGTCCAGGACACATCGTCGCCAGCGATGAAGATACCGCGCTGCTCGGCCGGCATGTCGTCCTGCATGAAGTGTGCATACATCCGCTGGTTGTAGCGGTAGTGGCCCGGCAGCGCGCCCTTGAAGGCACCGAGGAAGTGCGGGTCGGCCTCCCAGGAGACGGTGATCGGGTTGCCGATGACGTGGCCGGCGATGTCCACCTTCGGGTAGACCTTCTTCAATGCGTCCAGCGCAAGCTGCACACGTTTTTCCACCGGGTGCGGCAGCATCTTCATGGCATCGCTCATCCAGGAGTAGGACAGGCAGATCACCCCTGGCTTGTCGTCGCCGTTGTCGAACAGGTAGGTACCGCGAGTCAGGCGATCGGTGAGGGTCATGCTCATCACGTCGCGACCGGTCTGCGGGTCCTTGTCCTTCCAGAATGGCCGGTCGACCATGACGAAGGTCTTCGACGATTGCATGTAGCGGGTGCGGTCCAGGGCCATCCACATCTTCTGCGAGAACAGCGCTTCCTCGCACTCGATCTGGGTGGTCAGCAGCCAGGTCTGGCAAGTGGCCAATACCGCCGCGTAGTGGCGAGTATCGCCCCAGTAGTCGGTAACGGCGAAGGTGCCATCGGCGGCGCGGGCGATCTTCTTCACGCCGGGGCGCGGTGCGCCGTTGTGCAGCTTGGCCAGGGAGGTACCGGCCGGCCAGTGGGCGCATTGTTCCGGGATGTGGCTCCAGATGCCGCGGGGCACTTGTTCGACGCCGCCCACCACCAGGTGCTGGTGGTCGTCGCAGTTGGTCATCACCACGCGGAAGATTTCCAGCATGGAGTTGGGGAAGTCCGAGTCCCAGCCGCCGGTGCCGAAGCCTACTTGGCCGAAGATTTCGCGGTGGCGGTAGGACAACTGCGAGAACGCCTTGGAGGTGGCGACGAAGTCATAGAAGGTGCGGTCGTCCCACTTGGGCACCAGCTCGTCCCACAGGGCCTTGAGCTTGAGCGTGTCGCGCTCGCGGATGGCGTCCTGGATCTGTGAGAAGCGTGCACCGTCTTCCAGGGCATCGGCCCAGGCCCGGGCCACTTCGCGGAAGATTTCCGGCAGATCGTCCATCTTCTCGGCGTAGTGGCTGGTGCCTTCCAGGTCGACCACGGTGCTGCCCGAGGCTGGCGTCAGCGGGTTGGGGAAAGGACGGGTTTCCAGGCCGAGCTTGTCGACGTAGTGGTAGAAGGCGGTGCTGGACACCGGGAAGCGCATGCCACCCAGCTCGGCGATGATGCCGTCGGCGCCTTCGAAGGTTTCCGAACGCAGGCGGCCGCCCATTTTCGATGCTTCGTAGACCACTGGCTTGAGGCCCATCTTCATCAATTCATAGGCTGCAACCAGCCCGGAGATGCCGGCGCCGACGATCGCCACTTCGGCGCCGTGCTGGGCCTTGGGAATGCTGCCCAGGCCGGCGGGGTGCTCGATCCAGTCATCGAAGGCGAAAGGGAAATCCGGGCCGAAGATGGTGATCGGTTTCTTGCCGTCTGCAGGATGGCGATTGTTCTTGTTCATGGCTGACCTTGGCGGGCGGCTCAGCGAAATGCTGAGTATAGGAAAAGATGGCAGCCATTCTAGAGAGGGGTGTGCTCGTAAATAAGACGCAAACTGTCGTCGTTATGCATTGTTATTTATCAATATGACGAATTATTCGAGCATGTTGACGAAGTCTTGCCAGGCCCTAGAGCGCATGCCCGCGATCGATCTTGCTGCTGAGGATGATCGAGGTGGTGGTCTTTTCCACGCCGTCGACACTGCCGATCTGGTCCAGCAGTTGATCCAGCTGTTCCGGGGATTCGGTGCGCAGCCAGGCCACGTAGTCGAATTCGCCACTGACCGCGCACAGTTGCTGGACCTGGGCCATGCCACTCAAGCGGCGCAGGACTTCCTTGCCGGAGCGCGGTTGGACCTTGATGCCGACATAGGCCTGCAACCCGCCATCGATCACCCGCTGGCCCAGGCGTACGCCATAGCCGGTAATGACCCGGGCCTTTTCCAGGCGCGCCAGGCGCGAGGTCACGGTGGTACGGGCGATGCCCAGTTGCCGGGCCAGCATCGCCACGCTTTCGCGTGCGTTGATTTGCAGGGCGGCGATCAGCTGACGGTCGACTTCGTCGAGAACGGGAGGACGGCTATCGGACAAGATGGGCTCCAGCGCGGTGGTCGGGGAGCGCACATGTTAGCGTCTCCCACGGCCCGCCGCTCGTCGCCGGGAGCTGCCTTTGGGCGACGCGGGCTCAGGCGGGAATGACCTGGGCGAAGGCGTGGCGAAAGCGCTGCATGTCCTGCTCGTCGCCGATGCTGACCCGTGCCCAGTTCGGCCAGCTGTCCCAGACCCGACCGATCTTCACTTGGCGTGCCGCCAGGGCATCCACCACGTCCTGGGCCGGGCGCTGGACATCGACCATGAAGCAGTTGGCCTGGGAGGCGGTGCAGTTGAACCCGCGTTGCTGCAACCAGGCGATGGTCGCGTCGCGCAATTGTTGGTTGTGTCGCTTGCGCTCGGCCAGCAGGTGCGGGTCTTCCAGGCTGGCTAGCCCTCCCAGCAAGGTCGACGCCGCCGGCACGTTGTAGCCGCCGTAGGTTTCCAGGCGCTCGAGCAGCGCCGGCTGGCCCACGGCTAGCCCCAAGCGAGCCCCGGCCATGCCGTAGATCTTGGAGAAGGTGCGCAGCACCAGTAGCTGCGGGTGCTCCTTGACCAGCGGGATGCAGGTGCTGGCCGTGGAGAAGTCGATGTAGGCCTCGTCGATCAGCATGACCGCCCCCTTGGGCAGGCGTGTCAGTGCCTGCTCGATGGCCTGGCGTGGTGTCAGGGTGCCGGTGGGGTTGTTGGGGTTGCACAGGTAGATCAGGCCCGGCGCCGGGTCGACGGCGAGCATCGCTTGCAGGTCGTGGGCGTGGTTGGCGTCCAGCGGCACCTCATGCACCTTGGCCTGGCGTCCCTCGGCAGCTTCCCTGGGAGCCTCGTAGGAGGGTGTGGCCATGACCAGGCTCGCGTCCTGGGTGAAAGCCACGACCGCGTGCTGCAATGCGGCCTTGGAGCCGCAGAAGCTCTGCACATGATCCTCGGGAATGCCCTGCTGGCGGGCGAACAGCGCGTTGAGCCGGTACTGGATCTTGTAGGGATAGCGACCGCTGAGGGCGATGCCTTGCTGCATGGCCTGGCGGCTGGCAGGAGAGGGGCCCCAGGGGCTCTCGTTGAAGTTGATCAGGACATCGGTGGCCGTTGGTGGTACCGACGATGGGGTGGGTTCGGCAGCCTGGCTCCAGCCTGGCAGTGACAGCAGCGGCAGGGCGGATGCCAGCCCCATGAGTGATCGGCGCGTAATCTCAACCATCGATAAATCCCTTTCTTATCGTGAAAGACCCCGAGGCGTCTTTTGTCCTGGTTGGACATCGATATGACGGCGGGAAAACAGCGGGATTTAAGCTGGCGATTCAGTGGCCATGGGTGAAGCAGGCAGATTTCAGGCATGAAAAAACCGCGCAATGCGCGGCTTCGAAGATGGTGGGCCCACACGGACTTGAACCGTGGACCAAAGGATTATGAGTCCTCTGCTCTAACCAACTGAGCTATAGGCCCTCAGTAGGCGGCGGATTATAACGATGGTTTCTCGGCTGTGCTATCCGAAAAATCGGAAACGCGGATCTGCAGGAAGCTGGCGCAGAACTCCTCCGCTTCCAGGGGCAGGCTGACGATGTAGCCCTGGATCTGTTCGCAGCCTTCCAGGGTGAGGAAGGTCTGTTGTTCCTGGTTTTCCACGCCTTCGGCGATCACCGTGAATTGCATGCTGCGGCCCAGGGCGATGATGGCGCGCACGATCGCCACGTCGTGGGGGTCGTCCGGCAGGCCGCGGACGAAGGATTGGTCGATCTTGAGGAAATCCAGGGGCAGGCGCTTGAGGTAGCTCAGGGACGAGTAGCCGGTGCCGAAGTCGTCGATGGCCAGTTGCACGCCCAGGCGCTTGAGCTGATGCAGGACCTCCAGGGCTTCCTCGGCCTGGCTCATGATGAAGTTTTCGGTGATTTCCAGTTGCAGCAGGCCAGGTTGCAGGTCGTAGTCGTCCAGCAATTGCTCGATGCGCCCCAGCAGGTTGGGTTGGCGCAGTTGTGCGCCGGCCAGGTTCACCGACAGCGGTCCGAAGTTCTCGTAGCGCTGGTTCCAGTCGTGCAGGTATTGGCAGGCCTGTTCCAGGACCCAGTCGCCGATTGGCAGGATCATGCCGTTTTCTTCGGCCAGGGGGATGAAGTGTTCCGGCGGTACTTCGCCGAAGCTGGGGTGGCGCCAGCGGATCAGTGCTTCGGCGCCCACCAGCTCGTGGTTGAGGAGGCTGATCTTGGGCTGGAAGTACAAGGTCAGTTCATTGCGCTCGATCGCCCGGCGCAGTTCATGTTCCAGGGCCACGCGCTCGCTGGCTTGGGCGGTCAGGTCGCGGGTGTAGCGTTCCACGCGGTTGCGCCCCTTGGCCTTGGAGCGGTACATCGCGGCATCGGCGTTCTTGATCAGGGTGGCGACATCGCTGCCGTCCTTGGGGTAAAGGCTGGTGCCGATGCTGGCACTGATGAAGAACTCGTGCTCCCCGGCCTGGAACGGTGCGTTGAAGCAGTTCAGCAGCTTGCCGGCGATGTGGTCGGCGTCGCTGGCTTGGTGCAGGCCTGGCAGCAGGATGATGAACTCGTCCCCGCCCAGCCGGGCCACCGTGTCGATGTCACGCAGTTGCTCCTTGAGGCGTACGGCAATGCCCTTGAGCAGCAGGTCCCCCACGGGGTGGCCAAGGCTGTCGTTGATGTGCTTGAAGCGGTCCAGGTCGAGGAACAGCACCGCACCCTGGCCGCCGTTGTCCTGTTGGTTATTGAGTGCGGCCAGCAACCGGCTTTCGAACAGGGTGCGGTTGGGCAGGCCCGTTAACGGATCGTGGTGGGCCTGGTAGTCGAGCCTTGCCTGGGCGTGCTTGAGGCTGGAGATATCGGCGAACACCGCGACGAAGTGGGTGATCTGCTGTTCCTGGTTGCGCACGGCGTTGATCGTCAGCCAGTTGGGGTAGAGTTCGCCGTTCTTGCGCCGGTTGGAGATCTCCCCCTGCCAGTGTCCTTCCAGGGTCAGCTGGTGCCACATCGCCGCATAGAAGGCGCTGTCATGCAGCCCTGAAGCCAGCAGGCGCGGAGTATGTCCCAGGGCCTCTTTCTCGCTGTAGCCGGTGATTTCACTGAAGGCTCGGTTGACTGCACTGATGCGTTGCTGGGTGTCGGTGATCATGACGCCTTCGGCGGTGCTTTCGAAGACGGTGGCAGCCAGTTGCAGTTTCTCCTGCATCAGCTGGCGATCGGTAATGTCCCGGGCGATGGTCAGCATGCAGTCGTCATCGCCGATGGGAAGCGGCCGGCTGGAGAGCTCGCAAAGGCGGATCTGGCCATCGCTGCGGCGGATATGGCAGGTGAAGTCACGCACGAAACCGTCCCGCTGCAAGAGTTCGAGCATGCGCTTGCGTTCGTTGAGGTTGACCCAGATTCCCAGGTCGAGGGTCGAGCGGTCCAGGGACATGACGCTGTTGAAGCCGGTGATGCGCCCGAAGCCCTCGTTGACCTCCAGCAGCAGGCCATCTTGCTGCCGGCTCAGGAGCAGTCCGTCCGGCGATGCGTGGAAGGCTTTGGCGAACTTTTCTTCCGAGGTCTGCAGCCGCTGCTGGGTTTCCTTGAGCTGGCTGATGTCCCGGACCACCACCACCAGCGCCGCTGTGGTGTCCAGATCGAAAGGTTCGGCGGAAATCAGCCCGGTGAACAATTGGCCGTTGTGGCGCCGAAAGGACATTTCCAGGTTGCGGATACTCCCGGCTTGCAGGCGCTGCAACAGGCTGGGGCCGACGTCCGGGATGCCCCAGATGTTGAGCTGGGTGGCGGTCTGGCCGATCACCTGGGCGGCGCTCAGGCCGATCTGTTCCTCGAATGCCTTGTTGACCTCCAGCAGGCAGCCATCGGACAAGCGGGCGATGACCAGGATGTCCGGGCACTGCTGGAACACCGAGGCGAACTTTTGTTCGGACAGGCGCAGGGCCTCTTCGGTGTGCTTGGCTTCGCTGATATCGATCATCAGGCCGCGCATCACCGGCTCATGGCCGTGCTCGATCAGGCTGACGATGTCGCGGACCCACAGGCAGCGGCCATCGGCGGTGATCACCCGGTAATCGAGGCTGTGGTCGCGTCCGGATTGTACCGCCAGATCGCAAAACGCCTGGGCGCGGGTCAGGTCGGCGGGGTGGATGATGTTGCGCCAGAACCCGGGGATCAACCAATGGGCCAGGGGGTAACCCAGCAGCGGCTCGGCGTGGGGCGAGACGTAGCTGTAGGTGAAGTCGCTGATATTGGCTTCCCAGGCGATGGCAGAGAGGCTTTCGACCAGGCTGCGGTAGTGGTATTCGCTGCTGCGCAACTCCTGCTCCAGGGCGACTCGGCGGGAGATTTCCGAGCTCAGGCGACGGTTGATACGAATGACCACGGCCAGCACGGTGACCAGCAGCAGTAGGCCAGGCAGGCCATAGACCAGTACGTCCCGCCAGAATGTCCGGTGATCGAGCACACTGCCCACCCAGCGTTGCTGGATCGTGCTGATTTCGTCCGGGCTGAGATCGGCCAGGACCTTATCGAGAATGCCTACCAGGATCTTGCTGTCCCGAGGCACGCCCATGGCCAGCTGGTAGCGGTAGGGCGTCTCGCCGCTGACGTAGAGGCCTTCGAGCTTGAGCTGGCGCAGGCTCCAGACACTGGAGGCAAGGTCGCCGACCACGGCATCGACCTTGTCGGTGGCCAGGGCTTGCAGGGTCGAGCTGACGTTCGGCATGGCCACCAGGTTCAGGTCCGGGTGATGGGAGCGCAACAGCTCGTGAGGGGCGTAGTTCTCCACTACGGCAATCTTGAGGCCGTACAGGTCATCGAGATTTCGGGGCTGTGCCCCGCCTTTGTGGGCCAGGATCACGATGGGGAAGTCGAGGTAGGGGCGGGTGAAGGCCATGTAGCTCTGGCGTTCGGGGATCGACATGATCCCCGGTAGCAGGTCCAGCTTGCCTTGCTTGGCGTCTTCGAGAACGGCGGTCCAGCTGGCAGGTTCTATAGGCTTGAGGCTGATGGACAGGCGTTCCTGGATCAGCTGGATATAGTCGGCCGCCAGGCCCTGGTAGCGGCCTTCTTCGTCGCGAAACTCAAAAGGTGGCCAGGAGGCATCCACGCCCAGGCGCAGTTCCGGGTGAGTCTTGAGCCAGCTACGTTCTTCGTCGGTGAGAGTCAGTGCGCCAGCCGTTGCGGTCCAGGTAAGCAGCGCCAGCAGGAGCATGGCCGACAGTCTGGGCATAACCGTCTCGTTATGGAGCGGATGAATGCTTCGAGTGTAGACGGGGTATTTGGCGGGGAAAGGTGAAGGGGCGGCAAAAAGCAAAACCCCCAGCAGGGCTGGGGGTCTTGGGCTTACTCGTCGAGGAAGGAGCGCAGATGCTCGCTTCGCGTCGGGTGGCGCAGCTTGCGCAGCGCCTTGGCTTCGATCTGGCGAATCCGCTCACGGGTGACGTCGAACTGCTTACCAACTTCCTCGAGGGTGTGGTCGGTATTCATGTCGATGCCGAAGCGCATGCGCAATACCTTGGCTTCACGAGCGGTGAGGCCGGAGAGTACTTCGCGTGTCGCTTCCTTGAGGCTTTCCACGGTGGCGACATCGATTGGCGACTGCATGGTCGAGTCTTCGATGAAGTCGCCCAGATGGGAGTCTTCGTCATCACCGATCGGGGTTTCCATGGAGATCGGCTCTTTGGCGATCTTCAATACCTTGCGGATCTTGTCCTCAGGCATTTCCATGCGCTCGCCCAGCTCTTCCGGGGTCGGTTCGCGACCCATTTCCTGGAGCATCTGCCGGGAAATACGGTTGAGCTTGTTGATCGTCTCGATCATGTGCACCGGGATACGGATGGTGCGAGCCTGGTCGGCGATCGAACGGGTGATCGCCTGGCGAATCCACCAGGTGGCATAGGTCGAGAACTTGTAGCCGCGACGGTATTCGAACTTGTCCACCGCTTTCATCAAGCCGATGTTGCCTTCCTGGATCAGGTCGAGGAACTGCAAGCCGCGGTTGGTGTACTTCTTGGCGATGGAGATCACCAGACGCAAGTTGGCTTCAACCATCTCTTTCTTCGCGCGACGGGCCTTGGCCTCGCCGATCGACATGCGACGGTTGATTTCCTTGATCTCGGCGACCTTAAGGCCGGTTTCGGTCTCAAGCGCAGTCAACTTCTGCTGGCAACGGACGATGTCCGGCTGCAGGCGGGCAATGGCTTCGGCGTACTTGCTCTTGCCTTTGGCCAGGGCCTCGGTCCAGCTTTCATCCACTTCGTTGCCGGGGAACTGGCGCAGGAAGTCGGCACGCGGCATGCGGGCATCACGCACGCAAAGCTGCATGATGGCGCGTTCCTGCTGGCGCAGACGATCCAGGGCGCTGCGTACGCGCTCGACCAGGCCTTCGAATTGCTTCGGTACCAGCTTGATCGGCATGAACAGCTCGGCCAGGGCCAGCATTTCGTCGATAGCCTGCTTGTTCTCGCGGCCATGCTTCTTCAGGGCCTTGCGAGTGACTTCCAGCTGATCGGCGACGGCGCCGAAACGCTGTGCGGCGACGACCGGATCCGGACCGCTTTCGGCTTCTTCTTCGTCTTCGGAGGCTTCACCGTCTTCGTCTTCGCTGTCGTCGTCCTCTTTCGCCGACTTGGTGTCGACAGGTGGAGGAATCTCGGCAGCGGGCGGGGTAATGCCGTCGTCCGGGTCGATATAACCGCTGAGGACGTCAGACAGGCGGCCACCTTCGCTGGTGACGCGAGCGTATTCGGCGAGGATATGGTCTACCGTGCCAGGGAAGTGCGCGATCGCGCCCATCACTTCACGGATGCCTTCTTCGATACGCTTGGCGATTTCGATTTCGCCTTCACGTGTGAGCAGCTCTACGGTACCCATTTCGCGCATGTACATGCGCACTGGGTCGGTAGTGCGACCAATGTCGGTTTCCACAGCCGCCAACGCAGCGGCGGCTTCTTCAGCTGCTGCTTCATCGGTATCGGCTTCGGCCAACAAAAGGGCATCCGCATCCGGAGCACTCTCGAATACGTTGATCCCCATGTCGTTGATCATGCGGATGATGTCTTCCACCTGTTCCGGATCTGAAATATCCTCCGGCAGGTGGTCGTTGACCTCCGCGTAAGTCAGGTAACCCTGCTCACGTCCACGGCTGATCAACTCTTTGAGGCGAGACTGCTGTTGCGCTTTTCCGGACATAACACCCTATCCACTGAAGGTCTTGGCGGGCAAAAAACAAGCCGAGGATTATACCCGAGCTATGACCTCACGCGCCAGTTGAGGTCGGGTTTGATGCGGGAACATTGCGTTTTAGAAGCTCAACCAGCTGTTTTTTCTCATCGCTGCTGAGCTCGCTTTGACGCGATTTCCTGAGAAGTTGGTCTAAAACACGCTCGCGTTGGCGAGCTGACAAGCTGTTAATGGTGTCGAAAAACTGTTGTTCAAGGTTATCTCCGTCGATTAACCACTCTTTTTCCGCCAGTGCGTTAAGTAGATTTCCTTGCGAGGTGCCGTGCCAGCGCGCCATCAGCTGATGAATAGAGCGTAGCTGAGGATTTTTCTGCACGGCTTCGATCAGGGCTACCAGCAACTGTGTATTGGTGTTGTCGTCATCGGCAAAGTGCCCGGCATCTTCAACTTTTTTTGCCAGCTGAGGATGGTGCAGCAAGGTTCGCAGGGCTGACTGGATGGGCGGCTCCACTGTTGCAGGCGTTCGCGGGGCGCGGGGTTGGTCGCGATCGCCCTGGCGCTTGCCCTTGCCGTTCTTGTCCCAGGGCTTGTTTTCCCATTTCTTGCCGCCGCTCTTCTTCGGCGTCCATTCCTGCTGTGGGGCGTACGCTTCCTGGTGCGGCTCATTGTAGTCGGCGTAGTCCGGCATGCCGTCGTAGTCGATGCCTGCGTCGTAGTTCGGCGAGGCTTGCGGCGCGGGATTGTGGGCCAATTGATTGACTGTTTCGTTGCTGAGGCCTGTGATCTCGGTGAGGCGCTGGCGCATCAGGATGCGCAGGTTGGCCCCTGGAATCTTTTCGATCAGCGGTGCTGCCAGCGTTGCCAGGTGGGCCTTGCCTTCCAGTGAGCGTGGATCGGCTTCCTCGATCAGTTGCTGGAAGAAATAGTCGGCCAGCGGTTGTGCGTGCTGGTTGATCCGGGCAAGGAACGCGTCGGTGCCTTCCGAGCGAACCAGGGTGTCGGGGTCTTCTCCTTCCGGAAGGAACAGGAAGCGCGCCCGACGTCCGTCCTGCAGGCAGGATAGCGTGGCCTCCAGGGCGCGCCAGGCGGCCTTGCGCCCGGCTTGGTCGCCGTCGAAGCAGAACAGCACATTGGGCACGATGCGGAACAGGCGCTTGAGGTGTTCTTCGCTGGTGGCGGTGCCCAGGGTCGCGACGGCATTGCGCAGGCCCTGCTGGGCCAGGGCGATTACGTCCATGTAGCCCTCGACGACGATGATCTCGTCGAGGTTGCGATTGTTCTTGCGGGCCTCGAACAGGCCGTAGAGTTCCTGGCCCTTGTGGAACACCGGGGTTTCCGGGGAGTTCAGGTACTTGGGTTTGTCGTCTCCAAGCACGCGGCCGCCGAAGGCGATGATCCGGCCGCGAGTATCGCGGATCGGGAACATGACCCGGTCGCGAAAACGGTCGTAGCGTTTACCGGTCTCGGCATTCTCGATCAGCAGGCCAGCATCGATCATGGCTTTCTGCTGCAGGGTGTCGCTGCTCAGGTGCTTGAACAGGTTGTCCCAGCCGGGAGGGGCAAAGCCCAGGCCGAAATCCCGGGCGATCTCGCCGGTGAGCCCGCGTCCCTTCAGGTAATCCACTGCTGCCTTGCGTGCGGGGTGGTTTTTCAGGGCCTGGCGATAGTAGTCGGCGGCGGCGGTGAGCAGTGGGTACAGGGGCGAGTCGGTGGGTTGGCGAGGCTTGCGCTGGCCACGGCCGCTTTCCTCGCGCGGCACTTCCATGCCGGCGGTTTTCGCCAGTTCCTCGACGGCCTGGGGAAAGTCCAGGTTGTCGTGGTCCATGATGAAGCCGAGGGCGTTGCCGCCGGCGCCGCAACCAAAGCAGTAATAGAACTGCTTGTCGGGGCTGACGCTGAAGGAGGGGGTCTTTTCCTTGTGGAACGGGCAGCAGGCGGTGTAGTTCTTGCCAGCCTTCTTGATCTGCAGGCGCGAGCTGACGACATCGACGATGTCGGTGCGGTTCAGAAGGTCGTCAATAAAGCTCTGGGGAATAAGCCCGGCCATGGCGTTCTCGTCATCACTGCGGGGAAAAATAGCCCTGGCGATGTCGTCGAAAGATCTAGGGCGAGGCGTGAGGCGTGCGCGGTTCGACCCGGGTCTTCGGCGTGGTCGCAGTCGGGAAGTGTATCTGCCGAACGTCCACTGACGTTAGCTTCAATCAGTATTCGAGTATCTGAAAGATGTTGCTCCGGCAGCAAGCGTCGAGTGGGCTTCAAAGCTCACCAGGCCAGTACCGGGGAGGGCGCCTTGGGCGCAGGAATCAGTAAGGGTGTGCTCGTCAGTAGCCTTGGAAGGCTCGTCAGAAAAGACGTGCACCACTGGCAAGAGCCAGGTCTGACGTGATGAAGCAGATTTGCCTGGGTCACCAGGGTGACTTCGGCGGTGAAGCATCAAGCATGATCCGCAAATGCCATTAGCCCGGCTGAAGGCCGGGCTTGGCAGAAGCTTGCAGCGAACGTCTGTGTATTAGTACAGACGTACGGCGCGGCGCTGTTCGCGCTGAACTTTCTTGGCGTGACGCTTAACAGCAGCAGCTGCTTTGCGCTTACGCTCGGAAGTCGGCTTCTCGTAAAATTCGCGGCTACGAACTTCAGCCAGAACACCGGCTTTTTCGCAGGAGCGCTTGAAACGACGCAGAGCTACGTCGAAGGGTTCGTTCTCTTTAACTTTGACGGCTGGCATCCAGAGCTACCTTCATTCATTACCGGGGTCAACGTTCTCGTCGTGAAAAATCGCGGCTAAGATCGTCGGTTTTTAAGGGTTGCGGATGTTAACCCCTCGCCGCCAGGAATGCAAAGCCTCTGATCGAAAACCGCTGGTCGGGCGAGGGAGTGGCGACTATCATGCGCGCCTTCGAATTCAGCCCCTGCAAGGCGCAAACCCATGCTAGTACTGGGATTAGAAACTTCCTGCGACGAAACCGGCGTCGCGCTTTACGACAGCGAGCGAGGCCTGTTGGCCGATGCGCTATTCAGCCAGATCGACCTGCATCGCGTCTATGGCGGCGTGGTGCCAGAACTGGCGTCCCGTGACCACGTCAAGCGCATGCTGCCCCTGATTCGCCAGGTCCTGGCGCAAGCCGACTGCGTGCCCACAGAGATCGATGCCATCGCCTACACCGCCGGTCCCGGTCTGGTGGGGGCCCTGCTGGTAGGTGCCTCCTGTGCCCAGGCACTGGCCTTTGCCTGGGGGATTCCGGCCCTGGGGGTGCACCACATGGAGGGGCATTTGCTGGCGCCGATGCTGGAGGCACAACCGCCACAGTTTCCGTTCGTCGCTTTGTTGGTGTCCGGTGGACATACCCAGCTGGTCAGGGTCGACGGCATCGGCCAATACGAACTGTTGGGCGAGAGCCTGGACGATGCCGCTGGCGAGGCTTTTGACAAGACCGCCAAGCTGATCGGCCTTAATTACCCTGGCGGTCCCGAGATCGCGCGCCTGGCGACCCAGGGCGTGCCGGGGCGTTTTGTCTTCCCGCGCCCGATGACCGACCGCCCAGGCCTGGAGTTCAGTTTCAGCGGCCTGAAGACGTTTGCCTTGAACACCTGGCAGCAATGCGTCAGCGCTGGAGACGACGGTGAGCAAACCCGTTGCGACATCTCTCTCGCCTTCCAGCAGGCGGTTGTGGACACTCTGACCATCAAGTGCAAGCGTGCCCTGAAGCAGACTGGCCTCAAGAGCCTGGTGATCGCCGGTGGCGTGAGTGCCAACAAGGCCTTGCGGGCTTCCCTGGAAAACATGCTCGCCGAGATGAAGGGTCATGTGTTCTACGCCCGGCCGGAATTTTGTACCGACAACGGAGCGATGATTGCCTACGCTGGCTGCCAGCGGTTGCAGGCGGGGCAAAAGGAAGACTTGGCGATCAGCGTCCAGGCTCGCTGGCCCATGGAGCAATTGTCGGCCTTGTGAGGGCCCAGCGCCGAGATCGCCCGCTGAAGCGTTTCATTGGTGGGATTCAAAAATGCCGTTCGCGCCCGGCGAACAGGTCGCGTAGATTGCCGCGGTGGCGCCAGACGATCAGCAGCGTGAGCACGCTCATCGGCAACAGCGCCTCGGGTTCCTGCCAAGCCAGCAGTGGCAGGGTCAGGGGCGTAGCGATCAAGGCGGCCAGTGAGCTGGTGCGGGTCAGGTAGAAGGTCAGTCCCCAGGCGGCGATGGCCAGCAGGGCGGCCGGGGGATAGAGCCCCAGCAGCATGCCGGCGGCGGTGGCGACACCCTTGCCGCCACGAAAGCGGAAGTACAGCGGGAACAGGTGCCCGAGCACGGCGTAGAGCCCGATCCAGGCCTGTTGTTGCAGTGACAGCCCGGCAAGATGGGCGATCAGCACGGGGACCAGGCCTTTGCACAGGTCCCCCAGCAGGGTCAGGATCGCGAGCTTTTTGCCGGCCAGGCGTAGCATGTTGGTGGCGCCGGCATTACCGGAGCCGCTCATGCGCGGATCGGGATTGCCCGTGACGCGGCTGAGCAAGATAGCGAAGGACAGAGAGCCGAGCAGGTAGGCGAGAATCGCCAGTGACCAAAACATGCTAACTATTCCGGGCGAGGACGCCCTGATTCTAACGGCGCATTGCGCCCTTGTCGTGCTGCGGAGAAGAGTGCTTGGACAGAGTGTTTATCGAGGGACTGGAAGTCGACACCGTGATTGGCGCCTACGACTGGGAGCGCGGCATTCGCCAATGCCTGCGCCTTGACTTGAGTTTTGCCTGGGACAATCGCCCGGCCGCCGCTGGCGACGACCTGACGCTGGCCCTGGACTACGCCAGCGTATCGGCCCGGATCCAGGCGTTTGCCGAGCAGGCCCAGTATCAGTTGGTGGAAACCTTTGCCGAGCGCCTGGCCGAGGTGCTGATGGGCGAATTCAATATTCCCTGGCTGCATTTGAAGCTGACCAAGCCCGGCGCCGTCCCGGCCGCCAAGGGCGTTGGCGTGGAGATCGAGCGCGGATGTCGCTGACTCAGGTATTTCTAGGACTTGGTAGCAATATCGAGCGTGAAGTCCATTTGCGGGCCGGACTCGATGCATTGGCTGGCTTCCTGGTGGACATGCGTTGTTCGGCCGTGTTCGAAAGCCAACCGGTCGGAATCAAGAGCGGGCCATTCTTCAATCTGGTGGTCTCGGCTTTTACCGACCTGCCCCTGATCGAACTGGATCGTCGCTTGAAGTTCATCGAGGCCGATAACGGGCGCTACGCCCCCGATCGCAAGGGGCTGCCGCTGGATATCGATGTGCTGCTCTACGGCGACCTGACCGGCAACTTCGATGGCTTGGTCTTGCCGCGTGCGGAAATCCTGAAGAACGCCTTTGTGCTGTGGCCTTTGTCGCTGATGGCCCCAGAGCGAGTGCATCCCCTGGCAGGCAAGAGCCTGGGGGCTCTCTGGGAAGAGGCGCAGATCGACCAGGTGTTGGCGCCTGTGGCTTTTGAGTGGCGTGGCGTGCAATTGACTCCGGCAGACCTCTAGGCCGGGGTCTATTCCATGCGGACAAGGCAACCTTGTCCGCATGTCTTCAAGGGGCGAACTGCTCTTTGTAGGCCTTGAGTGCTTTTAGGCGCTCCAGTCGCAGTGCTTCTCCCAATTGCGGCCCTTTGAAGCCTTGTTCCAACAAGGGCTGCACCGCTACCGCACGAGCGGCGCTGGCTGCGCCACGCAGGTAGTCGGCTTGCGGGTAGGGGCGGGATTCGAGGCCGAGCCGGCCGCGTGCGTCCATCTCGCAGGCAGCAACGAACTCCTCGAAGCGTTGCGGGCGTCGGAAGACGTCGAAGCTCTGCAGCAGCTCCAACAGCGTCGAGGCCTTGAGCTCCTGGGCGCGGTGAGCGTGGGTGTGATATTGGCCCACCAGCATTGCCAGCTCCTGGCATTCCCTGGGCACCTTGAAGCGTTCGTTGATTGCCTTGATCAGCTCCAGGCCGGCCTGCTCATGACCGATGTGCCGCGGCCATTCTTCCTGCGGCGTAACACCCTTGCCCAGATCGTGCAGCAGGCAGGCCCAGCGCACGCTCAGCGCTTGCCGGTGCAGGGCCGCTTGTTGCAGGACGCTCAGGGTATGCAGCCCGGTATCGATCTCCGGGTGGTGAAGCGCCGGTTGGGGAACCCCGAATAGCGCATCGACCTCTGGCATCAGTTCTGCCAGGGCACTACAATCATGCAGGATCTGGATAAAGACCTGGGGCTGATCCTCCATCAGGGCGCGGGAGATCTCTTTCCAGCTGCGTTCTGCCGTCAGGGCCTGCAATTCGCCTGAACGACTGAGCTGGTGCATCAGTTCGAGGGTCTCTGGCGCGACGCGAAAACCCAGCCCGGCATAGCGCGCAGCAAAGCGGGCAACCCGTAGAACCCGCAGGGGATCTTCGGCGAACGCCGGGGAAACATGCCGCAGCAGTCGGTTTTCTAGATCCTTCTGGCCGTTGTAGGGGTCAGTGATGGCCTGCTGCTCGTCCTCGGCCATGGCGTTGATGGTCAGGTCGCGGCGGATCAGGTCCTCTTCCAGGGTGACCTCGGGACTGGCATGGAAGGTGAACCCGCCGTAACCGCGCCCACTCTTGCGCTCGGTCCGGGCCAGGGCATATTCCTCGCCACTTTTGGGATGCAGGAACACCGGGAAGTCCGCACCGACCGGGCGAAAGCCCTTGTCGATCATTTCCTCGGCGCTCGCACCGACCACGACCCAGTCGATATCGGTAACCGGCCTGCCGAGCAAGCGATCACGTACCGCACCGCCGACTTTGTAAATCCGCATAAAAAACCTCCGTTAGCGCGACAGGATACCCCTTGTGGCGGCCTAACGGAGGCTTGTGGGGCCACCTAGAGGTGGATGACTGCCAGGTCCAGGCGCCCGTAGTCGTTTTCGCCGTGGTCGTTCTTGGGCGGCACGTGGTGGGTCTTCATCACCTGGTCGCCTTGCAGGGTTTCCAGGTGGATGTCGAAGCCCCATAGCCGATGCAGGTGCTTGAGTACCTCGTCGGTGGATTCTCCCAGTGGTTTGCGGTCATGTTGCTGGTGGCGCAGGGTCAGCGAGCGGTCGCCGCGCCGGTCGATGCTCCAGATCTGCACGTTGGGTTCACGGTTGCCCAGGTTGTATTGAGCGGCCAGGGTCTCGCGGATGACGCGGTAGCCGCTTTCGTCATGGATGGCCGGGACCAGCAGGTCGTCCTTCTGATCGTCGTCCATGATACTGAACAGCTTGAGGTCACGGATCACCTTGGGCGAGAGGTACTGCAGGATGAAGCTCTCGTCCTTGAAGCTGCTCATGGCGAACTTGATGCTCGACAGCCAGTCGGTGCCGGCCAGTTCCGGGAACCAGCGGCGGTCTTCCTCAGTGGGCTCTTCGCACATGCGGCGGATGTCCCGGTACATGGCAAAGCCCAGGGCGTAGGGGTTGATGCCGTTGTAGTAGGGGCTATCGAATCCCGGCTGGAACACCACGCTGGTATGGGAGGCCAGGAACTCCATCATGAAGCCGTCGGTGACCAGGCCTTCGTCGTACAGGTCGTTCATCAGCGTGTAGTGCCAAAAGGTGGCCCAGCCTTCGTTCATTACCTGGGTCTGGCGTTGTGGATAGAAATACTGGGCGATCTTGCGCACGATCCGCACGATCTCCCGTTGCCAGGGCTCGAGCAGCGGAGCGTGTTTCTCGATGAAATAGAGGATGTTTTCCTGGGGCTCTGCCGGGAACCGCGCATTGTCCTTGTCGCTATTTTTGTCCGCACCCTTGGGAATGGTGCGCCACAGATCGTTGATCTGCTTCTGCAGGTGCTCTTCGCGATCCTTCTGCCGGCGCCGTTCCTCTTCGGCGGAGATCGGATAAGGGCGCTTGTAGCGGTCGACGCCGTAGTTCATCAAGGCATGGCAGGAGTCGAGCAGATCCTCCACGGCGTCGATGCCGTGGCGTTCCTCGCATTGGGAAATGTACTGCTTGGCAAACACCAGGTAGTCGATGATCGAACTGGCGTCGGTCCAGGTGCGGAACAGGTAGTTGCCCTTGAAGAAGCTGTTATGGCCATAGCAGGCATGGGCCACCACCAGGGCCTGCATGCAGATGGTGTTTTCCTCCATCAGGTAGGCGATGCAGGGGTCGGAGTTGATGACGATCTCGTAGGCCAGGCCCATCTGGCCACGGCTGTAGGATTTTTCTGTGCTGAGGAAGTGCTTGCCATAGGACCAATGGTGGTAGCCCAGCGGCATGCCCACCGAGGCATAGGCGTCCATCATCTGCTCGGCGGTGATCACTTCGATCTGGTTGGGGTAGGTGTCCAGGGCATAGCGAGCCGCGATACGGCTGATTTCGCGGTCGTAGGCCTGGATCAGCTCGAAGGTCCATTCCGAGCCGGTGGAGATGGGCTGGCGTTTCTGCTCTCTGGCGGTCATGTCACTAACCTGCGCTGGAAGAGTTCACGGAAGACCGGATAGATATCTCCGGCCGAAACCAGTTGTTGCTGGGCAAACGTCTCGGGAAAGGCTTCGGCGATACGTTCGTACTCGAACCACAGGGCCTGGTGTTCCCGAGGCGTGATCTCGACGTAGGTGTAGTACTGCACGAACGGCATGATCTGGTTGATCAGGATATCGCGGCAGATGGGTGAGTCGTCATTCCAGTTGTCGCCATCGGAGGCCTGGGCGGAATAGATGTTCCATTCATTGCTCGGGTAACGCTCGGCCATGATCTCCTGCATCAGCTTCAGGGCGCTGGAGACGATGGTCCCGCCGGTTTCCCGCGAGTAGAAGAATTCTTCCTCGTCCACTTCCCGGGCGCTGGTGTGATGGCGGATGAAAACCACGTCGATCTTGTCGTAGTTGCGCTTGAGGAACAGGTACAAAAGGATGAAGAAGCGCTTGGCGATGTCCTTGGTGGCCTGGGTCATGGAGCCGGAAACGTCCATCAGGCAGAACATCACCGCCTTGGAGCTGGGATTGGGTTGCTTGACCAGCAGGTTGTACTTCAGATCGAAGGTGTCGAGGAATGGCACGCGATGAATTCGCGCGCTCAGGCGTTCGATTTCTGTTTCAAGTTCTTGTATGTCGCCGAAGTTGTCCGGTTCTTCGCGTTTCAGGCGAGCCAGCTCCTCCTTGGCCTCGCGCAGTTTGGCGCGGCTGCTGCCGGACAGGGCGATGCGTCGCGCATGGGCAGAGCGCAGGGTGCGGATGATGTTGATCCGCGATGGGTTGCCTTCGTTGCTGATCCCGGCCCGCACTGTCTTGAAGGTATCGGTGCCCGTCAGGTTGCGCTTGACCAGGTTGGGCAGCTCCAGGTCCTCGAACATGAACTCGAGAAACTCCTCCTGGGTGATCTGGAAGACGAATTCATCCATGCCCTCGCCGGAGTTGCCGGCCTTGCCGCGACCACTTCCACCCCCTCCGCCGCCTTGGGGCCTGGCGATATGTTCGCCGGCGGTGAACTCCTTGTTGCCTGGATGGACCACGGTCTGCTTGCCGCCGCGGCCGTGATGCAGCACCGGCTCGTCGATATCGCGCCCGGGAATGCTGATCTGCTCGCCATGCTCCATGTCGGTAATGGAGCGCCGGCTGACGGCTTCTTCGACGGCTTTCTTGATGTGGTCGCGATAGCGCCGCAGGAACCGTTGGCGGTTCACGGTGCTCTTGTTCTTACCGTTCAGGCGTCGGTCGATTACGTAGCTCATGATTCCTCCGGTGACTGGATGCAGCCGCAAGCCTCAAGCTTCATGCTGCAAGAAAGAGCAGCCACCGCTGCTGCAAGCCGCGGCGCGGGTTCGAGCCCGACGCCGGACGACTTGCAGCTTGCGGCTTGTCGCTTGCCGCTTTACTGCGATTTCCTGACCCGCAGGTACCATTCCGACAGCAAGCGTACCTGCTTGTCGGTGTAGCCACGCTCCACCATCCGGGTGACGAAGTCGTTGTGTTTCTGTTGATCCTCCTTGCTGGCCTTGGCGTTGAAGCTGATGACCGGCAACAGGTCCTCGGTGTTGGAGAACATCTTCTTCTCGATGACCACCCGCAGCTTCTCGTAGCTGAGCCAGGTGGGGTTCTTGCCGTTGTTGTTGGCCCGGGCGCGCAGCACGAAATTGACGATCTCGTTGCGGAAGTCTTTCGGGTTGCTGATGCCCGCCGGTTTTTCGATCTTTTCCAGTTCTTCGTTGAGCGCCACGCGGTTGAGGATCTCGCCGGTTTCCGGATCGCGGTATTCCTGGTCCTGGATCCAGAAGTCCGCGTACAGCACGTAGCGGTCGAAGATGTTCTGGCCGTACTCGCTGTAGGACTCCAGGTAGGCCGTCTGGATTTCCTTGCCGATGAACTCGATGTAGCGCGGTGCCAGGTATTCCTTGAGGAAGCGCAGGTAGCGCTCGCGGGTTTCGGCCTGGAACTGCTCCTGTTCGATCTGTTGTTCCAGTACGTACAGCAGGTGTACCGGGTTGGCCGCCACTTCATGGGGGTCGAAGTTGAAGACCTTGGACAGGATCTTGAAGGCAAAGCGGGTCGAGAGGCCGTTCATGCCTTCATCGACCCCGGCGCTGTCGCGGTACTCCTGGATCGACTTGGCCTTCGGATCGGTGTCCTTGAGGTTCTCCCCGTCATAGACGCGCATCTTGGAGTAGATGTTGGAGTTCTCCGGCTCCTTGAGGCGCGAGAGCACGGTGAATTGCGCCAGCATCTTCAAGGTATCCGGGGCGCAATGGGCCTTGGCCAGGGAGCTGTTGAACAACAGCTTGTCGTAGATCTTCACCTCGTCGGTCACGCGCAGGCAGTACGGCACCTTGACGATGTAGATCCGGTCGATGAAGGCCTCGTTGTTCTTGTTGTTGCGGAAGGTGTGCCACTCCGATTCGTTGGAGTGGGCCAGCAGGATGCCGGTGAACGGGATCGCCCCCAGGCCCTCGGTGCTGTTGTAATTGCCTTCCTGGGTCGCGGTCAGCAATGGGTGCAGCACCTTGATCGGCGCCTTGAACATCTCGACGAATTCCATCAGGCCCTGGTTGGCCCGGCACAGCGCCCCGGAATAGCTGTAGGCGTCGGCGTCGTTTTGTGGGAATTCCTCGAGCTTGCGGATATCCACCTTGCCCACCAGGGCTGAGATGTCCTGGTTGTTCTCGTCGCCAGGTTCGGTCTTGGCCACCGCGATCTGGTTGAGGATCGACGGATACAGCTTCACCACCCGGAACTGGCTGATGTCGCCACCGAACTCCGACAGGCGCTTGGTCGCCCAGGGCGACATGATGGTGTTCAGGTAGCGCCGGGGAATGCCGAAGTCTTCCTCGAGGATGGCGCCATCTTCCGTGGCGTTGAACAGCCCCAGTGGCGATTCGAAGACGGGTGAGCCCTTGATGGCATAGAAGGGGACTTTCTCGATGAGCTGCTTGAGTTTTTCGGCCAGGGACGATTTACCGCCACCCACCGGGCCCAGTAGGTAGAGGATCTGTTTCTTCTCTTCCAGGCCCTGGGCGGCATGGCGGAAGTAGGAAACGATCTGGTCGATGCACTCTTCCATGCCATGGAAGTCTTCAAAGGCCGGGTAGCGCCGGATCACCTTGTTGGAAAAGATTCGCGACAGCCTCGAGTTGGTCGAGGTGTCCAGCAGTTCGGGTTCGCCAATGGCCAATAGCAGGCGCTCTGCGGCCGAGGCATAGGCGCTGCGGTCCTTCTTGCACAGCTCGAGGTATTCCTGCAGGGAAAACTCTTCCTGGCGCGTGGATTCGAAGCGTTGTTGGAAGTGGCTAAAAATACTCATGACGTCACCTCGCTCGATACGTGGAGCCGGCTACGGATCAGTCAGTCAAGTGCTGGCATGCAACTGATGAAGTTCCAGTTGCTGTTTACCCCCCAGAACACTTTCAAAGCTATCGAGCTTGAAAGCTAGTACCGATGACCCGCTCGCCGGTGTACCGGCTCTCCCCTGATTTGGATGGCCTGTGGCTAAGGATAGTTCGGAATCGCAGAGGTCAAGGGCGGATGGCGGATTAGTTGCGCGCTACCGTTCGTCTGGTGTTGCGTCAGCCCGCGTAGATCACGGGCTAGAGCGGTAGAAAAAAATTATTCGGCGTTGCCCTGGGCGATTTCGGCCGGGTAGATGTTGCGCCACAGTTCGAAGCCACCATCGAGGCTGTAAACGTCTGAGAAACCCTGGCTGACCAGGTAGGCTGCGGCGCTCTGGCTGGAGTTGCCGTGGTAGCACACGACCACTAGCGGTGCATCCAGGTCGGCTGCGCGAATGAAATCGGAAATGGAGTGGTTGTCCAGGTGCACCGAGCCGCTGATGTGGTTCAGGGCATAGGTTTGCGGGTCGCGGATATCCACTACAACGGCGCCTTGTTCGCGCAGTGCCTGGGCCTGTTCGGGGGGGATACGTTTGAATTCGCTCATGGCGGACTCCTGGTTTGTCGGTCGGCTCCGTCTAGCAGACGGGCAGGGATTGGGTGGAGGCGGGCGCCACATGGCCATGGGCGTCGCAGTCGCAGTTCAGGCGCAGTCCGGTGTCGACGTTCATCAAGGTCATGGAGCCGCCCCAGACGCAGCCGCTATCCAGGGCAATGATCCCGGGTTCGTTGCTCTGGCCTTCGAGGGCTGCCCAGTGACCGAAGATGATCCTGATCTCCCGGGTCTTGCGCTCCTTGTGGCTGAACCAGGGGGCGTAGCCCGGTGGTGCCGTGTCCAGGCCTTCCTTGGTCTTGAGGTCGAGTTTGCCTTCGCTGGTGCAGAAGCGCATGCGAGTGAAATAGTTGGTGATGACTCGCAGGCGGGTGATGCCCTTGAGGTCGTTGTCCCACTTCGCCGGGTCGTTGCCGTACATGCCCTCCAGGAAGGGTTCGAACAGGCTGTCGTCCTGCAGGGCGAGCTCGACCTCGGTGGCGTATTTCTGTGCTTTCTTCAGTGACCACTGGGGGGCGATGCCGGCGTGTACCAGGGCGGTCTTGCGTGCTTCGTCGTAGTGCATCAGCTTTTGCTGGCGCAACCATTGCAGCAGCTCCTCGCAGTCCGGGGCTTCGAGGATTTCCCGCAGGGTGTCGGACTTTTTCAGGCGCTCGACATTGCGCCAGGCGGCCAGCAGGTGCAGGTCGTGGTTGCCCAGCACGCAGACCAGCGAGTCGCGGATGGAGTACAGGTAGCGCAGGGTTTCCAGGGACTGCGGGCCGCGATTGACCAGATCCCCGACCAGCCACAACCGATCCCGAGCAGGGTCGAACGCCACCTGCTCAAGCAGGCACTGCAGCGGTTCCAGGCAGCCTTGCAGGTCGCCAACGGCGTAGGTGGCCATCAGTGCAGCGCTCCGGGGACCGCGAGGCGGAACGGCGCGATGATGGCGTCGAATTGCTTGCCGTCCTCGGCCAGCATTTGATAGCTGCCCTGCATATTGCCAACCTGGGTGGTCATCACCGTGCCGCTGCTGTAGGTGTGGCTCTTGCCGGCGGCGATCAGTGGCTGTTGGCCGACCACGCCGGCGCCGCGCACTTCTTCTACATGGCCGTCGCCATCGGTGATCACCCAGTGCCGGGACAGCAGCTTGGCGGGTAGCGAGCCGTTGTTCTGGACGGTGATGGTGTAGGCGAAGGCGAAGCGATTCTGTTCGGGTTGCGATTGGTCGGCCAGAAAGTGGGTGACGACGCTGACGTCGACCTGATAGCGAGGATCGGACATGCAAAGGGCCTTTAGAGCAAAGCGGACGCGGGATAGAAGCTGACGCCGGTCAGTCTAGGTCAAGTAGCGGGTAGTAGACCAGCCATCCTGGCTGGCGTTCTGCCCGCTGTCGCTTGCCGGTAATTGTCAGTTGGCGGCGGGCTTGACCTGATCGGCCAACTGGTCGGCCAGGCGTACGAAGGCTGCCAGGTCGAGCTGCTCGGGACGCAGGCTGCCATCGACGCCGGCGGCCTCGATTTCGGCGCTGCTCAGGAGCGCCTTGAGGGTGTTGCGCAGGGTCTTGCGACGCTGGTTGAAGGCTTCGCGGACGATACGCTCCAGCAGCTTGTGGTCCTTGGCGGGATGCGGCAGCACTGCATGGGGCACCAGGCGCACGATGGCCGAGTCGACTTTCGGGGGCGGATTGAAGGCGCCAGGGCCGACGTTGAACAGATGTTCCACGCGGCAGTGGTACTGGACCATGATCGACAGGCGGCCCCAATCGCCACCGCCCGGTCCGGCGGCCAGGCGCTCGACTACTTCCTTCTGCAGCATGAAGTGCATGTCGCGGATCAGGCCGGCGTTATGCAGCAGGTGGAAGATCAGCGGGGTGGAGATGTTGTAGGGCAGGTTGCCCACCACCCGCAGGCTGCCGGGAGCGGCACCCAGGGTGTTGAAGTCGAACTTCAGGGCATCGCCCTGGTGCAGCTTGAAGTTGTCCCGGCCAGCGAACTGCTGGTTGAGGATGGGCACCAGGTCCTTGTCCAGTTCCACCACGTCCAGTTGTGCACCGCTGCCCAGCAGGCCTTCGGTCAGGGCGCCCTGGCCCGGGCCGATCTCCAGCATGCGGTCCAGGGGCTTGGCGTTGATGGCCCGCAGGATGCGGTCGATGACGCCGGCGTCGTGCAGGAAGTTCTGGCCGAAGCGCTTGCGCGCCCGGTGCTGGTATTGCTCGGTCATATACGGTTCTCGGCCATCTGGTAGGCGGTTTCCAGGGCGACCTGCAGGCTGCCGGTATCGATCCTGCCGCTGCCGGCCAGGTCCAGGGCAGTGCCATGGTCGACCGAGGTGCGGATGATCGGCAGGCCGAGCGTCACATTGACGGCCGCGCCGAAGCCTTTGTACTTCAGCACGGGGAGGCCCTGGTCGTGGTACATCGCCAGCACTGCGTCGCAATGCTCCAGATATTTGGGGGTAAACAGAGTGTCGGCCGGCAACGGACCGCGCAGGTCCATGCCTTCTTGGCGCAGACGCTCCAGGGTGGGTTCGATGATGTCGATTTCTTCGCGGCCCAGGTGGCCGCCTTCGCCGGCATGGGGGTTGAGCCCGCAGACCAGGATGCGCGGTTGGGCGATGCCGAATTTTTGCTGCAGGTCGGCATGCAGGATCCGCGTGACCCGTTCCAGGCGCTCGCTGGTGATCGCATCGGCGATGTCCCGCAGCGGCAGGTGAGTCGTCACCAGGGCGACGCGCAGGCCTCGGGTGGCCAGCATCATGACCACTTGCTGGGTGTGAGTCAGGTCCGCGAGAAACTCGGTGTGCCCGGAGAAGGCGATCCCGGAATCATTGATCACGCCCTTGTGTACTGGCGCGGTGATCATTCCGGCAAAGTGCCCGTCCAGGCAGCCCTGGCCGGCACGGGTCAGGGTCTGCAGGACGAAGGCCGCATTGGCCTGGTCCAGCTGGCCGCTGACCACCGGCTTGCCCAGCGGAGTATCCCAGACGTACAGGCTGCCTGCCGGAGCGGGGGCATCCGGTAGATGGTTCGGGTCCACCGGTAGCAGGTTGACGGCCACTCCCAGTTGCGCGGCCCGCTCGGTGAGCAGGTCGCGGCTGGTAATGGCAATCAGGGGATGCGGCTGGAGTTGCGAGGCGAGCAGCAGGCATAGGTCAGGGCCTATACCCGCCGGTTCGCCGGGTGTCAGGGCAAAACGTCTGGGGTTCACTGCGCGGCCTGTTCAGCGCCAGGCAGCTTGATCTCGACGTAGGCCTCGTCGCGGATCTGCCGCAACCAGGTCTGCAGCTCTTCATCGTACTTGCGGTTACGCAGGACGGTCATGGCTTGCTGTTCACGAGCCTGGCTGGTGCTGTCGGTGGCGCGACGGCCAAGGACTTCCAGGACGTGCCAGCCATAAGGGCTCTTGAACGGCTTGGACAGCTGGCCTTGTGGAGTCTTGGCCATGACTTCGCGGAACTCAGGTACCAGGGCGTTCGGATCGACCCAGTTGAGATCGCCACCGTTGAGCGCCGAGCCCGGGTCTTCCGAGTAGCTCTTGGCCAGTTCGGCGAAATCTTCACCGGAGCTGATGCGGTCGTAGAGTTTCTGCGCCAGGCGCTTGGTCTCTTCTTCGCTGCGAATCTCGCTTGGCTTGATCAGGATGTGGCGCACGTGCACTTCATCGCGCACCTGATTGCCGCCACCACGCTTGTCTACCAGCTTGAGGATGATGAAACCGCCTGGAGTGCGGGCTGGCTGAGTAATGTCACCCACGGCCATGGCACTCAGTTCACGGTCGAAGGGCGGTGGCAGTTGAGCGGCTTTACGCCAGCCCATGTCACCGCCTTCCAGGGCGTTGTCGCTACCGGAGCGGGCGATTGCCAGCTGGCCGAAGTCGGCACCCTGCTTGAGCTGCTGGTACACCTCCATGGCCTGGCGGGCAGCACTCTGGATCGCTTCGGAGCTGGCGCTTTCCGGCGTCGGGATCAGGATGTTGGCCAGGTGCAGTTCTTCGGAGAGCTGCATCTTGCCCAGGTCCGAGGCCAGGAAGTTCTTCACTTCCTGTTCCGATACCTGGATGCGTTCGGCCACACGGCGCTGGCGCACACGGCTGATGATCATCTCGCGGCGAACCTGGTCACGGGCGTCGTCATAGGACAAGCCATCGTGGGCCAGGGCGGCGCGGAACTGCTCGATGCTCATGCTGTTGCGCTGGGCAATGGTGCCGATGGCCTGGTTCAGCTCTTCGTCGGTGATGCGGATGCCGGAGCGCTCGCCAATCTGCAATTGCAGGTTCTCGACGATCAGGCGCTCCAGGACCTGCTGTTCCAGGACGCTGGTAGGCGGCACACCACCGCCACGCTTGGCGATGGTCTGCTGGACTTCATGCACTCGTTGATCCAGCTGGCTCTGCATGACGACATCGTTGTCGACGATCGCCACCACCTTGTCGATGGACTGCACCGCAGCGCTGGCCGCAGTGCTCATGCTCAGGAACAGCGCGCCCAGCATCAGCGGGCGCAGACAATCAGAAAGCTTGGTCTTCACGTTCACGATAACCTTGGATGCCTTTGTCGAGGAAGCTCTCTACTTTGGTGCCCATGACGCCACCGAGACCCTTCAGAACAATTTGGAGGAAGATGCCGCGGTCGCCACTTTCGTTTTGCGGAGCGTTCTGACTGAACTCGTCGTACTTGACCCAGTAACGGTTGATCAGGCGCAGTTTCCAGCAGCAGTTGTCGTACTCGAAACCACCGAAGGCCTCGAGCGTGCGGTTGCGGTTGTAGTCGTACTGCCAACGGCTGATGACGTTCCACTGCGGCACGATCGGCCAGATCACCGAGAAGTCGTGCTGCTGGATCTTGTAGTAGTCCTTCACGTAGCCAGGCTTGCCTCGGACTCCGTAGTCGCCACTTCCAACTTTCCAGGTACCGCTGTTCTGGTCGTAGCGGATCTGGTCGTTGCGATAGCGGTAGCCGACGTTGACCACCTTGTTCGGGTTGTCTTCCGGCTGGTAGTGGAGCATGGCGCTGCCGGAGCGCGGGCTGCGGCTGTCCGGGTCCCAGTTGTACTCGGCAGTGGTGCGCCAGTCGCGGTTATAGCGGTATTCGTACTCAAGAGCATAAGGCGACACGTTGGACTTGGCGTCGTCGCGGGTACGGTAGTCGATACCCGGCAGCTGGACGGTACGGTCCCTGAAGTACAGGGCTTGGCCGACACTGATGCGCTGGCGCTGGAAGCCGTTGTCTTCGATCCAGCGGCTGGTCACGCCCAGGGACAACTTGTTCTCGTCGCCGACGCGGTCGGAGCCGGAGAAGCGGTTGTCGCGGAACAGCGATGCATAGTTGAAGGTGTATTCACCGGTATCGAATACCGGAATGTCTTCTTGGTTCGTCTCTGGAACATAGAGATAGAACAGGCGCGGTTCCAGGGTCTGATTGTAGTTCTTGCCAAACCATTGGGTCTGGCGGTCGAAGTACAGGCCACCATCGATGCTAGCGATCGGTACGCTGCGGTTTTGGTTGCGACTGTAGTCTCCACCGACATAGCGGGCTCCGATCGAGGCTGCGTAGTTACGAGCATCGACAATGCCTTGTTTGCCCTTGCTATCCAAGTCTAGGTCGTACTGGGTGTACATGTACTTGAGAGACGGTGTCAGGTAGCCATAGCTCCAGTTCAGCGGCAGGCTGACGCCAGGCTTGAGGTTCAGGCGATTGCCATTGGCCCGAGCCAGGCCGGCCACGTTGGTATCCAGTCGAGGAGTGCCTACGGCTACTCCGTCTACGAATGGGCCACCGTCCTTATCGAAGTAATTGCCTTTCAACAGATCCCGCTCAAAGCGCACCACTTCGGTTTCATAGGTGAAGTCCAGGCCTTGTGGATGGTAAGGCAAGGCACCATTGAAGGTGATCTGTGGCAGCCGATCGTACGGTGTAATGTTGGAGACGCTAGCTAACTGATACGCCTGTACATTCAGGCGTGCAGTGTAGTTGTCGCCACGGTAGGTCACGACGCCTTGCTGGTTGACATAGTCGGCGGACTTCACGCCGATCTGGTCGGTCTGCAGGTCCTGGAAGTAGTACGGGTCGCTGATCTTGGTGTAGTCGACTTCGGTCATCACCCGCGAGTCGAGCCCACCCTTGTGCTGCCAGTTGAGCATGTAGCGGGTTTTTTCGGAGTCGGTCTGCTTCCGCCGATCGTCGCTCTCGTCGTTCAGGTAGGCGCCGCCGAACTGCCCTTCGCTGTTCTTGGTCAGGTAGCGGAATTCGCCTTCCACCAACATGCCGCGCTTGGCCATGTAGCGCGGGTACAACGTGGCATCGTAGTTCGGTGCCAGGTTGAAGTAGTACGGGGTCACCAGGGTGAAGCCGCTATCGCTGTCGGTGCTGAAGCTTGGTGGCAGGAAGCCGGATTGACGGCGATTGTCGATCGGGAAGTAGATGTACGGGGTGTAGAGGACCGGGAAGTCCTTGACTCGCAATGTCACGTTGGTCGCGGTACCGAAGCCGGTGGCCGGGTTCAAGGTGATGTTGTTGCCCTTGAGCTGCCAGGCGTTACTGCTCGGTTCGCAAGTGGTGTACGTACCGTCCTTGAGGCGGATGATGGCGTTTTCCGCACGCTTGGCGTACAGCGCGCTACCGCGTACCCGCGACTTGTGCATCACGTATTCGGCGTTGTCGACCTTGGCCTCACCGGTGTCCAGCTGCACGTCGGCGTGGTCGCCGACCATCAGCGTACCGTTGTCGCGGATGCGTACGTTGCCGCTCAGTTCGCCACGGTTCTCCGCCTGGTACAGATTGGCCTCGTCGGCCTCGACCTGCATGCTGCCCTGGCGCATGACCACGTCGCCGGCCAGGGTCGCCACCTGCTGCTCCTGCTGGTAACGCGAAGCCTTGGCGCCGATGAAGGTCGGAGCATCACTTTTCTTCGTCGAATCATTCATGCCAGGACGAATTGGTTCGATATAGGCACCAGAGCAGTAAGGACCGGTCTCGGCCAGTTGCGCTGCGGTGAGCTTCTCGCGCGGTACCCAGTCGAGGTGGCTGTAGTCCGCGCTGCGGGACTTCAGGCCGCGGCCCTTGGCTTCGGTCACCAGGACCGGCTTGTCGCCGGCAACCTCGCCTGCAGTCCCGCTTTCGCTGGAGCTGATGGCATTGGCGTCATGGACCGGGCGCGGAGGCAGTTGGGCTGCACTGGTTTTTGGCGCACAGGCCCAGCCGCCGGACGCAGAGACCGAGCAGTCATACTGTTCCGCGGCGACCACGAAGGAAGTGGCTAGAGGTTGCAGGGCCAGCAAACTGCCGGTAACCAGCAACGGGAATTTTTTACGAAACGCGGGGGATTTCAATGCCATCTTATTAGTCCGGGCTTCCTGCGTGCCATCTGCCCGCGGTGTGGGCCGCACGCCTCTCGATGGTCTGAAAAAGATGCTGGATAATAAAGCATGACCCGCTTGACGGCTAGGGCCGTCGGAGACCCTTGTAATGCCTGACCAAGATGTACGCTTGCAACACCTGAAAGTTTGGCTCGATGAGCAGTTGGCGATCGTTTATGCAGCACAGGGCTGGGGTGAAGTCCCCCCGGCTACATTGGTCGCGGCCAGCAGCGACGCGAGTTTCCGCCGTTATTTCCGTTGGCAGGGCGCTGACCGCAGCTTTGTGGTGATGGACGCTCCGCCCCCCCAGGAAAACTGCAAGCCCTTCGTCGATATCGCCGGTTTGCTGGCGAGTTCCGGCATCAACGTGCCGAAAATTTATGCACAGGACCTGACGCGCGGGTTCCTTCTGCTCAACGATCTGGGCAACCAGACCTATCTGGATGTGATCGACGAGCACAATGCCGATGGGTTGTTCGAGGATGCATTGCAGGCGTTGCTGGCGTTTCAGCAGTTGCCCATGAGCGCGCCACTGCCCAGCTACGATGTCGCCCTGCTGCGCCGCGAACTGGAGCTGTTCCCCGAATGGTATGTCGGCCGTGAGCTGGGGATTGTCATGGATGAGCAACAGCGCCAGCAGTGGCAGCGAGCCAGCGACCTGCTGATCGACAGCGCCCTGGCCCAGCCCAAGGTGCTGGTACACCGTGACTATATGCCGCGCAACCTCATGCTCAGCCAGCCGAACCCAGGGGTGCTGGACTTCCAGGACGCGGTCTACGGCCCGGTCACCTACGACATCACCTGCCTGTTCAAGGATGCATTCCTCAGCTGGCCGGAGCCTCGTGTGCGCGGCTGGCTGGACACCTACTGGAACCAGGCGCGGGGAGCGGGTATCCCGGTCCAGGAAGACTTCGAGGAGTTCCTGCGGGCCAGCGACCTGATGGGGGTCCAGCGTCACCTGAAGGTGATCGGTATTTTCTCGCGGATCTGCCACCGTGACGGCAAGCCCCGCTACCTGGCCGATGTTCCCCGCTTCCTGGCTTATATAGAGGCTGTTCTGGCCCGTCGCCCCGAGCTGGCGGAGTTGGAGCAACTGCTGCGCAGCCTGGAGCAGCCAAGGGGTGCCCAAGCATGAAGGCAATGATCCTGGCCGCTGGAAAGGGCGAGCGCATGCGCCCTTTAACCCTGACCACGCCCAAGCCCTTGCTGCCGGTGGCGGGCGTACCGCTGATCGAGTATCACCTGCGGGCCCTGGCGGCCGCGGGCTTTCGCGAGGTCGTCATCAATCACGCCTGGCTCGGCGAGCAGATCGAGGCGGCTCTTGGCGACGGCCAGCGCTGGGGCTTGAGCATCCGTTACTCGGCCGAAGGCCAGCCGCTGGAGACCGGCGGCGGGATCTTCCAGGCGTTGCCGTTGTTGGGTGAAGAGCCGTTCCTGGTGGTCAATGGCGACATCTGGACCGATTATGACTTCGCAACCCTGCGCCGCCCCCTGGCCGGCCTGGCCTATCTGGTCATGGTGGACAACCCGGCGCATCACCCTACGGGGGGCGACTTCTGCCTGGAGAACGGCCTGCTGCACGATGGCCAGCCAGGAGCGGCGACCCTGACCTACAGCGGTATATCGGTACTGCATCCTCAACTGTTCCGGGATTGCGCTGGCGGTGCTTTCAAGCTGGCGCCCCTGCTGCGTGAAGCCATGGCCCAGGGCCAGGTCAGCGGCGAGCACATGCACGGCCAATGGATCGATGTAGGAACCGTCGAGCGCCTGGCGCAGGTCGAAGACCTGCTGCAAGCGGGGCGCTGATATGTGGTGGCCAGGGACTCTGATAGGAGCCGGGGCGGGCTTTGCCATTGCCAGCATTCCGGGGGCCATGCTCGGTGCATTATTGGGGCAGGCGCTGGATCGGCGCCTGCAACTGTACAACTGGGCCCATGTACGCGAGCGCCTGGGTGGTCGACCGGCGCTGCGCAACGATGAATTGCTGTTCGTACTGCTTGGGCGCCTGGCGAAAAGCGACGGCCGAGTGGGCGACGGGCATATCCAGCAGGCGCGCCAGGAGATGCGCTCGCTGGAGATGAGCGAAGTCGCGCAACGCCGGGCGATTGCTGCATTCAATCGGGGCAAGTCGGGCAATGACCGCCTGCGCGGTTATTTGCGTCGCCTGGGAGAGCAGCCCCATGCCGCCGAAGGCGTGTTGCGTGCTTGCTGGCGCATGGTCTGGGCCGACGGTCGAGTGGGTACGGCGGAGCGCGAGCTGATCCAGCTCTGGGGCAAATGGCTGGGTTGGACCAGCGAGCAGATCCAGGCATTGGCCCAGGACTATGGTCCCGCCAGGAGACATCCGGTCGAAAGCGCCATGACTTACCAAGAGGCGCTACGCCTGCTGGGTGTCGCGGCGACCACCGAGCCTGCGCAGATCAAGCGTGCCTACCGGCGGTTGCTCAGCCGCCACCACCCCGACAAGGTCGCCGGCAGCGGTGCTACGCCGGAGCAGGTACGGGAGGCTACGGAGAAGACCCGGGAGCTGCACAGCGCCTATGCGCTGGTACGCCAGCGCCGGGATTTTCGCTGAGGGTCGATGCACCAGGGTCGCTGCCTGTCCGGCAGCGGCCCGGCGTCTTCAGCTCTCGCTGTTTTGTGGGTTGAGCCAGCCACGCACCCGGCGGAACAGCTGTTCTTGCTGAGCGCTGTTGTTGCCAGGCAGGGCCTTGAGGGCAATCTGGCTGAAGTTCGAGTGCTTCAGGCGCTTGCTGGCCTGCAGGCGCTCCAGGGCCGCTTTGCGCGCGGAGGCCTGGTCGACATAGAAAAAGTCGGCGGTGGCCAACTTCAAGGTCTGGGTCAGCTCCACCAGTTGCGGTTTGCCATTGGCCGGTGACTGTGCGGCCACCATCACCAGCTTTTGCACTTGGGATGGTTGTTTTTCGCTCAAGTAGCGAGCGGCCCAGTAGGCACCGGTGCCATGCCCCAGCAGCACGATGCTGCGGGCATTCTGCTGTTCGGCGAAGGCCAGGGCCGCGTCGACCCGGGCGAAGATACGCTCGGCGTCGGCCTTGACCTGCTCCTCGGTGGTTTCGGCGACCGGATGATCGGCCACCTCGGCTTCACCGCCGGCGACTTGCTCGATGGGTTTGGCTTCGGTGCTGGCGTCCTTGGCGGTATTGGCTGTATCGACCGGCGCAGGCGTCGTCTCGACGATCCGTGGCTGGGCTGCTTCGCTTTGCATGTCCGGCAGGGTCAGGCTCAGGCTGCCCCAGTCGGTATCCGGCAACTTGTTGCGCAACGGCGCAATGACTTGCGGCCAGTCTGCGCTTTCGCCGGCCCCGGGAATGATGATCACCACGCCCTTGGGTTCGCTGGTATTGGCCGGTTTCCAGAGTGCCAGGAAGCTGCTGGCGCCAGCCTGCAACTGCTGTTGTTCCTGGGCCGGTAGCTGGCGCTCCAGGGCTGCGGCCTCTTCCAGGCTGCGTTCGGGCAACGGCTGGCGCTGCTCGGGTTGTGGCTCGGTGGGCTTGGCCTGCTCAGCCGGATCGGCGGCTTGTGCAGAAAAGGTCCAAGGCAGGATCAGCGACAGGCACAATGCGGACAGTGCCGAGCGGTGGACAAGGGACATCGGATATTCCAGGCCAGAATTAATTCCGGCAGCCTAATGGGTTGGTCAGTATTTGTCAGGGTGTGAGACTTCGGATGATGCGCTTTCGCTGCCTTTTGCTTATCGGCTGCCTGTGCCTTCCCTTGATAGGCAAGGCCGCACCCGCGCCCCATGGGCCAACCGCGCCGCTTGGCCACGAGCTGCGCCAGTGGCTGGAACAGCACCCCGAGTTGCGTGTCGGCTTGGTGCTGCAAGCGCCTTTCGCCCAATACGACCGGCGCCTGCAGCGGTTGTCCGGGGCCAACGTCGAACTGATGCAGGCCCTGGCCCGGACCCTGGGCATCGAGCTGAGCTGGCGTAACTTTCCCGACCAGGCCCAGCTGGAACAAGCCCTGCACGATGGCGAGATCGATATGGCCCCGGGCTTGACCCAGACCCCGGCGGGGCTGCGCCTGTGGTTATTCAGCGATCCCTACATGCGCGTCCCGCAGTTGGTGGTGGGGGAGCAGAAGGGTTCCGGTGCGGTGGAGCTGGAAAAACTCGACGCCCAGGCCCGGGTAGCGGTGCGCATGCCCAGTGCAGTGGCTGACTATCTGCGCCTGACCTACCCCAACCTGAATTTGCAGGGCGTGCCCCAGGAGCGCCAGGCGTTGCAGTTGCTGTTCAGCCAGCAGGCCCGCTATGCGGTGGTGGATGAGGCCCAGCTCAGCCGTTTATCGGCACAAGCGGAGTTCGCCGGGTTGACGGTCGTAGGGGATATCGGTCTGCCGCAGTTGCTGCGGGTCGCCACCCGTCGCGATTGGCCGGAGCTGGCCAGCATCGTGCAAATCGCCCTGCGGACGATTCCGGCCAAGGAGCTGGAGCAGGTGCATAACCGTTGGTTGCAGCCCAAGTACTCGCGCCTGGGCGAGTCTCCAGGCAACTGGCGTAGTCTCAGCCTGTTGCTGGCGTTGTGCCTGTTGGCCAGCCTGGCGGCGGTGTTCTGGCAGCGGCGCCAGCAGCGCGGGCTGGAGCAACGGCTGTTGGCCGCGCGCGAAGACATTGCCCTGCGTGCGGCCAGTGAAGAGGCGCTGCGCCTGACCCAGTTTTCCATCGACCAGAGCACCGTGGGCATTCTCTGGGTCAATTGGGACAGCCACATACGCTACGCCAATCGCGCCGCCGAGGAGATGCTCGGTTATCCGCCGGGGGCGGTGATCGACCGGCCACTGATCGATTTCGAGCCCAACCTGCACATGGACCGCTGGCTCAATCTCTGGAGGCGTGCCCGGGCCAGCGCGGAGGGTGCACAGAGTTTCGAGACTCAATGCGTGCGGGCCGACGGCAGCATCCTGCCGACGGATGTGTCCCTGAGCTTCCTGCGTTTTCGCCAGAGCGAGTACCTGGTGGTCTATCTCACCGACGTCACCGAGCGCCGTCGCGCCCTGGCCGCGTTGCGTGAGAGCGAAGCGCGCCTGCAGGGCATCGCGGCCAACGTACCGGGCCTGGTGTTCCGCCTGGAGCGGGCGCCGGTCAGCGGGCAGATCGACTTCGCCTACATCAGCGAGGGCAGCCAGACCCTGGTGGGCTATTCGCCTGCGGTGCTGGCCCACCGGGACAAGGGCCTGCGCAGCCTGGTGCACCCTGATGACAAGGCCAGTTACCACCAGACCCAGGACCAGGCCCTGGACACCGACAGTGACTGGTCCTGGCAGGGGCGTATCCTCACCCGCCAGGGCCAGCAGCGCTGGGCCGAGATCAAGGCGATTACCCGGCAGCTGGACGACGGCACCTTCGTCTGGGACGGCATCGTCTGGGACATCAGCGAGAGCAAGCGCATCGAGTTGGAGCTGGCCAGTTCCCGCGAGCAGCTGCGCGAGCTGTCGGCGCACCTGGAGAGCGTGCGGGAAGAGGAAAAGGCCCGCATTGCCAGGGAGGTCCATGACGAACTGGGGCAGATGCTCACTGTGCTCAAGCTGGAGACCTCCATGTGCGAGCTGGCCTACGCCCAGCTCGACCCTGGGCTGAATGAGCGCCTCAACAGCATGAAGCGCCTGATCACCCAACTGTTCCAACTGGTGCGGGACGTGGCCACGGCCTTGCGCCCGCCGATCCTGGATGCCGGCATCGCCTCGGCCATTGAATGGCAGGCCCGGCGTTTCGAGGCGCGCACGCAGATTCCGTGCCTGGTGGACGTGCCGGAGAACCTGCCGCGCCTGAGCGACGCCAAGGCCATCGGCCTGTTCCGGATTCTCCAGGAAGCCCTGACCAACGTTATGCGCCATGCCCAGGCGCATACTGTGGAGCTGTCCCTGGTGCTGGACGGACCTCAGTTGTGCATGAGCATCAGCGACGATGGCCTGGGGTTCGATACCAAGGCCACGCGCCCGACCTCCTTTGGCCTGGTGGGCATGCGCGAGCGGGTGCTGATCATGGGCGGTAGCCTGGCGCTGCACAGCGAGCCGGGGGAGGGCACCAGCCTGACCGTCCGTGTGCCCCTGGACCTACAACAATAACGAGGAGAACCGCGTGATTCGTGTACTGGTAGCCGAAGACCACACCATTGTCCGCGAAGGCATCAAGCAACTGATCGGCCTGGCCAAGGACCTGACGGTCGTGGGGGAGGCGAGCAATGGCGAGCAACTGCTGGAGACCCTGCGCCAGGTGCCTTGCGAGGTGGTGCTGCTGGATATCTCCATGCCCGGGGTGAACGGCCTGGAAGCTATCCCACGGATCCGCGCCCTGAGCGATCCGCCGGCGATCCTGGTGCTGTCGATGCATGACGAGGCGCAGATGGCCGCCCGAGCCCTGAAGATCGGCGCCGCCGGCTACGCCACCAAGGACAGTGATCCTTCGTTGCTGCTGACTGCAATCCGCAAGGTCGCCGCCGGTGGGCGCTACATCGATCCGGAACTGGCGGACCGCATGGTCTTCGAGGTCGGCCTCACCGATGCCCGGCCACTGCATTCGCTGTTGTCCGAGCGCGAGTTCTCGGTGTTCGAGCGCTTGGCCCAGGGTGCCAATGTCAATGACATCGCCCAGCAACTGGCCTTGAGCAACAAGACCATCAGCACCCACAAGGCGCGGCTGATGCAAAAGCTCAACGTCACCTCCCTGGCCGAACTGGTGAAGTACGCCATGGAACACAAGCTGCTCTGAGCCAGCTCCCCCGCCACAATGGATACGCCTCGAGCTCGATGGTCCTGGTCAAGGCATTGGCGGGGCATATCCGTTTACGACATCGCCACTTCCCGGCCTTTGCCTGTTCTTGCGGCTTGTTGCTTCAAGCTGGCCTCTGCTCTTGTCTGTTTCCGCCATTCTTGTAGGGCAATCCCTACAGGCGACCTTCCAGGCGGCTGAGGCGAATCTCTCCTACCCCCCGATTTCCGGGCCTTGTGGGCTGCACTAGGCTTGCCCTACAGCCGTCTAAAACAAAAAGGTGCGGGTATGAGCGAGGTCGATTCAAGCGCTGGGGCCAATGATGTTCTGGTCAGCTTTCGTGGTGTGCAAAAGAGCTACGACGGCGAAAACCTGATCGTCAAAGACCTCAACCTGGAAATTCGCAAGGGCGAGTTCCTCACCCTGCTCGGGCCGTCCGGCTCCGGCAAGACCACCAGCCTGATGATGCTGGCCGGTTTCGAGACCCCGACTGCCGGCGAGATCCAGCTGGCCGGACGCTCGATCAACAATGTGCCGCCGCACAAGCGCGATATCGGCATGGTGTTCCAGAACTACGCGCTGTTCCCGCACATGACCGTGGCCGAGAACCTGGCGTTCCCGCTGTCGGTACGGGGCCTGGGCAAGACCGACATCAGCGAGCGGGTCAAGCGCGTGCTGAGCATGGTCCAGCTGGACTCCTTCGCCCAGCGCTATCCGGCGCAGCTGTCCGGTGGCCAGCAGCAGCGGGTGGCCCTGGCCAGGGCCCTGGTGTTCGAGCCGCAGCTGGTGCTGATGGACGAGCCCCTGGGGGCGCTGGACAAACAGCTGCGCGAGCACATGCAGATGGAGATCAAGCACCTGCACCAGCGCCTGGGCGTGACCGTGGTCTACGTGACCCACGACCAGGGCGAAGCCTTGACCATGTCCGACCGGGTGGCGGTGTTCCACCAGGGCGAGATCCAGCAGATCGCCCCGCCGCGGACCCTCTACGAAGAACCGAAGAACACCTTCGTCGCCAACTTCATCGGCGAGAACAACCGCCTCAGCGGCCGCCTGCACAGCCACGACGGCGAGCGCTGCGTGGTGGAGCTGGGGCGTGGCGAGAAAGTCGAGGCATTGGCGGTCAACGTCGGCCAGGTCGGCGGCCCGGTGACCCTGTCCATCCGCCCGGAGCGGGTGAGCCTCAACGGTTCCAGCGAACACTGCGCCAACCGCTTTTCCGGGCGGGTGGCGGAGTTCATCTACCTGGGCGACCACGTCCGGGTACGCCTGGAAGTCTGCGGCAAGAGCGACTTCTTCGTGAAACAGCCGATCGCCGAGCTCGATCCCGCGCTGGCGGTGGGTGACGTGGTACCGCTTGGCTGGCAAGTCGAGCACGTTCGTGCGCTCGACCCGCTTCTAGAGGCGAATTGATCGCCCCCCCTGCAACACCAACCTGCACGTGGAGAACACAATAAAATGCTGAGATCCCTGAAACTCACAGCCCTGACGCTGGGCATGCTGGGGGCGGCGCACGCCCTGGCGGCGGGACCGGACCTGACCGTGGTGTCCTTTGGTGGGGCGAACAAGGCGGCCCAGGTCAAGGCCTTCTACGCTCCGTGGGAAGCGGCGGGCAACGGCAAGATCGTCGCCGGCGAATACAACGGCGAGATGGCCAAGGTCAAGGCCATGGTCGACACCAAGAGCGTGTCCTGGGACCTGGTGGAAGTAGAGTCCCCCGAGCTGTCCCGCGGTTGCGACGAGGACCTGTTCGAACCCCTCGACCCGGCGCTGTTCGGCAAGGGCGAAGACTACGTCAAGGGCGCCATCCAGCCGTGTGGCGTGGGCTTCTTCGTCTGGTCCACGGTGCTGGCCTACAACGCCGACAAGCTCAAGGCGCCGCCAGGCAGCTGGGCTGACTTCTGGGACACCCAGAAATTCCCGGGCAAGCGCGGCCTTCGCAAGGGGGCCAAGTACACCCTGGAGTTCGCCCTGATGGCCGACGGCGTCGCGCCCAAGGATGTGTACAAGGTACTGGCGAGCAAGGATGGCCAGGACCGTGCCTTCAAGAAGCTCGATGAGCTCAAGCCCAACATCCAGTGGTGGGAAGCCGGCGCCCAGCCGCCGCAGTACCTGGCTTCGGGCGACGTGGTCATGAGCTCGGCCTACAACGGCCGGATCGCCGCGGTGCAAAAGGAAAGCAACCTGAAGGTGGTGTGGAACGGCGGCATCTACGACTTCGATGCCTGGGCCATCCCCAAGGGCCTGGACAAGGCCCGTGCCGAAGCGGCGAAGAAGTTCATCGCCTACTCGGTGCAACCGCAGCAGCAGAAGACCTACTCGGAAAACATCGCCTATGGCCCGGCCAACACCCAGGCCGTGCCGTTGCTGGCCAAGGACATCCTCAAGGACATGCCGACCACTCCGGAGAACATCGCCAACCAGGTGCAGATCGACGTCAGCTTCTGGGCTGACAACGGCGAGCAGCTGGAACAGCGCTTCAACGCCTGGGCGGCCAAGTAACCATCGCTAGTGGCAGGGGCGGGCTGGCCCGCTCCTGTCGGTGGTGTATTCGAAAGATCGATTCGCGGAGTTTGTCATGACCATCACCGTTCCCCTGGACGCGGTCGCCGGCCCGACCCTCAAGCAGCGACTGGCCCGTGCCGAGCGGGTCAACCGCTGGAAGGCCCAGGCCCTGATCGCGCCGCTGGTGCTGTTCCTGCTGCTGGTGTTCCTGGTACCGATCGTGGCGCTGCTGTACAAGAGCGTCGGCAACCCGGAAGTGGTCGGCGGCATGCCGCGCACGGTGGTGGCCGTGAATGCCTGGGACGGCCGTGGCCTGCCCGGCGAGGCCGCCTACAAGGCCTTGAGCGAAGACCTGGCCGAGGCTCGCAAGAACCAGGGCCTGGGCGACCTGTCCAAGCGCCTGAACATGGAACTGGCCGGCTATCGCAGCCTACTGACCAAGACTGCCCGCGCCTTGCCGTTCAAGGCCGAGCCCGAATCCTACAAAGAAGCCATGGAAGGGGTGGACGAGCGTTGGGGCGACCCGGCCTACTGGCAGGCGATCCGGCGCAATACCAGCAACCTGACCCCCTACTACCTGCTGGCGGCGCTGGACCACCGGATCGACGACCTGGGCGAGCTGGCCCCGGCGACCCCGGACCAGTCCATTTACCTGGATATCTTCGCCCGGACCTTCTGGATGGGCCTGGTGATCACTGCCATCTGCCTGGTGCTGGCCTATCCCCTGGCGTACCTGCTGGCCAACCTGCCGGCGCGCAAGAGCAACCTGCTGATGATCCTGGTTTTGCTGCCGTTCTGGACTTCGATCCTGGTGCGGGTAGCGGCCTGGATCGTGCTCCTGCAGTCCGGCGGCCTGATCAACAGCGCCTTGCTGGCCATGGGCGTGATCGACAAGCCCCTGGAGCTGGTGTTCAACCGCACCGGGGTCTACATCTCCATGGTGCACATCCTGCTGCCGTTCATGATCCTGCCGATCTACAGCGTGATGAAGAGTATCTCGCCGACCTACATGCGCGCGGCGATTTCCCTGGGCTGCCATCCGTTCGCCAGCTTCTGGCGGGTGTACTTCCCGCAAACCTATGCCGGGGTCGGCGCCGGTTGCCTGCTGGTGTTCATCCTGGCCATCGGCTACTACATCACCCCGGCCCTGCTGGGCAGCCCGAACGACCAGATGGTCAGCTACTTCGTGGCCTTCTACACCAACACCAGCATCAACTGGGGCATGGCCACTGCCTTGGGCGGTCTGCTGTTGCTGGCGACCATCGTGCTGTACCTGATCTACAGCTGGCTGGTGGGCGCCAGTCGCCTGCGCCTGAGCTAAGGAGAGAATCGAAATGCTGAGCCCCTACATGTCGCCCGTCGAGCGGGTCTGGTTCTACAGCTTGCGGATCCTCTGCGGCTTGATCCTGTTGTTCCTGGTGCTGCCGGTGCTGGTGATCATCCCGTTGTCGTTCAACTCGGGCAGCTTCCTGGTGTATCCGCTGCAGGGCTTCTCGCTGCACTGGTACCAGGACTTCTTCGCTTCCGCCGAATGGATGCGCGCCCTGAAGAACAGCATCATCGTGGCCCCGGCGGCCACAGTGCTGGCCATGGTCTTCGGCACCCTGGCGGCCATCGGCCTGACCCGTGGCGATTTTCCCGGCAAGTCGCTGGTCATGGCCCTGGTGATCTCGCCGATGGTGGTGCCGGTGGTGATCATCGGGGTCGCCAGCTACCTGTTCTTCGCCCCGCTGGGCATGGGTAACAGCTTCTTGTCGCTGATCATCGTGCACGCGGTGCTCGGGGTGCCGTTCGTGATCATCACCGTCTCGGCGACCTTGCAGGGCTTCAACCACAACCTGGTGCGGGCGGCAGCCAGCCTGGGCGCCTCGCCGCTGACCACTTTCCGCCGGGTGACCCTGCCGTTGATCGCCCCGGGGGTGATCAGTGGCGCGTTGTTCGCCTTCGCCACCTCGTTCGATGAAGTGGTGGTGACCCTGTTCCTCGCCGGCCCCGAGCAGGCGACGCTGCCCCGGCAGATGTTCAGTGGTATTCGCGAGAACCTCAGCCCCACCATCGCCGCCGCGGCCACGCTGCTGATCGCCTTCTCGGTGATCCTGCTGCTGACCCTGGAGTGGCTGCGTGGGCGCAGCGAAAAACTGCGTACGGCCCAGGTTTGAGTCCTGGGCCGAGCGATAACCTGATCTGCGGCAAGGGTCTGGTTGCCGCCGAAAACCACAATGGCTCCATCCAAGGACCTGGATTGCCTGATGCCTGCAAGGGCGCGGGGCATTCCAGCCCGACCATGGTGAGGGCTCGTGCCGTAGCGAGGAACCACCGGCTTTCCCTGTCGTGATGCCGATCGGGCATCACGGCGACCCGGTTTTGCAATCCCCAGCTACGCTTGTGCCAGCTTTCATCTTTATATAAGAGGCTGCGCACATGAGTATTTCCTCTTTCAAGATTGCCCATAAGCTGCTCACCGGCAGTACCGCCATTGAACAGTTGGGCGCCGAACTGACCCGCCTGGATGTGGATAACCCCTTGATCGTCACCGATGCCATCCTGCTTGAGTCCGGCACGGTGGGGCTGGCGCTGGCGCACCTGGGAGGGCGTGACTACGAGATTTTCGACCGGGTGCGGCCTGATCCGGAAATCGCCATCGTCGAGGACTGCATGCAGGTCTATCGCGAAGGGGGACATGACGGCCTGATCGGCCTGGGGGGCGGTAGCGCCATCGATATCGCCAAGAGTGTCGCGGCCTATGCCGGGTATCACGGCGCCTTGCAGGATCTGTTCGGGGTCGACCAGGTGCCACGCAAGGGGCCGCCGCTGATCGCCATTCCCACCACGGCCGGCACCGGCTCGGAGGTGACCAACGTGGCGATCCTCTCGGACAAGGCCGCGCAGTTGAAAAAGGGCATCGTCAGTGACTATCTGCTGCCGGACGTGGCCCTGGTCAGCCCGCAGATGACCCTGACCTGCCCGCGCAGCGTGACCGCAGCCAGTGGTGTCGATGCCCTGGTGCATGCTGTCGAGGCATACCTTTCACTCAATGCTTCGTCGATCACCGACTCCCTGGCCATCGGCGCCATTCGCTTGATCGCCAAGGCCCTGCCCAAGGCTTTTGCCAATCCTTCCAACCTGCAGGCGCGGGAAGACATGGCGACCGCCAGCTTGATGGCCGGCATGGCCTTCGGAAATGCTGGAGTGGGCGCGGTGCATGCCCTGGCCTATCCCCTGGGCGGGCGTTTTCACGTGTCCCATGGGGGCAGCAACGCCTTGCTGCTGCCCTATGTCATGACCTGGAACAAGGTGGCTTGTGTCGAGCGCATGCAGGATATCGCCGCAGCCATGGGGGTGCGTACGGCGCGCTTGAGTGCCAACGAGGCCGCTGACCGGGCGGTGGAGGCGATGAGTGCCCTGTGTGCCGCGGTGGAGATACCCAGGGGCTTGCGTAGTTTCGGCGTGCCCGAGGAGGCACTTGCGAGCATGGCCCAGGAGGCTGCGGGTATCGAGCGGCTGATGCGCAATAACCCGCGCAAGCTGAGTCCCGCCGATATCGAGCAGATCTATCGAGCGGCCTACTGATCATCGAGGTTACGGTGTGCGCTCCAAAGCATGAGGTATACAATGCGCGCCATCGTGATTCTGCTCAACAAAGGTGCGTCATGCAGCCCTTCGCTATTGCTCCGTCGATTCTTTCCGCCGACTTCGCCCGCCTGGGCGAGGAAGTGGACAATGTCCTGGCCGCCGGGGCCGATATCGTCCACTTCGATGTCATGGACAACCATTACGTGCCGAACCTGACCATCGGCCCGATGGTCTGCGCGGCATTGCGCAAGTATGGGATCACCGCCCCTATCGATGCGCACCTGATGGTGAGTCCGGTGGATCGCATCATTGGCGACTTCATCGAGGCGGGCGCCACCTACATTACCTTCCACCCGGAGGCCACGCTGCATGTGGATCGTTCCCTGCAAATGATCCGCGAAGGCGGTTGCAAGGCCGGCCTGGTGTTCAACCCGGCGACTCCGCTGGATGTACTCAAGTATGTGATGGACAAGGTCGACATGGTCTTGCTGATGAGCGTGAACCCGGGCTTTGGCGGGCAGAAGTTCATCCCTGGCACCCTGGACAAGCTGCGTGAAGCGCGAGCGCTGATCGATGCCTCCGGTCGGGATATCCGCCTGGAAATCGACGGCGGCGTGAATGTCGGCAACATCCGCGAGATCGCCGCAGCCGGCGCGGACACCTTCGTCGCCGGTTCGGCGATCTTCAATGCGCCCAACTACCAGGAAGTGATCGAGAAAATGCGCGCCGAGCTGGCGCTGGCTCGATCATGAGTGCATTCGAGCAGCTGTTCTGCGGGAACCTGCCACGGCTGGTGATGTTCGACCTGGATGGCACCCTGGTCGACTCGGTGCCTGACCTGGCTGCCGCCGTGGATCAGATGCTGCTCAAGCTGGGGCGGCCTCCGGCGGGAGTCGAGGCCGTGCGCAACTGGGTCGGCAACGGTGCTCCGATGCTGGTCCGCCGGGCCTTGGCCAATAGCCTGGACCCCCAGGGGATCGATGATGCTGAGGCCGAGCATGCCCTGGAGCTGTTCAATGCGGCTTATGAGGGGAGCCACGAGCTGACGGTGGTCTATCCCGGTGCCCGGGAAACCCTCAAGTGGCTGTACAAGCAAGGGGTCGAGCTGGCGCTGATCACCAACAAGCCGGAGCGCTTCGTCGCGCCCTTGCTGGATCAGATGCGCATCGGTCGCTATTTCCGCTGGATCATCGGCGGCGATACGCTGCCACAGAAGAAGCCCGACCCGGCGGCGCTGTTTTTCGTCATGAAAATGGCCAGTATTCCGGCTTCGCAATCGCTGTTCGTCGGCGACTCGCGCAGTGATGTATTGGCGGCCAAGGCGGCTGGGGTCAAGTGTGTGGCCCTGAGCTACGGCTACAACCACGGGCGGCCTATCGCCGAGGAGTCGCCAGCCCTGGTGATCGACGATCTGCGGGCGCTGATCCCCGGTTGCTTAGAACCTGCCGCTGAGATAACGTTGCCCGACGCTGTTCCATCCCCTTCTGGAAATTCCATCGTGGTGGTCACTCGCAAACTCTGGATGAAAGTCATCAAGGCCTTGGCCCGTTGGCGTTGGCGCGCCTGATTTTTGTCTGGCCGGCCCTGCCGGCACGTTTGCATACCTGACTGTTAGACCCTCAGCCACGAGGCATCCCATGATTCGCGAAGAATTCCTGCGCCTGGCAGCAGCCGGCTACAACCGTATCCCGCTGGCCTGCGAAACCCTTGCCGACTTCGACACCCCGTTGTCGATCTACCTGAAACTGGCCGACCAGCCCAACTCCTATCTCCTGGAGTCGGTGCAGGGGGGCGAGAAATGGGGGCGTTATTCGATTATCGGCCTGCCGTGCCGCACCGTGCTGCGGGTGCACGGCTACCGGATCAGCGTGACCCATGATGGCGTCGAGATCGAAAGCCGCGAAGTAGCTGATCCGCTGGCCTTCGTCGAAGAATTCAAGGCGCGCTACAACGTACCGACCATTGCCGGCCTGCCACGCTTCAATGGCGGCCTGGTGGGGTATTTCGGTTATGACTGTGTGCGCTATGTGGAGCCGCGCCTGGGCCAGTGCCCGAACCCTGATCCGCTTGGCGTGCCGGATATCCTGCTGATGGTCTCCGATGCCGTGGTGGTGTTCGACAACCTGGCGGGCAAGATGCACACGATCGTGCTGGCCGACCCGAGCCAGGACGATGCCTTTGAGTCTGGCCAGGCACGCCTGCAAGAGCTGCTCGAGCAGCTGCGCCAGCCAATCGCGCCGCGCCGTGGGCTGGACCTGGACCGACCGCCTGCCGGCGAACCGGTGTTTCGCTCCAGTTTCACCCAGGACGACTACGAGCGTGCGGTGGAGACCATCAAGGAATACATCCTGGCTGGTGACTGCATGCAGGTGGTGCCCTCCCAGCGCATGTCCATCGACTTCACGGCCGCGCCCATCGACCTGTACCGGGCCCTGCGCTGCTTCAACCCGACGCCGTACATGTATTTCTTCAACTTCGGCGACTTCCACGTTGTGGGCAGTTCGCCGGAGGTACTGGTCAGGGTCGAGGACAACCTGATCACCGTGCGCCCGATCGCCGGTACTCGCCCGCGGGGTGCTACCGAAGAAGCCGACCAGGCCCTGGAGCAGGATCTGCTGTCGGATGCCAAGGAAATCGCCGAGCACCTGATGCTGATCGACCTGGGCCGCAATGACACCGGGCGGGTCTCCGAGATCGGTTCGGTGAAACTCACCGAGAAGATGGTCATCGAGCGTTATTCCAACGTGATGCACATCGTCTCCAACGTCACCGGTCAAATGAAGGAAGGCCTGACGGCGATGGACGCACTACGGGCGATCCTGCCGGCGGGCACTCTGTCCGGCGCGCCGAAGATCCGCGCCATGGAAATCATCGATGAGCTGGAACCGGTCAAGCGCGGGGTCTACGGCGGTGCCGTGGGTTACTTTGCCTGGAACGGCAACATGGACACCGCCATCGCCATCCGTACGGCAGTGATCAAGGATGGCGAGCTGCATGTGCAGGCCGGTGGCGGCATCGTCGCCGACTCGGTACCGACCCTGGAGTGGGAAGAGACGCTGAACAAGCGTCGAGCAATGTTCCGTGCCGTGGCACTGGCTGAACAATCCCCCGCATCCAAGGCTTGAGGAGTTTCCACTTATGTTGCTGATGATCGATAACTACGACTCCTTTACCTACAACGTCGTGCAGTACCTGGGCGAGCTGGGAGCCGAGGTGAAGGTGGTGCGCAATGATGAGCTGACCGTGGCCGAGATCGAAGCGCTCAAGCCCGAGCGCATCGTGGTTTCGCCTGGCCCTTGCACGCCGACCGAGGCTGGCGTTTCCCTCGAGGCGATCAAGTATTTCGCCGGCAAGCTGCCGATCCTGGGCGTTTGCCTGGGCCACCAGTCCATCGGCCAGGCCTTCGGTGGCCAGGTGGTGCGGGCCCGGCAAGTGATGCATGGCAAGACCAGCCCGGTATTCCATCGCGACCTGGGCGTGTTCGGTGGCCTGAACATGCCGTTGACCGTGACTCGCTACCATTCCCTGGTGGTCAAGCGCGAGACCTTGCCCGAGTGCCTTGAAGTCACTGCCTGGACCCAGCTGGAAGATGGTTCGGTCGACGAAATCATGGGCCTGCGCCACAAGACACTGAATATCGAGGGTGTGCAATTCCACCCTGAATCCATCCTCACCGAGCAGGGCCACGAGCTGTTCGCCAACTTCCTCAAACAGAGCGGCGGCACGCGCTAAGGACTTTTCATGGATATCAAGACTGCCCTGAGCCGTATCGTCGGCCACCTGGACCTGAGTACCGATGAGATGCGCGATGTCATGCGCCAGATCATGACCGGTCAATGCACCGATGCACAGATCGGCGCTTTCATGATGGCCATGCGCATGAAGAGCGAAAGCATCGACGAGATCGTCGGTGCCGTATCGGTGATGCGCGAACTGGCCGACAAGGTCGAGCTCAAGACCCTCGACGGTGTGGTGGATGTGGTCGGTACCGGTGGCGACGGTGCCAACATCTTCAACGTTTCCACCGCGTCGGCCTTCGTGGTGTCGGCCGCGGGCTGCACCGTTGCCAAGCACGGCAACCGTGCCGTATCCGGCAAGAGTGGCAGCGCCGACTTGCTGGAGTCGGCCGGGGTCTATTTGAACCTGACGCCCGTGCAGGTGGCACGCTGCATCGATAACGTCGGCATCGGCTTCATGTTCGCCCAATCCCACCATGGCGCCATGAAGTATGCCGCCGGCCCGCGCCGGGACCTGGGCCTGCGCACGCTGTTCAACATGCTCGGCCCGCTTACGAATCCGGCCGGTGTGAAGCACCAGGTGGTGGGCGTGTTCACCCAAGCCCTGTGCCGGCCGTTGGCCGAAGTGTTGCAGCGCATGGGCAGCAAGCATGTACTGGTGGTGCATTCCCAGGATGGCCTGGATGAGTTCAGTCTGGCGGCACCGACTTATGTCGCGGAGCTGAAAAACGACCAGATCACCGAGTATTGGGTGCAGCCGGAAGACCTGGGCATCAAGAGCCAGAGCCTGTTCGGCCTGGTGGTGGAAAGCCCGGCGGCGTCCCTGGAGCTGATTCGTGATGCCCTGGGGCGGCGCAAGACCGAGCATGGCCAGAAGGCCGCTGAAATGATCGTACTCAATGCCGGCGCCGCCCTGTATGCGGCGGACCATGCCAGTAGCCTCAAAGAAGGGGTCGCCCTGGCCCACGACGCTTTGCACACCGGCCTGGCCCGGGAAAAGCTCGAGGAACTGGGCGCCTTTACCGCGGTGTTCAAGCAGGAGAATGAAGGATGAGTGTGCCGACAGTTCTGGAAAAGATCCTCGCCCGCAAGGTCGAGGAGGTTGCCGAGCGCAGCGCGCGCACTACCCTGGCCGAACTGGAGAGCCTGGCGCGGGCGGCCGATGCCCCGCGAGGTTTTGCCAGGGCCCTGCAAGAGCAGGCCAGGCTCAAGCACCCTGCGGTGATCGCCGAGATCAAGAAAGCCTCGCCGAGCAAGGGCGTGATCCGTGAGGACTTCGTTCCCGCCGAGATTGCCAGGAGCTACGAGAAGGGCGGCGCCACCTGTTTGTCGGTGCTTACCGATGTGGACTACTTCCAGGGCGCTGATAGCTATCTGCAGCAGGCTCGGGCGGCATGCAAGCTGCCGGTGATCCGCAAGGACTTCATGATCGATCCGTACCAGATCGTCGAGGCCCGGGCGCTGGGTGCCGACTGCGTGCTGCTGATCGTTGCTGCGCTGGACGATGTGCGGATGGCGGAGCTGGCGGCAGTAGCCAAGGGCGTTGGCCTGGACGTACTGGTGGAAGTACATGACGGCGATGAGCTGGAACGGGCCTTGAAAACCCTGGATACGCCGCTGGTCGGGATCAACAACCGCAACTTGCACACCTTCGATGTCGATCTGGAAACCACTCTCGACCTGCTGCCGCGGATTCCTCGCGACCGCTTGGTGATCACCGAGAGCGGTATTCTCAACCGGGCCGATGTCGAGCTGATGGAAATCAGCGATGTCTATTCGTTCCTGGTCGGCGAAGCCTTCATGCGTGCCGAGAACCCGGGTACTGAGTTGCAGCGCCTGTTTTTCCCGGAGCGTGGTTTGCCGGTCACGGGGTCGACCCTGGACTGAAACTGTGACGATGAATGAGCCGGCGATGCCGGCTTTTTCATATCCATTGCCAAGGAATCTGCATTGCCATGATCCAACCCACTGCCCTTAGCGTCGAAGCCGGCCTGCAGGCCGAGCAGGATCTGCTGGCCCAGGTATGTGCCGGCGAACAGGAGTTCGGCCTGCTGTTCTGGCAGCCTAGCGATCGGGCGCTGGTCATGCCTCGACGCCTGAGTCGCTTGACCGGTTTCGAACAGGCCTGCCTGGCCTCGGAGGCTAACGGTTGGCCGGTTTTGCTACGCGAGACCGGCGGTGAGCCTGTGCCTCAGTCAGCCGCCACGGTGAACATCGCATTGGTCTATGCCCCGCCTCGTAGCGAGGGGGACCAGGGCCGGATCGAAACCGCTTATCGCCGCTTGTGCCAGCCGATCTGCGACCTGCTCAGTGAGCTGGGCGGTACCCCCTCGCTGGGAGAGGTAGACGGCGCCTTCTGTGACGGACGCTTCAACGTCAATCTCGATGGCCGCAAGATGGTCGGTACAGCCCAGCGCTGGCGCCAGAGCAAAGGTGGCCAGAGGCCGGTGGGCCTGGTGCATGGTGCGCTGCTGCTGGAGAACGAGCGCGAGTCGATGGTGGGCGCTGTCAATACATTCAATCAGGCTTGCGGCCTGGAGCAGCGTTGTCGGGCCGAGAGTCATATCGCCTTGCATGAGGCTTTTGCCGCCCCGGATGCGATCGCACGCCTGGACAGCCTCTACCGGCAGATGCTCAGGGGCTTCCTGCCGGTTTAGCGGGTGCCGAAGACCACCATGGTCTTGCCCTTGACGTGTACCAGGTTGCGTTCTTCCAGGTCCTTGAGGACGCGACCGACCATTTCCCGAGAGCAGCCGACGATCCGGCCGATCTCCTGGCGGGTGACCTTGATCTGCATGCCGTCCGGGTGAGTCATGGCGTCCGGTTGCTTGCACAATTCCAGCAGGCAACGGGCGACTCGCCCAGTTACATCGAAGAAGGCCAGGTCACCGACCTTGCGCGTGGTATTGCGCAGGCGCTGGGCAATCTGCCCGCTGAGGACGTAGAGAATGTCGGGGTCGTTCTGTGACAGCTCGCGGAACTTGGCGTAGCTGATCTCGGCGACTTCGCATTCCACCTTGGCTCGCACCCAGGCACTGCGCAGCTGTTCATGCCCGGGATCTTCGAACAGCCCCAACTCTCCGAAGAAGTCCCCGGCGTTGAGATAGGCGATGATCATTTCCCGACCGTCATCGTCCTCGATGAGGATGGTCACCGACCCCTTGATGATGAAGTACAGGCTATCGGCCACATCACCGGCGCAGATGATGTTGCTTTTGGCCTGATACCGACGGCGCTGGCAATGCATCAGCAGCTTGTCGAGATTTTTAATCTTGGGAGTAGGGGTAATGGCAACCATGGTTGTATCCCGGAAAGCCTGCACGGTATGGGTGGTTTTCTTATGGGGCGGAAAGCATCGGCGTCGAAAGCTGGCGATGCGCCATTCATTTGGCGTCAGCTTAACAGACACATCCCATGCAGATTTAAGAATTTTCTTACATGTGGGCTGCTTTTGGCATCACGATGGAGCTCACAGCCAGTGCAAAACCCTGTGCTAAGCTGGCGACCCTTTTTTAAAGCAGTGGAGTCTGGGCGATGAAGGCACGCATCCAATGGGCTGGCGAAGCCATGTTCCTCGGGGAGTCGGGCAGTGGCCATGTGGTAGTCATGGATGGCCCGCCCGAAGCCGGTGGGCGTAACCTGGGGGTTCGTCCGATGGAGATGCTTCTGCTGGGCGTAGGTGGTTGCAGCAACTTCGATGTGGTCAGCATCCTGAAGAAGTCGCGCCAGGCAGTTGAAAGCTGCGAGGCCTTCCTCGAGGCCGAGCGTGCCACCGAGGATCCGAAGGTCTTTACCAAGATCCACTTGCATTTCGTGGTCAAGGGCCGCGGCTTGAAAGAGGCCCAGGTCAAGCGCGCCGTTGAGCTGTCCGCCGAGAAGTACTGCTCGGCCTCGATCATGCTTGGCGCTGCGGGCGTCGCCATTACCCACGATTACGAGATTGTCGAGCTGGGCTGAGCGCCGGCAGGTTTCGTGGACAAAATAAAAGGGCGCTCAAGCGCCCTTTTTTGTGTCCGGAGTGCGGCTTTAGATGCGGTAGGTACTCTTGGTCATGACCTTGGCTAGCAGGCTCATGCCGAACTTCACCGGTGCCGGGAAGCGGAAGCCGCCAGCCTCAAGGGCCGTTTCGGCGTGGTGTTCCTCGTCGATGCGCATTTGCTCGAGGATGGCCCGGGACTTTTCATCTTCCGCAGGCAATTGCTCCAGGTGATCGTTCAGGTGCTTGCAGACCTGGTCCTCGGTGGCGGCGACGAACCCCAGGCTGACCTTGTCGCTGATCAGGCCGGCGGCAGCGCCGATCCCGAATGAGAGACCGTAGAACAGCGGGTTGAGCACGCTGGGATGACTGCCCAATTGGCGAATGCGTTGTTCGCACCAAGCCAGGTGGTCGATTTCTTCCTCGGCGGCATGTTCCATGGCCTGGCGCACCTGCGGCAGTTTGGCTGTCAGGGCCTGGCCCTGGTAAAGCGCCTGGGCACAGACTTCCCCGGTGTGATTGATGCGCATCAGGCCGGCGACGTGCCGGGTGTCCTCGTCACTCATCTGCGCTTCCGGCTGCACGATGGCCGGCGACGGGCGATAAGGTTGGCCACTGAACGGCAGCAGCGTACGCATGGCCATGTCGGCTTGCAGCAGCAGGCGGTCAATCGGCGAGTAGTGACGTTGGGTAGTCATGCTTATCTCCGGGAAGTATTACGGCGGCCAGTTTACTCCAATCGATGGGGTGAAACCTGCGCTGGATCAGCGCACCTTCGCCTCGGTTGGGCGAAAGGGCGCCGGAAGGGTCGATCAGCCCGGAGGCCAGTTCATCTGGCGTTGACCCAGGACGTGCATATGAATGTGATAGACGGTCTGGCCGCCCATTTCATTGCAGTTCATCACCACTCGGAAGCCGTCCTCGCAGCCTTGCTCCTTGGCCAGGCGCTGTGCGGTGAACAGGATATGTCCGGCCAGGGCCTTGTCGTCCTCGGTGAGGTCGTTGAGGGTGCGGATGGGTTTCTTCGGGATGACCAGGAAATGCACCGGCGCTTGCGGGGCGATGTCGTGGAAGGCCAGAACCTGGTCATCCTCGTAGATGATCTTCGCGGGTATTTCTCTGTTGATGATCTTGGTGAACAGAGTATCCACAGCTGTTTCTCCATTGGGTTGGTCCGGGCTGAGTTTACTCAGGCGCAAGCCCTGCGCCCAGCCCGGATGGTCTCTAGCGTGGGCAGTAGGCCCGGTTGACGTAGCCGACGATCTTGCGGGTCAGCCAGCGCGAGCTCAGGCGGTTGGCCAGGCTCATCCAGCGGTTTAAGCGCCCCGGGATAATGATGGCGCGATCCTTTTCCAGGGCTCGTACTGCATACAGCGCGACTTCCTCGGGGCTCATGAGCAATTTGCTGTCTTTGAGCTTCTGGGTATCCATGTGCGCGTTATGAAAAAAGCCAGTGCGGGTCGGCCCAGGGCAGAGCACCGATACCTTTACCGCGCACTTTTTCAGTTCTTCACGCAGTCCTTCGGAGAAATGCAGGACGTAGGCCTTGCTGGCGTAGTACGTACTCATCCAGGGGCCCGGATGGAAGGCCGCGACCGAGGCGACGTTGAGGATCTGGCCACCGCCCAGCAGTGCCATGCTGTTGCCCAACGCATGGCAGAGGCGGGTGAGGGCGAGGATGTTGACCTCGATCAGGTCCTGCTCGGTCATCCAGTCCTGGGCCAGGAACGGGCCGCTGGTACCTATGCCTGCGCAGTTGACCAGCAGGTCTATCTGCCGGTCGCCTTCTTCCAGTTCCAGCAGGAAGCCGGACAGCCTCAAGGGTTCGCCCAGGTCGCAGGCGCGGAACAGAACCTCGACGCCGAAGCGCTGGGTCAGTTCCAGGGCAATACTTTCCAGCTGATCACGCTGGCGGGCCACCAGGAGCAGGTTGCGGCCACGCCGGGCCAGGGCTTCGGCCATGGCCAGGCCTATGCCGCTGGAAGCGCCAGTGATCAGAGCGTAACGGGTCATGCAGTTCTCCATCGCAACGGCCGACGGCCCGCGACAGGGAGGGTCGCAGGCTTGGACGCGTCTATTCTTCGTCGGATTCTACAGGGCTCGCGGCCTCGGCGGCTTCTGCGGCGGCCGCTGCTGCATCAGTCGCAGCGCTTTCGGCCTCGTCACTGCTGGAGTCGTAGGACTCGCTGTAGCTGGTTTCGCTATAGCGGTCTTCCAGGGAGCTCAGGCCGCCGGCCACCATGCCGACGATGATCACCAGCAGCAGTACTACCCACATCCAGGACAGGACTTTCACTGCCGTGGTGTTGGGCGGCGGCGGGGCACCATAGCGGTTGGCCACGTTGCTGCCGGGGCTGACCATCAGTACCAGAGGGAAGATGCTGCCGACGATGGGAACGAAGTTCAGCAGCCACAGCCAGCCCGACCAGCCCAGGTCATGCAGGCGTTGAACGCTGATCTGGATGCTGACGACGATGAAACCGATGAATACGATTACCCCGGCGAAAATGCCCAGCCCCATGAGCAGCGTGGAGTTGAGCAGGGTCGCGGTGATCGCTCCGAACAGCGCGCCGACCCCTATCACGGCCAGCAAGGCGACGGTCAGTACCAGGGTCCAGGCCAGGTAGCGCAGGCGACCGATGCGCCCTTCGAAACTGAAGACGTTGAGCATCGCGTATTGAGGGATGGCATCGCCGACCGAGGCTTGTGGTGGTGCATAAGGCGAGTCCGCCACGGTGGCTGGACGAGGAGCTGCCGGGGTGACCGCTTCCAGGCTCAGCTCCAGGGTCGGTTCGGCTTCGATCCGGGCATCGAGCCCTGCGTTTTTCAGGGCTTCCAGATAGCGCTGTGCATCGGCCTGGGTCAGGTCGCGCTTGAGCTCTACCGGTTGCCCGTTGAACAGGCGTTCCACTGCGGCCGTGTCGGTTTTGAACAGCTCGGCGAGGTTCAGTTGTGCCGTGGTTTTTTCGACACCTGGCAACAATGTGCCGTCGAAGACGATTTTGTAGCGGGTTTCGCTCATGGGGGCATCCCTGTCACTTGAAATGAAGGCTTACAGCAAAGACACGTAGTTTAAGGCCAGCGCCCCCTGGCTGGCCAAAAAACTATGAGAACTGGTTATCGTGGCCAGCGTTTGGGTAGCTGTGCCGAGCGTTCCAGGGCGTTGCGATATTCCTTGTCCAGCCGCTGGATCAACTGGTCGACGCTGGGCAGGTCGCCGATTTCACCGACGCCTTGGCCGGCTGACCAAACGGTTTTCCAGGCCTTGGCTTCATCGCTGATGGGCTTGAGCTTGGAACCGAAGTTGATTTCACCCTTGCCTTGTAGTGCGGCCATATCGAAGCCGGCGTTCTCCAGGCTTTGACGCATGAAGCTGGCGGGCACCCCGGAGACTGCGGCGGTGTGCACGATATCGGCAGCTTGTGAGCCCAACAGCATGTCCTTGTAGCCTTGGGGGGCGTGGCTCTCGGTGGTGGCGATGAAGCGGGTACCGAGGTAGGCCAGGTCGGCGCCGAGGACCTGGGCGGCGAGAATCTCGTGGCCGTGGTTCAGGCAGCCGGCCAGTAGCAGGGTTTTATCGAAAAACTGGCGGATCTCGGCCACCAGCGAGAATGGGCTCCAGGTTCCGGCGTGGCCACCGGCACCGGCGGCTACGGCGATCAGGCCATCGACTCCGGCCTGTGCGGCCTTCTCGGCATGGCGGCGAGTGGTGACGTCATGGAATACCAGGCCACCGTAGCTATGTACGGCATCCACCACCTCCTTGACTGCCCCGAGGCTGGTGATGACGATTGGTACCTTGTGCTCGATGCAGATTTCCAGATCCGCCTGCAGCCGTGGGTTGCTGTTGTGCACGATCAGGTTCACGGCATAGGGCGCGGGATTCTCCAGGGTGGCCAGGCCCGCTTCGATCTCCTCCAGCCAGGCCTTGAAACCGCTGCTTTCGCGTTGGTTGAGTGCCGGGAAGCTACCGACCACGCCGTTGCGACAGCAGGCCAGGACCAGTTCTGGATTGGAGATCAGGAACATCGGAGCCGCCACCACGGGCAGGCGCAAGCGTTGTTCGAGCAAAGCGGGCAGAGACATCGGTATACCCCCGGGAAAGCAGCTAGATAGAGTTAGAACGGTCTGACGACGACCAGAATTACAATAGCCAGCAATAGCAGAACCGGTACTTCATTGAACCAGCGATAAAAGACATGGCTGCGGGCGTTTTCGCCACGGGCGAAGCGCTTAACCTGCGCGCCGCACATGTGGTGGTAGCCGATCAGGATCACGACCAGGGTGAGCTTGGCGTGCATCCAGCCGCCTTGGCTGAAATAGGCTCCGGGGTTGAGGCTGATCAGCCCGATGCCGAAGACCAGTGCCGCGATCATTGCCGGGCCCATGATGAAGCGATAGAGCTTGCGCTCCATGACGCAGAAACGCTCGCGGCTGATGCTGTCCTCGCTTTGGGCGTGATAAACGAACAGGCGCGGCAGGTAGAACAGGCCGGCAAACCAGCAGACCACGCTGACGATATGAAAGGCCTTGAGCCATAGATAGAGCATTTTGGTTATCCCCCAGATTCACGGTGGCGCGATAGTAGAGGCTAGAGCGTCCATACGTCACCTTGACGGTTGTCGCAGGGGGTTACCGCCCCTATTATCGGCAGCTTTCCAGTGGGTTCGTTGAGGGCAAGGTTTATGGTCAAGGTCGGTATCGTCGGCGGCACGGGTTACACCGGGGTCGAGTTGTTGCGTCTGTTGGCACAACACCCACAGGCACGGGTAGAGGTCATCACCTCGCGATCCGAAGCGGGCCTGGCCGTTGCCGACATGTACCCGAACCTGCGCGGTCACTATGACGGCCTGGCCTTCAGCGTGCCGGATATCAAGACCCTGGGCGCTTGTGACGTGGTGTTTTTCGCCACCCCCCACGGTGTCGCCCATGCCTTGGCTGGCGAGCTGCTGGCGGCGGGAACCAAGGTCATCGACCTGTCGGCAGACTTTCGCCTGCAAGACGCCGATGAGTGGGCCAAGTGGTATGGCCAGCCTCATGGCGCTCCCGAGCTGCTGGACGAGGCGGTCTATGGCTTGCCGGAAGTCAATCGCGAAAAGATCAAGCAGGCGCGCCTGATTGCGGTGCCGGGTTGCTATCCAACGGCGACCCAACTGGGTTTCCTGCCTCTGCTGGAAGCCGGCCTGGCTGATACGTCCCGCCTGATCGCCGACTGCAAGTCGGGTGTCAGCGGAGCAGGTCGTGGTGCCAGCGTGGGCTCGCTGTATTCCGAAACCTCCGAGAGCATGAAGGCCTATGCTGTCAAAGGGCATCGCCATCTGCCGGAAATCCGCCAGGGCCTGCGCCGTGCGGCGGGGAAGGATGTCGGCCTGACCTTCGTGCCGCACCTGACACCCATGATCCGTGGTATCCACTCCACGCTTTATGCCACCGTCGTGGACAAGTCGGTCGATCTGCAAGCCCTGTTCGAGAAGCGCTACGCCAATGAACCGTTCGTCGATGTCATGCCCGCGGGCAGCCACCCGGAGACCCGTAGCGTGCGGGGTGCCAATGTCTGCCGTATTGCCGTGCACCGGCCGCAGGGTGACGACCTGGTAGTGGTGCTATCGGTGATCGACAACCTGGTCAAGGGAGCTTCTGGCCAGGCGGTGCAGAACCTCAACATCCTGTTCGGCCTGGACGAGCGCCTGGGCCTGTCCCATGCGGGCATGCTGCCTTAAGGTCGCTGCTGCGCTGGAGAAAAAGGCCCGTTTGACGGGCCTTTTTGCGTCATGGGCATTGCTGTACGACTATTGATATACCGTAACAATAGTTGACCGCTTTTCTGGGAGAAGCGGATAATGCGCGTCATCACGCAGTATGGCGGCGTAACGCCGGGAGATAGTCAGCATGAGCGTTGAATCCTTCACCCCCACGGCTTTGCAATTCACTCAAGGTGCAGCGCACAAGGTGAAGACCCTGGTCGATGAAGAGGGGAATGATCGCTTGAAGCTGCGCGTATTCGTTACGGGCGGCGGTTGTTCGGGGTTCCAGTACGGTTTCACCTTCGATGAAGAAGTAGCCGAGGATGACACCATCGTTGAGCGCGAAGGTGTGAGCCTGGTTGTCGACCCGATGAGTTTCCAGTACCTGGCAGGTGCCGAGGTGGATTATCAGGAAGGCCTGGAAGGCTCGCGTTTCGTGATCAAGAATCCTAACGCCACGACTACTTGTGGTTGCGGGTCTTCGTTCTCGATCTAGTCAGGCAGCAAAAGCTTTCTCTAGCGCCGCAGGACCCATGGTCCTGCGGCGTTTTGCTGTCTGGCACTCAAGCTGGATAGATCGCGCCCAAGATACGTGGGCCCCGGGCTCCAGTAACGCTGGGGCGATTGCCTGCTATGCCTTCCAGGCAGCAATGGGCTAGCCAGGCGAATGCCATGGCTTCGACCCAGTCTGGATCGACACCATAGAGCGCCGTACTGTTGACCTGGGTTCCAGGCAATAGCGCCGCCAGGCGCTGCATCAGGGCTGCGTTGTGGGCCCCGCCGCCACACACCAGCAGTTCCTGTGTTTCGGCCTGGGCTGCCTGTAGGGATTCGACGATGGTCAAGGCCGTCAACTCCAGTAGGGTGGCTTGTACGTTCGCGGCCGGAACTGCCGGGTGCCGTACCAGATGTTGTTGCAGCCACTGGAGATTGAAGACTTCGCGTCCGGTACTTTTGGGGCCCTGGGTCGCGAAGAACGGATCGTTGAGCAGGGTCTTCAGTAGCGGGGCATCAACTTGGCCGCTGGCCGCCCATTGACCGTCACGATCGAAGCTTTCCCCTCGTTGCAACTGGATCCAGGCATCGAGCAAGACGTTGCCCGGGCCGCAGTCGAAGCCTGCGACTGGCTTGGCAGTCTCGATCAGGCTCAGGTTGCTGAAGCCTCCGACATTCAACACCGCACGGTTGCCGGGGCGTTGTTCGAACAGCGCTTCGTGAAATGCAGGAACCAGGGGGGCGCCTTGTCCGCCTGCGGCTACGTCGCGACTACGGAAATCACTGACGACAGTGATTTCCGTGAGTTCGGTGAGCAGTGCCGGGTTGCCTATCTGCACCGTGAAACCACGGCTCGGCTCGTGGCGTACGGTCTGCCCGTGGCTACCAATGGCGCGGATATCACGGGCTTGCAGGTGCTGGCGTTGCAGGAGGCTGTGGATACCTTCGGCTGCCAGTCGGACCCAATGTTGCTGGGCAATGGCAGAGCGAGCGATCTCATCGGGGCCGCTGGCGCACAAGCTCAGGAGCTCGGCGCGCAGGGATGAGGGCATGGGGATGTAGTGGGTGGCGACCAACTTGATCGCCGGGCTTTGCTCGATCAGGGCGATGTCCAGCCCATCAAGACTGGTCCCGGACATCACGCCTATATAGAGCGCCATGGCTTAGCGCTTGCTCGAGGCCAGCATGGTGGCCTTTTCCTGGTCCATTCGGGCCATTAATGGCTGGCTCTGCTGGAGGAAGCGTGGGCGCTCTGCCTTGGCGATCGGGTCGGCCATTGGCAGTTTCTGACCCAGCGGGTCGACATGGACGCCGTTGACCTGGAATTCATAGTGCAGGTGCGGTCCGGTGGACAAGCCGGTGGTGCCGATGTAGCCGATCACCTGGCCCTGCTTCACCGAACCACCTGTCTTGACGCCCTTGGCGAAGCCCTGCATATGGCCGTAGAGAGTGCGATAGGTGTTGCCGTGCTGAATGATCACGGTGTTGCCATAACCGCCGCGACGACCTGCCAACAGGACTTTGCCATCGCCGGCTGCCTTGATCGGCGTGCCCCGTGGGGCCGCATAGTCGACGCCTTTGTGGGCGCGGATCTTGTTCAGGATCGGGTGTTTGCGACCGGCCGAAAAACGCGAACTGATGCGGGCGAAGTCTACCGGGGTACGGATGAACGCCTTGCGCATGCTGTTGCCATCAGCGGTGTAGTAGCTGCTGGAGCCTTGTTTGTTGGTATAGCGTACGGCGGTGTAGGTCTTGCCGCGGTTGGTGAAGCGTGCAGAAAGGATGTTGCCGGTGCCTACTACCTTGCCATTGGCGACCTTCTGTTCGTAGATCACGTCAAACTCGTCACCCTGGCGAATATCCTGGGCGAAGTCGATGTCGTAGCCGAAGACGTTCGCCATATCCATGGTCAGGCTGTGGGAGAGCCCTGCGCGAGCGGCCGATTGTGACAAGGAGCTGTTGATGACCCCGTGGACATAGGCGGAGCGGACCACCGGCTTGGTGGTGACCTTGGCGAAAGCGAAGCCTTTCGGGCCCTTGGTCAGGGTAATGGTCTCAAGGTCGCTGACCTTGCTGTGGAGTTTGTTCAGCTGGCCATCGGGGGTCAGTTCGAATTCGAGCTTCTGGCCATGCTTTAGCTGAGAAAACTGCTTGGCCTGCTTGTCGCTGGCCAGTACTTCGTGGACGGCGGTTGCTGGCAGGCCAACTTTTTCGAACAGCGTCGAGAGAGTATCGCCCTTGGCGACAAGGACTTCACGATGACCTGGAGCCTTGGGCTCTTCTGCGACGGCAGGAGTCGATTCGACCTCTGCTTTTTCTGTAGGCGCTGGGGTTGCGTTATCGATCTGGGCGAATGGCGGGGCAACCGCTTCATTTGTGGCTTGTTCGGTAGATGCAGCGTCTTGATCTTGTCGCAGTTGTTCGATCGGACTTTCCAGATCAAGACTCAATGTCGTTTTTTTGGCCTCTACATCGCTGGAGGGAAATACCAGCAAGGCCAGGCTGAGAAGGGCGGCGATGCCACTTGCGGCGAGCAGGTGGCTCTTCGGATAAAGCGGTGGCGCTTTAGGCGGTTCGGTGCTCATAGGTAATTTGACTTTGAAAAAGATGAAATGGAAAAGATGAATGACATGATGAAGATGAAATAACTGTATAAAATATAACCAAATCATCTGTGACGCAAGCGCGCGGTCGCTCCCTTCTCCTGTCGTTTCCGTACGCCGGGCAAAACTTGTAATTAGTGCGTGATCTTGTATGGTTGGTTCCTTTTTGAGTCTGAGCCTTACGGGTCTGTTATGAAGTCGGTTGAAGAACAGCTAGCGCTGATCAAACGTGGTGCGGAAGAGTTGTTGGTCGAATCCGAGCTGGTCGAGAAGCTCAAGCGCGGCGAGCCGCTGCGTATCAAGGCGGGCTTCGATCCGACTGCGCCGGATCTGCACCTCGGGCATACCGTGCTTATTAATAAGCTGCGTCAGTTCCAGGACCTGGGGCACCAGGTCATCTTCCTGATTGGCGATTTCACCGGCATGATCGGTGATCCCAGTGGCAAGAGTGCTACGCGCCCGCCGCTGACTCGTGAGCAGGTCCTGGACAACGCCGAAACCTACAAGAGTCAAGTCTTCAAGATCCTGGACCCGGCCAAGACCGAGGTGGCGTTCAACTCCACCTGGATGGACAAAATGGGGCCGGCAGACTTCATTCGCCTGACTTCCCAGTACACCGTTGCGCGCATGTTGGAGCGAGATGACTTCGACAAGCGCTACTCTACCAACCAGCCGATCGCGATCCATGAGTTCCTCTATCCGCTGGTGCAGGGTTATGACTCGGTCGCTCTGCATGCGGATGTTGAGCTGGGAGGGACTGATCAGAAGTTCAACCTGCTGATGGGTCGTGAACTGCAGCGTGGTTATGGCCAGGAGGCTCAGTGCATCTTGACCATGCCTCTGCTCGAAGGGCTGGATGGTGTCAAGAAGATGTCCAAGTCTCTGGGTAACTACGTTGGTATTCAGGAAGCCCCGGGGGTGATGTACAGCAAGCTGGTGTCTATCCCTGATGCTCTGATGTGGCGTTACTTCGAGTTGCTCAGCTTCCGCTCGATGGACGAGATCAATGCCTTCAGGGCTGATGTAGAGGCGGGAGCGAATCCGCGCGATATCAAGATCAAGCTGGCCGAAGAGATCGTGGCTCGTTTCCATGGTGAAGAGGCTGCTGCGAATGCTCATCGTGCTGCGGGCAACCGTATGAAGGAAGGTGAGTTGCCGGATGATCTGCCAGAGGTCGAGTTGGTTGTTGCCGAGGACATGCCCATCGCTGCAGTTCTTAATAAGGCAGGGTTGGTGAAGAACTCGGCAGTGGCTCGAGACCTTCTGAACTCTGGTGGTGTGCGTGTTGATGCTCAGGTAGTAGATCGTGCCTTTATATGTACAGTGGGTTCGACCTATGTTTGCCAGGCCGGCAAGAAGGCTTTTGCACGCATTACGCTTAAGGCCGAATAAAACTGAAAATAAGTGTTGACGGCGAGTTTAATGTCTCTATAATTCGCCCCACTTCCGGCGC
>MCNE01000028.1_pt1 | contig 78177 bp, 73 predicted proteins | sample 778201 | NCBI WGS metagenome assembly MCNE01 (sample SAMN04296813, study PRJNA304217) | bioreactor metagenome | isolation source: sewage enriched with benzalkonium chloride | place: Turkey: Istanbul urban wastewater treatment plant | reverse complement strand
ACAAGGAAGGCTACATCACCAACAGTGATGGCACTGCCCGCCTGCAGGGCTATGGCGTGGATGACAACGGCAAGATCATCAATGGCGTGCTGACCGACCTGCGGATCGATACCTCGAACCTGCCGCCAAAGCCAACCGACGCGATCTCCTCGACCATCAACCTGAACTCCAGCGCTGATGTCATCAATACGGCAGCTGCGACCTACAAGTTCGACCCTACTGACAACACTACCTATACCAAGCAGTTCAGTACCCCGATCTATGATACCCAGGGCAACAAGCACATCATGGACCAGTACATGATCAAGACCGGTCCTAACCAGTGGCAGACCTATACCCTGGTCGAGGGGCGCAACCCGAACGGTACGGCTTTCAATAACCCAATGCAGTCGCCGATCACCATCAACTTCGACTCATCGGGCAAGCTGGCTTCCATCACGCCCCCGGCTGCACCTCTCGTAAGCCCATTCACTGTGAGTGGTAACAAAATTGTCATGTCTGCCACAGCCTGGACACCAGGTACTGTGACCAACGGCGTTTTCACCCCTAACGGCGCCAAGCCGGCCCCGGCCGGGGTCAGCATCGACATGACCAAGACCGGCTCGGTGCTCGGTGACAACAACCGCACGGTGATCGCGCAGAATGGCTATTCCACTGGCCAGATCACCAACCTGACGATCGATGGCACCGGCGTCCTGCTCGCCAACTTCAGCAACGAGCAGACCAAGGCGATCGGCCAGATCTCCCTGGCCAGCTTCACCAACGAGCAGGGTCTGCAGCCGGTAGGCGGCACCCAATGGAAAGAAACCTACTCCTCGGGTATTCCAGGTTATGACGCCCCCAAGACTGGTACCTTGGGTTCAATCCAGTCCAACGCCCTGGAAGAGTCCAACGTCAACCTGACCAACGAGCTGGTGAACCTGATCAAGGCCCAGAGCAACTATCAGGCGAACGCCAAGACCATCTCTACCCAGAGCACCATCATGCAGACCACCATCCAGATGACCTGATGCGGGGTCGCTGACGCGCTGGACAAGAAGCCCCTCCCCGAGGGGCTTTTTCATGCCCGCGTTTTGGTATTCGTCCCTGCTCTTTGGGGAGCGGTAAGGCATGCAGTGAGCTGGGTCGCCAGCAGGCCGGTGCAAGCAAGGAGTGCTGGGATCAGGCAAAAGAAAACCCCCGATACACCGGTGGCATATCGGGGGTTGGTGCAGGTGCCCGTGGGGCACCTGTCGGTTCAGCTTATTGGCAAGCTTCGCAATCCGGCTCGTCGATGGCGCAAGCCTTCGGCACTGGAGCAGGACCGGCTGGGGCTGCCAGGATCGAGCTGTCGCCATGGTCACCGCCGCTGGATACAGCATTCAGCTTGCCGGTGTTGATGGTGGACTTCTCGGTGCTGGTGGCGGCCAGGGCGCGGAGGTAGTAGGTGGTTTTCAGGCCACGGTACCAAGCCATGCGGTAGGTCACGTCCAGCTTCTTGCCCGAAGCGCCGGCGATGTACAGGTTCAGCGACTGAGCCTGGTCGATCCACTTCTGGCGGCGGGAGGCGGCATCGACGATCCACTTGGTCTCGACTTCGAACGCGGTGGCGTACAGGTCCTTCAGCTCTTGCGGGATACGCTCGATCTGCTGCACGGAACCGTCGTAGTACTTCAGGTCGTTGATCATGACCGAGTCCCACAGGCCGCGAGCCTTGAGGTCGCGCACCAGGTATGGGTTGATCACGGTGAACTCGCCCGACAGGTTCGACTTCACGTACAGGTTCTGGTAGGTCGGCTCGATCGACTGCGATACGCCGGTGATGTTGGCGATGGTCGCGGTCGGCGCAATGGCCATGATGTTCGAGTTACGGATGCCTTTCTTGACGCGCTCGCGAATCGGCGCCCAATCCAGGGACTCTTCCAGGTTGACGTCGATGTACTTGGCGCCACGGGCCTCGATCAGGATCTGCTGGCTGTCCAGTGGCAGGATGCCCTGGGACCACAGGGAACCCTCGAAGGTCTGGTAGGAACCGCGCTCGTCGGCCAGGTCGCAGGAGGCCTGGATCGCGTAGTAGCTGACCGCTTCCATGGACTTGTCGGCGAACTCCACCGCGGCATCCGAACCGTACGGGATGTGCTGCAGGTACAGCGAATCCTGGAAGCCCATGATGCCCAGGCCTACTGGGCGGTGCTTGAAGTTCGAGTTCTGTGCTTGCGGAACCGAGTAGTAGTTGATGTCGATCACGTTGTCGAGCATGCGCACGGCAGTCTTGACGGTGCGTGCCAGCTTGGCGGTATCGAGCTTGCCGTCGACGATGTGGTTCGGCAGGTTGATCGAGCCCAGGTTGCAGACGGCGATCTCGTCCTTGTTGGTGTTCAGGGTGATCTCGGTGCACAGGTTCGAGCTGTGGACCACGCCCACGTGCTGCTGCGGCGAGCGCAGGTTGCATGGGTCCTTGAAGGTCAGCCATGGGTGGCCGGTCTCGAACAGCATCGACAGCATCTTGCGCCACAGGTCTTTGGCCTGGATGGTCTTGAATACCTTGATCTTGTTGTACTCGGTCAGGGCTTCGTAGTACTCGTAGCGCTCTTCGAAGGCCTTGCCGGTCAGGTCGTGCAGATCGGGTACTTCGTTTGGCGAGAACAGGGTCCACTTGCCGTCATCGAAGACGCGCTTCATGAACAGGTCCGGGATCCAGTTGGCGGTGTTCATGTCGTGGGTACGGCGACGGTCGTCACCGGTGTTCTTGCGCAGCTCGAGGAATTCCTCGATGTCCAGGTGCCAGGTTTCCAGGTAGGCGCAGACCGCGCCCTTGCGCTTGCCGCCCTGGTTGACCGCGACGGCGGTGTCGTTGACTACTTTCAGGAACGGCACGACACCTTGGGACTTGCCATTGGTGCCCTTGATGTACGAGCCCAGGGCACGTACCGGGGTCCAGTCGTTACCCAGGCCGCCAGCGAATTTCGACAGCATGGCGTTGTCGTGGATGGCGCCGTAGATGCCCGACAGGTCGTCCGGAACGGTGGTCAGGTAGCAGCTGGACAGTTGTGGACGCAGGGTGCCGGCGTTGAACAGGGTCGGGGTCGAGGCCATGTAGTCGAAGGACGACAACAGGTTGTAGAACTCGATGGCGCGGTCTTCGCGTTGTTTCTCTTCGATCGCCAGGCCCATGGCCACGCGCATGAAGAAGATCTGTGGCAGTTCGAAACGCACGCCGTCCTTGTGGATGAAGTAGCGGTCGTACAGGGTCTGCAGGCCCAGGTAGGTGAACTGCTGGTCGCGCTCGTGGTTGATCGCCTTGCCGAGTTTCTCCAGGTCGAATTCAGCCAGTACCGGGTTCAGCAGTTCGAACTCGACACCCTTGGCGACGTAGGCCGGCAGGGCCTTGGCGTACAGGTCGGCCATTTCGTGGTGGGTGGCGCTGTCGGCGACGTCCAGGAAGCCCAGGGCTTCGGCGCGCAGGGTATCCATCAGCAGGCGGGCGGTGACGAACGAGTAGTTCGGCTCGCGCTCCACCAGGGTGCGGGCGGTCATCACCAGGGCGGTGTTGACGTCCTTGATGGCTACGCCGTCGTAGAGGTTCTTCAGGGTCTCGCGCTGGATCAGCTCGCCGTCGACTTCTTCCAGCCCTTCGCAGGCTTCGCTGACGATGGTGTTCAGGCGGCCCATGTCCAGGGGAGCGAAGCTGCCGTCGGCGCGGGAGATGCGGATCGAAGGGTGAGCGTTCACCGGCTCTTCGCTGGTAGAGCGGGTGGCGCGCTCCTTGGCGCGGGAGTCGCGGTAGATCACGTAGTCGCGAGCGACTTTCTGCTCGCCGGCACGCATCAGGGCCAGTTCTACCTGGTCCTGGATCTCTTCGATGTGGATGGTGCCGCCCGAAGGCATGCGGCGCTTGAAGGTCGCGGTGACTTGTTCGGTCAGGCGGGCCACGGTGTCGTGGATTCGCGACGAGGCAGCAGCGGTGCCGCCTTCAACTGCGAGGAACGCTTTGGTGATAGCGACGGTGATCTTGTCGTCGGTGTAGGGGACGACAGTGCCGTTACGCTTGATCACGCGCAATTGGCCAGGTGCGGTAGCAGACAGATCCAGGTTGGAATCGGCGGCCTGCGGCGCATTGGCCTGCGGGTTCTCGCGAGTTGTGTCGGTTTGCATGGGTCTCTCCACGTTCTCTATGTTTGTTTGGGCACCCATAAGGTGCCCACCGTTCCGTCCTGAAGCACTATTACCGGCGCGGGCCGGCATAACGACTTCGGGACAGTTCAGGAAGGGCTCTTGGCGCCGCTTCCATGCCGAAGTCATGGATGCCGGGATCTGCTCCGGCATCTTGTTCCTGATGGGTGGCAATCTCTTGCTGCAACACCCGTACCGCCTTCTCCTGAACGAGGTAGAAAACGGTGCCATCCGCGCGTGCGGTGTTGGTCTTCTAAAACAGCGATTGGTTCAACCAAACGGGCGCAAGAAAAGCGCTTGAGTTTCTTGTCTGAATTGTGTTTGGTTTTTTGGGGAAAACCCTAGATGTAGGGTTTTTTTGCCGCCGGGCTACAAGATAATGCGTTTAGGGGGTGGTTGCAACGTAAGGCCTGTGGATAAGTTTGTGCGTAAAGTGTGCATGGTTTGGGTAAAACTCTTGCAGCCCGCAGTCCCACTGCATGGAACCGTTTGTCACTGTTTTTTGCGGGCGAAAATTGCCTGGGGCGGATTTTTGCGGGCGCGAACCCTATCACAAAAAATCTCCCTGACCGAGTCGTTTTCACCGCTTGTATAAGAGGCTTCGCCGGTTGCTACAATCCGTCGCGATCCACTGCCCCAAGCGTGTCTTCCCTCGGGCCGGTTATCGGCTTTTTTCATGACAGAAAGATGTACGCAGTGATGGGTGCAGAATGCTGACAACAAGACAAAGAAGAGGTCGAGCGTGGAGCAGGAAGCCTGGCGGATATTGATTGTCGAGGATGACCAGCGTCTGGCTGAGTTGACCCGGGAGTATCTGGAGAGCAACGCACTACAAGTGGCGATCGAGGGCGATGGTGCCCTGGCTGCCGCGAGGATCATCGCCGAGCAACCGGACCTGGTGATTCTGGACCTGATGCTTCCTGGCGAGGACGGGCTGAGCATCTGTCGCAAGGTGCGTGACCGTTATGACGGACCGATCCTGATGCTCACCGCGCGCACCGACGATATGGACCAGATCATGGGACTGGACCAGGGGGCCGATGACTATGTGTGCAAGCCGGTGCGACCGCGGCTGTTATTGGCCCGGATCCAGGCGCTGCTGCGCCGTAGCGAGGCTCCGGAAGCGCAGGCCGAGAAGACTCGCCGCCTGCAATTCGGTCCGCTGGTGGTGGATAACGCCTTGCGCGAAGCCTGGCTCTGCGACACCGGCATCGAGTTGACCAGCGCCGAGTTCGATCTTTTGTGGTTGCTGGTGGCCAACGCCGGGCGGATCCTGTCCCGCGAAGAGATCTTCACGGCCTTGCGTGGTATCGGTTATGACGGCCAGGACCGCTCCATCGATGTGCGGATCTCGCGCATCCGGCCGAAGATCGGTGATGACCCGGAGCATCCGCGGTTGATCAAGACCATCCGCAGCAAGGGGTACCTGTTCGTTCCCGAGGCCGCTGCCGACATGCCCCTGTGAACTCGATCTTCCTGCGCATCTATGGCGGTATGTGCGCCGCACTGATTCTGGTGGCATTGCTCGGCGTGCTGGCCTTGCACCTGCTCAATCAGGTGCGCAGCGAGCAGTACCGCGAGCGACTGGCGCATGGCACCTTTTCGCTGATGGCCGACAACCTGCAACCCATGAGCGAGATCGAGCGGCGGCGGGCGCTGGCCGTGTGGGAACGGTTGCTGGGCATCCCTCTGAGCCTGAAGACTTTCAGCCAGACTGATCTGGATGGTAGCCAGCGTGGTCGAGTGCTGCGCGGCCAGGCGCTGGTCGAGCAGACGGGGCCGTTCGCTGCCCGGGTCTATCGACTGGTCAGCGAGAAGGAGCAGTTGCTGCTCAGTGCCGAGGTGCAGCAGATCAGCGAGCAACTGGCCCGGGCGACCATCTACCTGCTGGCCGATGAACTGGTGCGTTATCCGGTGGCAGAGCAGCCCGAGCGCCTGGCGGCCCTGAAGCAAGCCAAGGGCTTTGGTTTCGATATGCACTTGTCTGCCCTGGATGTCGCCGATATGGATGACGACCAGCGCCGCCGGGTGGCTGAAGGCGATACGGTGATGGCGCTGGGCAAGGGAGGGGATTCGATCCGGGTGTTCGCCGGGCTGGCGGGCACTCCCTGGGTGCTGGAAATCGGCCCGCTGTACCAGATGAACCCCTATCCGGTGCAGTGGCTGGTATCGATTGCCGTGCTGGGGCTTAGCTTGATTGGGCTGATCGTCTATTTATTGGTGCGCCAGCTGGAGCGTCGAGTCAATGGCCTGGAGGCGGCGGCTACGCGGATCGCCAAAGGCAGCCTGGAGGTCCGGGTACCGGCCAGGGGCGCTGACTCGGTGGGACGCCTGGCGGCGGCATTCAACGGCATGGCTGAGCACTTGCAGCGATTGCTGGCGATCCAGCGCGAGCTGGTCCGGGCGGTTTCCCATGAGTTGCGGACCCCGGTGGCGCGCCTGCGCTTCGGCCTGGAGATGATCGCCTCGGCAGGTAACGACAAAGCGCGGCAGAAATACCTGGATGGCATGGATAACGACATCCAGGACCTCGACCGCCTGGTGGACGAGATGCTTACCTACGCTCGACTGGAGCAAGGCTCGCCCGCCTTGAATTTCCAGCGCATCGACCTGCATGCACTGATCAACCAGGTGATCAGCGAGTTGGCGCCGTTGCGCGCCAATCTCAAGGTCCAGTGTGGCCTGTGCCTGTCTGCTGCCGATTGTGACGGTACCTGGGTCGAAGCCGAACCACGCTACCTGCATCGGGCGTTGCAGAACCTGGTTGGCAACGCCATGCGCCATGCCGAATCCCAGGTGACCGTCAGCTATCAGGTTGGGCAATTGCGTTGCCGTATAGATGTGGAGGATGACGGTCCGGGGGTACCGGAAAGTGCCTGGGAAAAGATCTTCACGCCCTTCCTGCGCCTGGATGACAGTCGGACCCGAGCCTCTGGCGGTCATGGGCTGGGGCTGTCGATCGTGCGGCGCATCATCTATTGGCATGGTGGCCGGGCCCTGATCGGCCGGAGCAAGAGCCTGGGGGGGGCCTGCTTCAGCCTGGCCTGGCCGCGCCAGCAGGAGCCCCGTTAATGGAAGGGGTCAGGCCTTGATGGCGATCAGGCTGAGCAATTGCTCGTCCTCGACGGTAAATTGCCCCTCCAGCTCGCGGCCGTGATGCCATTCCTCGGACAGGTCCGTCAGCAGGCGCATGCGTACCTGGCCATCAGGGCTCCAGTCCAGTACTTCGGCATGTTCGAAATAGAAGTTCTTTTGCACCAGCGGATAAAGCGTCTTGTACAGGCTTTCCTTGATCGAGAACGTCAAGGTCACGGCCAGGGCCTGCAGTTCATCCGGCAGTTGTTCACGTCGCTGCAGCTCGGCGGGAGTCAGGATCTGTTCCGCCAGCTTGCTGGCACGCTCGGCGCTGAGCAGGGTTTCCAGGTCCATTCCCAGTGCCCGCCAATGGCGCTTGTCGGCGACGATGGCGGCGGCGCGTCCGGTGCTATGGGTGATCGATCCGCTGATATGGGGCGGCCATACCGGTGCCCGATCGGCACCGATAGCGGGAGTCCAGTCCAACTGCTGGAGCTGCCACAAGGCTGCCCGAGCGCATAGGCGTCCGGCGAGGAATTCAGCTTGGCGCTTGGCCACCGAGCGCTGGATGCTCGGCGGTGCTTGGATGCCGCTGCGCTGGAAATCGCCCGCCAGCAGTTGGCCGGGATCGAACCGGGTGCTCAGCCAGAGGGTATCGGGCAAAGGAGTCGGCAAGGGCCAGGAGGCGTCCAGTGAGGTACAGCAGGCGGGAAGAGGAGGAAGTTCAGTCATGGTCGCTAGTGTGCCGCGTTGCAAACTCGCAGGATAGCCATGCAAGGCTCGAAGGCCTGCCAAGCGGTATTCAGGAGGGGTTAAGGAAATGTTCAGTAGGAGTTCAGGGCAGGCCGTTTACTCTAGCCTGATAATCAAGATGCCGAGTCGTGCATAGGAAACCCTTTAATGAGCTCGTTGAAAAAACCGACCCTGGTCTTTACTGTTTTCAGTACCTGCGCCACTGTCCAGGTCGCTCGTGGCAACCTCCTCGCTAATGACCTGCCTGACGGTCACGCTGTGTTCCTGTCAGTGGCTGGCAGCGTTCGGGCCTATCTGTCGGCCAATCGCGCATTCTGATCAGCGAACGGGTCCTTGAACCGCGCCGGGCCATACCCTTGTGGGTATGGCCCGGCGTTGGTGCGTTAATCATCGGGGCGCAGGAGCGCCCCTGCAGATGTCGAATACTGCCTGGGAGAGCATTATGAAATTGCTGGTCGTCGAGGATGAGGCGCTGTTGCGCCATCACTTGCAAACCCGCCTGACCGACAGCGGGCATGTCGTCGAGTCCGTGGCGAATGCCGAGGAGGCGCTGTATCAGAGCGAACAGTTCAATCACGACCTGGCGGTGATCGACCTGGGCCTTCCGGGCATGGGCGGGCTGGACCTGATCCGGCAACTGCGTGCCCGTGGCAAGAGCTTTCCGATCCTGATCCTCACGGCTCGGGGCAATTGGCAGGACAAGGTCGAAGGCCTGGCCAGCGGTGCCGATGACTATGTGGTCAAGCCTTTCCAGTTCGAGGAGTTGGAAGCCCGGCTCAATGCGTTGCTGCGCCGTTCCAGCGGATTCACCCAGGCCACCATCATTGCCGGGCCCTTGCTGCTGGACCTGAATCGCAAGCAGGCTTCCCTTGATGAGCAACCTTTGGCGTTGACCGCCTACGAGTACCGGATTCTCGAATACCTGATGCGCCATCATCAGCAGGTGGTGGCCAAGGATCGGCTGATGGAACAGTTGTACCCGGATGATGACGAGCGTGATCCGAACGTCATCGAGGTGCTGGTAGGGCGGTTGCGACGCAAGCTGGAGGCCCCGTCAGGCTTCAAGCCGATCGATACGGTGCGTGGTCTGGGCTACTTGTTCAACGAGCGTTGCCGATGATTCGATCGCTACGGCTGCGGTTGATGCTGGCCGCTACCATCCTGGCGGTACTGTTCATGCTGGCGTTGCTGCCGGCGATGCAGGGGGCCTTCAGCCTGGCGTTGCAGGACTCCATCGAGCAGCGCCTGGCGTCCGATGTCACGACCCTGATCTCGGCGGCACGCATCCAGGACAACCGCCTGCAAATGCCGGCGCAGCTGCCTGATGAGCGCTTCAACCTCGCCGACAGCCGGCTGCTGGGCTACATCTACGACCGTGAGGGGCACCTGGTGTGGCGTTCACGGGCGACCCAGGAAGAGAACATCAACTACCGACCGCGCTATGACGGACGTGGCAATGAATTCGCCAGGATTCGCGAGGCCAATGGGCAGGAGTTCTTCGTCTACGACGTCGAGATCAAGTTGTTGGGGGGCAAGAGCGCTGCCTTCAGCATCGTTGCCTTGCAACCGGTGCGCGAGTATCAGCAGACCCTGGAAGGGGTGCGGGAGAACCTCTACCTGGGGTTTGGCGCGGCGCTGCTGGTGCTGCTGGCATTGCTCTGGCTGGGCCTGACCTGGGGCCTGCAGGCCCTGCGGCGCTTGAGCCAGGAGCTGGACCAGATCGAGAGCGGCACCCGCCAGAGCCTGAGCGAAGAACATCCACGAGAGCTCTTGCGCCTGACCGGTTCGTTGAACCGCCTGCTGCAGAGCGAGCGTGAGCAGCGCAGGCGCTACCGCGACTCCCTGGACGACCTGGCCCATAGCTTGAAAACCCCGCTGGCGGTCTTGCAAGGGGTCAGCGAGGACATGGCGCTGCGCCCCCAGGATCGTGAGCAGGCCTGGGTCCTGCAAGGGCAGATCGAGCGCATGAGCCAGCAGATCAGCTATCAGTTGCAACGTGCCAGTCTGCGCAAGAGTGGCCTGGTACGCCACCAGGTTCGCTTGCGTCCGGTCCTGCAAAGCCTGTGCGATACCCTGGACAAGGTCTATCGCGACAAGCGGGTGAAAGTCTCGTTCGACCTGCCTGAGCGCTGCTATCTGCCGATCGAGCACGGCGCCTTGCTGGAGCTTCTGGGCAACCTGCTGGAGAACGCCTACCGCTTGTGCCTGGGGTCGGTGCGCGTCAGTGTGCGCGAGAGCCTGGACGGTTCCGAGCTGTGCGTGGAGGACGATGGGCCAGGGGTGCCGGCGGATCAACGGGCACGGATACTCCAGCGTGGCGAGCGCCTGGACCGCCAGCATCCGGGGCAGGGCATCGGCCTGGCGGTGGTCAAGGACATTATCGAGAGCTACGGCGCGCGCCTGGCCCTGGGCGACTCAGCCTTGGGTGGCGCAGCCTTTCGCATCCATTTCCCCGAGCTGTAGCCGATCGGGTCACTGGCTCCGGGCGCGATAGGCACCTGGAGTCAGGCCGGTCCACTTCTTGAAGGCCCGGTGGAAGGCCGAAGGTTCGGAAAACCCCAGTTGCTCGGCAATCTGCTGCAAGGACAGGTCGGCACGCCCCAGGTGGTAGATGGCGATGTCGCGCCGCAGCTCGTCCTTCAATTCCTGGAAGCTCAAGCCTTCTTCGCGCAAATGCCGACGCAGGGTCTGGGGGCTGACATGCATGTGTTGGGCGACGCTTTCCAGGTCGGGCCAGTGTTCGCGGTCGCGGGCCAGCAGGCGGCGCAGTTGGCTGCTGAGGCTGTCGCCCTCATCGGGTCGTGATAGCAGGTCGGCAGGAGAGCGTTCGAGAAAGTGCTTGAGGGTGCGTTCATCCTGCAACAGCGGCATGTCCAGGTAGCGGCTGTGGAACAGCAGGCTGCTGCACGGCTGGTCGAATTGCAGCGGGCAAGGGAATAGCAGGTCGTATTCCGCGCCGTGCTCGGGGCGTGGATAGCTGAAACCGGCCTGTTCCAGGCGGACCCGCTGGCCGATCAGCCAACTGCCCAAGCGATGCCAGATCACCAGCAGGCATTCGCTGAGAAAGTGTTCCGGGTCCCATAGCCCGGAGTCGTCCAGGCTCAACCTGGCCATGTCGCCTTCACGGGTCAGGCTCAAGCGCGGGGCCTGTGGGAATAAGCTATAAAATAATAATCCGCGATTGAGTGCCTTCTCCAAGGTACGGCAGTGGATCAGCGCATGGCACATCATGGCAAAGGTCCCAGGTTTGCTGGGGCCATCAGCGAATCCGAGGTATTCGTCCTCCAGCTCCAACCACAGTCGTTGCAGCAATTGGGCGAATTGCTCGGGAGCGATCCGGGCCTTGGGCTGGCTCAGCAGTTCGGGGCTGATCCCCAGCTGTTGCAGCAGCGGTAGATAGTCGTAGCCGCGGCGGTGTGCCCCGCCGAGGGCGGCGCGGGCAAAGTGGCTGGCGATAGTGCGTTCGCGCATGCGGGCTGGTCCGTCCGTTGAATGGTGGATCTTAGCGAGCGCTTCGACGAGGGAACAAGGCGGATATCCGCCAAATTGTAGGACGAGAATCGGTGGGTGGGCGGAAATCCGCCAGCTCAGCCGTAGCTCACTGGATGCAAAGTTTGGCTCTAACCCCTTGTTTTAAAAGACCTCATTGGTTTTTTGGCAAGGTGGCACGAGCCTTGCGATAGAGCCTGCAGATCTGCCTGTGCGCAGCTCGACACAACAAATCCCTCCAGCGCAGGAGGGTTCGCACTTTAGGCACCGCATGCCGTGATGGAAGCAGCATGCCGGGGCTCTTGAGGAACTTTGCAATGACGACTCGTCAGCCACTGTACAAATCCCTGTATTTCCAGGTGATCGTTGCCATCGCCATCGGCATCCTGCTCGGTCACTTCTATCCCCAGACCGGCGTGGCCCTCAAGCCCCTGGGCGATGGCTTCATCAAACTGATCAAGATGGTCATCGCACCGATCATTTTCTGCACCGTGGTCAGCGGTATCGCCGGTATGCAGAACATGAAATCGGTGGGCAAGACCGGTGGCTATGCGCTGCTGTACTTCGAGATCGTCTCCACTATCGCCTTGCTGATCGGCCTGGTGGTGGTCAACGTCGTGCAGCCGGGTGCCGGCATGCATATCGACGCTGCAACCCTGGATGCCTCGAAAGTCGCTGCCTACGTGACTGCCGGTAACGAGCAGAGCGTGGTCGCCTTCATCCTCAATGTGATTCCGGCGACCATCGTCGGTGCCTTCGCCAACGGCGATATCCTGCAAGTGCTGATGTTCTCGGTGATCTTCGGTTTCGCCCTGCATCGCCTGGGCGCCTACGGCAAGCCGATCCTGGACTTCATCGACCGCTTCGCCCACGTGATGTTCAACATCATCAACATGATCATGAAGCTGGCTCCCCTGGGTGCGCTGGGCGCCATGGCCTTCACCATCGGTGCCTACGGCGTGGGTTCGCTGGTGCAATTGGGCCAGCTGATGCTCTGCTTCTACATCACCTGCGTACTGTTCGTGCTGGTGGTCCTGGGCGCCATCTGCCGCGCCCATGGTTTCAGCGTGGTCAAGCTGATCCGCTACATCCGTGAGGAACTGCTGATCGTACTGGGCACCTCCTCCTCGGAGTCGGCGCTGCCACGCATGCTGATCAAGATGGAACGCCTGGGCGCCAAGAAGTCGGTGGTCGGCCTGGTGATCCCTACCGGTTACTCGTTCAACCTGGACGGTACCTCGATCTACCTGACCATGGCTGCGGTGTTCATCGCCCAGGCCACTGACACCCACATGGACATCACTCACCAGATCACCTTGCTGCTGGTGTTGCTGCTGTCCTCCAAGGGCGCTGCCGGTGTGACGGGCAGTGGCTTCATCGTCCTGGCGGCCACCCTGTCGGCCGTGGGCCACCTGCCGGTTGCCGGCCTGGCGCTGATCCTGGGGATCGACCGCTTCATGTCCGAAGCCCGTGCCCTGACCAACCTGGTGGGCAATGCCGTGGCCACCGTGGTAGTCGCCAAGTGGGTCAAGGAGCTGGACGAAGACAAGCTGCAGGCCGAGCTGGCTTCCGGTGGCCGGGCCATTACCGACACCCGCGAAACCGATGACCTGGGCGTGGCCGAAGGCCCTGCGCCGAGCATCAAGTAAGCTCGATGAGCATGAAAAACCCGCTGCGGCGGGTTTTTTATTGCCTGGGCCTTGAGCGCAACGGTCATTGCAACTGACCGTTGCGGTGATTGTTGGGAGCTGGGAGCCTGCCTACTCTGAGGTCAGTCAATCAAGAGGAGAGGCACATGCAAGGGCCGTTGGCGTCACTCAAGGTACTGGATTTCTCCACCCTGCTACCGGGGCCGTTCGCTTCGCTGCTGCTGGCAGACATGGGCGCCGATGTACTGCGCATCGAGTCCTTGAGCCGCATGGACTTGCTGCGGGTCCTGCCGCCTCATGACCAGGGCGTATCGGCCAGTCACGCCTATCTCAATCGCAACAAGCGCAGCCTCGCCCTGGACCTGAAGCAGCCCGAGGCCCTGGAGGTGGTGCGGCAACTGGTGCAGGACTACGACATCGTCCTCGAACAGTTCCGCCCGGGGGTGATGGAGCGCCTGGGCCTGGGCTACGAGGCCCTGAAGGCGATCAATCCACGGCTGATCTATGTGTCCATCACCGGTTACGGTCAGACCGGGCCATACAAGGACCGCGCCGGACACGACATCAACTACCTGGCCCTGGCCGGCCTGGCCAGCCAGACCGGACGTAGGGACCAGGGGCCACTGCCCCTGGGGATCCAGGCGGCGGATATCGCCGGTGGCTCCCTGCATGGGGTGATCGGTTTGTTGGCAGCGGTGGTCGCCCGCCAGCACAGCGGCCAGGGCCAGCATCTGGATGTGAGCATGACCGATTGTGCGTTCAGCCTGAACGCCATGTCCGGTGCTGGCTACCTGGCTTGTGGGGTAGAACCCGGGATGGAGCAGCAGGTGCTCAACGGCGGCAGTTTCTATGACTATTACCGTACCCGCGACGGGCGCTGGTTTTCGGTAGGCAGCCTGGAGCCGGTATTCATGCAGCAGTTGTGTCAGGCACTGGGGCGCCCGGAGTTGGCGGCCCAGGGCCTGTCGCCCGTGCCGGAACAGCAGCAGGCCCTCAAGCAGGCCCTGCAGATCGAGTTCGAGAAGCATGACTTCGCCGAGCTTTGCCAGTTGTTCTCGGGCGTCGATGCCTGTGTCGAGCCCGTGCTGAGCCTGGCCGAGGCCGTGGTGCACCCGCAGTTGCAGGCTCGCCAGTTGGTCAGCCAGGTGCCTCGGGAAGACGGCACCGTGCAGGCGCAGATGGCTTGTCCGCTGAAGTTTTCCGCAGGCTTGCCCGAGCCGCGGCATATAGGGGCCAGGTTGGGAGCTCACTCGACCGAGGTCCTGACCGAGTTGGGCTATGAGGCTGAGCGGATCGAAGCGCTACGGCGTAATCGGGTCATCGCCTAGGTGCAGGCGTGCGCTCACTCGATCCGGGTTTCACCGCTGTAGACCAGGATCTGCCGGCAACGCCGGCACAGGTAGCGGCGGCCCTGGGCCACGAGTTTGTGGCGCTGGGCGGAGAACGGGAAATCGCTCTGGGCACAGGGGCAGCGGTAGATATAGCGGGTCACGCTGCGCCGCTGCACCTCGTAGGTATGGCAGCGATTGGGTGGCAGCTCGTACACCCCGCGCATGATCAGTTGCCACTCCTCGCCATGGGGCTGGATGCGGTCGCCGAACAGTTGATGGGCAATCAGGTGTGCCACCTCGTGGGCCACGGTCTGCTTGAGGAAGTCTTCGGCGTTTTCCCGATACAGCTGTGGATTGAAGCGCAGCAGGTTCTCGTGCAAATGAGCGACTCCGGCTTTCTGGCCGCGTAACTTGAGGCTGACCACCGGGCGTTTGAAGGAACGTTTGAAAAAGGATTCAGCGAGTAGGAAACAGTCTTCGACGCGGGTATTGAGTTGCTCGGGCATGCTTGGCGGTTCTCCAGAGCGGCTGAGTATGCCGCAAAGAGCGTGGAATCCGAATCGCCCAGGCGCCGAATGGTCATCGAGCCATCGCTGCGCAGAACCCTGAAATAGGCAGGCCGCCTTGCGGCGGCCTGTGCTGGCAGACAGAGGATTATTATTGGTGCGGCGTCAGTTGGTGTAGACGGGGCCGACGCCCAGGCCCCAGACAATCACGGTGAATGCCATGATCGCCACCAGTACCACCAGTCCCACCGCGAGCACCGAGCTGGAAAACAGGAATCCCTCGTCCGATGGGATGTTCATGAAGGTCGGCAAGCCGACGTAGAGCAGGTACACCGTGTAGCAGATGGCTGCCGTCCCGACGATCATCCCCAGCCACATGTGCGGGTACAGCGCCGCCAGGCCGCCGACGAATAGCGGTGTCGCGGTGTAGGTGGCGAACGCCACGCAGCGTGCCAGGCTCGGGTTGGCGTCATAGGTACGGGCCATCCAGTGGATGAAGGCCCCCATCACGGCCACGCCGCCCAGCATGGCCAGGTACGACATGATGGTCATCCACAGGGCGCTTTCAGCGGTCAACATCACCGGCGCGCGGCTGCCGATGACCCAACCGACCTGGGTGGTGCCGATAAAGGCCGAGACCGCAGGGATCGCCGCCAGAATCAGCGTGTGGGTGAGGTACATGTGGCTGATGCTTTCCTCGGCATCGCCACGGATGTCTCGCCATTCCTGATCGGGGTGGGTGAAGAGTCCTACGACATGATGAATCATGGTCAGTCACTCCTTTATCGTTGCCATTGCCCCCCAACGGAGCGCTTACAGCCAAGTGGCACAGTCGGTACAGGTCTGTATGTGTGTGCGACCTTATGTCGCAGTATAGGGAGGAGTTTTCATCAAGTGTGTGCAGCTTTAGAGCAAATTGCGCTGTAAACGCCTGGGCTAATTGCCAGTGCCTCTGTTGCCTGGGCGGTAGTGGCCGCTGCTCGGGGGCGCTTTCATGGGGCTGGTGTTTTTGCGTAAAATGCTCGGCTTTTCGTCACACACCTCGCGGATTCCAAGCGCCATGGGCACTCTTACGGTCAACCAGAACAAACTGCAGAAACGCCTTCGCCGACTGGCGGGCGAAGCGGTCGCCGATTTCAACATGATCGAAGAGGGCGACAAGGTCATGGTCTGCCTGTCCGGCGGCAAGGACAGCTACACCATGCTCGATGTGCTGATGCACCTGCAGAAGGTGGCGCCGATCAAGTTCGAGATCGTCGCGGTGAACATGGACCAGAAGCAGCCGGGCTTCCCTGAGCACGTACTGCCGGCCTACCTCAAGGAACTGGGGATCGAGTACCACATCGTCGAGAAAGACACTTACTCGGTGGTCAAGGAGCTGGTGCCCGAAGGCAAGACCACCTGCTCGCTGTGCTCGCGCTTGCGCCGTGGCACCTTGTACACCTTCGCCGACGAGATCGGCGCCACCAAGATGGCCCTCGGGCACCACCGTGACGACATCGTCGAGACGTTCTTCCTCAATATGTTCTACAACGGCTCGCTCAAGGCCATGCCGCCCAAGCTGCTGGCCGACGACGGGCGCAACGTGGTGATCCGCCCGCTGGCCTACTGCAACGAGAAGGACATCCAGGCCTATTCCGATCTCAAGCAATTCCCGATCATTCCCTGCAACCTCTGCGGCTCCCAGGAGAACCTGCAGCGTCAGGTGGTCAAGGAAATGCTTCAGGAGTGGGAGCGCAAGAGCCCGGGACGTACCGAGAACATCTTCCGTGGCTTGCAGAACGTCATCCCGTCGCAACTGGCGGACCGCAACCTGTTCGACTTCACCAGCCTGCGTATCGATGACACGGCCACGCCGCGCTTCGTCAACCTGGTGAACCTCTAAGGCCAGCGTTGTGCCGTGCCTCCAGGAGAGCAGGCACGGCGCTTTCGTTCATGCCCCTGGCTGGCGGGGGATGAAGGCCATGTTGCCTTGCGCCGGCTTCTTGGCCAGTCGTTCGCCATTGGTGGGAAGGGTCGGGACCAGCTGGTGATCCTGGCCCAGGTAATCGAGCAACTGCGGCCCTTTCTTGCTCTGTGCCACGAAGATCAGCGTACGTTGGGGATCCCAATGCTGGCCGCTGGTCTTGTCCAGCCAGGCCATGAAGTCGGCACTGCTGCCGGTCTTCGGGAAGTCCTGGGTTTGCGCCACATAGTAGAACGGCGTCCCCTGGTTCTGCAGGTACATCGGCAGCTTGTTATCGACCTCCACCATCACCATTCGCCACTGGTTCCAGGGGGCGATGCGACTCGCTTCGCTCCTCACCTGCGCCGCGAACTGGATCACCCCGCCGCCCCCGTTGCTCCAGGGATAGGCGATGCCCAGCACCAGCAGCATGACCATGGCCGCGCTGGCAAAGCCCAGGGTCCAGCCACGGCGTCGATCCTTGCCGCTGGCGCGTCCTTGTTCCAGGCGTCGGCTCAACCACCAGGCGGCCAGGAGCTGGGCAAAGGGTACAAGCGGCAGGACATAGTAGCTGCGCCGGCTGCCACTGGCGGTAAAGAACAGGAACAGCAGGCCCAGGGCCCACACCAACCAGCGTTCATTCGGTTGCAATTGGCGCCAGTGCCTGGCCGCCACCCATAGCGCGAGAACCCAGCAGGGAGCCCAGGGCAAGGTGTAGAGCGGCAGGTAGATCAGGTAGGTGTAGATCGGGCCGACATGGTCGAACGGATCGAAGAAACGCACCACGTTTTCGCGAAATACCAGGCTCAGGCCGCTTTCTCCCGAGTTTGGGGTGCCGTACAGGTGCGAAAGCATGAATGGCGTCATGTAGAGCAGCCCTGCGATCAGCAGGGCCAGGCATAGGCGCAGGTTGAGATGGCGTTTCCAGCGCCCTTGGTCGAGCAGGTGGGGCAGCAGGACCAGCCCCGGCAGGACAAAACCGATCAGGCCCTTGAACAGGGAGGTGGCCGCCAGTAACAGGAAGAACACGGTGTAGCGCCCTAGCCGGGTGTCCTCGGGGCCGCGCCAGTACCACCATACCGCGGCCAACACCCCGCACACCGTGAGAATGTCGGCGGTTGCCACCCGGGCCCAGAAGGCGAAATAGAAGGTTGTAGCCAGCATCCAGCCGGCGATCAGGCCGGTGCCTTTGCGAAACAGCTGCTCGCCCAGCAGGTACACCAGCCAGATGCTCAGCCAGGCGGCGAGTACCGAGGACAGGCGCAGCGACCAATGTCCCAGTCCGCCCGTCAGCCAGGTGCTGGCGACAATCAGCCAGTAGGAGGGCAAGGGCTTGTCGTAATAGGGGCTGCCTTTGAGGTAGGGGTCGAAGTAATCACCGCTCTGCAACATCTGCAGGACGATGTTGGCCCAACGGGTTTCAGGGCCCCATAGCTCGCGCGAGCCGAGGCCAAGGAGCAGGATCAGGGCAGACACGCCGAGCAGCAGGACCAGGGCCTTGCGCTCACTGTTGCAGATCTTCATGGATACAGTTCCGTGGAGGAGGCCGGGAGGAGCGGTATTGCATCGCCGTCAGGGCGGCTTGAAAAAACGCCAGCACCGACCGAAGCCGACGCTGACGTCGTGAGGTATCAGGCAGCGGCAATCAAGGCTGGGCCGATGGCAGGATCATGATGACCATGTTGCCTTGCGTATAGCGCTTGCCACCTGTGGGAAGCAGGGCGATCTCCTGGTTTTCCAAGACATCCTTGACTCGCATGACTACGCCGACCGTCCCCTGCTTGCGTGCTTCGTTCATCCATTGGCCGATGTTGGCCATGCTGACCTTGCGTTGTTCCGAATCAGAATATGTCAGGCCATATTTCAATTCGCCTTCAGTGTTGTATAGCGTCACGTCCGGGCGCCGCAGACGCCAGGCCAGGGCGGAGGCCGCCCCCAGATCGTTGCTCAGCAATGTCGTGGTCTGCTTGAGTTCCTCCAGGTGTTCCTTGATGAACTGGTCGGGCATCTTGTTATGGACGATCACGGCGGGCATGCCTGCGGGTAGCAGCGCCACCAGCAGCCAGATCCCCAGGGCTGGTGCGGCCCAGTACTGCAAGGGCCTGGAGGCGGGCAGCAGGTTGGCGATGATCCAGCCCATGAGCATGATGAACACTAGGGACAGGCTGAGCATTTCATCGTGTTCGTATACGGGGCGAGTGATCTGCAGTACGACCAGCGTGATCAGCGCTCCCACGCCAATCAGCAGGTTGAGCAGGCTATTGAGACGAACCTCTCGGGTCTTGCCAGCGCCGATTCGCTCGATTAGCGCATGCGCCATGAGAATGGCCAGGGGCAACAGGCACGGCATGATGTAGGTCGGCAGCTTGCCACGGCTGAGGCTGAAAAATACCAGTGGCAGCAACATCCACAGCAGCAGGAAACCGCTTGCAGCCTGGCGCTTGTCCTTCCAGGCCTGGATCATCGTGCCAGGCAGCAGGGCGGCCCAAGGCAGGCTGGAGGCGGCCAGCAAAGGCAGGTAGAACCACCAGGGACGGGTGTGCTGGGCATTCTCGGCAGCAAAGCGGCGGATGTGTTCATGCCAGAAGAAGAAGCGCCAGAAGTCCGGTTCATGGGCATGGATGCTCAATACCCAGGGCAGGCTGATGAGGATGGCGACCGCTACTGCGACCAGGCCATAGCGCAGCAGCTCACCGAGACGGCGCTGCCACAACATGTAGGGCAAGGCGATCAGTACCGGTAGTAGCCAGGCCAGGAAGCCCTTGGTCATGAAGCCCATTGCGCAGGCGGCGCCCAGCAGGGCCCAGGCCAGCAAGCGTGGGCGAGTACTCCGAGCATCCAGGGCAAACCACAGTGCGACCAGGCTCAGGTTGACCCATAAGGTGAATTGCGGATCGAGGTTGGAGTAGCCGGCTTGCCCGGCAATCAGGCCAAAGCTCATGTACAGCAAGGCGGCGGCAAAGCTCTTGCGTGGGTCGTTCCACATTCGGCGGGTGATGAGGAAGGCCAGGATCACGCTCAAGCCCGTGCTTACAGCTGAAGCGATCCGTACCCCGAACAGGTTGTCACCGAATACCGCCTGGCCGATCGCGATCATCCAATAGCCGGCAATAGGCTTTTCGAAATAACGGATGCCCATGAAATGAGGGGAGACCCAGTCGCCGCGCAGGAGCATTTCCTGGCTGATTTGTGCATAGCGGGTTTCATCGGGGATCCACAGGCCGTGGGCGGTCAGTGGCAACAAGTAGAACAGGCCGAAGGCGAGCAGCAACAAAGGCAGTGCCCAGCGTTGGAGGATGCCGTATGTACTCCCGCCCACGGTATAGCCAGATGACGTGGTGCTTGATCCATAAGCTTGGGGTGGTGACGTGCGGTGCATTTGTGTCCTCGAAGTCGTCGGCAGATAGCCTGGGTGTTACTTGCAGCAAGTGCTACTGGTAGACCTGCTATTGATGTTGAATCTGTAGTTTCTCAAGCCGCAAAAGTTCGAGGCCATCGCACCGCTCTGGTGATGTGATCCCGTTGTAAGTTCTGTTGCTCGCTGTTCTGCTTAGTACAAGAATGGATAAAATCAATTAGGTAACTAACGAGTGTGTCTATTTGCTGGGAAAAAACTGTTGAGATGTTGTAAAAAAGCGTTACAAGTTGGTCGGTGAGTGTTCGATGGCCTGCTGCCAGTCTTCGGCACTGATGGTCCCCAGTATATGCAGCGTACCGTCACTGTTTTGGGTAACGAACAGCGAACTGTTGTACTTACTATGCAGGGCATGTTCGAAACCCAACTGGCTTTCCAGGTCGCTGATGCAATCACTGTGGGTGATCAATACCAAGTTACGCCTGGCGTTCTTGTGCGCCTTGATCACATCGCCGAAATCCGCACCGCAGTTGAGTAGCCAATCCTGGGTCGGCACTGCTTGGTTGAACATCATGTCTGCTGTCTGTCGGGTGCGAGTGGCCGGGCTGCTGACGATATCGGTGGTTTCCAGGCCGAGTGAGCGAAACGCCCGGCCCAGCCCGCTGGAGGTGGTGCTGCCAAGCTGGGTGATGCCGTCGGCGGGGCCCAGGCAGGGATTGGCGGAGCGGTCGCACCGTTCGGCATGGCGTACCAGGGCGATTACCTCGCCGCTTTTCCAGTGGCGGTAGACGCCAGCGCTTTCCATTTGGTTGCCAACACCCAGGTCCAGAGGCGTTCCGGGCCACAGGACGAAACCGCTGACGAGGGCAGCGAGGGTTATCGCACTCGCCCAGGCGATGATCCTGCGGGATCGGCTTAGCGACGGACGCTGGGGAGGAGTACCGGGTTTAACAGTGTTGATCACTTCGCTTACCTGAACTGTTTTTGGATAAGGACTTGTCATTCGGGTTGGAGCTGGTGTTCTGAAAAAGACCGGTGTCGGGCCCGCCTTGCAATGGATGGCCAATTTAGGACCGGGCAAGTAGGCGAAGAGTGAAAGCAATGTGAAAAAAACGAATGAGCGATAGAGACTAGTTAAGAGTCTGACAGCCGTCGTTCAGGTTTTGACTGGATCAATGCTTTTTCGCCGGGCACGCACCACTGTTGACTGGTGGTCTTAATCGTTGTGGTAATTGCCGGGTGAACTGTATCTGATCGGAAACAGTGGGTGAGAAATCCCCGCATTTAGTTCAGCTTATTGTCAGCTTGAATGATTGCGCGGGATGAACAGGGAAGTTCCCTGCCCGTTGCGGGCAAGGAATCATGGAAGCGCCAGGGGGGCAGTATTCAGTGATTGACCGTGTAGGCCAGCATTGCCGACAACTGGCAGAGCGGACGGCCGCTTTCCTGTTGCCATTGATTGAACACATCTTGTACCAGGGCCTGGTCGCGTTTGCTGCTGGGGACCTTGTCGATGATGTTCTGGGCATTGAGGGCGGCCACCACGTCCCAGGTGGGAATGAACGTGTCCTTGCCCACCATGCGCAGGAAGCGTGGAGCCGATAGTCCGCCCAGCTGATTGCCATGCTTGGCCAGGTACTGCCACAGCCCGGTGATGTCCTGTACCGGCCAGTCGGCGATGAACTGACCGAAGCTTGCGTGCTGCTGTTCCACATCGAGGATCATCTGGGCGTTGCGGGGCACGCTCTTGAGCTTGCCCAGGTGACGAATGATCCGTGTGTCCTGCATCAGGCGCTCAAGGTGCTCGGCCCCCATCAGCACCACCTTGTGAGGGTCGAAGCCGAAGAAAACCTGCTCGAAGGCCGGCCATTTGGCGTCCACCAGGCTGTGTTTCAGTCCGGCGCGAAACACTCGCAAGGCGAGGGTCGACAAATAGCGGTCGGCACTCAAGGCGCGTAGGGCGTCGTCGCTGGCGGGAGTCGGTAGCCGCTCCTCAAGGGCCGCTACGGAGCCGAAGCGGTTGAGACAGTATTCGTTGAGCCATTTGTAGTCGTGCATGCCTGCTCCGGGTCGGTTCGCAAGTGTCGTTCAGCGGGTTGCCCTGCAAGGTGGGTGGCAGGGTGCGGTTACAGGCACCCCGGGTGTGCAAGATTCCGGGGCTGCCTGGAGGCCGGATCAGGCCGGGTTGGCACCTTCGCCAGCAAGCCTGCGGTTGAGCTGGAAGCGCCAGCGTACGTAGAGCAGTGATGAGGTGAACACTGCAAGGCTGGCGAACATTTCCAGCAGGCCGAACATCTGGCGGTTGGGGTCGTAGGCGGCCAGGGCCCCCTTGATGAAGTACAGGTTGACCACGAAGCACATCCACGAATGGCCGCGGGCACTGCCGCTGAGCATGCCAGGAGCCATCAGCAGCAGGGGGATCAGCTCGATCAGCAGGATTACCCAGGGGCGGGCCCCGTGCAGGTCGGCTACCAGCAGGTAGTAGATGCCGAGCAGGCCCACCAGGCCAAAGAAACACACCAGGCTAAGGATGCGGGCAATCCGCACCCGGGGTTCCAGCCACTGTACTTCGGGCAGGATCTTAGGCTTCTTGGCCACGGTCGTTCCCCAGCTTTTGCGCGGTTTTTGCCACGCGCAGGCCCAGGGCCCGGCACAGCGCGATCTCATGTTCGTCCAGAGGGCTCTTACCGTCGGCACCGGCATGATGACTGGCGCCATAGGGAGTACCGCCGCCACGAGTCTCCAGCAGGGCCGATTCGCTGTATGGCAGGCCGGTGATCAGCATGCCGTGGTGCAGCAGTGGCAGCATCATCGACAGCAGGGTGGCCTCCTGGCCGCCGTGCAGGCTGGCTGTGGAGGTGAACACGCCTGCCGGCTTGCCCACCAGGGCTCCGGTCAGCCACAGGTTGCTGGTGCCGTCGAGGAAGTACTTGAGTGGCGCGGCCATGTTGCCGAAACGGGTAGGGCTGCCCATGACCAGGCCCGAACAGTGCTTCAGGTCGTCGAGGCTGGCATAGAGCGCTCCGCTGTCGGGAATCGCGGGTGCCACGGCTTCGCATTCGGCGGAAATGGCCGGGACAGTCCGCAGGCGCGCTTCCATGCCTGCCTGCTCGATACCCCGGGCGATCTGCCGGGCCATCTCGCTGGTGGAGCCGTTGCGGCTGTAGTACAGGACCAGGATGTACGGGGTGCTCAAGGCAGGATCTCCAGTACATTTTCTGGGGGACGACCAATGATGGCCTTGTCGCTGGTCTCCAGGACCGGTCGCTCCATGAGTTTCGGATGCTGGGCGATGGCAGCGATCAGCTGTTCTTCGCTGAGGCTGGTATCAGCCAGGCCCAGGCTCTTGTACTCGTCCTCACCGGTGCGCAGCAACTGGCGTGCGCTGAGGCCGAGCTTGCCCAGCAGAGCGTGCAGGCGAGTGGCATCCAAAGGGGTTTCCAGGTAGCGGACCACGGTCGGAGCCAGGCCGCGTTGTTCCAGCAGCTCCAGTGCCGCGCGGGATTTCGAGCAGCGTGGGTTGTGATAAAGCGTCAGGTCGGTCATGTGTGGGTCGCATCTTGCGTAAGGTGGCGGCTATTCTACCCGTGCGACCGGCTCTCCTGAACCTCGAGAGTCGATAGGTCGCAGCGATTATCGTCAGGTGATCATCTTTTAGACACGTTCAACGACAGGAAACAGGCATGACAAGGCAACTGGCTGCAGTATTGGCGATCATCACAACCCTGCTGCTAAGTGGTTGTGGCAACGATTACGGGGTCGACCAGCATGGCCAGAAAGTCGCTGCCGAACGCCTGGACAAGCAGTGGCTGGTGCTCAACTACTGGGCGGAGTGGTGTGGGCCATGCCGCACCGAGGTTCCCGAATTGAATGCCTTGAACGAGCAGCTCAAGGGGCAGGCGACCGTGCTGGGGGTCAACTTCGATAACGTGCAGGGCGAGGAGCTCAAGAGCGCCAGTGAGAAGCTGGGGATCAAGTTCACCGTGCTGGCCCAGGACCCGGCGCAGGTCTTCGACCTGCCGCGCAGCGAAGCGCTGCCGGTGACCTACATCATCGATGATAAGGGCAAGGTGCGTGAGCAGTTGCTGGGCGAGCAGACCGCGGCGGGAGTGCTGGCGAAGCTACAGGCCTTGCGCGGCCATTGATGGGCAAGCCTGTGTTATCACAGGCTTACTGTCAGCCTTCTTCCAGCCACCAGCGTAGCGGCTTGCCTTCGGCAGGCCAGAAGCGCACTTGCTCGATGGGCGAGATATCCCAGCGTTCGACGGTCTGCAAGGCCTGGAGAAAGCGTCGCTCCTGCTCCATCAACGCCGGAGCGCAGAGCTTGCGGGTGCTGCCGATCTTGCCGAAGGTGAGTTTTTCGCCATCCAGGGTATAGGGTGCGAACCAGTGGTTGCAGCCGCCATTGCCATAGGCCCGGCCATCCTCGCCGAGGGTGATGGTCAGGTGGCTGTAGTCGATGAGCGGGCGTTCACCGATCCATTCCAGGATATAGCTGCGATCCTGCTGCAACTTCAGCGGTTCGGCGGCGCAACCCAGCAGGCCGGCGCCGAATGCCACGGCCAGCGCCAGGCGTTTCATTGGCCGCTCTGCCGGCATTTCGGGCACAGGTGGCGCTCGCCTTCACTGCTCCAGCCAAGTTCGGCAATCCGAGCGCTGGCGGCGCTCTTGCGGGCCTTCTCGCCAAGCTTGGCGTCCACTGCGAACTCGAAGTCCAGTTGCACGGCGCAACTGTCGCAATTGACCTGCCATTGATGAATGGCCAACTCACCGAATACCGGGCCGCTGGCCACCGCGACCCATTGGCCGACCGGGTTGATCAGGTGGCGGACGGTGTCCACGGTCAGGCGCATGGACAAATCCTTGCTGCCTTTGAGGGTGACCACCAGCACGTCGTTGGCACGGATCGAGCCACCGTTGCCGGTGACTTGATAGCGGCCCGGTACCAGGGCACGGCATTCGATCAGGGTGTGTTGCGGGCTCATCAGGGTGTAGCGGAAATCGTGTTCGACCATGGGTCCTCCAAATCTGCCGCGTATGCTAGCACGGGGCCTGGCGTCTCAGGTCGCGGGCTGGCGACCTTCGATCAGGACACGGCGCCGGCTTCAGCCATGGACCAGGTTCTGTGGTTGCCCCGCGATCCAACTGGCGATGTTGTGCAAGGTGGTGTCGGCAATCGCCGCCAGGGCTTCGCGGGTCAGAAATGCCTGGTGCGCGGTGACAATCACGTTGGGAAAGGTCAGCAGCCTGGCCAGGACGTCATCCTGCAACGGCAGGTCGGAGCGATCTTCGAAGAACAGTTGGGCCTCTTCTTCATAGACATCCAGGCCCAGGTAGCCCAATTGGCCGCTCTTGAGAGCCTCGATCAGGGCGGGGGTATCCACCAGGCCGCCGCGACCGGTATTGATCAGCATCGCCCCTGGCTGCATCTGCGCCAGGCTCTGCGGGTTGATCAAGTAGCGGCTGGCGTCGGTAAGCGGGCAGTGCAGGCTGATGATCTGTGCTTGGGCCAGCAGTTCCGGCAGTTCCATGTAGCGCGCGCCCAGGGCTTGTACCGCAGGGTTGGGGTAGGGGTCGTAGGCCAGCAACTGGCAGCCGAAGCCGGCCATGATGCGCGCGAACGTAGCGCCGATCTGCCCGGTGCCGACGACTCCCACGGTCTTGCCCACGAGGTCGAAGCCGGTGAGGCCGTGCAGTGTGAAATCGCCTTCGCGCGTCCGGTTATAGGCCCGATGCAAACGGCGGTTAAGCGCCAGGATCAAGGCCACGGCGTGCTCGGCCACGGCATGGGGCGAATAGGCCGGGACCCGCACCACATCCAGGCCCAGGCGTTTGGCTGCGGGTAGATCGACATGGTTGTAGCCCGCCGAGCGCAAGGCGATCAGCCGTGTGCCGCCGGCAGCCAGTTGTTCGAGCACCGGTGCGCTCAAGTCGTCGTTGATAAAGGCACAGACCACTTCATGGCGCTCGGCCAGGGGCGCAGTATCCAGGCTCAGGCGGGCGGCCTGGAATTGCAGTTCGATGCCGGCCGGCAGAGGGGCGTCGAGAAAGCTCTCGCGATCATAGTTCTGGCTGCTGAAAAGAATCGTACGCATGGCTGCATCCTTGTTCGAAGGCGCCCAGGATGATGCCGGGACGCCGGGCGGTTCTTGCCCTGGATCAGGCCTTGACTCGTGCTTCGCTGTTCAGGCGGTCGATGGCATGGTCCAGCTCGTCCAGGGCAGCGAAGGCCTTGGCATCCTCCTGCTTGAGCAGGGTTTCGCTGCGCTGGCAGGCGGCACGCAACTGCGGTACTCCGCAATATCGGGTGGCGCCGTGCAGCCGATGGACCCGTTCGATGAGGGCGCTGTGGTCATTGGCTGCTCGTGCGGCATTGATCGCCTCGCGGTCGGCCTCCAGGGACGCCAGCAGCATGGCCAGCATGTCGGCTGCCAGATCGGCTTTGCCTGCTGCCAGGCGCAGGCCTTCTTCCTGATCCAGCACCTGCAGCTCCAGGCTCAGTTCCTGGCGTTCGCCGGGGCGCTCTGTCCCCTGGTTGCGCAAGGCCAAGCCGGTCCACTTGAGAACTACCTGGGCCAGCTGGCGTTCGCTGATGGGCTTGGTCAGGTAGTCATCCATGCCGCTTTGCAGCAGGGCGCGCTTTTCGTTGGCCATGGCGTGTGCCGTCAGGGCGACGATGGGCAGCGGCGTACCGTGGCGCTCGCTTTCCCATTGGCGGATGGCCTCGGTGCTTTGCCGACCGTCCATGCCAGGCATCTGTACGTCCATCATTACCAGGTCGAACGGCTCCTGCTGGATGGCATTCAAGGCGGCAAAACCGTTGTCCACCGCCTGGACCTTGGCACCCATGTCCTGGAGCAAGGTCTGGATCAGCAGCAGGTTGGCCGGGTTGTCATCTACGCACAGCACGCGCGGGGCACGGCTGGAGATACTTTCTTCCGGCTCAGTACGAGGTCGGCGTGGCGTGACCAGGTCGGACAGCGCCCGGCGCAGCTTGCGAGTACAAGCAGGCTTGGCCTGCAACTGGCTGTGGGGATTGGGCACTGACAGTTGGAAGAGCGACTGTTCGGTGGTCGGGCACAGGACAAGCACCTTGCAGCCCAGGTGTTCCAGGTCCCAGATGTGCTGGCTCAGGCGTTCGGGCGCCATGTCGTTGGTGGTGATGCCGAGCACCGCCAGGTCAATGGCCTGGTCGCTCTGATGGACGCCGGTAATGCCGTTGGTCAGGGCTTCCAGGGTATTGAAGGGTGTTACTTCCAGTCCGCAGTCTTCCAGCTGGTGCTGCAAGGCCTGGCGGGCCAGCTCGTGGTTTTCCAGGACGGCCACGCGTCGTCCCAGCAGTGGCGGAGCAGGCAGGTCCTCGGCGTCGTCGCGAGCCTTGGGCAGGCTCAGGCTGATCCAGAACTCGGAACCTTCCCCAGGCGTGCTGTCGACGCCGATCTCGCCACCCATCTGTTCGATCAGGCGCTTGGAAATCACCAGCCCGAGGCCGGTACCGCCGGGTTGCCGCGACAGCGAGTTGTCGGCCTGGCTGAAGGCCTGGAACAGGGCGCGGACATCCTGGTTCGACAAGCCGATGCCGGTGTCCTGGATGCTGATACGCAGTTGCACGCTGTCTTCGTGTTCTTCCTCGAGCATGGCCCGGGCGACGATGGTGCCTTCGCGGGTGAACTTGATCGCGTTGCTGACCAGGTTGGTGAGGATCTGCTTGAGGCGCAGCGGGTCGCCCACCAGCGAGAGTGGCGTGTCGCGGTACACCAGGCTGACCAGCTCAAGCTGCTTGGCGTGGGCCGCTGGAGCGAGGATGGTCAGGGTGTCTTGCAGCAAGTCCCGCAGGTTGAACGGGATGTTGTCGAGGACCAGCTTGCCGGCCTCGATTTTCGAGAAGTCGAGGATTTCGTTGATGATACCCAGCAGGCTGTCGGCAGATTTCTCGATGGTGCCCAGGTAATCCAGCTGGCGCGGGGTCAGTTCGCTTTTCTGCAACAGGTGGGTGAAGCCGAGGATGCCGTTGAGCGGCGTGCGGATTTCGTGGCTCATGTTGGCCAGGAACTCGGATTTGATCCGGCTGGCTTCCAGGGCCTCCTTGCGTGCCAGGTCCAGCTCGATGTTCTGGATCTCGATGGTCTCCAGGTTCTGGCGCACGTCTTCCGTGGCCTGGTCGATGCTGTGCTGCAATTCTTCCTGGGCATTTTGCAGGGTGCTGGCCATGCGATTGATGCCCGAGGCCAGGTCATCCAGCTCCTGGCTGCCCAAGGGTGGCAGGCGGGTTTCCAGGTTGCCGTCTTTCAATTGCGTCACGGCTAGCTTGATCTGGCTCAGCGGGTTGTTGATGGTCCGTCCCATGCGCACCGCCAGCAGGGCAGTGAGGGCCAGGCCGGAAGCGATCAGCAGCAGGCTGGCGAACAGGCTGCGATATCCACGCAGCAACATGCCGCTATGGGACAGCTCCAGCTCTACCCAGCCCAGGAGGCGGTCGGACTCATCGGGAATCAGATCGCCCGCAAGATTGCGATGACGGCCGAAGACTGGCATCTGGTAGCGGGTCGCGTCGTTGCCGCTGCGTTGCACCATGTGCGTGCTGTTACCCGCTGGTGCTGGATTGAGCATGCTGGGCCCGGCATGGGCGATGAGCGTGCGATCCGGGGCCAGCAGCGATACCGCGCGCACGTCCTCTTGTTCCAGGGCCTGGGTGGCGATGCGCTCAAGCATCTGGGTATTGCGATTGCCCATCGCCGGTGCCACCAGCGAGGCCAGTTGCTCGGCGATCATTTCTCCGCGCTGCAACAGTTGAGTCTGCAGGTCAGAGAGCTGCATCCAGGTGAAGTAGCCGCCCAGCACCAGGGCCATCAGGCTGGTGGGTAGCAAGGTCAGCAATAGTACGCGGCCTTTGATTCCCAGTTTCTTGAGCACGCAACTCTCCTGCTTCCACGCGATTTTGATAGGTCGAAGGGCACGTCCATGATGTGCCGCTTGCGCAGTGTAACGATTTGCCGAAGGTCAATCTTGGCAAATTGTTTCGTCGACGCTGGCAGGAATTCAGAGGCGTGAGCAATCAAGGCATTGGTTGCCGTGATTCGGGCAATCTTGAATAATCGCTCAACTGAGAATCACTTGCACAAGCCAATGACTCCCGTATCTGTTGATCCGCCCCGTATCCTGGCCATTGAAGACGACCCCATACTCGGTGCCTATGTGCATGAGCAACTGGAGCGTTGCGGCTTTGCCGTGACTTGGTGCCGTAACGGCCAGGAAGGGCTGGACGTTGCTCTCCAGCAGCCTTTCGATGTGTTGCTGATGGATATCCTGCTACCGGGGATGGATGGGCTGACGGTGCTGACCCATTTGCGCAAGAGTCACTCGACCCCGGTGTTGTTGATGTCTGCCCTGGGAGCGGAGGCCGATCGCATCAGCGGTTTTCGCCTGGGAGCCGACGACTATCTGCCCAAGCCCTTCAGCATGGCCGAGCTGCGGGTGCGGATCGAAGCCATACTGCGGCGAGTGGCCCTGGATCGCCGACCCATGCCGCTGGCCCCCAGCAGTTGTGTCCAGAACCTGCGTTTCGATGATGAGCTGTGCGATGTGTTCTTTGCCCAGCAATGGGCCGGTCTGACTCGCAGTGAATATCGCTTGCTGGAGACGCTGCATCGCAATGCCGATGAAGTCTTGAGCAAGGCCTTCCTCTACCAGCATGTATTGCAACGAGGGTACGCGGCCCATGATCGCAGCCTGGACATGCACGTCAGCCAGATTCGTCGCAAGCTCAAGGCCCTGGGCTACGGCGAGCGTGAGCTGCGTACTGTATGGGGCAAGGGCTACGTATTGAGTGCCGCCGATGAACTGGCCTGAGCTACCGGGCCGGCATTCGGTATTCTGGAAGCTGGCATTGCTGCTGGTCGCTTTTTGCCTGCTGATGATCTGGCTGAGCTGGTCCTGGGGGCGCTATGTCGAGCAAAGGAATCTCTACCTTTCCGATGAGGCCCGGGCCACCCTGGGGGCTTATGCCCGAGAGGCCGAGCAGGCCTGGAAGAGCGGCCAGCAAGCCGGCGTCGACGTCTGGATCCAGCAAATGGCCGGCCGGGAGAAGACCTGGGTCGGGGTCATCGGCAGCGACCTGCAATCGTTGAGCAGTTATCCCTTGAAGCCGATGGAGATCCAGCGCCTGACGTTCCTGCGAGGCGCCGACTGGCCGGTGAGCCGGCATGCCCGGAACTTGCCCTGGCTGAAGATCGCCTTTCCCGATGACCCCTCTGCCGGCAGCCTGGTGATCGAGCTGCCCCAGCGCTTCATGCCTGGCCGTTATCGGCTGTTCTGGCAGGTCATGACCAATGGCGTGATCCCTGGTTTCTTCACCTTGCTGCTATGTGTCGGCCTGTACCGCCTGCTGGTGGTGCCGCTCAACCAGCTGCGCGAACAGGCCAATGCCTGGCGAGCGGAGCAGCTCAATGTCCGGCTTTCCAGCGAAACCACCTTGCGCAAGGATGAGCTGGGGGAATTGGGGCGGGCTTTCGACCAGATGTCCGAGCGCTTGCAAAGTACCGTCGCGACGCAACAGCAGCTGTTGCGGGATCTGTCCCATGAGCTGCGCACCCCCTTGAGCCGGTTGCGGGTGGCCTGTGAAGGTGAACAGGACTTGTCGGCCTTGCGCGAGCGCCTGGGGCGCGAGATCGACGGTATGCAGCGCCTGGTGGAAGACAGTTTGCAACTGGCCTGGCTGGATACCGAGCGGGCACCCCTGGCCGAGGAACAGATCCAGGTCCAGGCGCTGTGGGAAATGCTCAGCGAAAATGCCTGCTTCGAAAGTGGCTGGTCACCACGGCAATTGCGCTGCGAGCTGGTGGGCGATTGCTGGGTGCGCGGGCACCTCAATACCCTGGCCCAGGCCTTGGAGAATGTCCTGCGCAATGCCATCCGGCACTCTCCTGCCGGTGCCCAGGTCACGCTGGATGGGCGGCTCGAAGGGGAGTACTGGCACCTGTGGCTGGATGATCAGGGCAGTGGGGTGGCCGAGCAGGACCTGGAGCGGATTTTCGCAGCGTTCACCCGCCTGGATGGTTCGCGCCCAGGAGATGGCGGCTTCGGCCTGGGGTTGAGCATTGCGCGCAATGCGGTGCATCGCCAGGGCGGGCAGATCTGGGCGCAGAACCATGGACAAGGATTGCGTATTCACCTGCGCTTGAGAGCCGCAGCGTCGCAGGTTACAGCCTGACGCCAGCCGCTTGGGGGCTTATGCGAATTAGCCATAAGGCCCTCACTTTGCGTGATATGGCGCCAGGAAGTTTGCCGGTATGATAGGCGCCCCCCGCAGTCTGGATTGCGAATACGCCATGACCTTGCAATACCCAACCATCGCCGATTGCGTCGGCAACACTCCGCTGGTTCGTTTGCAGCGCCTGCCTGGCGCCACCAGCAATACCCTGCTGCTCAAGCTTGAGGGCAACAACCCGGCGGGTTCGGTCAAGGACCGCCCGGCACTGTCGATGATTACCCGTGCCGAATTGCGCGGGCAGATCCAGTCCGGCGACACGCTGATCGAGGCGACCTCGGGCAATACCGGTATCGCCCTGGCCATGGCTGCGGCGATCAAGGGCTACAAGATGATCCTGATCATGCCCGACAACTCCAGTGCCGAACGCAAGGCGGCGATGACGGCCTATGGTGCCGAGCTGATCCTGGTCAGCCAGGAAGAAGGCATGGAAGGCGCCCGTGACCTGGCCGAGCGGATGCAGGCCGAAGGGCGTGGCAAGGTCCTCGACCAGTTCGCCAATGGCGACAATCCCGAGGCCCACTACACAGGGACCGGCCCGGAGATCTGGCGCCAGACCCAGGGCAGCATCACCCACTTCATCAGCTCCATGGGCACCACCGGTACCATCATGGGGACTTCGCGCTACCTGAAGGAGCAGAACCCCCAGGTACAGATCGTCGGCCTGCAGCCGATGGAGGGCGCCGCCATTCCCGGTATTCGCCGCTGGCCCGAGGAGTACCTGCCGAAGATCTACCAGGCCAGCCGCGTCGATCGGATCGTCGATATGGCCCAGCGTGAGGCCGAGGACGTGACCCGGCGCCTGGCTCGCGAAGAAGGCATCTTCTGCGGCGTATCGTCCGGCGGTGCGGTGGCGGCGATGCTGCGCTTGTCCCGTGAGGTGGAAAACGCGGTCATGGTCGCGATCATCTGTGACCGTGGCGATCGTTACCTGTCGACCGGCATTTTCGATGCTCCCAACTGATGGCTAAGCACGAGAGAGGCCTGCGTTTCCAGCCAGCGGGCGGCACCCGCGCGCCACAGGTGCCGGTGGGCAAGAAACAGCGCCTGACCATCCAGCGCCTGGCCAATGACGGTCGTGGCATTGCATTCGTCGAGGGCCGCACCTGGTTCGTCAATGGCGCCCTGGCTGGCGAAGAGGTCGAGGCACGAGTCCTGGGCGCCCATGGCAAGGTGGTAGAGGCCCGGGCCGAGCGGATCTTCAATGCCAGCGAATTGCGTCGCCCTGCGGCCTGTGCCCACGCCGGTCGCTGTGGCGGTTGCAGCGTCCAGCATTTGCCCCACATTGAGCAGCTTGCCCTGAAACAGCGCATGCTCGCCGAGCAGTTGTCCAAGGTAGCGGGTGTCGAGCCCGAGGCCTGGGCCGCGCCCCTGAGCGGGCCGGAGTTCGGCTATCGGCGCCGGGCCCGTGTGGCGGTGCGCTGGGATGCCAGGGGCAAGCAGCTTGAAGTCGGTTTCCGTGCAGCCGGCAGCCAGGACATCGTCGCCATCGACGACTGCCCGGTGCTGGTACAGGCCTTGCAACAGATCATGAGCCGTTTGCCGGCCATGTTGCGGCGCTTGAGCAAGCCTCAGGCGCTGGGCCATGTCGAGTTGTTCAGCGGTTCGGCCCTGGCCGTGTTGCTGCGGCATATGGCGCCGTTGTCCGAAGCCGACCTGGGGATTCTCAAGGACTTCTGCGATTTCCATCAGGCGCAGTTGTGGCTGCACGGTGAAGGCGAGCCGGAGCCATTCGATGCGTCCCAGACCCTGGGCTTTCGCCTGGAGTCGTGGGGCCTGCACCTGGCTTACCGGCCGGGGGATTTCGTTCAGGTCAATGCCGGGGTCAACGAAGCCATGGTGGCCCAGGCCCTGGAATGGCTGGCTCCGCAAGCCGGTGAGCGGTTGCTGGATCTGTTTTGCGGTCTGGGAAATTTTGCCTTGCCGCTGGCCCGGCAGGCTCGGGAAGTGGTTGCCGTGGAAGGCGTGGCGACCATGGTGGCGCGAGCGGCAGAGAATGCCGCCAGCAATAATTTGCATAACACCCGCTTTTTTCAAGCCGATTTATCCCAGCCTCTGGGTGCTGCCGAGTGGGTCGGTGAGGGGTTTTCTGCGGTACTCTTGGACCCACCCCGCGATGGTGCTTTCGAGGTGGTTCGCAAGCTTGCGGACTTGGGCGCCAAACGGTTGGTGTATGTGTCATGCAATCCGGCAACTTTGGCTCGTGACACGGTCGAACTGACCAGGCAGGGCTACAGGTTAAAACGTGCCGGGATTCTCGATATGTTTCCTCAAACGGCGCATGTCGAGGCCATGGCGTTATTCGAAGCGAGCTAGGATGGCTTGTCTAATCCGACTGGTCCTCAAGGCCTGGCTCGCTGGCCCTGCGAGCAAGGCCTGAGTGTTGAAGGTCAGCGATTTGACGTACTGAATGTGCGTCGTAGGGAAGGTAAAGCAAGATGGTACAGGTGAGAGCGCACCAGCCGGTCAACACCGATGGCAGTATCAATCTCGAGGCGTGGCTCGATCATACGGTCAGCGTCGACATGGCACTGGACCGTGAAGCGTTGAAAGAGGCCTGCGAGTTCGCTCGTGAGGCCGAGCAGCAATACATCACGACGAAGAGTCTCGGCACCGAGGATGCATCGTGTTTCAGCACGGGCCTGGAGATCGCCGAGATTCTCGCCGATCTCAAGCTGGACCAGGATTCGCTGGTCGCCGCGGTGCTGTACCGTGGGGTCCGTGAAGGGCAGATCCCGCTGGCGGCGGTCAGCCAGCGCTTCGGTCCGGTGGTGGCCAAGCTGATCGACGGTGTGCAGCGCATGGCGGCGATCACCGCCAGCCTCAGCCCTCGGCAGTCCCTGGTGCTGGGTACCCAGACCCAGGTTGAAAACCTGCGCAAGATGCTGGTGGCCATGGTCGACGACGTGCGCGTGGCCTTGATCAAGCTGGCCGAGCGCACATGCGCGATCCGGGCGGTGAAGGGCGCAGATGAAGAGAAGCGCAACCGGGTCGCGAGGGAAGTCTTCGACATCTACGCGCCCCTGGCCCACCGCCTGGGTATCGGGCACATCAAGTGGGAGCTGGAGGACCTGTCCTTCCGTTACCTGGAGCCCGAGCAGTACAAGCAGATCGCCAAGCTGCTGCACGAGCGGCGCCTGGATCGCGAGCGCTTCATTGCGGATGTGATGAGCCAGTTGCAGAGCGAGTTGCAGGCTACCGGGGTCAACGCCGATATCAGCGGCCGGGCCAAGCACATCTATTCCATCTGGCGCAAAATGCAGCGCAAGGGCCTGGAGTTCAGCCAGATCTACGACGTGCGCGCCGTGCGGGTCCTGGTGCCGGAAATGCGCGACTGCTACACCGCGTTGGGCATCGTCCACACCCTGTGGCGACATATCCCCAAGGAATTCGACGACTACATCGCCAACCCCAAGGAAAACGGCTACCGCTCGTTGCATACCGCGGTAATCGGTCCTGAGGGCAAGGTGCTGGAGGTGCAGATTCGCACCCATGCGATGCATGAGGAGGCGGAGCTGGGCGTCTGCGCCCATTGGCGCTACAAGGGCACCGACGTCAAGTCCGGTTCCAACCATTACGAAGAGAAGATCTCCTGGTTGCGCCAGGTGCTGGAATGGCACGAGGAACTGGGAGACATCGGCGGTCTGGCCGAGCAGTTGCGGGTGGATATCGAGCCGGACCGGGTGTACATCTTCACTCCCGACGGCCATGCCATCGACCTGCCCAAGGGCGCCACGCCGCTGGACTTCGCCTACCGGGTGCATACCGAGATCGGCCACAACTGCCGGGGCGCGAAGATCAACGGTCGGATCGTGCCCCTCAACTACAGCCTGCAGACTGGCGAGCAGGTTGAGATCATCACCAGCAAGCATGGCACTCCGAGCCGCGACTGGCTGAACCCGAACCTGGGCTACGTCACCACGTCCCGGGCACGGGCAAAGATCGTCCATTGGTTCAAACTGCAGGCTCGCGACCAGAACGTTGCTGCAGGCCGGAGCCTGCTGGAGCGCGAACTGAATCGCCTCGACCTGCCGCAGGTCGATTTCGACAAGTTGGCCGATAAGGCCAACATGAAGATCGCCGAAGATATGTTTGCAGCCCTCGGTGCCGGTGATTTGCGCCTGGCGCAATTGGTCAACCTGGCCCAGCAGCTGGTAGAGCCCGAGCGCGGCAATGAGCAGTTGGAGCTGATTCCACGCAAGGCAACCGGTTACAAGCCGGGCAAGCGCGGCGACATCCAGATCCAGGGCGTGGGCAACCTGATGACCCAGATGGCCGGTTGCTGCCAGCCGCTGCCGGGGGATGCCATCGTCGGTTACATCACCCAGGGCCGTGGTGTCAGCATCCATCGCCAGGATTGCGCGTCGGTGCTGCAGCTGGCGGGTCGCGAACCCGAGCGGATCATCCAGGTCAGTTGGGGGCCGGTGCCGGTGCTGACCTATCCGGTGGATATCATCATCCGCGCCTATGATCGTTCCGGCCTGCTGCGTGATGTGTCCCAGGTGCTGCTCAACGAGCGGATCAACGTGCTGGCAGTCAACACCCGCTCGAACAAGGAGGACAACACGGCGTTGATGTCCCTGACCATCGAGATCCCGGGGCTGGACGCGTTGGGGCGTTTGCTGGGACGTATCTCGCAGTTGCCGAACATCATCGAGACCCGGCGTAACCGGACTCCATGACAGCCCAGGACATGAACGACCCCATGTATAGCCTTGACGACCTGCTTCACTTGATGGCCCGCCTGCGCGACCCGCAATACGGCTGCCCCTGGGACCTCAAGCAGAGCTACGCCAGTATCGTTCCCCACACTCTGGAGGAGGCCTATGAAGTGGCCGATGCCATCGAGCGTCGCGACTTCGATCATCTGCCAGGTGAGTTGGGGGACTTGCTGTTCCAGGTGGTGTACTACAGCCAGTTGGCCAGGGAGGAGGGGCGTTTCGAATTCGCTTCGGTGGTGGATGGCATCACCCGCAAGCTGATTCGCCGCCATCCCCATGTGTTCCCGACTGGGGACCTCTATGCGCCGCTGGATCTGCCTCGGCTCGATGAGGAACAGGTCAAGGAGCGTTGGGAGCAGATCAAGGCCGAAGAGCGTGCCGAGAAGGCCAGCGTGCCACAGCAGCTGTCGTTGCTGGATGACGTGCCCATGGCCTTGCCGGCCCTGTCCCGCGCGGCCAAATTGCAAAAGCGTGCGGCCCAGGTTGGTTTCGACTGGCCTGAAGCCTTGCAGGTCGTGGACAAGGTTCGCGAGGAGCTGGACGAGGTGCTGGAGGCCATGGCCGACAACGACATGCCCGCCATCACCGACGAGATGGGCGACCTGCTGTTTGTCGTGGTCAATTTGGCCCGGCACCTAAAGGTTGACCCGGAAGCCGCCCTGCGTGGCGCCAATGCCAAGTTCGACCGGCGTTTTCGATTTATCGAGCAGGCATTGCGCGATACCGGTCGTCCCATGGAAGATTGCACCCTTGAAGAGTTGGACGCCCTGTGGGGCGAAGCCAAGCGCCAGGAAAAGAATTTGCCCAGCTGCGGCTGAGGCCGTAGCCCAAGTGAGTGAGTACCATGAGCCTTTCCCTTCGCGACCAGTTGCTCAAAGCAGGACTGGTCAACCAAAAGCAGGCCAAGCAGGTCGGCAAGGACAAGCAGAAGCAGCAGCGCCTGGCCCACAAAGGCCAGGCGGTGCTTGACGACTCCCAGCAACGTGCGGCCCAGGAAGCCATGGCCGAGAAGGTCAAGCGCGACCAGGAGCTCAACCGCCAGCAGCAGGAGAAGGCCGAGCAGAAAGCCCGTGCAGCACAGATCAAGCAGTTGATCGAGGTTTCGCGCCTGCCCAAGCTGAACACCGAGGACTACTACAACTTCGTCGATGACAAGAAGGTCAAGCGCCTGTCGGTGAATACCCTGATGCGTAACAAGCTCAGCAGCGGTTCCCTGGCCATCGTTCATCATGGCGGTGGCTATGAAGTGATCCCCCGTGAGGCGGCATTGAAGATCCAGGAGCGCGATCCCCGTCGTATCGTGCAGATGAATACCCCTACCGAGGCGCCGGACGAAGACGATCCGTACGCGGCCTACCAGATCCCTGATGACCTGATGTGGTAACTGGCCACAGACGACAAACCCCGCTCATGGCGGGGTTTGTCGTTCATGGAGGTGGGGACCGGCGTGGAGATCCGTCACTACCAGGTGAGCCTTGACTCAGGAGCTCTGCAGAGCGCGCTGTTGTTCAAGCTTTTCCAGTTCCGCCTTGTAGCTATGGGCATCGCTCTCGGAATGGAACATGCCTACCAGTATGTCTTGTTGATGCACATCCCAGATGCGCACGCCTGCGGCTACGCCTTCATGGGACATGTGTGAATCGTCGCGTTCAGTCACTTTTACAGTCATCTGCTAGCTCCAATCTCTGTTGATCTGCAGCAAGGCATGTGCAGGACTCTGTTATATATTTTGTTAGCTTGCTAAGTAAATTGCCTGGGTTTGCAATAAACCTTTGCAAAAACGAAAACAATGCTGCAGCCCGCGAAAGCCGTGGCATTTCGCCGCAGGGCGGAAAGTTTCATGACAAAAGTTTCATCTTCGCGATCTTGCATCGCCATTTCGGGGGGAGGGCGAACGGCCAGATTTCGGGCAAAAAAAAGCCCCGCGTCTAGCGGGGCTTCGTGTAGCTATCGGCTCAGCTGCCCTTGACGGTCTTGCCGTCGACGGTGCCGTTGAGGAGCATGATGTTGTACTCCTTGCCGTCGGTTTCCACCTGCTGCAGACGCACTAGCAGGTAATCCCAATCCTTGGCGAACCACATCACGGTGGTGCGCTTGCTTTGTGTCGGATCGCGTACGCGCTCGACCTTGATCGCGTCGATCTGGCCGGCCTTGGTGTCGACCTTTTCCGAGCCCAGCACGCGGAAGTCGTAGGTGTCGACGTCGTTACCATCGACCACTTGGTAGCTCATGGTCTTCTTGCCGGCCGCTACGTCATGCTGCAGGGCCAGCTGGTAGGTGGACTTGTCCACCATGCCGGTGTTCAGTGGCAGTTTTACCGCGTCGCCACGATCGCTACCGGTGACCATCTTCGCGGTCCAGTCGAAATCCAGATCGGATTTCTTGGCCTTGCCCAGGCCGCCGCGTTCGAAGTGATAGGACTGGGGAACCAGGGCGTCCTTTTCCAGGGTCAAGGTGCTTTCTTCAGTCAGGCTGGCGATCATCATCGACGCCTTGAAGCTGAGTTTCCAAGCGCCGTTGGCGGTTTTTTCCAGGCTGCGTTCAGCTGTGCCGCTCATGGGCAATTGCTTCCAGTCGGCGGTGTAGCTGGCGGAGAATGGGTGAAGATCTGCCGCCTGCACAACCGGCAGGGCGAACAGAGCACAAGCGAAGAGCAGGGCGCGACGCATAAAATCTCCTAGGTTCGAATCAAATAACCGCTGGCGGCCAGTAATTTGCCGTCCAGTAAAGCACCTTGGTCGCCGAGCGTCAGCCGACCCTCGGCAAACCAGCGTACTGCCATGGGGTAAATCCGGTGTTCCTGAACGTGTACTCGCTGCGCCAGGCTCTGGGGCGAGTCGTGCAACTCTACCGGGATCACAGCCTGTACGACCAGAGGCCCGCCATCGAGTTCCTCGGTGACGAAGTGCACGCTGCAGCCATGTTCCGTGTCCTTGGCCTCCAGCGCCCGCTGATGAGTATGTAACCCTTTGTATTTGGGGAGCAGCGAAGGGTGGATATTCAGCAGGCGGCCTTGGTAGTGGCGGACGAAACCGGCGCTGAGGATGCGCATGAATCCGGCCAGCACCACCAGTCTTGGCTGGAAGGTGTCGATCAGTTCGATCAGGGCTTGATCGAAGGCCTCGCGGCCTTCGAAGGTGGTGTGATCGAGGAAGCGGGTAGCGATGCCCGCGTCCTTGGCGCGCTGGAGGCCGTAGGCATCGGCGCGGTTGGATATCACGGCAGCGATGCGGGCCGGGTTGTCGCCGGTCCGCAGGTTGTCGATCAAGGCTTGCAGGTTACTGCCGGTGCCGGACAGCAGCACCACAACATCACAGGTCGGCGACATCCGCTCTTGCATCAGTGAGCCTTGAGGTTCTTCAGTTCAACCTGGGCTGCGCCCTCGGCGGCAGTGGCAATCTGGCCGATGACCCAGGGTTGTTCGCCAGCTTCGCGCAGCACTTGCAGGGCGTTGTCGACCTGGTCCTGGGCTACGCAGATGACCATGCCCACGCCGCAGTTCAGTACGCGATGCATTTCATGTTCGTCGACGTTGCCCTTTTCCTGCAGGAAGTCGAACACCGCCGGACGCTGCCAGCTGGCCACATCGACCACCGCCTGGGCGCCTTTTGGCAGCACGCGCGGGATATTGTCCAGCAGGCCGCCGCCGGTGATGTGGGCCATGGCCTTGACTGCGCCGGTCTGCTTGATCAGCTTGAGCAGTGGCTTGACGTAGATGCGGGTCGGGGCCATCAGCAGGTCGGCCAGTGGCTTGCCGTCGAGCTGGGTGCTGTCGATGTCGGTGCCGGACACTTCGAGGATCTTGCGGATCAGCGAGTAGCCGTTGGAGTGCGGGCCGGAGGAAGGCAGGGCGATCAGGGCGTCGCCGGTGACCACTTTCGAGCCGTCGATGATCTCGGCTTTTTCCACCACGCCGACGCAGAAACCGGCCAGGTCATAGTCCTCGCCTTCGTACATGCCGGGCATCTCGGCGGTTTCACCGCCCACCAGCGAGCAGCCAGCCAGTTCGCAACCGGCGCCGATGCCGGTGACTACGGTAGCGGCCACATCGACGTTGAGCTTGCCGGTGGCGTAGTAGTCCAGGAAGAACAAGGGCTCGGCACCGCAGACCACCAGGTCGTTGACGCACATGGCGACCAGGTCCTGGCCGATGCTGTCGTGCTTGTTCAGGTTCAGCGCCAGGCGCAGCTTGGTGCCGACGCCGTCGGTGCCGGAGACCAGCACTGGCTGCTTGTAGCCGGCCGGGATCTCGCAGAGGGCGCCGAAGCCGCCCAGGCCACCCATGACTTCAGGGCGTGCGGTGCGCTTGGCTACGCCCTTGATGCGTTCGACCAGTGCTTCGCCGGCGTCGATGTCTACACCGGCGTCTTTGTAGCTCAGGGAGGGTTGCTTGCTCATTGATCCAGGCCTTTAAGGGGATTCAGGGATATCGACCGAATCAATGAGACCGCTGATGCACTGTAAAAGTGATTCAGGGGCCCCGCTGATGGCGGTCTGCGAAGGCGCGCGATTTTATCAGGCTTGAGGGGCAGCGGCCATCCTCGGGCCGACGGGGAGGAGCATATCCCGCGAAAAAAACCGCGATTGCCCATGTTGGTGCTTCCGCCCATGCCTGTATAAGGTATAGCGCTCTAGTGGCTATCGTTATGACAGCGCGAAAAACAATCGAGCGGCAGGTGAATGTTTTGCCGAGGCTTGTGGTCACAGCCTTGTCCGCCGTACTGCATGCGTGCTGTTTCAACCGTTTTCTGTCATCGAGAATTTTCCATGCGTTTGGGTCGATTTCTATTTGTGGGCTGTTTGTCATTGGTCAGCCTGGCCAGTCATGCCGAAACCTTGAATGGCCTGTATCAGGTGCGTGAGCCTGTGAGCAGCCAATCGCCACAGGAGCGCGACCAGGCGACCCAGCGGGCCCTGGAGACCCTGGTGCTGCGCCTGACCGGAGATGCCAAGGCGGCACAGGCGCCGGGCCTGGAAGGGGTTCGCAAGGACCCGCAGCAGATTATCAGCCAGTACGGTTATGACGCCGGGCCACCGGAAAGCCTGCAGGTGGACTTCGATCCGGTCAGCACTGACCGGGCCTTGCGCCAGGCTGGATTGTCGCTGTGGGGGAGTAACCGTCCGTCCATCCTCGGTTGGTGGTTGAGTGACTCTACTGAAGGCTCGACCCTGGTCGGTGATGGCCAGGCCAGCGCGGCACCGCTGCGACGAGCCGCCCAGCATCGCGGCTTGCCTTTGCGTTTGCCGCTGGGGGACCTGGACGAACAGATCGTGGCCACTGCGCCCAACTTGGAGGGCTCCGATCCGGCACCGCTGCGCGCGGCCTCGGAGCGTTACGGTGCGGATGCGTTGCTGGCGGTACATGCCCGTGAAGAGGGAGGGCAGTGGCAGGCCAAGTGGCGACTGTGGTTGGGTGAGCAGAAGGAACAGGGAACTGTCCAGGGCGCGGATACCGCGGCCCTGGCCGATGCAGTGCTGTTGGCCGTGAGCCAGCGCCTGGCGCCACGTTTCGTTACCCGTCCAGGTGTTTCCAGTGAGCAACTGCTTGAGGTGCAGGGCATGAATCTTGAGCATTACGCTGCCTTGGGCCACCTGTTGGAGCCTTTTGGCGCGCAATTGCGTAGCGTCGATGGTGATCGGATCGTCTATCGGGTCAATGGCAGTGCCGAGCAGCTACGAGCGCAGTTATCCCTGGCCAAGTTGCAAGAGATTCCTGCCGAGCAGGCGCAGGCAGCGCCTGTGCCGGGTGCCGTGGGTGAGGCGCCGGTCGCTGCCCCGGGCTCTGTGGCGCAACTGCGCTTTCGTTGGTAGCGGGTGTTTTCCTTCTATATAGAAGCAGGGGTGCTTTATGGTTGATGCCCGTCGTTGGGTCTGGTTGGGTGCGGCGCTTCTGGTTTGTGGGTTCTTCTACCTGCTGCATCCGATCCTGAGCCCGTTCCTGGTGGCGCTGCTTTTGGCCTATCTGTTCGATCCGCTGGTGGATCGCCTGGAAAAATGGGGCTTGTCGCGTACCTGGGGGGTAGTCGCGGTCTTCGCCTTGTTCATCCTGATCGTGATGACGTTGCTGTTGGTCCTGGTTCCCATGCTCGCCAAGCAGTTGGTGCGGCTCTATGAGTTGGCCCCGCAGATGCTCGACTGGGTGCAGCACACTGCGATGCCCTGGGTCCAGTCCAGGTTGGGGCTGGCCGATGGTTTCTGGAAGTTCGACAAGGTCAAGGCCGCGATCAGCGAACATATGGGGCAGACCACCGATATCGTCGGCGTGGTGCTGAGCCAGGCCACGGCTTCGGGGTTGGCGCTGATCGGCTGGTTGGCCAACCTGGTGCTGATCCCGGTGGTCGGTTTCTATCTGTTGCGTGACTGGGACCTGATGATGGCCAAGATCCGCAGCTTGTTGCCGCGTAATCGTGAGGAGCGCGTGGTGGCGTTGGCGGGAGAGTGCCACGAAGTGCTGGGGGCCTTTATCCGTGGGCAGCTGCTGGTGATGCTGGCGTTGGGGGGGATCTACGCAGCGGGGTTGATGGTGGTAGGGCTGGAGCTGGGCCTGTTGATCGGGCTGATTGCCGGGCTTGCGGCCATCGTGCCGTATATGGGGTTCATCATCGGCATCGGTTCGGCCTTGATTGCCGGTCTGTTCCAGTTTGGCGGCGACCTGTACCCGATGATCGGTATCGTTGCGGTGTTCATGGTGGGCCAGGCCCTGGAGGGCATGGTCCTGACCCCCCTGCTGGTTGGCGATCGCATAGGCCTGCATCCGGTGGCGGTGATTTTCGCGATTCTTGCCGGTGGAGAGCTGTTCGGCTTTACCGGTGTATTGCTGGCCTTGCCTGTGGCGGCGGTGATCATGGTTTTGGTACGCCATGTGCACGACCTGTACAAGGACTCGGATATCTACAGTGGCGCAGAAGATCCCGACCTGTAGTGGGGGGGGGCGGGGGGTTGAGCATGGGCTGGATGCCATTCAGTCTGTCAAATAAGCCCCTGGAGTCCTTTTGGTTCACGCAAACCTTTGATTTTGCTTGTGGTCTGCTGCATTGTGCGCTCGGCGTCACGAGTATAAACTTTGCAAACTTTACACTGAGGCCACTAACGGTTCGTTCGGAACTGTTCAGTCAGCATGAAACCGATTCAGCTGCCCCTGGGTGTGCGTCTGCGTGATGACGCCACCTTCATCAACTACTATCCAGGCGCCAATGCCGCTGCACTCGGCTATGTCGAGCGTCTTTGCGAAGCCGACGCCGGCTGGACCGAAAGCCTGATTTATCTCTGGGGCAAGGATGGCGTGGGTCGTACCCACTTGTTGCAGGCTGCGTGCCTGCGCTTCGAGCAGTTGGGGGAGCCTGCGGTATACCTGCCGCTGGCCGAGTTGCTGGATCGTGGTATCGAGATTCTCGATCACCTGGAGCAGTATGAGCTGGTGTGCCTGGATGATCTGCAGGCCGTGGCTGGCAAGGCTGACTGGGAAGAGGCGCTGTTTCACCTGTTCAATCGTTTGCGTGACAGCGGTCGGCGCTTGCTGATCGCAGCGTCGACCTCTCCGCGTGAATTGCCTGTGAAACTGGCGGACCTGAAATCACGCCTGACCCTGGCGTTGATCTTCCAGATGCGTCCGCTTTCGGATGAAGACAAGTTGCGTGCCCTGCAGTTGCGCGCCTCCAGGCGGGGCCTGCACCTGACCGACGAAGTCGGGCACTTTATCCTGACGCGTGGTACCCGCAGCATGAGTGCGTTGTTCGAGTTGCTCGAGCGTCTCGACCAGGCTTCCTTGCAGGCGCAGCGCAAGCTGACCATTCCTTTCCTGAAGGAAACCCTGGGCTGGTAAGGATGGTTTTCCAGTCATCCTGTGGGGTTCGGGCATAATTCAGGCGCCAGAAAACGCGCCTTTGGAAGGGCTTCCAAGGGCGGGTGCGGCTTAAATGGGCTTAAAGCCTTAGATGTACGCAAGAAACTCATAAGTCACATTCTGATCGATTGAATTTGCAAATGAGGGCGATAGAAGGCATAGTCGCTACTTCTTTTATTCAAGCCACGGTCGTGCCCATGCTAAATCGCTTCGCACCCCTCGTGCCTCTCGCACTCGTTACCCTGTTGTTTGGTTGCGCTTCCCATACTCCGGTGTCGCAGCAACAAGTCGTACAGCAGGCTCAAGTCACTACCAAGAACCAGTCTTCCGCTGTTTACCAGGAAGAGCTGGCAACTGAAAAGGAACTGGCAGAATTCGCTGACAGCAAGCCTTATCAGTTGCCAGTTCTGGCTGACAGCATTCTCGAGCGCGGCATGTCCCTGATTGGTACCCGCTACCGTTTCGGCGGGACCTCCGAAGCCGGCTTCGATTGCAGTGGGTTCATTGGTTATCTGTTTCGTGAAGAGGCAGGCATGAATCTGCCTCGCTCCACTCGCGAAATGATCAACGTCAAGGCTCCCCTGGTTGCGCGCAACAACCTCAAGCCGGGTGATCTGCTGTTCTTCAGCACCAATGGCCGCGGACGTGTCAGCCATGCCGGTATCTACCTGGGGGATGATCAGTTCATCCACTCCAGCAGCCGTCGTAGTGGTGGCGTGCGGGTCGACAGCCTGGGTGACAGTTACTGGAGCAAGACCTTCATTGAAGCCAAGCGCGCACTCGCCATGGCTCCAACCGTAGTCACCGCGCGTAAATAAGCAGACTATTTGTAGGGCGAAGTTAAAGTCTTACTTGAAGTTTGGCGCGTAGGCGCTAGAATCCTGATCTATTGTTGAAACAAACCGCGTAAGCCTCGCTTACGCGGTTTTGTTTTCAGTACCACGGCAGAGAAAGCCGCATCCCGATCAGGATTGTTCAGCTTATGTCGACCTCGGCCCGTATCGCTCTCATCGTCCTCGCCGCGCTGCTCAGCGCTTGTGCCAGCCGTACTCCGCCTCCTGCGCCCGTGGTGCGTGCTCCGGTATTCAATTCCTCCCAAACCTTTTCTCCGGTTGCCGAAGATGTGCTGTTTCGTGCCTTGGGCCTGGTGGGTACGCCTTATCGCTGGGGCGGCAATACCCCTGACTCAGGTTTCGATTGCAGTGGGCTGATCGGTTATGTGTACCGTGATGCCGCTGGTATCTCGCTGCCGCGCTCGACTCGCGAGATGATTGGCATGCAGGCCCCGGATGTGGGCAAGAACGCGCTGCAAACCGGTGACCTGATCTTCTTCGCCACCAATGGCGGCTCCCAGGTCAGCCATGCGGGGATCTATGTCGGCGAAGGACGTTTCGTGCATGCCCCGGCCACTGGCGGCACAGTGAAGCTCGACAGCCTGTCCAAGGCCTACTGGCAGAAAGCCTACCTGAGCGCCAAGCGCGTGCTGCAGCCGGAACACTTGGCGCACAATCCATAATCATTTCTTGTCGAGGTGTTCGTGACTGCCCGTACGCTCAACCTCGACGATGCCCTCTATCAGTACCTGCTGGACGTTTCCCTGCGTGAAACGCCATTGCTGCGCCGCCTGCGGGATGAAACCCAAGCCTTGCCCACTGCGCGCTGGCAGGTTGCGCCGGAGCAGGGGCAATTCCTCGCCCTGTTGATCAAGCTGATCGGTGCTCGCCGGGTACTGGAAGTTGGCACCTTCACTGGCTATAGCGCCTTGTGCATGGCCCAAGCGTTACCTGAGGATGGTTCGCTGGTCTGTTGTGATCTTCCTGGTGACTACAACGCCACTGCCCGCCGTTACTGGCAGGAGGCTGGAGTCGAGCAGCATATCGATCTACGCCTGGCGCCTGCCCTGGAAACCCTGGCCAGCCTGGAGCAACAGGGGCAGGGTGATTCTTTCGACCTGATCTTCATCGATGCCGATAAGGCCAATTACCCGGCTTACCTGGAGTCCGCGCTGCGCTTGCTGCGTACTGCAGGGTTGGTCGTGTTCGATAACACCTTGTGGAGTGGGCGGGTGTTGGAGGTGGCTCCTGCCAGCGAGGATACCCGGGCCATCCAGGCGCTCAATCGTGCCCTCAAGGATGACCCGCGTATCGATCTGTCGTTGCTGCCCCTGGGGGATGGCCTGACCCTATGTCGCAAGCGCTGAGCTCAGGGTTTCTTGGCAGTGCTCACGCGCCAGATCTTGTTGCCGACGTCATCGGCGACCAGCAGGGCCCCTTGCTGGTCGATCACCACTCCCACCGGTCGCCCCATGGCGTTCTTGTCAGCATCTAGAAAGCCGCTGAGCAGGTCGATCGGCTGTCCTTGGGGCTTGCCGCCGCTGAACGGTACGAAGATCACCTTGTAGCCGCTATGGGGCTTACGGTTCCAGGAACCGTGCTGGCCGATGAAGGCGCCTTCGGTGAAGGGGGCGGGAAGCTTGCTGCCTTCGGCGAAGGCCAGCCCCAGCGAGGCGGTATGCGGCCCTACGGCATAGTCCGGGGCGATGGCCTTGGCCACGAGCGCCGGGTCCTGGGGCTTGACCCGCACATCCACGTGCTGGCCGTAGTAGCTGAAGGGCCAGCCGTAGAAAGCGCCATCCTTGACCGAGGTGATGTAGTCGGGCACCAGGTCGCTGCCGATCTCGTCCCGTTCGTTCACCGCTGTCCAGAGCGCTCCGCTCACTGGTTCCCAGGCCAGGCCGTTGGGGTTGCGCAGGCCGGTGGCGAACAGTCGGTGCTGGCCACTGGCACGGTCCACTTCCCAGATCGCCGCCCGGCCTTCTTCCTTGTCCAGGCCGTTTTCGCCGACGTTGCTGTTCGAGCCGGTGGTCACGTACAGCTTGCTGCCGTCCTTGCTGGCGATGACGTTCTTGGTCCAGTGGTGATTCAGCGTGCCGCCAGGTAGGTCGAGCACTTTGATGGCGCTGGCGTTGATCCTGGTGTCACCGTTCTGGTAGGGAAAGCGCAGCAACTTGTCGGTGTCGGCCACATACAGGTCGTTGCCCACCAGGGTCATGCCGAAGGGCGAGTTGAGGTTTTCCAGGAATACGCTGCGAGTCTCCGCCACACCGTCATGATCGGCATCGCGCAGCAAGGTGATGCGATTGGCGCTGGGAACGGTGGCGCCGGCGCGCTCCATCACCTTGCCGGCTACCCAGCCGCGAAGGCCCTGGCTGTCGTCCGGCTTGGGCGGGGCATTGGTTTCTGCCACCAGGACGTCCCCATTAGGCAGGACATAGAGCCAGCGTGGATGGTCGAGGTTCTCGGCGAAGGCGTTGACCTGGGTGCCGCTGGCGGCCTGGGGTTTGGTTCCCTGGGGCCAGCCGACGGCCGGGGCGATGTTCAGCGTGGGAATCAGCGTGGGATTGGGTTCCGGCAGCTTGGGGGTTGGGCCGGTTCCATCCGCGACCTGAAGGCTGGAGGTTTCGCCGCAGGCGGCGAGGCCAGCGGCGATGATGAGCAAGGTATGGCGTGGCTTGAGCATGTTGATGTCCCTATGGATGCGCGAACGTTCAATCATAGAGAGGCATGGGCGGGCCTGGGTTCCTTGTACTCAGCGGGCTTCCTTGAACAGTACGGCTATTCCGGGGTGATACTGGCCAGCCTCGTTGTGTAGTTTGCGATACGCATAGGGGAAATACCAGGCCACGGCGCAGCAGTGTTCCTTCTGCAGATCGTCAAGCATGTCCTGCAGCTCTTCGGGAGTAGCACTGTGCTGTGCCTTTTGAGGGGCGACGAACAGGCAGCCAAGCTTCAGGTCGCTGGCATAGCTGATCGCCTTCGCCTCATTGGCGATATCCAGCAGTGCCTGGGTCAGGTTCAGGCTGTTGACTCGTGGCCAGCGCTGGGTGGCCTGGATGTAGGCGCGTTCTTCCTTGGTGGCCAGGTACAGGCCGGTACGAGCGTTGCGTGCGCCTTCTTCAAGCTGCTTCTTGCTGGGGCTGTGTTCGAGGGTCACCATCTCGGCCATCCAGGCCGCAGCGGAGAGCAGGCCCAGGTTGGCCTGTTCGTCGAACCAGTAAGGGGTTTCGTTATCGCCGCGGACCGCGTTGTAGCGGTCAATGCAATCGAACCAGCGCTCCAGCATCGGACGCAGGAATTCCAGCCTTGGATTGCTGATGATCATGCCTTGCATCGAACTCACCCCTTATTGTTGTGTGACGGGACGTCATGTCCTGAAAGTGGCTATTTGATATCACTCCCTCCAGTGTGGCACAAGATTGGCGTCAGTTTGTTGATGCAGTGCAGTTTTGTGCAGGATATGGCGGGCCGCTTCAATTGACGCTCCATTCTCAACCCTCTAACCTTCGCGACTTGTTTCAGGTGCTCTGTGGCCACAGGTCGATAGAGTGAAACAGGGAAGCCGGTCAGGGTCCTCTCCAGCCATGGAGCAGGCGACGATTCCGGCGCTGCCCCCGCAACGGTAGGTGAGTCAAGATTGCGCAAGTGCCACTGTGTCGACGCAGGCATGGGAAGGCGCGCAGTCCGGCAGCGATGCCGCTCATGAGCCCGGAGACCGGCCTGACTCATCCAACGGCATCACGGTGGGCGATGCCAGGCTTGTGCCGTCTATTCCTGTTCCTGCCCCCAGTTCCCCCAGCCCCAACGGAGAGCTGTCCCATGAGTGAATCCTACGAGCGTGACGAACGTCACCTGGCGCGCATGCTGCGCAAAAAAGCGGTGATCGACGAGCGTATCGCCAACTCCCCCAATGAGTGCGGACTGTTGCTGGTGCTGACTGGCAACGGCAAGGGCAAGAGCAGTTCGGCCTTTGGCATGCTGGCACGGTCCATGGGGCACGGCATGCGGTGTGGCGTGGTGCAGTTCATCAAGGGTCGCAACAGTACCGGTGAGGAACTGTTTTTCAGGCGTTTCCCCGAGCAGGTGCGGTTTCATGTAATGGGTGAGGGTTTCACCTGGGAGACCCAGGATCGCCAGCGTGATATCGCCGCCGCCGAAGCCGCCTGGGCGGTATCCCGGGAGTTGCTGAGCGATCCAGAGATTGGCCTGGTGGTGCTCGATGAGCTGAACATCGCCCTCAAGCATGGCTACCTGGACCTGGATCAGGTGCTCAGCGACCTGCAAGCCCGTCCGCCGATGCAGCATGTGGTGGTGACAGGGCGCGGGGCCAAGCCGGAAATGATCGAGTTGGCCGACACCGTCACCGAGATGGGCATGCTCAAGCATGCCTTCCAGGCCGGTATCAAGGCGCAGAAAGGCATCGAGCTGTGAGCGTGAACCCATGAATGATGTTCGTCATTGCCCGGCGGTATTGATCGCCGCACCGGCATCCGGCCAGGGCAAGACTACCGTGACTGCCGCCCTGGCGCGCCTGCACCGCAATCAGGGGCGCAAAGTGCGGGTCTTCAAGTGCGGGCCGGATTTTCTCGACCCGATGATTCTCGAGCGTGCCAGTGGTGCCCCGGTGTACCAGCTGGACATGTGGATGGTGGGTGAGCAGGAGAGCCGCCGCCTATTGTGGGAAGCCGCGGGCGAGGCCGACCTGATCCTGATCGAGGGGGTCATGGGGCTGTTCGACGGCACGCCCTCCAGCGCCGACCTGGCACGGCATTTTGGAGTGCCGGTGCTGGGGGTGATCGACGGTACCGCCATGGCCCAGACCTTTGGTGCCCTGGCCTTGGGCCTGGCGCGCTACCAGCCGGACCTGCCATTTGCCGGGGTGCTGGCCAATCGTGTCGGCACCTTGCGCCATGCGCAGTTGCTCGAAGGCAGCCTCACCGAAGGGTTGCGCTGGTATGGCGCTCTGTCCCGGGAGACGGATATCGAATTGCCCAGTCGCCATCTGGGGCTGGTGCAAGCCAACGAGCTCAATGACCTGGACTTGCGCCTGGATGCTGCCGCCGAGGCGCTGGCCAGCAGTTGCCAGGTAGCGCTACCGCCTGCCGTCGGCTTTGCCGCCCCCGTTCCGACAATGTGTGAACCACTGCTCGAGGGTGTGCGCATTGCCGTGGCGCGGGATGAGGCATTTGCCTTTACCTATGGCGCCAACCTGGACTTGCTGCGAGCCATGGGGGCGCAGTTGAGCTTCTTTTCACCGATCCACGATCGCGAGCTGCCTGAGGCCGACAGCCTGTACCTGCCAGGCGGTTACCCCGAATTGCATCACCAGGCGCTGGAGCGCAACAGTGCGATGCTGGCGGCTATTCGTGCTCATCATGGCGCTGGCAAGCCCTTGCTCGCCGAGTGTGGCGGGATGTTGTACTTGCTGGATTCCCTGGTCGATGTCCAGGGCCAGCGAGCCGAGCTGCTGGGCCTGCTCCCCGGCGAAGCGGTGATGCAGAAGCGTCTGGCTGCCCTGGCCTTGCAAGCGGTGGACCTGCCGGAGGGTAGCCTGCGAGGCCATACCTACCATCATTCCCTGACCAGTACCGAGCTTGCGCCTATCGCCCGGGGCTCCAGTCCCAACGGTGGCCGTGGTGCCGAGGCGGTCTATCGGGTCGGGAGAATGACGGCCTCCTATGTGCATTTCTACTTTCCATCCAATCCTGCGGCGGTGGCCGCGTTGTTCGCTCCGAAGCGAGAGGTTGATGTAGCTGGGGGCGTCACGGGTGACTGAACAGGCTTTTTCCTCGCTCGAGCGCGAGGCGGTCTATCGGGCCATTGCCGAGCGTCGCGACATGCGCCATTTCGCCGGCGGCAGCGTCGCTCCCGAGCTGTTGCAGCGCTTGCTGACGGCAGCCCACCAGGCGCCGAGCGTGGGGCTGATGCAGCCTTGGCGTTTCATCCGCATCAGCGACCGCGTGCTGCGGGGGCAGATCCAGCAATTGGTGGAAGAGGAGCGAGTGCGCACCGCCGAGGCCCTGGGGGAGCGCTCCGACGAGTTCATGAGGCTCAAGGTCGAAGGCATCAACGATTGCGCCGAGCTTTTGGTGGCCGCGTTGATGGACGGCCGCGAGCGGCATGTCTTCGGTCGGCGGACCCTGCCGGAGATGGACCTGGCGTCCTTGTCCTGCGCGATCCAGAACCTGTGGCTGGCGGCGCGTAGCGAAGGCCTGGGAATGGGCTGGGTATCGCTGTTCGAGCCCCAGGCGCTAGCCGACTTGCTGGGCTTGCCGGAGGGGGCCAAGCCCCTGGCCGTGTTGTGCCTGGGGCCGGTCACCGAGTTCTACCCGGCGCCAATGCTGGCCCTGGAAGGCTGGGCACAGCCGCGGCCGTTGAATGAATTGTTGTATGAAAACCGCTGGGGAGTAAGCCAATGAGCGTGGCATTGCTGAGTGTCGCCGGGGTGGCACTGGATGCGTTGCTGGGCGAGCCCAGGCGCTGGCATCCACTGGTGGCGTTCGGGCGCCTGGCGGATCGGATCGAGCAGCGTTTCAACGCTGCCGGAAGAGGCTGGCGCAGTCATGGTGTCACTGCCTGGGTGCTGGCCGTCCTGCCCCTGACGCTATTGGCCACGGCGTTGTCCTGGTTGCCCTATATCGGCTGGCTAGTGGAGATCCTGGCGTTGTACTGCGCCCTGGGGCTGCGCAGCCTTGGCGAGCATGTCGAGCCCGTGGCCCAGGCGCTGCGCAGCGATGACCTGGACGAAGCTCGGCGCCGGGTAGGGTATCTGGTGAGCCGCCAGACCAGCGAGCTGGACGCCACCGCTGTGGCTCGGGCAGCGACCGAATCGGTGCTGGAAAACGGTAGCGATGCGGTATTCGCCGCCTTGTTCTGGTTCGCTGTGGCGGGTGTGCCGGGAGTGGTGCTCTATCGACTGAGCAACACCCTGGATGCAATGTGGGGCTATCGCAACGAGCGCTTCGAGCGCTTCGGCTGGGCAGCCGCACGGATCGACGATCTGCTCAACTATGTGCCGGCGCGCCTGGTGGCCCTGACTTATGCCTTGCTGGGCAAGACCCGCCTGGCGTTCAAGTGCTGGTACCGCCAAGGGCCCACCTGGGACAGTCCCAATGCGGGCCCGGTGATGGCGGCTGGCGCCGGCGCCCTGGGCGTCGAGCTGGGGGGCGCGGCGATCTATCATGGTCAGTTGCATCAACGCCCACAGTTGGGCGAGGGCGAGCCGGCAAGTGCCGGTTCCATCGATCGTGGCTGGCAACTGGTGCAGCGAGGCGTTTGGCTCTGGTTGCTGATTCTTTGCCTGGGGGCTGAATTCTATGCTTGAGCACGGTGGGCGGTTACGCAAGGCAGCCCTGGAGCAGGGTATTCCTGAAGAGGACTGGCTTGACCTGTCCAGTGGCCTGGCGCCCTGGCCGTTTCCATTGCCGCAGATACCGCTGCGTGCATGGGCGCGCCTGCCAGAGACCGACGATGGCCTGGAGCAGGCGGCCTGCGAGTACTACGGCGCCAGGGAGGTGCTTCCGGTAGCGGGCTCTCAGGCTGCGATCCAATTGCTGCCGCGTTTGCGACGTACGGGCAAGGTCGGGGTGTTGTCGCCCTGTTATGCCGAGCATGCGCAAGCCTGGCGCCGCGCCGGGTACCGGGTTCGCGAGGTGCTGGAGCAGGAGGTGGACTTCTTTCTCGACAGCCTCGACGTGCTGGTGGTGGTCAATCCCAACAATCCCACGGGCCTGAGCCTGCCCCCGGAGCGCCTGCTGGAGTGGCACGGGCGCCTGGCCCAGCGCGGTGGCTGGCTGGTGGTGGACGAAGCCTTCATGGACAACACCCCCGAGCTGAGCCTGGCCGGTCATGCCCACCAGGTGGGGTTGATCGTCCTGCGTTCCTTCGGCAAGTTCTTCGGCCTGGCTGGTGTGCGGCTGGGGTTTGTCCTGGCCGAGCACCGGTTGCTCAAGCTACTGGCCGAACAGGTCGGGCCCTGGGCTGTCAGTGGACCAACCCGGGTGCTGGGCCAGGCCTGTCTGCAAGATGTCGCCGGGCATGCCCGCCAGCGCCAGCGCAGCGAAGTGGCCAGCCAGCGGTTGGTGGACGTCCTGGAGCGCCATGGTTTCAAGCCCCAGGGAGGTTGTGCCCTGTTTCAATGGCTGATCACCGCCGAGGCCGAGCGCTTGCATCAGTTCATGGCGCGACAGGGCATTCTGCTGCGCCTGTTCGTCCATAACAGCAGCCTGCGTTTCGGCTTGCCTGCCGAGGAGGCCGATTGGGTGCGCCTGGATCAGGCGCTGCTGGCCTACCGCAAGGATCACCCATGACAACACTGATGGTGCAAGGCACCACTTCGGATGCCGGCAAGAGCACCCTGGTTACTGCGCTGTGTCGCTGGCTGGTGCGCCAGGGTGTCGGCGTGGTGCCCTTCAAGCCGCAGAACATGGCCCTCAACAGTGCGGTGACCGCCGATGGCGGCGAGATCGGCCGGGCCCAGGCGGTCCAGGCCCAGGCTGCTAACTTGGTGCCTCACACCGACATGAACCCGGTGCTGCTCAAGCCCAATAGCGACACTGGTTCCCAGGTGATCATCCATGGTCGTGCGGTGACCACCATGAATGCCGTGGCCTATCACGACTACAAGGCGGTTGCCATGCAGGCGGTGCTGGCCTCCCACGAACGGCTGCGGGCCGCTTACCAGGTGGTGATGGTGGAAGGTGCCGGTTCCCCGGCCGAGATCAACCTGCGGGCCGGGGACATTGCCAATATGGGGTTCGCCGAGGCGGTGGACTGCCCGGTGTTGCTGATCGCCGATATCAATCGTGGCGGTGTGTTCGCCCATTTGGTGGGTACGCTGGAGCTGCTTTCGCCTAGCGAACAGGCCCGGGTCAAGGGCTTCATCATCAACCGCTTTCGGGGAGACATCGCATTGCTGCAACCAGGCCTGGACTGGTTGCAGCAACGCACTGGCAAGCCGGTGCTGGGCGTGTTGCCCTATGTCATGGACTTGCACCTGGAGGCCGAGGACGGTATCGACCAGCGTCAGGCCAGCAAGGTCGAGCAGTTGCTCAAGGTCGTGGTGCCGGTGTTGCCGCGCATCAGCAACCATACCGACTTCGATCCCTTGCGCCTGCATCCCCAGGTGGACCTGCAGTTCATTGGCCCCGGCCAGGCGATTCCCGCGGCAGACCTGATCATTCTTCCTGGTTCCAAGAGCGTACGCAGCGACCTGGCCTACCTGCGGGCCAATGGTTGGGAGCAGGCGATCTCCCGGCACCTGCGCTATGGCGGCAAGCTTCTGGGGATCTGTGGTGGCCTGCAGATGCTCGGCGAGCAGGTGCACGATCCCCTGGGGCTCGAAGGCGTAGCGGGATCGAGCGCGGGCTTGGGGCTGCTGGCCTTCGAGACCGTGCTCGAAACAGAAAAGCAGTTGCGTAATGTCAGTGGTCGCCTGGTCTTGGAAGACGCGAAGGTCAGCGGCTACGAGATTCACGCCGGAGTCAGCCGTGGGCCTGCCTTGGAGCAAGCGCCTGTGCGGCTCGACGACGGGCGCAGCGATGGCGCCTATAGCGACGACGGACAGATTATCGGCACTTACCTGCATGGCCTGTTCGAGACCCCGGCCGCGTGTGGCGCGTTGCTGCGCTGGGCTGGGCTGGAGGATGTGCAAGAGGTGGATTACCACGCCTTGCGCGAGCGCGATATCGAGCGCCTGGCGGACCTGGTGGAGCGCCACCTGGATACCGGCGCGCTGCGCCAGCTCTGTCACCTCTAGCCGCGCCCATGTTCCGTTTTCTCTTCAAAGGTGCCCAAGCATGTTGCAACTGATCCTCGGCGGTGCCCGCTCCGGCAAGAGTCGCCTGGCTGAAAAGCTGGCCGGTGACAGTGCCCTGGCGGTGACTTACATCGCCACCAGCCAGCCACTGGATGGCGAGATGAATCAGCGCATCGTCCATCACCGCGAGCGGCGTCCGGCACATTGGGGGCTGATCGAGGAGCCGCTGGAGTTGGCTCGGGTGCTGCAGCAGGCCGCTGCCGAAGGGCATTGCCTGTTGGTGGATTGCCTGACCCTGTGGCTGACCAACCTGCTGATGCTCGAAGACCAGGCACGCCTGGTCGCCGAGCGCGACGCCCTGCTGCAGTGTGTGGCGACACTGCCGGGCAGCATCATTTTTGTCAGCAACGAGACCGGGATGGGTGTCGTGCCGCTGGGCGAGTTGACTCGCCGCTACGTGGATGAAGCCGGTTGGCTGCATCAAGCTCTGGCCGAGCGTTGTCAGCGTGTGGTGCTGACTGTCGCCGGCCTGCCCCTGACTTTGAAAGGACCCGCGTTATGAGTAATTCCTGGTGGCAGAATCCGTGCAAAGCGATCGATGCCCAAGTGGTCGAGCAGGCGCTGGCGCGTCAGCAGCAACTGACCAAGCCGGCCGGCTCGTTGGGCCAACTGGAGCCACTGGCTGTGCGCCTGGCGGGGCTGCAGGGGCAGCTCAAGCCGAGCCTCGAGCAGCTGTGGATTGCGATTTTCGCCGGTGATCACGGGGTGGTGGCTGAAGGTGTTTCTGCCTATCCGCAGGAAGTCACCGGGCAGATGCTGCTGAACTTTGTCAGTGGCGGCGCGGCTATCAGTGTGCTGGCCCGTCAATTGAGGGCGCAGCTGGAAGTGGTGGACCTCGGGACTATTAATCCCAGCCTGGAGCTGGCCGGGGTGCGTCACCTGAACCTGGGGCCGGGTACGGCGAACTTCCTCATGGGCCCGGCCATGACCCCTGCCCAGGGCGAGCAGGCACTGCAGGCTGGTCGCGACAGCGCGCTGCGTGCTCGCGAACAGGGCGCCCAGTTGTTCATTGGTGGAGAAATGGGCATTGGCAACACCACGGCCGCCAGCGCCATCGCCTGCGCCTTGCTGGGCATTCCGGCTGCGCAACTGGCTGGTCCCGGTACTGGCTTGAACGCCGCTGGGGTCAGCCATAAGGCCCAGGTCATCGAGCGTGCCCTGGCGCTGCATCCGCAGGCTTGCAATGACCCGTTGTACGCATTGTTCAGCCTGGGCGGCTTTGAAATCGCGGCGTTGGCGGGGGCCTATCTGGCTTGCGCCCAGGAGGGTATCGCGGTGCTGGTGGATGGTTTTATCTGCAGCGTTGCCGCGTTGGTGGCTGTGCGCCTGAATCCGGCCTGCCGACCCTGGTTGCTGTTCGCCCATCAGGGCGCCGAGCCGGGGCATCGCCATGTGTTGCAGGTCCTGGAGGCCGACCCCTTGCTGGACCTGGGGCTGCGCCTGGGTGAGGGCAGTGGTGCGGCACTGGCGGTACCTTTGTTGCGCCTGGCTTGCGACCTGCATGGGCAGATGGCGACCTTTGCCGAGGCTGCCGTGGCAGACCGTCCGGCATGATCCTGCACCTGGATCTGTTGCGCCACGGCGAGACCGAGTCGGGGGGGGGCTTGCGTGGCAGCCTGGACGATGCGCTGACCAGCCATGGCTGGCAGCAGATGCACGATGGAATCCAGGGGCGCGGTGAATGGGATTTGGTGGTCAGTTCGCCTTTACAGCGTTGTGCTCGGTTTGCCGAGCAATTGACCGAGCGTCTGCAATTGCCGCTGGTCCTGGAACCGGACCTGCAAGAGCTGCATTTTGGTGCCTGGGAGGGGCGCAGTGCGGCATCCCTGATGCAGACCGATGCCGAGGTGCTGGGGCGCTTCTGGTCCGATCCCTATGCTTTCACCCCGCCTGAAGGTGAGCCGGTGGAGCGTTTCTCACAGCGGGTGCTGGCGGCGATCGACCGCCTTCACCTGGCTCACGCCGGTCGACGTGTACTGCTGGTCAGCCATGGCGGCGTGATGCGCCTGCTGTTGGCCAGGGCGCGCGGACTGCCTCGTGAACAGCTGTTGAATGTCGAAGTGAACCATGGCGCCTTTTTCAGCCTGAAGGTGATGGCGGCCGGCTGCTTGAGCGAGGAGGGTTGAGATGCTGCCGTTCTGGATTGCCTTGCAGTTCCTCAGCAGCCTGCCGATCCGCCTGCCAGGCATGCCGCAGCCTAAGGAGCTGGGGCGCTCCCTGTTGTGCTATCCGCTGGTGGGGTTGCTCTTCGGGATCTTGCTATGGGCGTTGAGTGCCTTGCTCGGTGGGGTTCCGGTATTGCTGCAGGCGGCCCTGCTCCTGGCGGCCTGGGTCTTGCTCAGTGGCGGCTTGCATCTGGATGGGTTGGCGGACAGTGCCGATGCCTGGCTGGGTGGTTTTGGTGATCGTGAGCGTACCCTGAGCATCATGAAGGACCCTCGCAGCGGGCCGATTGCCGTAGTGACCCTGGTACTGGTGCTGTTGCTCAAGTTCACTGCCCTGGTGGTCCTGATCGAACGGCAGCAGGGCTTTGCCCTGCTGCTGGCACCGCTGATCGGGCGTAGCGCCTTGCTTGGGCTGTTCTTAAGCACGCCTTATGTGCGTGCCGGTGGCCTGGGGCAGGCCCTGGCTGATCATTTGCCGCGTTTGGCTGGGCGGCAGGTGATGGGCTTTAGCGTGCTGGCCTGCCTGCTGCTAGGGGGGTATAGCGGGCTGTGGGCCCTGCTCATGGCTTTCGCGGCGTTCTGCTGGTTGCGCCATCTGATGCTGCGGCGGCTTGGGGGTACTACTGGAGATACCGCCGGGGCCTTGCTGGAGCTGTTGGAGATGGTGGTTTTGCTGAGCGTGGCGCTGTTTTGAACAACAGTGCGCTGCGGTATTTTTATTGAAAATTATTGCCTTGGATCAGTCGCGGGTATATACACGCATCATGCTTCCCTCTCAATGTTTGTGCACCAACCTGCGGCGCGCCGCCCGTGGCGTCAGCAGGTTCTATGACGGAGCCCTCGATGGCTTCGGGATCAACGTCGCCCAGTATTCCTTGCTGAATAATCTGCTGCGCCTGGACCAGCCAAGCATTTCCAGCCTGGCTGAAGCCATGGGGCTGGATCGCAGTACGCTAGGGCGCAACGTGCGGGTCCTGGAGGCTGCTGGCTTGGTGCGCTTGATGGAGGGTGACGACCAACGCAACCGCCTGGTGCAACTCACCGAGGCCGGGCGTGAGCGGCTGGCCGCAGCCCTGCCGGCCTGGGAGGCTGCCCAGCAGCGACTGATCGATCGCCTGGGGGCGCAGAAGCGTGAAACCCTGTTGGCCTTGCTGAACGAACTGGCTTGATGAGGGTTCGTTCGAATATAAGCGGGTAGCTACCCGTAACGGAGAATAAAAATGTCATCGACGTGGCGTACCAGCAGTTGGGTACTTCTTGGCAGTGCACTGATTCTGGCTTTATCGCTGGGTATCAGGCATGGCTTCGGCCTGTTCCTGCCACCCATGAGTGCGCAATTCGGCTGGGGGCGTGAAGTCTTCGCGTTTGCCATCGCCTTGCAGAACCTGATCTGGGGCCTGGCCCAGCCTTTCACCGGGGCGCTGGCCGACCGTTTCGGGGCGGCGAAGGTGGTGCTCATCGGTGGTGTGCTGTATGCCGTCGGGTTGCTGTTCATGGGGTTGGCGGATTCCCCCCTGTCGCTGTCCCTGAGTGCCGGGTTGTTGATCGGCATCGGCCTGTCCGGTACGTCGTTCTCGGTGATTCTTGGTGTGGTTGGTCGGGCGTTGCCGCCAGAGAAGCGCAGCATGGGCATGGGGCTCGCCAGTGCCGCAGGCTCTTTCGGACAGTTCGCCATGTTGCCCGGAACCCTCGGCCTGATCGGCTGGCTGGGCTGGTCCAGTGCATTGTTGGTGCTGGGCTTGCTGGTTGCGTTGATCGTGCCCTTGGTGAGCATGCTCAAGGACAAACCGCTACCGGTGCTAGGGCACGAGCAAACCTTGGCAGAAGCCCTGCGCGAGGCGTGCTCTCATTCCGGGTTCTGGTTGCTGGCGTTCGGCTTTTTCGTCTGCGGCTTCCAGGTGGTGTTTATCGGTGTGCATCTTCCGGCCTACCTGGTGGACCAGCACCTGCCAGCGACGGTAGGTACCACGGTGCTGGCCTTGATCGGCCTGTTCAACATCTTCGGGACCTATACCGCAGGTTGGCTCGGGGGGCGGATTTCCAAGCCGCGTCTGCTCACGGCCCTCTATCTGCTGCGGGCGGTGGTGATCGTGTTGTTCCTGTGGCTGCCGGTGACCCAGACCAGTGCCTACCTGTTCGGCATGGCCATGGGGTTTCTCTGGCTATCGACCGTGCCCTTGACCAACGGGACGGTGGCCACCTTGTTTGGGGTCAGGAACCTGTCGATGCTTGGCGGTATCGTGTTCCTGTTCCACCAATTGGGTTCTTTCCTGGGGGGCTGGCTGGGAGGCGTGGTGTATGACCGCACAGGCAGCTACGACCTGATCTGGCAGGTGGCGGTCTTGCTCAGCCTGTTGGCTGCTGCCCTCAATTGGCCGGTGCGTGAGCGTCCCGTGGCGCGCTTGCAGGCCAGCGCCGCATGAGGCCCTGGCTCGCTTGGGGCATCGGTCTGGGAGTGGGGACCGTCCTGCTGTTGCTGGCCTGGTGGGGTTGGCACCGCGGTGGGTTGGCGTTGATGCAGTTGGGCATGGGCGCTTGCTAGGCGTGTGCAGGGGCGAGTAACTTCAGTGTCTTGCGCTTACTCAAGGACACCGGATATGGCCATGCGCTGGTTTGCTGTTCCAGCTTTGCTCGTGACTCTCGTCGGTTCGACCTGGGCCGCTGATTGCCCTGCACTGCTGCAGGGCTCGTTGCCCAAGCTGCACGCCAAGGAGTCCATCGATCTGTGCCAGCGCTTTGCCGGCAAGCCGCTGGTGGTGGTCAACACGGCAAGTTTTTGCGGCTTCGCCCCGCAGTTCAAGGGCCTTGAGGCCTTGTACCGGCGATACAAGGACCAAGGGCTGGAAGTGCTGGGAGTACCGTCCAATGACTTCAAGCAAGAAGCCAAGGATGGGGCGCAGACCGCCAAGGTCTGCTATGTCAACTATGGTGTGACGTTCACCATGACCGAGCCGCAGAAGGTCAGAGGCGCAGATGCGGTGCACCTGTTCAAGGCGCTGGCCGAGCAGAGTAGTACGCCGAAGTGGAACTTCTACAAGTACGTGGTGGACCGCCAGGGCAAGGTGATTGCCAATTTCTCCAGCCTGACCAAGCCGGATAACCCGGAGTTCATCGAAGCCGTGGAGAAGGCGCTGGCGTCGGGGTCCTGACGGTCCTGCCTGATCATGAAAAAACCCCGCATTTGCGGGGTTTTTGTCAAACCAGGAAGCGCCTACAACGGTTTAGAACTTGTAGGTGGCACCCAGGCCATAGCCCCAGGCACTGTTCTGGTAGGTTGCGCTATAAGCAGGGCCTTTGCCAGTACGGTTGACATTGACGTCTTCTTCTTTCAGGTAGGACACGGCCACGTCGAAGGTCAGGTCGTCGGTTGGGCTGTACCCGGCACCGAAGCTGATGGCCTTACGATCGCCTGTCGGGATGCGTACGGAGCGATCGGTGTTGTTGGTTGGTGCCTGGTCGACCGACAGGCCGCTGCGCAGTACCCACTCTTTGTTCAGCTTGTAGGAGACACCGATGGCCGAGGCCCAGGTGTCATGCCAGTTCTGTGGCTCGACACTGGTGCCGATAGGGCCGGCGGTGCCACCCAGTCGCGCTGGAACGCCTTCGTTATTGACGGTGATGTCTTTCAGGCGGCTCCAGCGGGTCCAGGTGCTACCTGCGTAGACGGTCCATTGGTCGTCCAGCTTCTGGGTGATCGAGAAGTCGACGATTTCTGGAGTAGTGATATCCAGGGAGGCCTTGTAGCGGTTGCCGTTGTATGCACCGAAGCCTATGCCGGAGATATTGGTATGGCCGTCGAGCTCGTACTTGACCTTGGAGTGGTAAGTCAGGCCGAGGCGGGTGCTTTCGGTCGGCTGGACAATGATACCGACGTTGTAACCAATGGCGGTGTCATCACCCTTGACGTTCACCCTACCGTCGTTTTTTCCGAGGGTCGGAGCAAATGGCACTGCCGAGGTCAGCTGGCCACTGATACGGTTGATCGTTGGGCCGAAACCGATGGATACCATGTCGTTGAAGGCGTAGCTGATGGTCGGTTGCAGGGTCACGACCTTAACTTCGCTCTTCTTGCCGTAATAACGACCGGCAGAGTTACTTTCATAGTTGGTAATCAGGCCGAAAGGTGCATAGGCACCCAGACCAAAGGCCCAGCCATCACCCAGTTGCTTGACGATGAAGCCCATTGGGACGCTGGTAAATGGCACCATGTCGCCATCGTTGGAGCCGCCAGGAGCGCCACCTTTCTCGTTCTTGATATTGGTCTTGGCATCGATTGCCGCTACGCCCACGGTTACTTGGTCGCGCTTGAGCAGGGACATGCCGGCAGGGTTGCCATAGAGGGTGCTTGCATCTTCGGCAGCGGAAGAGCGGCCAGCGAAGCCGGTACCCATGCCGCTGATGCTTTGTTCGTTAAGGGCGAAGCCGCTTGCGAAGATCTGGCTGGATGCCACCGCAACGGCGAGGCCAATGGTGGATTTGAGCATTACTTTTTTCATTATTAGAACTCCTGATGATCACCGAGGCGAAAACTACCAATATTTCTGTCTCGGCGCTATAGGCTGCAATAGTTGATTTAGAGCGGTTTTGTAGGACAATCCGACCAAAATCAGGCTTTTTCTCTGATCTTGTAAAAGTGGTTGTCAGCAGGCGACCTGATTCAGTGGCGAAATGCAGGTTTGCCAGGCGTAGGCGAAATCTCTGAGGCGTCCTTGTGGTTGAAAAGTCTTTCTCCAGATACGGGCCATGCCGAGCAGGTCGTCGGCAGCGGGAAGCGGGGTGTGTTGTTCTTCCACCAGCAGCCAGGCAATGGCCGTGGCATAGCGCAGGTTCACGGTCAGTTCCAGGTGAGGGCCACTGAGAAATGCATGCTGGCTGGCCAGCCCGCGAACCAGGCTGGCGCGTTCCGGGTCCAGTGCCAGGTAGTGGTCCCAGAGGGCGCGGTGGCGGGGTTCGGTGATGCGATACAGGCCATGGCCGCGACGATCGTGCAGGGCCGAGCCCAGCGCGGACTGGCTGGCGGCGATGCCCAATAACAGGGCTTCAGCGGTCTTGCTATGGCTACCCAGGTACATCAGTGTTGGGCGAATGACATAGCGGCACAACTCGCTGGCGGCGATACCCATAAGGCCCTCGAGAATTGAATTGGCCGGCGAAACCTGAAGGTGCTTGGCAGCGAATGAAGGGGATCAGGTTTGCCGGAAGCGGATCGGGCCGCTTGAGTTGAAGTGTAGTGTCATATCTGTGCTGTAAAGGACTGTTTTTAAAATATTTCCGTTCTCTTGTTATATGCCTTATGCCGATTAGTACTTTGATCGCTGCAGCCGACCGATAAATCACAGGCAATAAAAAACCCCGCAGCAGGGCGGGGCTTTTGGGTTTCGGCGTACTGCCGGATCAGGCGACCAGGGCCTGGCGGGTGCGTTCGATCACTGCTTGCAGTGGCTCGGCGCTGGAGTACTGGTCGGGGTACAGGCGTTCGCTGTGGCGAGCGATGCCGTGTTCGTTGACCAGGGTAAAACTAAAGCCGCCTTTGCGGGTTGCCATGATCAGGCAGTTCAATGGTGCAAAAGCGTGGGTTAGGGTGCGAATGGCATCCTGAGTCTGGATTTGAATAGACATATTATTAGGTGTTCCTACAAATGACACGGTTATAGAACCGTGCAACGTTAAAACGTTCCAGTAACGCCGACCGCCAAGGGTCGAGCGAAGAACCTGTCTGGAACAAAGCAGCCAGTTTGCAGCGCTTTGATTACAGTTGCGCTAAGGCTGGCAGGTAGGTACTTAGGAGGTCAGGCAGCACAACAAGGGCTAAGGTTCTGGGCCCAGGGTGGAGATCCTGATCAATTTGCAGGTTGGTTCGGTCAGAGCAGGTGTTTCGCGCTTGGCCTTGGGTTTTATTCCTGGGCCTGGTTAGGTGCGAATCTGCCTGGAAACCAGCGAGATGGTCGGTCCTTGAGGTTCGGTTGCTGCTCGTTTTGGAGGGCTACCGGGGGACTTGTTCGACCAGAATTGACTTTCAGCTTGGTACTAACGGCGGCCATTCTATTGAGTTGAGGGAAACAATGCAAGCGCATTAGGAAAATTCCCCCAAGGTCTAGCGCGAAAGTGTAACCCTACTGGCTCTGGCGTGTACGAAAACGGTGCGTTACCGACGCTAATTTCGGTGCGGTTGTGCACACTTGTTGCGCAGCGTGTCACCCTGTTGTCACCTTCTTCGAAGCATGGCCTATAGCCTGTCTCGAGAATTTAAGTCAATGATAAACATCGCTTTTTTTTACTGGTGAAAAAATCGTCAGTTTGACTGGAAGGCCCGTCTCATGGGGCTTCGCGAGGGTTGTGGAGGGGTTGTCCACTGAGTTATCCACAGCTTCTGTGGATTGTCCCAAGCACTTGCTCTAGGACGGGCGTGCTGGCTCTTTTTGACTTTACCCTGGCGAAAAAAGGAGTAGAGTGGCGCGCCTTTCGATCTGCCCCACAGTGCTTTATGAAGTTTCGCTCAGTATCACCTTCTGTTACCGCTACCCCTGCAAGTGTTACCGAACCCAAGCGTTTCTCCCTACGTGTCGCCCTGTGGTTGTTGGATAGTCCTCGCCTTGGGCATAGCTCGAGCGTCAAGCACTTCGCCGGACGTTTGCTCAAGCAGCCGGCCCGGGAAGGGGTGGTGGTGGCCCAGAGCCGTTTGGGTCGATTGATGTGTAGCGAATGTGGCAATGCGCGAGATCGGCGTATCGGCCACGACCTGTTGCGCCAGGCGGCTCGCGCTGGTGACCGTCGTGCTCAACAAGAGCTGGTTCGGATCGAAGACTGATCTGTCCAACCCCTGACTGCTTGGTTAACCTTCATTCCTTATCTTGATGGCAGGAGTCGCTATGGCTATGGACTTGACCAGCATGCTGCTAGGCCTGGCGGGCGCCGCGTTGCCGCTGCTGGCATTGGCCTGGCAACTGCAGCGTCGCGCCAGTTCCAGCCAGGCTGAGCTGGCGCTCCTGGAGGAGCGGCTGGCGACGGCCCAGATGGCCCAGGAAGGGCTGCTGGCGCAACTGGACGCCAGCCGTGATGAAGTCAGCGACCTGAGCCAGGCCAATGGCCTCAAGCAGGCAGAGATGGCCGCCCTGGGGCGGGAAGTCGAGTTGTTGCAGATCGAGCGTGACAACGCCCGGGACGCAGCCCATGCCTGGAGCCTGGAGCGTGCGGCCAAGGAGAGTGAGTTGCGGCGCCTGGATGCTCAGGCCGCGTCATTGAGTGCCGAGTTGCGTGAGCAACAGGAAAGCCACCAGCAGCGGCTCATGGACCTGCAAGGCTCCCGGGATGAACTACGGGCGCAATTCGCCGAATTGGCGGGCAAGATCTTCGATGAGCGCGAGCAGCGTTTTGCCGAGACCAGCCAACAGCGACTTGGGCAATTGCTGGATCCGCTCAAGGAGCGTATCCAGTCCTTTGAAAAGCGCGTGGAGGAGAGTTACCAGGCCGAGGCCCGGGAACGCTTTTCCCTGGCCAAGGAGCTGGAGCGCCTGCAGCAGTTGAACCTGCGCCTGAGCGATGAGGCCACCAACCTGACTCGTGCCCTCAAGGGGCAGAAAACCCAGGGTAACTGGGGCGAGCTGATTCTCGAGCGGGTGCTGGAGCACGCAGGTCTGGAGAAGGGCCGTGAATACCAGACCCAGGTCAGCCTGAAAGGCCCGGATGGCGAGCGTTTCCAACCCGATGTACTGATCCTGTTGCCGGGCGACAAGCAGGTGGTAGTGGACTCCAAGGTTAGCCTCACCGCCTACCAGCAGTTTGTCGGTAGCGATGATCCGCAGGTTGCCCAGGCTGCCTTGAAGCAGCATGTGCTGTCCCTGCGCAATCATGTCAAAGGCTTGGCCGGCAAGGATTACAAGCGTCTAGAGGGTTTGCACAGCCTTGATTTCGTCCTGCTGTTCGTACCGATCGAAGCGGCATTCTCCGCGGCCTTGCAAGCCGAGCCGAACCTTTTCCAGGAAGCCTTCGACCGGCATATCGTGATCGTCAGTCCGACGACCTTGCTCGCTACCCTGCGGGTGATTGACAGCCTGTGGAAGCAGGAGCGCCAGAGCCAGAATGCCCGGGAGATCGCCGAGCGAGCAGGTTGGCTGTATGACAAGTTCGTACTGTTTATCCAGGACCTGGATGAAGTCGGCAATCGCCTGCAGCAGTTGGACAAGGCTTATGCCGCCGCGCGTAACAAACTGACCGAGGGGCGCGGCAACCTGATCAGTCGTAGCGAGCAGCTCAAGCTGCTAGGCGCCCGTGCCAGCAAGAGCCTGCCGGCGGACTTGCTGGAGCGGGCGATGACCGATGTCGATGGGCAGGAGCTGGAGCTGCCGGAGTAGCTCGCTCCTCACCCCAGGGGTAGATGCCGGCTGAGCAAGGCGCGCAATGCGGCTGGTTTCACCGGTTTGGCCAGGTAGTCCAAGCCGGCGGCGTGTACTTGGGCGACCATCTCCGGGCGCCCGTCGGCGCTGATCACCACCCCGGGCACCGGCTCACCCAACTGGGTACGCAGCCACGCCATGACATCGGTGCCGGTCTCGCCGTTGTCCAGGTGGTAATCCACCAGGGCCAGTTGCGGCCTGATGCCTTCCTTGAGTAGCGCGGCGCATTCGTCGCGATTGCGTGCCGTCCAGACCTGGCATCCCCAGCGGCTGAGCAGGCTGTTCATGCCGATCAGGATGCTGTCTTCATTATCCACGCAGAGTACTTGTCCTCCATTGAGCGACTGTCCGTTGAGCTCCGTGGCCTTTCCGGGGGCGATCGCGTTGCTGCGGGCCAGGGGCACGCTGACGCTGAATACGCTGCCCTTGCCAGGCCATGAGCGGACTTGCAGGGGGTGGCCAAGTACCCGGCACAAGCCATCGGCGATGGCCAGGCCCAAGCCCAGGCCTTTTTCGGCGCGGGTCTGGTGGCTGTCCAGGCGCTTGAATTCCTCGAAGATCACCTGCTGCTTGTCCAGGGGAATTCCCGGACCCCGATCCCATACCTCAAGGCTCAGCGAGTCGCCCCGACGACGGGCCCCCAGGAGCACGGGGCCCTTGGCGTAGCGGAAGGCATTGGTCAGGAAGTTCTGCAGGACCCGGCGCAGCAGCTTGCTGTCGCTGTCGATACGCAGGTGGCTGCCGCGCAGGCGGAATTGCAGCCCTTGTTCCTGGGCCAGTGCCTTGAATTCTGCGCCCAGGGTGTCGAACAGCTCATTGAGGACAAAAGGCTTGCGATCCGGGGTGATCTTGCCGTTTTCCAGGCGCGAGATATCCAGCAGGTCGCTGATCAGGTCCTCGGCCGAGCGCAGCGAGCTGTCCAGGTGCTGGACCAGTTGCTGGGCCTCGGCGGACAAGCCGTCTTCCTGATGTGAAAGCGCTGCGGAAAACAGCCGCGCGGCGTTCAATGGTTGCATCAGGTCATGGCTGACGGCAGCCAGGAATCGTGTCTTGGACTGGTTGGCCATCTCTGCGGTGCCCTTGGCCTCGATCAGCGCGGCATTGAGTTGCGACAGCTCATGGGTACGCTCCGCCACCCTTTGCTCCAGGCCTTCGTTGGCTTCGGTCAGGGCCTGCTCGGCTTCGCGAAACGGGGTGATGTCGGTGAAGCTCATGACGAAGCCGCCGCCGGGCATCGGGTTGCCGATCAGTTCGATCACCCGGCCGTTGGGGAACAGTCGCTCGGACGTGTGGGCCCGTCCCTGACGCATCCAGTGCAGGCGTCGGGCCACATGGACCTCCGCTTCGCCGGGCCCGCACAGGCCTCGCTCGGCATTGTGGCGAATGATGTCGGCGATCGGCCGGCCGACGCTGATCAGGCCTTCGGGATAATTGAACAGTTCGAGGTAGCGACGATTCCAGGCCACCAGCTTCAGGGACTGGTCCACCACGCTGATGCCCTGGGTGATGTTCTCGATCGCCCCTTGCAGCAGGGCGCGGTTGAACTGCAGGACCTCGGAGGCTTCGTCGGCGATACGCACCACGTCCTCGAGCTGCATGTCCCGCCCCTCGATGGCGGCCTTGACCACTGCCCGGGTCGAAGAAGCGCCCAATACACCAGCCAGCAGGCGCTCGGTATGGGCGATCCACTCACCGTCGGCATTCTGGTTGGGGTTGAAGCCCTTGCCTTGGCGGTAGGCGAAGCGAATGAAGCTCTGGCGGGCGCGCTCCTCACCGACAAAACGCGCGGCCAGTTTCAGCAGGTCGTCGATCTGGACGGCCAGCATCGAGCGAGAGCTCAGGCGGCTGCTGATTTCCTGGCCGATGAAGCGCCCGGCCTGCCAATGCTCCGAAACCCGGGTGCGCGACAGTACCGAAACCCAGGCGAACAGGGTGAAGTTGCCTGCCAGGGACAGCACCACGCCCTGGGTCAACGGCGTGATCGGCAGGTTCAGTGGGTTGCCGTGCAGCCAGGCCAACCCCGGGAAGCTGCTCAGGGACCAGCCCAGGCTATGGGCGGCGATGGGCAGTACCAGGGTGTAGAACCAGATGAAGGTACCCGCGGCGAGGCCGGCGAACACACCGCGCCGGTTGGCCTGTTTCCAGTACAGCGCGCCGACCATGGCCGGCGCCAGCTGGGTCACCGCGGCGAAGGCGATCTGGCCGATGGTGGCCAGGCTGGCGGTGGAGCCCAGCAAGCGATAGCTGACATAAGCCAGCAGCAGGATGGCGACGATGCTCACCCGGCGCACCGAGAGCATCCAGTGGCGGAACACCTCGAAAGGGCGTTCGGCGTTCTTGTGCCGCAGCAGCCAGGGCAGCAGCATGTCATTGGAGACCATGGTCGAGAGTGCCACGCTGGCGACGATCACCATACCGGTGGCGGCTGATGCACCACCGATGAAGGCCAGCAGGGCCAGCGCTGGGTGGGCCTGGGCCAGGGGCAGGCTGATGACGAAGGAGTCCGGCAGCACGCTGCTGGGCAGGAGCATCTGCCCGGCCAGGGCGATGGGCACCACGAACAGCGCAGCCAGGGCCAGATAGGCCGGGAACACCCACTTGGCCAGGCGCAGGTCCTGGGGTTCGATGTTTTCCACCACGGTGACGTGGAACTGGCGGGGCAGGCAGATGATCGCCATCATCGCCACCCCGGTCTGCACCACCATCGATGGCCAGTTGATGGTTTCTTCCCAGTACTGCTCCAGGCGCGGCGCCAGCATGGCCTGGTTGAACAGGTCGTCGAAGCCGTCGTACAGGCCGAAGGTCACGAAGACCCCAACGGCGAGGAAGGCGAACAGTTTGACCAGGGACTCGAAGGCAATCGCCAGCACCATGCCCCGGTGGTGTTCGGTGGCGTCCAGGTTGCGGGTGCCGAAGACGATAGTGAACAGGGCCAGGATCAGCGACACGATCAGCGCCGTGTCCTGGGCGCGCGTGCCCATGGTGTCGGCTCCCGCGCCGATCAGCAGGTTGACCCCGAGCACGATGCCCTTGAGCTGCAGGGCGATGTAGGGCAGTACGCCCACCAGGCAGATCAGCGCCACGACTACCGCCAGGGACTGGGATTTGCCATAGCGTGCGGCGATGAAGTCGGCGATCGAGGTGATGTTCTCCTGCTTGCTGATCATCACCATCTTCTGCAGCACCCAGGGTGCGAAGACCAGCAGCAGGATCGGCCCCAGGTAGATCGGCAGGAAGGCCCAGAGTTGCTCGGTGGCCTGGCCCACGGCGCCAAAGAAGGTCCAGCTGGTGCAATAGACCGCCAGTGAAAGGCTATATACCCAGGCCCGTACGCGTGGTGGAAGGGGCGCACTGCGCCGATCGCCATAGAAGGCGATGGCGAACATGATGGCCATATAGGCCAGGGCGACGGCGGCAATCAGCCCGCTGGACAACGACATGGGAACTCCGGAACGAAAACACCGGGCACATCATCCCGGCCAGACAGTCTGGCACGATGTCGGGTCCTCGTCAGTGTCGACCATGGTATCGGCGCGGCCTGATGTCGCAGGGCGCTTCAGTTTGTCCGGGAGTGGGGCTCGGGCGCCGGTAGCAGGGCGATGTTGACCAGTTCGTGGAGTTCCTCGACCTTGAGGGGGGCGGCGGCGAACAGGATGCGAAACACCGTGGGCGCCACGACCAGGTTCAGCAGTCGGTCCACGTCCGGCAAGGGGGCGGAGCTGCTCCGATAACGGTCGAGGATGATCCGCAACTGGCCACTGAGGATGGTCGCGCAATAACCCGGGGTGGCGCTGCATTGGACGTCACGCATCATGTTGCGCCCGGGCTCGGAGCTCATCTCGTCCAGGTATTGTTCGGCCCAGGCCAGCAGGTCGCCGCGCAGGTTGCCGGTGTTGGCCGGTTCGCTGTCCGGGCGCATGTGGGCCAGGGCGACGTCGGCGAGCAAGGTCGCCAGGTCGCCCCAGCGCCGGTAGATGGTCGAAGGGGTGACGCCGGCGCGAGTGGCGATCAGCGGGACGGTCAGGGTTGAGCGTTCCTGTTCTTCAAGAAGCTCGCGCACTGCTCGATGGATGGATTCCTGGACCCGGGCGCTGCGACCGCCTGGGCGTAAACCTTCTTTAATAGCCATGGGGTCGAACCTTAACACAAAGAATTTGCTTTAAGCGCTTGGCAGTAGCACACTCCGCAAAAGCAAAATATTAGCTTTAGTGGGGCGTGCCCTATGCCTGGTGCTATCGACACTCGCGTGTCCAACCGTTGCAGCCTGCTGTTCCTGGCTGTGACTTTGCTCGGTTTCCTGGCCGCCTCCAGCGTGCCGACCCCCTTGTACCACCTGTACCAGCAAAATCTGCATTTTTCTGCGGCGATGCTGACGCTGGTGTTCGGCGTCTACGCCATGTGCCTGCTGGCAGCGTTGCTGACGGTCGGTTCGTTGTCGGATTACCTGGGACGTCGCCCGGTGATTTTTACCGGCCTGTTGCTCAATATCCTGGCCATGCTGCTGTTTATCAATGAAAGCAGCGTGTACTGGCTGATCGCTGCCCGCATGGTCCAAGGCTTCGCGACCGGCATGGCCACCAGTGCCCTGGGGGCCGCGCTGCTGGATACCGATCGAGAGCAGGGGCCGCTGGTCAACAGCATCGCACCGCTACTGGGCATGGCCTGCGGGGCCATGGGGGCCAGTTTGCTGGTGGAGTTCGCGCCGTTGCCGCTGCAATTGAGTTATTGGCTGCTGCTCGGTTTGTTCGTGCTCCAGGCCTTGTATATCTGGCGCCTGCCGGAAAGCGTCAGTGCGCAACCGGGGGCCTGGGCCTCGCTGCGTCCGACCCTGCATGTGCCTGTGCAGGCACGGCGTGCGCTATGGCTGGCACTGCCGGTGGATGTGGCGGTCTGGGCAGTGGGTGGTTTCTATCTATCCCTGGCGCCGTCCCTGGTACGGGCTGCCACTGGCTTCACCTCGAACCTGATCGGCGGCGGCTTGGTCGCTGTGCTGACGCTCAGCGGAGCAGTGATGATCTATTCCCTGCGCGAGCGGCGGCCCGACGGGGTCCTGCGCCTGGGGGCCGGATTGTTGGCCCTGGGCGTGGCGCTGATCCTGGCTGCGGTGCACAGTGCTAGCCTGCTGCTGTTTTTCTTTGGCACCCTGGTGCTGGGCAGCGGTTTCGGTGGCGGTTTCCTGGGGGCGTTGCGCAGTGTGGTGCCCCTGGCCTTGCCCCACGAGCGGGCCGGGCTGTTGTCGGCGTTCTATGTCCTGAGCTACCTGGCGTTCTGCCTGCCGGCATTGCTGGCTGGAGGATTGGCTCGCAACTTCGGCCTGGTGGCTACCACCGATGGTTATGGTGCAGTGCTGATTCTCCTGTCCCTGGGCGCCCTGCTGGCCCTGATGCGCCAGCGTCCGGTGGTGGCTGGTGAACCGGGGCTTTGAACCGGGCACTTCAAGGGCGGCGGAATTGCGCCCGGTAGGCCGAAGGAGAAAGCAGCAAGACACCGGTGAAGTGCTGGCGCATCGACAGGGCGCTGGCAAAACCCGAAGCCAGGGCGATGGCCTCGATACTCTGCTGGCTGGTTTCCAGCAGGCGCTGGGCATGATTCAGGCGTTGCCTGATCAACCACTGGCCGACAGTGGTGCCCGTCAGTTGGCGAAAGTGCCGGGTAAACGAACGTCGGCTCATGGCAGCCCGTTCTGCCAGGGCATCCAGCGAGTGATCTTCGGTAAAGTGCCGTTCCAGCCATTGCAGTAACAGTCCCATGCGGTCCCGCTCGCCGCCCTTGGGCATGGCGCGTTCGATGAACTGGGCCTGGCCACCGGAGCGATGCGGGGCAATCACCAAGTGCCTGGCCAGCTTGTGGGTGTTTTGTGCGCCGCACAGTTGCTCCAGCAGGTGGAGGCAGCAGTCCAGGCCGGCGACGGTACCAGCGGACGTCAGCAGGTTGCCGGCTTCGGCATACAGCACATCGGCATCCAGGGCGACCTGGGGGAATCTTTCAGCAAAGGTCTGCGCCCAGCGCCAGTGAGTGGTTGCCGGGTGACCGTCCAGCAGTCCGGTCTCCGCCAGGACGAAGGCCCCCAGGCACAACCCCACCAGGCGGGCTCCTCGTCGATGGGCCTGGAGCAGGGCGTCGAGCAACACCTGTGGTGGTCGCTCAAGGCTATCGCGCCAGGAGGGCATGACAATCACGTCGGCCGTGTGCAGTTCGTCCAAATCATGATGGGCGGTGATATCGAAACCGGCCGAAGTGCGCAGCGGCGGGTTTTCAAACGCACAGACGCGCACCTGGAAACCTGGCAGCCCGAGTCCCCGGTCCTGTTCATCGAACACCAGCAGCGGTACCGAGAGGTGAAATGGGCTGATGCCATCGAAGGCGATCACCGCGATGCGGATTGGATTGTTCATGTCGTAGGCGTTTGGAAAAGTTGGCCTGATTCTATCGAAGCATGGCCATCGGGCCACTTCTTTATCAGGGCTCGGCCGCTCAGGATGGGGCTTCGTTTCCCGTACTCAAGGAGCCCGCCGTGGCCTGGACCGTTGCCTTTTTGCATTGCCCCGGACAGTGTTCCGACGCCTGCACGCGGGGGCGCTCATGAAGGTCATTCGCAGTGCCGACTTTGTCGGCGAGCGCGCCTGGGCGGCCCTGGATATTGCCAGCATGAATGGCATTGGCACGCGCTTGCACTGGACCGACCAGCCTTATCGATGGCACATCAACGAGGGGGAAGAGGTGTTCGTCGTGTTGAACGGTCGGGTGCGAATGCACTATCGCCACGCCGGACTCGAACAGACAGTGTTGCTTGAGGTGGGCGATATCTTCCATGCCTCTATGGGGACCGAGCATGTGGCCCATCCCCTGGGTGTCGCCCGGGTGCTGGTCATCGAGTGTGAGGGCAGTATTTGAGCGTATATCTATAAAATAGATAACAGATAGAGAAATTACCCGTTATATAGATATTCGATTAGGTTCTACCATGGGCTCCAACCTCTTCAGAGGACAGGAGACCCCTAACATGCCATGCACCCAAAGCGTCAAAGCCGGCCGCCGGCCCCTGAGTCATCTACCCCATCCGCGCGAAGCTATTCGTCAGTTCACGCCCAATTGGTTCGCCGCCACCATGGGGACTGGCGTCCTGGCCCTGGCGTTGGCCCAATGGCCTGCCGAAGTTCCTGGGCTGCGCTTGGTGGCCGAAGGGTTCTGGTGGCTGACCATCGTTCTGTTCCTGCTGTTTACCGCGCTGTACACCGCGCGCTGGGTGATGTTCTTCGATGAGGCGCGACGGATCTTTGGGCATTCCACCGTCTCGATGTTCTTCGGCACCATCCCCATGGGGCTGGCCACTATCATCAACGGCCTGTTGCTGTTTGGCTTGCCTCATTGGGGGGAGGCGGTGCTGATGCCGGCGCAGGTGTTGTGGTGGCTGGATGTGGCCATGTCCCTGGCCTGCGGTGTGTTGATTCCCTACATGATGTTTACCCGCCAGGAACACAGCATCGACCAGATGACCGCTGTCTGGCTGTTGCCAGTGGTCGCTGCCGAAGTGGCCGCGGCCAGCGGCGGCCTGCTGGCCCCTCACTTGCAAGATGCCCATGCCCAGTTGGTGATGCTCAGTACCAGCTACGTGTTGTGGGCGTTTTCGTTGCCTGTGGCGTTCAGCATCCTGACGATTCTCCTGCTGCGCATGGCCTTGCACAAATTGCCCCATGAAAGCATGGCGGCTTCGAGCTGGCTGGCCCTGGGGCCGATCGGTACCGGTGCATTGGGCATGCTGGTACTGGGTGGCGATGCACCGGCGATCTTCGCCGCCAATAACCTTGCGGGCATTGGCGAAATCGCCGCTGGCCTGGGGTTGGTGGCCGGCTTGACCCTCTGGGGCTTCGGTCTGTGGTGGATGTTGATGGCCTTGCTGATCACCCGGCGCTATCTGCGTGAGGGCATCCCCTTCAACCTTGGCTGGTGGGGGTTCACATTCCCCTTGGGGGTGTATTCGCTGGCGACCCTCAAGTTGGGTAGCACCCTGCACCTGGGGTTCTTCAGTGTGATGGGCGGCGTGTTGGTGGCGGCCCTGGCCGTGATGTGGCTGATCGTGGCCAAGCGCACGGTGCAGGGCGCCTATAAAGGAGAGCTGTTTGTTTCGCCGTGCATTGCCGGCTTGCACAAATAATCGGTAAAGACAGGTAAGGTGTGGCCTGGATCGATGTTCGGCATTCCAATAACAGTATCCTCGCCACTCAGGAACACGGAAGATGAGTCACCCCTCGCAGTTCACCTTGCTTCGCAAGCGGCGGTTCCTGCCGTTTTTCATCACGCAGTCCCTTGGCGCCTTCAACGACAACATCTTCAAGCAGTCGTTGATCCTGGCCATTCTCTACAAGCTGAGCATCGAGGGGGACCGATCGATCTGGGTCAACCTCTGTGCCTTGCTGTTCATCCTGCCGTTCTTTCTGTTCTCGGCCCTGGCCGGGCAGTTCGGCGAGAAGTTCGCCAAGGATGCGCTGATCCGCCTGATCAAGCTGGGGGAAATCGTGATCATGGCGGTGGGGGCGGTGGGTTTTGTCTTCGATCACTTGTCGCTGATGCTACTGGCGCTGTTTGCCATGGGCACTCATTCGGCGCTGTTCGGCCCGGTGAAGTACTCGATCCTGCCCCAGGCGTTGCATGAGGAAGAGCTGGTAGGCGGGAACGGCCTGGTGGAAATGGGCACCTTCCTGGCGATCCTTGCGGGCACCATCGGCGCGGGGATCATGATGTCCTCCACGCATTACGCCCCGATTGTCTCGGGCGCCATCATCGGGGTCGCGGTGCTGGGTTATCTGGCCAGCCGGGCAATTCCCCGGGCAGCTGCGGCCGCTCCGCAAATGCGCCTGAACTGGAACATTTTCAGCCAGTCATGGGCCACCCTGCGCCTGGGCTTGGGGCAGACTCCGGCCGTTTCGCGCTCGATTGTCGGCAACTCCTGGTTCTGGTTCGTCGGGGCGATCTACCTGACGCAGATCCCGGCTTACGCCAAGGAGTGGATGCACGGCGACGAAACGGTTGTGACACTGATTCTTACCGTGTTCTCGGTGGGCATCGCCGTGGGTTCGATGCTGTGCGAGAAGCTTTCGGGACGCAAGGTGGAGATCGGTCTGGTGCCCTTCGGTTCGCTGGGGCTCACGATATTCGGCTTGCTTCTGTGGTGGCACTCCGGCGGTATTCCTGAGAGTGCTACCGGTCACGGCTGGGTCGAAGTGCTGGGCTTCTCCCATGCCTGGTGGGTGTTGCTGGATGTATTGGGCCTGGGGATTTTCGGTGGTTTCTACATCGTGCCGCTGTATGCCCTGATCCAGTCGCGGACCCCGGAGCACGAGCGGGCCCGGGTCATCGCAGCCAACAACATTCTCAATGCGCTGTTCATGGTGGTCTCGGCGATTGTCTCCATCGTGCTGCTGAGCATGGCCAAGCTGAGCATTCCGCACCTGTTCCTGGTGGTGTCGCTGCTCAATATCGCGGTCAACGTCTACATCTTCAAAGTGGTTCCCGAGTTCAGCATGCGTTTCATGATCTGGCTGCTCAGCCATTCCATGTACCGTGTGGAGCATCGCAACCTGGAGCAGATTCCCGATGAAGGGGCGGCATTGCTGGTCTGCAACCATGTGTCCTTCGTCGATGCCTTGTTGATTGGCGGTGCGGTACGTCGGCCGATTCGCTTCGTGATGTACTACAAGATCTACAACTTGCCGGTATTGAACTTCATTTTCCGTACCGCCGGGACTATTCCCATTGCAGGTCGCCATGAAGATATGGAGATCTATGAAAAGGCGTTCAAGAAGATTGCCGAGTACCTACGCGATGGCGAGCTGGTGTGCATCTTCCCTGAGGGCAAGCTGACCGCCGATGGTGAGATCAACGAGTTCAAGGGCGGCCTGACACGGATTCTCGAGGAAACCCCGGTACCGGTGATTCCGCTGGCCTTGCAAGGCTTGTGGGGCAGTTTTTTCAGCCGTGATCCGAACAAGGGTTTCTTCCATCGGTTCTGGTCGCGGGTCACCCTGGTCGCGGGGCCCTCGGTGGCTGTGGAAGCTGCCGAGCCTGCACAATTGCAGGTCATGGTAGGGGAATTGCGCGGTACGCGCCGCTAGCCAGGGGACGGATACAAGAACGCCCGCAATGATGCGGGCGTTTTCATTCCTGCTTGCCGGGCTGTCAGGCGGCGCTGACTTTCAAGCCCACCAGGCCTGCGATGATCAGCGCCACGCTGGCCAGGCGGACCAGGGCCATGGACTCGCCAAACAGGATGATGCCGGCGATCACCGTGCCGACGGCACCGACTCCGGTCCAGATGGCATAGGCGGTGCCCAGTGGCAGCTCCTTCATGGCCAGGCCCAGCAAGCCCAGGCTGATAGCCATGGCGATGATGGTCAGGGCGGTGGGGAGTGGGCGGCTGAAGCCATCGGTGTATTTCAAGCCCACTGCCCAGCCTACTTCGAACAGGCCGGCGAAAAACAGGATGATCCAGGACATATTGACCTCATGGATGGATGGGGTCGTCCCCAGGAATTCATGACTCGACACGAGCCGCGAGGTCGTCCTCGCGTTGGGCAGTATACGGCCCGTGCCGAGTGGGGCGATCGGTTTTTTCAGGAGGCAGCCTTACTTCTCGGGCTTCTCAGGGGCAGGCTCGGCCATCCGGCGAAAACAGGTCGCGAGCAATGCCCCGGAAATGTTGTGCCAGACGCTGAACAGGGCGCTGGGAACCGCCGCCAGGGGGGAGAAGTGGGCGCTGGCCAGGGCTGCGCCCAGCCCCGAGTTCTGCATGCCAACCTCCAGGGCCAGGGACTTGCGCTGGGCCAGTGGCAGTTTGAACACGCGACCGGTGACATAGCCCAGCAGGAAGCCGAAGCTGTTGTGCAGCATTACCACGGCCATGATCAGCAGGCCGGATTCGGCAATCTTCGCCTGGCTGGCAGCCACCACCGCGGCGACGATGATGACGATGCTCAGCACCGACACCAGCGGCAGTACGTCAACGGCATGTCTAACCCGTTGGCCCAGCAGGCGTTGGGCTAGCACGCCAAGCACGATCGGCAGCAGCACCACTTGCAGGATCGACCAGAACAGCTCCATGAAGGACACCGGCAGCCAGGCCGAAGCCAGCAGCCAGATCAAGGCTGGCGTCAGCAATGGTGCGAGCAGGGTGGTCACGGCAGCGATGGCGACCGACAACGCCAGATCACCGCGGGCTAGCCAGGTCATGACGTTGGAGGCGGTGCCACTTGGGCAACAGCCGACCAGGATCACGCCTACGGCAATCTCGGGCGGCAGGTGAAATCCCTGGCAGAGTGCCCAGGCCACGCCAGGCATGATCACGAAGTGCGCCACCACACCCAGGGCCACGCGCCAGGGGTGGCGGGCGACTTCGGCGAAGTCTTCGAGCTTCAGGGTCAGGCCCATGCCGAACATCACCAGTCCCAGCAGGGGCACGATGGCGCCCTTGAGGCCGATGAACCAGGTTGGCTGGAAGAACGCCAGCACCGCGAAGATCAGTACCCAATAGGCGAAGGTGTTGCCGACGAAGCGACTCAGTGCAGCCAGTGCGCGCATGGCCTGTTCCTTATTATGTGAAAACGCCACCGGGTGGGTGGCGTCTGGTGCAGTGGGCTATCCGCTCGGGGCGTCAGATGCCCTGCGGGATCTCTTCGCCGCCCAGGGCTTCGAACAGTGCGGGCAGGAAGTCGCCAAAGGTCAGCATCATCAGGGTGAAGCTGGCATCGAGCTGGCCCAGGGCCTCGTCGCCACCGTCTTCCTCGGCCTGGGTCTGCAGCAGGTCCTCGAACTTCAGGCGCTTGACCACCATCTTGTCGTCCAGCACGAAGGACAGCTTGTCCTGCCAGGCCAGGGACAATTGGGTGACCACCTTGCCAGTGCTCAGGTGCAGCTGGATTTCCTCGCTGGTCAGGTCCTGGCGCTTGCAGCGCACGATGCCGCCATCTTCATGGGTGTCGCGCAGTTCACATTCATCGAGAACGAAGAAGTCGTCGGCGGCCTGCTGGGTCTTGACCCAATCGGTCATGATCGCGGTCGGGGCGGTCTTCACGCTCAGCGGACGCACTGGCAGGGTGCCCAGCACTTCGCGCAGGGTGGAGAGCAGGTCTTCGGCGCGCTTGGGGCTGGCCGAGTTCACCAGGATCAGGCCCTGTTTCGGCGCGATGGCGGCGAAGGTCGAGGAGCGACGGATAAAGGCACGAGGCAGGAAGGCCTGGATGATTTCATCCTTGATCTGGTCGCGTTCCTTCTTATAGACCTTGCGCATCTGCTCGGCCTCGATCTCTTCGACCTTTTCCTTGACCGCATCACGCACGACGCTGCCTGGCAGGATGCGTTCCTCCTTGCGCGCGGCTACCAGCATGAAGTCCTGGCTGACGTGTACCAGCGGGGCATCTTCTCCTTTGCCAAAAGGCGCGACGAAACCATAAGTGGTCAACTCCTGGCTTGCACAGGGGCGCGCCAGTTTGGTCGCCAGTGCAGTTTCCAGCGCCTCAGCATCAAAAGGCAGATCTTGGGTCAGGCGATAGATCAGCAGGTTTTTGAACCACATGGGGTGAATCTCTCCTTTATACAAAGGAGGGCATTATTCTCTTCGCTGCTGCTCAGGCCAACCCTTCGCTAAGCCTTTGGAAGGGCTGAAAAAATTATTATAAAAAGTGCTTGCCAGAGTGGGGGCTGCTCCGTAGAATGCGCGCCACACCGAACGAGAAGGGTGATTAGCTCAGCCGGGAGAGCGTCTGCCTTACAAGCAGAATGTCGGCGGTTCGATCCCGTCATCACCCACCATTCGTTTGATTGTGTTACGCGCAGCGGTAGTTCAGTCGGTTAGAATACCGGCCTGTCACGCCGGGGGTCGCGGGTTC
>MCNE01000027.1_pt1 | contig 79536 bp, 83 predicted proteins | sample 778201 | NCBI WGS metagenome assembly MCNE01 (sample SAMN04296813, study PRJNA304217) | bioreactor metagenome | isolation source: sewage enriched with benzalkonium chloride | place: Turkey: Istanbul urban wastewater treatment plant | reverse complement strand
ACGTCGAAGCTCAGGTGGTCGGCCCCCTTCAGCCATTGGCGTACCCGCCCCGGGCCGGCGTTGTAGGCCGCGGAGGCCAGTACCCGGTTACCGTTGAACTGGCTATGGACCTGGCTGAGATAGGCCGCGCCCAGTTGGATGTTCTTGTCCGGGTCCAGTACCTGCTGCGGCGATGCCAGGGGAATGCTGAACTTGCGTGCGGTTTCCTTGGCGGTACCAGGCATCAATTGCATCAGGCCGCTGGCGCCGACACCGGAGCGGGCGTCATCCATGAAGGCGCTTTCCTGGCGGGTGATGGCAAATACCCAGCTTGAATGCAGGCCGCGGACCTTGGCCTCGCGCACCAGGGTGTCGCGGTGGGCCATGGGGAAGCGAATGTCCAGGTCGTCCCAGTACTGGGCCTGGCTGATGGTGCGGATGGCCGGGAAGTACCATTTGAGGTCATAGGCCAGCCGCGCCTGGGCGACCATTTCGTCGCGGTTGAAGTGCCGGCTGACGTGGTACCACTCGCGACGTCCGTCGACGATCTGTCCACGGGCGTGGAGCTCCAGGGCGCGACGCACCCCAGGGGTGTTGCGTACCTTGTTGATCACCGCCTGGCTGAGCATCAGCGGCTGGTTGTTCAACTGGTAGGGGGCCTTGGCATGGTCGGCGGCGAGGAAACCATAGAAGTCGCGCTCCCGGGACAGGCCCTTGAACAGTGCCTGGGCCTGGGGGTTCTTCGGTTCCGCCAGTTCCAGGCTGCGCGCTTGCCAGTAGCGCCAGCGGTTGGTGCTGGCCAGCTCCTGGGGCAATTTGCGGGTCAGCTGGTAGGCGTCTTCCCAGCGCGCCAGGCGCAACAGCAGGCGCAGGCGCCATTCGGACACGGTGTTGTCCCGCAGCTCGGGGTCGTACTTGGTCATCACGTCCAGGGCGCGGCTGTCGAAGCGGCGGGCCAGGGTCAGGCCGATCTCGCGGGCGATGGCCACTTTTTCGTCACGGGAGAAGTGCATGCTGCTGGCATAGCCATCCAGCAACGCCATGGCCTTGTCCGGGTCCTGGCGGGCCAGGCGACGCAGGCCGAGGCCGACCACGTCGGACATGGCTTCGTTGACGGGCTGGAAGCGCGAAGGCTGGCTCAGCAGCTCCGGTTTCTGGGCCACGTCCACCAGCAGGCGGCCCTGGGGTGCCAGGGTGGTCATGCTGTTGACCAGGCTGTTGGCCAGGGCGTAGTTACGCGCTTCGGCCGCCAGCTTGGCCCGTTGCCAGCGTTTTTGTTCGGTCAGCTGGCCTTCGGCGGCCCACTGGCCGAACAGGCCGTCGCAGGCCGCCGGCTGGGACTTGCCGCTCAGCCAGAGCTTTTCGGCGGTGGCGTAGCCCTCGGCCTTGAGGTTGTGGCCCAGTTGGTACTGGCCGTTGAGGCAGTCGAGCTCGGTGAAGTTGAGCTTGGGGTCGTAGTACTTGGTGAAGGTCGCCCAGTCACCGCGTTCTGCCAGCCAACGTAGCCAGCGCAGTTTCATCCAGTTGGCCTGCGGCAGGTCGCCATGTTCGGCGAGGAACTTCTCGATCTCGGCATTGCTGGCGGACTTCAACCGGGCGGTGAGCTCGTCATAGGCCAGGTACGGCTCGAGGGGGTAGTCGCGCAGGGCATCGGCATAACGGAAGTAGGGGCCGGAGTCGCCCTTGGCCAGGGCGCGCTTGGCTTCGTCGTAGTACTGGCGCTGCAGGGTCAGGTCTGCCGCCTGGACGGATTGAGCGGCAGTAGCGGAAAGAAGCAGACAGGATAAGAGGCTGAAAAGGCGACTGCGCATGAGACATCCGGGCAGAGAAATCATGACAAGTGCCGACAGGGCCAACACTGATTGTTCACTAGCTTAGCCTTTTGCCAGCAACCGGTAAAAGCTTTGCCGGCCCGCTGGTATCAGTTGGCAACAAATGTTGTAGCAATGCCGCCGGTGGCGAAATAGCCGGCCTTCAACGGGCGCAAGTCAGGTAGAATGCGCGCCCGGTTTTTGGAGAAGAACATGACCCTGCTCAAATTAAGCGATGTGTCCCTTGCTTTCGGCGCCATGCCGTTGTTGGACAAGGTGTCCTGGCAGATCGCCCGTGGTGAGCGGGTGTGCATCATCGGTCGTAACGGCACTGGCAAGTCCAGCATGATGAAGCTGGTCAAGGGTGATCAGAAACCCGATGACGGCTCCATATGGCGCGCACCTGGCCTGAAGATCGGCGAGTTGCCCCAGGAGCTGCCGGTGGCCGACGGTCGGACGGTGTTCGACGTGGTCGCCCAGGGGCTGTCGGGGGTTGGCGAGTTGCTGGCCCAGTACCATCACCTGAGCCAGAACATCGTCACCGATGCCGACCTGGAAAAGCTGATGCACGTCCAGCACGACCTTGAAGCCCGTGATGGTTGGCGCTTGCAGCAGTTGGTGGACAGCACCCTGAGCCGTTTGCAACTGCCGGCCGACAAGACCCTGGCCGAACTGTCCGGTGGCTGGCGCCGGCGTGTCCTGCTGGCCCAGGCCCTGGTGGCGGAGCCGGACCTGCTGCTGCTCGATGAACCGACCAACCACCTGGACATCGGTGCAATCGCCTGGCTCGAGGAGGCCTTGAAGGACTTCCCGGGGGCCGTGCTCTTCATCACCCACGACCGTTCGTTCCTGCAGAACCTGGCTACCCGCATCCTCGAGCTGGACCGTGGCGGCCTGATCGACTGGAACGGCGACTACGCCAGCTTCCTGGTCCACAAGGAAGCCGCATTGGCGGCGGAAGAAACCGCCAATGCGTTGTTCGACAAGCGCCTGGCCCAGGAAGAAGTCTGGATTCGCCAGGGCATCAAGGCCCGTCGCACCCGTAACGAAGGTCGGGTGCGAGCACTCAAGGCCTTGCGCGTGGAACGCAGCCAGCGTCGCGAGCGCACCGGCAAGGCCAACATCCAGCTGGAAGCGGCGGACAAGTCCGGCAAGCAAGTGATGGTGCTGGAGAATGTCAGCTTCGCCCATCCGGACGGTCCGTTCCTGGTCAAGGACTTCTCCATGGTCCTGCAGCGCGGTGATCGTATCGGCCTGCTGGGTGCCAACGGTACTGGCAAGACCACCCTGCTCAAGCTGATGCTCGGTGGCCTGGTGCCCAGCAGCGGTAAGGTCGAGGAGGGGACGCGGATCGAGGTGGCCTATTTCGACCAGCTGCGCCATCAGCTGGACCTGGAAAAGACCGTGATCGACAACGTCGCCGAAGGCCGCGACTTCATCGAGATCGATGGCCAGAACCGCCACGTGCTCAGCTACCTGGGCGACTTCCTGTTCAGTCCACAGCGGGCCCGTACGCCCGTCAAGGCGCTATCGGGTGGTGAGCGGGCGCGGTTGCTGTTGGCCAAGCTGTTCAGCAAGCCGGCCAACCTGCTGGTGCTGGACGAACCAACCAACGATCTGGACGTGGAGACCCTCGAGCTGCTCGAAGAGGTGCTGTCGAACTACCAGGGCACAGTGTTGATGGTCAGTCACGATCGGGCATTCCTCGACAACGTGGTGACCAGCACCCTGGTGTTCGAGGGTGAGGGGCGCGTACGCGAGTATGTCGGTGGTTATGAGGACTGGATTCGCCAGGGTGGTTCGCCACGGTTGCTGGGTGTGACCGAGAACAAGTCCGGCAAGGCCGAGCTGAACTCCGCGGTAGTACCACCGGTGCAGGCATCGGCGCCGGCACAGGATGCACCTGCAGCGAAGAAGAAACTCAGCTACAAGCTGCAGCGCGAGCTTGAGGCACTGCCAGGGCAGATCGAGGCGATGGAGCAGCGCATTGCCGCTGTCGAGGCCGAGATGGCCGATGCCGGTTTCTACCAGCGTCCCGTGGCTGAGACTGCGGCGGTCATTGCACAGCTGGAGCAGTTGAATGCCGAGCTGGACCAGATGGTCGAGCGCTGGGCGGAGCTGGATGCCTGAGTGACCGGCGCCATATGAAAAGCCCGATTCTAGAGTCGGGCTTTTTTTCGAGGCCGAATGCTTAGCGCTTGGCCAGGTGGACCGCGAGTACGTCGCAGGGGGCGCCGTGCAGGACGTCATTGGCGGTGGAGCCCAGTAGCAGGGCAAGGCCGTGGCGGCCATGGCTGCCGACCACGATCAGGTCGCATTCCTGTTCCTTGGCCAGGTGATGGATTTCCTGGCGCGGTTGGCCATAGGTCAGGTGGCTGTACTCCTTGGTCAACTCCGGGTACTTGTTGATCAGCCGATCGAGGCGTTCCCTGGCCTGGTCGAACTGTTGTTGCTGCAGTTGCGAAAGATCCATCGGGACATCGCCGCCAAAGGCCATGGCCATGGGTTCGACAATATGTACCAGCGACAGCTTGGCGGAATTGCTTACCGATAGCTCGCGAGCACGATGGATAACAGGATCGCACTCTTCGGTTAGATCTACGGCGACCAGAATATGGTGGTAGGACATGAGGCGCTCCTCCTGAGGATTGCAATTGCTTCAAGTATGGCTGGTTTCAAGCGGGTTGGTTCCAACCAGGCCCGCTCATCAAGAATCGAGAGTACAGATATGACGGTCTGGATAGTGGTGTCAATCCTTGTGGTGGTCCTCAGCCCTTGGGCATGGTTGCGACCTTCGCGCCGCCAGAATGGGTTGATCGCCTTGCGCATGGAGGCCCGGCGAATGGGGCTGGCCATGCAGCTGGCGCCCCAGCAATGGCCGCATTGGCTGGGGCAGGAGCCTCCTGATCCTTGTCCGCAATATCATCGGCCGCGACGCAATGGCCAGGCCGCCTGCTGGAGTTATTGGCAGGTAGAACCCGGTAACTGGGTCAATCAATGGCGCGAGCCTTGTGACGATGAGTCACTGCTCAAGCAACTGCGCAGCTTGCCCTTCGGCGTGTTCAAGGTTGAAGCGGACAAGCAGATGATCGCCGTGTATTGGAATGAGCGCGGTGAAATCAGTGTATTGCAGGACATTGCCACGGTCCTCAAGTCCCTGGCTTGAGGGCCGGGCAGGCAGGCGTAGCCAAGGCGCTTGCGAGCAGTAAGGGCGCGAGCTTGGCATTGGGAGGGCTGGCCGGCCAGGTCGCTGCCATGGAGCCATCCGGTATAAGCGCGGGCGCGGCTCGCTCTTGCGTTCATTCGACACGGTGCCTTCGATCGAAAGGCCCTGTTTTCTCTCTAGATATCTTCCTGATGTAGTTGCCTTTGGTCCGTGACAGCGGAGATTTAGGGCGATTTTTCTAAATATTGATCCTATGAATGACTATAAATGCAGGGGAGTGTTGGTGGTCCGTGCAGTGCGGGAATGACCGCAAAGTCGCGTTTCAAACGGCATTTTGGACGATTGACAATTCGTGGATTTTCCGTGAATGTGGCGTACCCAAATCAAACGGGCGTATGAAATGAGCGTTTATATCTTAGGCGACTCTATACAGATTCCCGACTATCGCGTTGGCGGGTGTGCCTGGCGGATTGGCGTTAGCATCGACGGTGACGTCAGTGCCATGCCAGAAGTTAGCGTCCGACGTGTACTGTTCAGCTTCCATATCGTGGAGATCAGTTGATGATTTACGAAGGTAAAGCCATCACGGTTAAGGCTCTTGAAAGCGGTATCGTCGAATTGAATTTCGACCTCAAGGGTGAGTCCGTCAACAAGTTCAACCGTCTAACCCTGAACGAATTGCGTCAGGCTGTTGACACCATCAAGGCAGATGCTTCGATCAAGGGCGTGATCGTCAGCAGTGGCAAGGACGTGTTCATCGTCGGCGCCGACATCACCGAGTTTGTCGATAACTTCAAGCTGCCGGATGCGGAGCTGGTGGCGGGCAACCTCGAAGCCAACAAGATCTTCAGCGATTTCGAAGACCTTAACGTGCCGACCGTTGCCGCCATCAACGGCATCGCCCTGGGCGGCGGCCTGGAAATGTGCCTGGCGGCGGACTACCGCGTCATGTCCGCCAGCGCCAAGATCGGCCTGCCGGAAGTCAAGCTGGGCATCTACCCGGGCTTCGGCGGCACCGTGCGCCTGCCGCGCCTGATCGGTACCGACAATGCCATCGAATGGATCGCCGCCGGCAAGGAAAACCGTGCCGAAGACGCGCTGAAAGTTGGTGCCGTGGATGCAGTGGTGGCCCCTGAGAAGCTCAAGGATGCTGCCCTGACCCTGATCAAGGGGGCTATTTCCGGCGAGTTCGACTACAAGGCCAAGCGCCAGCCGAAGCTGGAGAAAATCAAGCTCAACGCCATCGAGCAGATGATGGCTTTCGAAACCGCCAAGGGTTTCGTCGCAGGCCAGGCAGGTCCGAACTACCCGGCGCCGGTCGAAGCGATCAAGACCATCCAGAAGGCTGCCAACTTCGGTCGCGACAAGGCCCTGGAAGTGGAAGCAGCCGGCTTCGTCAAGCTGGCCAAGACTTCGGCCGCCCAGAGCCTGATCGGCCTGTTCCTGAACGACCAGGAACTCAAGCGCAAGGCCAAGGCCTACGATGAGATCGCCAAGGATGTGAAGCAGGCCGCCGTACTCGGTGCCGGCATCATGGGGGGTGGCATCGCTTATCAGTCGGCTTCCAAAGGCACGCCGATCCTGATGAAGGACATCAACGAACACGGTATCGAGCAGGGCCTGGCTGAGGCTGCGAAATTGCTGGTAGGTCGCGTCGACAAAGGTCGCATGACCGCAGCGAAGATGGCTGAAGTGCTCAACGGCATTCGCCCGACCCTGTCCTACGGCGATTTCGGCAATGTCGACCTGGTGGTCGAGGCTGTCGTCGAGAACCCCAAGGTCAAGCAAATCGTCCTGGCCGAGGTCGAGGCACAGGTCAAGGAGGACACCATCCTGGCGTCCAACACCTCGACCATCTCCATCAGCCTGCTAGCCAAGGCCCTCAAGCGTCCGGAAAACTTCGTCGGCATGCACTTCTTCAACCCGGTGCACATGATGCCTCTGGTGGAAGTGATCCGTGGCGAGAAGTCCAGCGAACAAGCAGTGGCCACCACCGTTGCCTACGCCAAGAAAATGGGCAAGAACCCGATCGTGGTCAACGACTGCCCGGGCTTTTTGGTCAACCGCGTGCTGTTCCCGTATTTCGGTGGTTTCGCCAAGCTGGTCAGCGCTGGCGTGGACTTCGTGCGCATCGACAAGATCATGGAGAAGTTCGGCTGGCCGATGGGCCCGGCCTACCTGATGGACGTGGTCGGCATCGACACCGGCCACCACGGTCGTGACGTGATGGCTGAAGGCTTCCCGGATCGCATGAAGGACGATCGCCGTTCGGCCATCGACGTGCTCTACGAGGCCAAGCGCCTGGGCCAGAAGAATGGCAAGGGCTTCTACGCCTACGAGACCGACAAGCGCGGCAAGCAGAAGAAGGTCGCCGATCCGTCGGTGCTGGAAGTGCTCAAGCCGATCGTCTACGAGCAGCGTGAAGTCACCGACGAAGACATCATCAACTGGATGATGATCCCGCTGTGCCTGGAAACCGTTCGCTGCCTGGAAGATGGCATCGTCGAGACCGCTGCCGAAGCCGACATGGGTCTGGTCTACGGTATTGGTTTCCCTCCATTCCGTGGCGGTGCGCTGCGCTACATCGATTCCGTCGGTGTTGCCGAGTTCGTTGCCCTGGCCGACCAGTACGCCGATCTGGGCGCGCTGTACCACCCGACCGCGAAGCTGCGTGAGATGGCCAAGAACGGCCAGAGCTTCTTCGGTTAAGCGCCCACACTAGAGCGAGAGTGAACATATGAGCTTGAATCCTAGAGACGTCGTGATTGTCGACTTCGGTCGTACTCCGATGGGCCGCTCCAAGGGCGGCATGCACCGCAACACCCGTGCCGAAGACATGTCGGCACACCTGATCAGCAAGCTGCTGGAGCGCAACGCCAAGGTCGATCCGGCGGAAGTCGAAGACGTGATCTGGGGCTGTGTCAACCAGACCCTGGAGCAGGGCTGGAACATCGCCCGCATGGCCTCGCTGATGACCCAGATCCCTCACACGTCGGCTGGCCAGACCGTCAGCCGCTTGTGCGGCTCGTCCATGAGCGCACTGCACACTGCGGCGCAGGCGATCATGACCGGTAACGGTGACGTGTTCGTCGTCGGCGGCGTCGAGCACATGGGCCACGTGAGCATGATGCATGGCGTCGATCCGAACCCGCACATGTCCCTGTACGCGGCCAAAGCCTCGGGCATGATGGGCCTGACTGCCGAGATGCTGGGCAAGATGCATGGCATCACCCGTGAGCAGCAGGACGCCTTTGGCCTGCGCTCCCACCAGCTCGCCCACAAGGCGACCCTGGAGGGCAAGTTCAAGGACGAGATCATCCCGATGCAGGGTTACGACGAGAATGGCTTCCTGAAGCTGTTCGACTACGACGAAACCATCCGTCCGGACACTACCCTGGAAAGCCTGGCGGCCCTGAAGCCGGCGTTCAACCCCAAGGGCGGTACCGTGACTGCCGGTACTTCGTCGCAGATCACCGACGGTGCCTCGTGCATGATCGTGATGTCTGCCCAGCGTGCCCAGGACCTGGGTATCCAGCCGATGGCAGTGATTCGCTCGATGGCGGTAGCAGGTGTGGATCCGGCGATCATGGGCTATGGTCCAGTACCGGCTACGCAAAAAGCCTTGAAGCGTGCGGGCCTGGGAATCGCTGATATCGACTTCTTCGAACTTAACGAAGCTTTCGCCGCACAGGCCCTGCCAGTGCTGAAAGATCTGAAAGTACTCGACAAGATGGACGAGAAGGTTAACCTGCACGGCGGCGCAATCGCCCTGGGTCACCCGTTCGGTTGTTCCGGGGCCCGTATCTCGGGGACGCTGCTCAATGTCATGAAGCAGAATGGCGGCACCTTCGGTGTGTCCACCATGTGCATCGGCCTTGGCCAGGGTATCTCGACCGTCTTCGAACGCGTTTAAGCGTTGGGTTGATGGAAGCCGGGGCCCTGTGCCCCGGTTTTTGTTTTTCTGAAGATTTTTAATTTTTTTTGCAAGAGGGCCAGAGCATGCAGTTACAACCCGGGCTCTACCAGCATTACAAAGGGCCGCAGTACCGCGTCTTCAGCGTGGCGCGGCATTCGGAAACGGAAGAAGAAGTGGTGTTCTACCAAGCCCTGTATGGCGATTACGGCTTTTGGGTACGCCCCTTGAGCATGTTCCTGGAGTCAGTCGAAGTTGACGGCGAGCAGGTCCCACGCTTTGCTTTGGTGCAGGCCGAACCCAGTCTTTTTTCACCGGCTTGAGCGCAGGTCGCGCAGTACCCCGCGCTTGACCTCACCTTGTTGCCACTATATATAGCGGTGCCGCGTCAGGCGCCATCCGCCTCAACTTCTCGAATTCAGGAATTTTCCGATCCATGGGCAAATCGCTGGTCATTGTGGAATCCCCGGCTAAGGCCAAGACCATCAACAAGTACTTGGGTAACCAATACGTGGTGAAGTCGAGTATCGGCCATATCCGAGACCTGCCCACCAGCGGTTCGGCAAGTGCCGCCAAGGAGCCGGCCGCCAAGCGTGGCAAGGCCGCGGGCGAAGCCCCGGCACTGTCGCCGAAGGAAAAGGCGCGCAAGCAGCTGGTGGCGCGCATGGGCGTCGACCCCGAGCACGGCTGGAAAGCCAAGTACGAAATCCTTCCCGGCAAGGAAAAGGTCATCGAAGAGCTGCGCCGCCTTGCCAAGGATGCCGACACCATCTATCTCGCAACGGACTTGGACCGCGAAGGGGAGGCCATTGCTTGGCACCTGCGCGAAGCCATCGGCGGTGACGACGAGCGCTACAAGCGCGTGGTGTTCAACGAAATCACCAAGAAGGCGATCCAGGACGCCTTCTCCCAGCCCGGCGAGCTGGATATCCATCGGGTCAATGCCCAGCAGGCCCGGCGTTTCCTCGACCGTGTAGTGGGCTACATGGTGTCGCCGCTGCTGTGGGCCAAGATCGCCCGTGGCCTGTCCGCCGGCCGCGTGCAATCGGTGGCGGTCAAGTTGGTAGTGGAGCGTGAGCGCGAAATCCGCGCTTTCATCCCCGAAGAATACTGGGAGGTGCATGCCGACCTCGGTACCGCGAAGAACGCCAAGGTGCGTTTCGAAGTGGCGCGCGAGAACGGCGAGGCCTTCAAGCCGCTCAACGAAGCCCAGGCCATGGCGGCCCTGGAGAAGCTCAAGGCGTCGTCCTACAGCGTCGCCAAGCGCGAAGACAAGCCCACCAGCAGCAAGCCTTCGGCCCCGTTCATTACTTCCACCCTGCAGCAGGCTGCGAGCAACCGCCTGGGCTTCGGGGTGAAGAAGACCATGATGATGGCCCAGCGCTTGTATGAAGCGGGCTACATCACCTACATGCGTACCGACTCCACCAACCTCTCGGCCGACGCCGTGGCGATGGCTCGTAGCTATATCGAGAGCGAGTTCGGTGACAAGTACCTGCCAGCCTCGCCCAATGTCTACAGCAGCAAGGAAGGGGCCCAGGAGGCGCACGAAGCGATTCGTCCGTCCGATGTGCACACCCATCCGAGCAAGCTGTCGGGCATGGAACGTGATGCCGAGCGCCTGTATGAGCTGATCTGGCGCCAGTTCGTGGCCTGCCAGATGCCGCCAGCGCAATACCTGTCCACCACTGTCAGCGTTGCCGCTGGTGAGTTCGAGCTGCGCGCCAAGGGTCGTATCCTCAAGTTCGACGGTTACACCCGGGTCATGCCCCAGGTGAGCAAGCCGGGCGACGACGATGTGTTGCCCGACATGGCCCAGGGCGAAGTCCTGAAACTGATCAAGCTGGACCCGAGCCAGCACTTCACCAAGCCGCCGGCGCGCTACTCCGAAGCCAGCCTGGTGAAGGAGATGGAGAAGCGTGGCATCGGCCGTCCTTCGACCTATGCGGCGATCATCTCCACCATCCAGGATCGCGGTTATGTGACCCTGCACAACCGTCGCTTCTACTCGGAAAAGATGGGCGACATCGTTACCGAACGCCTCTCCGAAAGCTTCTCCAACCTCATGGACTACGGCTTCACTGCCGGCATGGAAGAGAATCTCGACGACGTGGCCCAGGGCGAGCGTGACTGGAAGAACGTGCTCGACGAGTTCTACGGCGACTTCAAGAACAAGCTCGAGGTCGCGGAGGGCGCTGAAAGCGGTATGCGCGCCAACCAGCCGGTCATGACCGATATCCCATGCCTGACCTGCGGCCGGCCGATGCAGATCCGTACGGCTTCCACAGGCGTGTTCCTGGGCTGCTCGGGTTATAGCCTGCCGCCCAAGGAGCGCTGCAAGGCCACGGTCAACCTGGTTCCGGGCGACGAGATCGCGGCGGACGACGAGGGTGAGTCCGAGTCCCTGGTACTGCGCGGCAAGCATCGTTGCCCGATCTGCAGCACGGCGATGGACGCTTACCTGCTGGATGAAAAGCGCAAGCTGCATATCTGTGGCAACAACCCGGATTGCGCCGGCTATGAGATCGAAGAGGGCAGCTACCGGATCAAGGGCTACGAAGGCCCGAGCCTGGAGTGCGACAAGTGCGGTAGCGAAATGCAGCTCAAGACCGGTCGTTTCGGCAAGTTCTTCGGTTGCACCAATGCGACCTGCAAGAACACCCGCAAGCTGCTCAAGAGCGGCGATGCGGCGCCGCCGAAGATGGATCCGGTGAAGATGCCCGAGCTCAAGTGCGAGAAGGTCAACGACACCTATATCCTGCGTGACGGTGCATCGGGGTTGTTCCTGGCTGCCAGCCAGTTCCCGAAAAACCGTGAGACCCGTGCACCGCTGGTGCTCGAGCTGATCCCGCACAAGGACGAGATCGATCCGAAGTATCACTTCCTGTGCGAGGCGCCGCAGAAGGATCCTGATGGCCGTCCCGCAGTCGTGCGCTATAGCCGCAAGACCAAGGAGCAGTACGTGCAGACCGAAGTCGATGGCAAGCCTACTGGCTGGCGCGCTTTCTACGATGGCGGTAGCTGGAAGATCGAAGACAAGCGCTGAGGTCCATTGAGCGCTGGAGCCGGGTATCTGGCTCGGTGATTCACGAGGCCGCATGTTCCCACGGAGCATGCGGCCTTTCTTTTGGCTTGCGGCCGACAGGATTGATCCCTGAAACTGTGCCATTCGCACCCGGTTCTCTTCTCGCAGTGGAGGCTGCCTACATGGCCCACGAGCTCTATACCCGTACCAATCAGAAGATCTACTTCGCCGGCCTGGCCCTGGAGGCTCTGGCGCGGGCTGAAGAGGGGCGAGCGATGAATGCCCAGGCTCTGGTCCAGGCGGGGCGTGAGTCAGTACTGTTTCACCTGTACGGGGCGTTGCTGGGCTTGTGTCATGAGATCGCCGGGTTCTACCGGTTGCCCCAGGCGGGCGCTGCGCGGGTGGAGCAGATACTCAATCGTGATGTGCTGGAGAGCATCGCGATTCCTGAACTGGCGGAGCTGGTCGAGCTGGCGCAGAGCCCGCAAAGCTGGCTGGCGCAGCTGTTAACTGCCTATGCAGCGTTGCTCCAGCCGCCAAGGGTGCCCCACAAGCCCAAGGGCGATGTCACCCAGCCACTTATCGTGGCGGTCAACCTCGATGAGGAAGAACAACCGGAGCTGGGGCGCGAGGAGCTGGAAAGCTGGCGGCAGAATCTCAAGGCCCTGGCCATTCGCTTTCGGGACGGCTTGAACGAGTGCTGAACCTGAGTGCCAGCTGATTCGCCGTAAGACTATTTGATCAAGGAAGATTCATGCTGTTCTTCTTGCGTGACCAGGCGCTGGTTCGCCTGCTGAGCGACTCTCAGGTGCGGGTTGCGCGTGCCCGTTGCAATGCGGATCTGCTAGAGGTGCTCGACAGGCTCGATGTATTTCCCGGCGGGTTGGAGTTCGATCATGTGCAATCGATAGTCCTCCTGGTACTGGCCTTTGCCTCTTTCGCCACGGCGCTTTTGATGGATGGGATGGGCGGGTTTTTCTGGGTGGGCCTGGCCTTGGCTTTTTTCAGTTATTACACCCGTAAAGGGCTTTCCGGATCGTTAACGGACCTGGCAACGAGCATTGCCCGCAAGTGTGCTTTGTTCTGTAACGAGCTGAGCGAATTCGACAGCACTGCCGATTGGCGCTTGAAGAAGCTCAATAGCGAATTTGCCGAGTATCAGCGAGGTAATGAGCGACGTCACATCGTCGACTCGGTCCAGGGGGCCTATCAGGGGAGCCGCCATCGGCTGGCGTTCGAGTATCACCAGCTGCAGTACGTTACCTCCAGTCTCCAGCGTGGGGCGGGGGGCAGCTACAGAACAGTCTTCGAGACTTTCAATCGCTATAGCCTGGTAGTGGATTTTCCTTGGGTCACGGACATTGCGGTTCGATCCCGTCCATTGGAGGCCACCCTGGCGGGACAACCATTCAAGACTGACTGCAACGCTTTCAATGAGGTCTTTGTGCTTCGGGGCAATGACCAGGCCAGTTGCGAGCGATTCGTCACACCTGCGACCTTGGATCTCCTGCTGGGGCTCGCGCGCCACCTGGACCAGCCGAACCTTGAGTTTTCCAGTCAGGGGCGGCTCTGCCTGAGCTTCGATAATGCACAGGTCATGGCTCATGCCGATCTGGGAGCTTTGAGTGATCTCTCGGTCTTTCGTGAGCGGATCGAGGAGGGGGTTGAATTACCAGGACTATTCCCGGTGCTGGAGTGGGTGCACCAGTTGGCGCTGGCACATGATAGTCCGACAGAGGACTCCGAACTCGGTGAGCTGATCAAGGAAGGATGATGCAGTTTCTCAAGCACGATGCTGATTTGATCCGTTTGTTGGGCGATTGCGATGTGGCGGTGTTGCAGGCCCGGTCCAATGAAGACTTGTTGATAGTCATCGACAGGCTCAAGGCCTTCAAGGGAGGGCTGCAGTTCGATCACGCCCAATCCTGGGTGTTGCTACTGCTGGCCATTGTCTCGGCGATCTCTGCCCTGGCAGGCCTGGTGTTGATGTGGTTCGCCACTGCGTGCCTGGGGTTTGCCAGCCTGTACATTTGGATGAGCCGCTCGGCGGCCTTGGATGAGTTGCCGAAGAACATAGCCCGCAAATGTTCGTTTCTCAGCAATGGCCTCAGGGATCCGGGCGGTACTGCAGATGAGCGCCTGAGTTGGTTGAATGAGGAGTTCGATGATTATGACCGTGGTAACGACAGTCGTCGCATCGAGGCTTCGGCCAGGGGCGTGTATCAGGGGAGACGGCATCAGTTGTCCTTTGTCTTCCACCATTTGCATTATGTGAACGCCCATAACAAGACCAAATCCGATGGTGAGAGCGAAAAGGTGTACGAGCACTTCGACCGCTTCAGCCTGGTGGTGGATTTTCCTTGGGTTACCGGTGTAACGGTGCGCAGTGATCTGCCGAGCAAAAAAAGCACTAGGCCCAAGGTCTTCGAGACCACGTCCGATGAATTCAACAGGGTCTTCAGTTTTGCCGGTGACAGCGAGTTGGATTGCGCAAAGTTCGCGACACCTACAATCCTGGCTTTTTTGCTGGGTCTTCATCGGCGGCTGAAAAAAGTGAACCTGGAGTTTTCCAGCCAGGGGCATCTATGCCTGAGCTTCGATGATGCAGAAGTCATGGCCTACAAGGATCCAGGCACGCTTGAGGATCTAGCGAGCTTCTACGCGAACATCGAATGCGGGTTGGAGTTGCCGAATCTGTTTCCGGTACTGGCCCTGGTGCATGAGTTGGCGGAGTTGCACGACAATAATTTCGACCTTCCATTGAAGGTCGCTGATGAAATGGAGCAGTAGGGAATGGAGTTGTTGCTGGTTGCGGTGATTGCCGTGGGTGTTGTTGCTTATGTTCACTACAACAGGATTGTCAGCGCGTACAACCGTGTCCAGCGTGCCTGGTCGGATGTTTTGACCTACCAGCGCCAGAGAATCAAGGTGCTGGATTTGCTCGAACCCCAGGTAGCCGGCTTTCAGGCTTATGAAAGCCAATTGTTGGAAAAGATCGTTGGGCTGCGTAGTGCTATTGGCAGTTTGCCGTCTGCAGCCGATGGCGGTGCGCTCAAATCGGTAGATCAGGGCGCCAAGGCTCTGCGGGGCGAGTTGAACCTCGCGCTTGAAGCCTACCCTGAGCTCAGGTCCGTGGAGCTGTTGAGCAACCTGATGCGCGAGGTTGCCGAGCAGGAAGGTAATGTCGGTGGAGCCATTACCTTGTTCAACCTGAATGTGGAACGCTTCAATAACACTATTCAGTTGTTCCCTGGTTCTCTGATCAACAGGTTGGCCCTGAGCAAGCCACTGATCGTACCGTTCTCCGACAGTGAGGCCTCGGCTGGCATTGAATACAAGCCGAATTTCTGAAGATGCCGAGGTGCTTGCGCATGCTTATTGGGCAGCATTGGGCGTTTCAAATAGGCAGGGTCGGTCTGCTGAGGGTTGGCGATTCCTGAGCGGGGAGAGGATGATGGCTGGTATAATCCCCCGCCTTTCGTGGAGAACAGATCTATATGCCAACGTCCTTTCTAGAAATTGTCGAGTTGCCAGACGGCCGTATTGAGCTGCGTAGGGCTGAGGACGAGGGTTCTCTGGTTACTTTGGATTTCTCCGAGGATGCCAAGGCCTTTCTGCAGGGCCAGCATGTCGAAGTGGCCAAGGCCATGTTGAGTGTCGGTGTACAGATGGCTGGCCGCCTGGTCGAGGGTGAAATCGACAAGGAAGATGGTCCACGGGTTCTTCACTAAGCCGTCTATCGGTTTTCTTTAGGTCATTCGTCGCATTGTTCCGGCTTCTCAATCCTGGAGAAGCCCCGAGTTATTCAAGCGTATTTCCTGCGACCTCCCGCTGTTCATCCCAAGCGAATATTCAGGCTTTGCGCCTCGCCAGTGCGTGCAGCGCTGACCAGTTGTTGCCGGGCGCTGGAGCTCAATGGATTCAGCCAACTGACTACCGTATGGCTGCGACCTAGGCGCAGGGCCTCACAGGCTAGCTGTTGAGGGCTCTGGTTACCCCGCGGATGGAGCAGCAAGATGCGTTCGCGATTCAGGCCGGCATCACGTAGCCAGGCCTGGGTTAGGCTGGAGGGCGGGGCAATCAGGGTCAGCCAGCGGGCGTCCTGATCCTGGCTTAGTTCCCTGAGGATGGGGGCCAGAAGGTTCAGGCAGCTCCCGGCAGTACCGCGTAGCGACAGCTCGCTGAAGGCTTCCTGAGTATTGTTCTTGGGCGGCTCGACCACGTCCTTGAGGGCGGGCGTCAAGGGGTGTGCCATGAACGCCTCGAACAAGGGTAGCTGTGCCTGTTGTGGTGCGTGGGGGAACTGCATGGAGCCTCCTTCAGCGGCGAATGACGCCGACACTCAAGCCTTCAATCACCAGGTCCTGGTCCTTCAGGTTGACTTCGATAGGGGCGAACTCGGGGTTTTCTGCAATCAGCCAGACCTTGCTGCCTTCACGCTTGAAGCGCTTGACCGTGACTTCATCGCCGATGCGCGCTACGACCACCTGGCCGTTGCGGGCTTCACGGGTGGTGTGTACCGCCAGCAAGTCGCCATCGAAAATGCCGATATCCTTCATGCTCATGCCGTGGACCCGTAGCAGGTAGTCGGCGCGCGGATGGAAGAAGGTCGGGTTGATGTTGCAGGATTCCTCGATGTGCTGCTGGGCGAGGATGGGAGCACCGGCAGCGACGCGCCCGATGATCGGCAGGGTGTCGTCGTTCTTGGCTTCGAAGCCTGGAATGCGGATGCCTCGGGAGGCGCCGGGGGTCATCTCGATGGCGCCCTTGCGGGCCAGCGCCTTGAGGTGTTCTTCCGCCGCATTGGGGGACTTGAATCCCAACTCCTGGGCGATTTCGGCACGAGTTGGCGGATAGCCATTGTCTTCAAGGCAACGTTTGATAAAAGCCAGAATCTCAGCTTGGCGTGGCGTCAGTTTTAGCATGTCGATCGCTCTGTCTTTTTATACAGTTGCTGGGATTATATACAGTGAATGTCGCTTGGCAATCCTCCATTTGTCATGCTCGCTCCTGAAGCTTGTCGTTCAGGTGTCGGAATCTGCTGCCAGGGTCGCCAACTGGCAGTGGCAGGTATGATTAAATAGCGCGCCGGCTGGTCGTTGAAAGGGCTCGCAGACTTGACATTACGGAGCCTGAAACGTATGTTTCAAACAAGTGTTTGTCAGGCGGAGTAGCCATGGCCCAGTCGGAAACCGTTGAACGCATTCTCGATGCTGCCGAGCAGTTGTTCGCGGAAAAAGGTTTTGCCGAAACCTCATTGCGGCTGATCACCAGCAAGGCCGGGGTCAACCTGGCTGCTGTCAACTATCATTTCGGCTCCAAAAAGGCCTTGATCCAAGCGGTGTTCTCGCGCTTTCTCGGGCCGTTCTGCATCAGCCTTGATCGCGAGTTGGAGCGTCGCCAGTCCAAGCCGGACAGCAAGCCCAGCCTGGAAGAACTGCTGGAAATCCTTGTTGAGCAGGCGTTGGTGGTTCAGCCGCGCAGCGGTAACGACCTATCGATCTTCATGCGCTTGCTGGGGCTGGCTTTCAGTCAGAGCCAGGGGCATCTGCGTCGCTACCTGGAAGACATGTACGGCAAGGTATTTCGCCGCTATATGCTTCTGGTCAACGATGCTGCGCCGCGTATTCCACCGATCGAGCTGTTCTGGCGCGTGCACTTCATGCTGGGTGCAGCCGCTTTCAGCATGTCCGGAATCAAGGCCTTGCGGGCTATCGCCGAGACTGACTTCGGGGTCAATACCTCCATCGAGCAGGTCATGCGCCTTATGGTGCCGTTCCTCGCTGCCGGCATGCGTGCCGAAACGGGGGTAACCGACGAAGCGATGGCCAGCGCCCAGCTCAAGCCGCGCAGCAAGTCGGTCCCGGCAGCTGCCAAGGCCTGATCCACGGGTGGGCGCGACAGCTTACATCCGCTAAGCTAGCCGCCCATGCCGATTCTCGTTTTCTACTCCCGCGCTTTTTTCCCGCCAATGCGGATCGCCTTGGCCGCCTGTGTCGTGGATACAGTCGGCTCGCGTTCCGTGGACGCCATTGCTGATGGCGCGCGCACTCGTGTTTAAGGACATTCTATGACCGCTGGCCTGCAAGGCTCCTTGATGGTGGACGTCGCCGGTACCTGGCTGACGGCCGAAGATCGCCACCTCCTGCGTCAGCCAGAAGTGGGCGGGCTGATCATCTTTGCCCGTAATATCGAGCACCCGCGCCAAGTGCGTGAGCTCTGCGCCTCGATTCGCGCAATCCGCCCGGACCTACTGTTGGCGGTAGACCAGGAAGGTGGCCGGGTGCAGCGCTTGCGCCAGGGCTTCGTGCGCCTGCCGGCGATGCGTGCCCTGGCCGACAACCCGAATGCCGAGTACCTGGCTGAGCAATGCGGTTGGGTCATGGCCACTGAAGTCCTGGCCGTTGGCCTGGATCTGAGTTTCGCGCCGGTGCTGGATCTCGATCACCAGCGTAGCGCTGTGGTGGGCACCCGGGCCTTTGAAGGCGATCCGGAACGCGCCGCGTTGCTGGCCGGAGCCTTCATCCGGGGCATGAACAGCGCCGGCATGGCCGCCACCGGCAAGCATTTCCCCGGCCATGGCTGGGCCGAGGCGGATTCCCATGTGGCGATCCCCAATGACGAGCGCAGCCTGGAGGAGATCCGTGCCAAGGACTTGCTGCCATTCGCCCGCCTGAGCAAGCAGCTGGCGGCGGTGATGCCGGCCCATGTGATCTACCCGCAGGTCGACGGCCAGCCAGCCGGCTTCTCCCGGCGCTGGCTGCAGGACATCCTGCGCGGCGAGTTGCAGTTCGATGGCGTGATCTTCAGTGATGACCTGTCCATGGCAGGGGCTCATGTGGTGGGTGACGCTGCGAGCCGGATCGAGGCTGCCCTGAGCGCCGGGTGCGACATGGGGTTGGTCTGCAATGACCGTGCTGCCGCCGAGCTGGCCCTGGGCGCCGCGCAGCGCCTCAAGGTCACTCCTTCGCCACGGATTGCACGGATGCGCGGCCAAGCCTTCGCCAATGTCGAATACAAGCAGGATCCGCGCTGGCTGACGGCGCTGGGCGCCCTCAGGGCCGCTCAGCTTATCGACTGACCCGACCGATCCCTTCGACAGGCCGCTTCAGCGGCCTGTCTTGTCATCGGGGAGCGGTGCGAACAGGGCCTCGATATCTTCGCTTTGCAGTTTCCAGTCGCCAGCCTGGCGTCCATCCAGCACGCCTGCTGCCAGGTCCGACTTCTCCTGTTGCAGGTGCTGGATCTTCTCCTCTACGGTGCCACGGGCAATCATCTTGTAGACGAATACCGGCTTTTCCTGGCCGATGCGATAGGCGCGATCGGTGGCCTGGGTCTCGGTGGCCGGGTTCCACCACGGGTCGTAGTGGATCACCGTATCGGCTTGCGTCAGGTTGAGGCCGACCCCACCGGCTTTCAGACTGATAAGGAAGATTTGCAAGCGACCGCTCTGGAAGTCCCGCACCGGTGTGCGCCGGTCCCGGGTCTGGCCGGTGAGCAGCCCGTAGGCGATGTTTCGTCGCTTCAGCTCGACTTCGATCAGGCCCAGCATCGAAGTGAATTGCGAGAACAGCAGGATTCGCCGGCCTTCATCGAACAACTCCTCGAGCATCTCCATCAGGCTGTCGAGTTTGCCGGACGAGCTGCCGCGCGCCGGTGGCGAGTCGTTGACCAGGCGCAGGTCGCAGCACACCTGGCGCAGCTTGAGCAGGGCCTCGAGGATGATGATCTGGCTGCGGGCCACGCCTTTGCGGGTGATTTCGTCGCGGACCTTCTTGTCCATGGCCAGGCGCATGGTCTCGTAGACGTCACGCTGCGCATCGTTGAGTTCGACCCAGTGGATGATCTCGGTCTTGGGTGGCAGCTCCGTCGCCACTTGTTCCTTGGTGCGGCGCAAGAGGAAAGGCTTGATCCGGCCATTGAGGTGTTGCAGGCGTACTTCGCTGGCCTGTTTCTCGATCGGCGCGCGGTAGTCGCGATTGAAGCTCTTGGCATCGCCCAGCCAGCCCGGCAGGAGAAAGTGGAACAGCGACCAGAGCTCTCCCAGATGGTTTTCCAGAGGCGTACCGGACAGGCACAGGCGTTGCCGGGCATCGAGCAGGCGTGCGGCCTGGGCCGCCTTGCTCGAGGGGTTCTTGATGTATTGCGCCTCATCCAGGATCAGCACGTGCAATGGTTGCGCGGCCAATAGCTCGGCGTCCTTGGGCAGCAGGGCATAGGTGGTCAATAGCAAGTCGTAATCGGCCAACTGGCTGAAATGCTTCTTGCGCCCGGCGCCATACAGGGCCAGGACTTTAAGCTGCGGCGTGAAGTGTGCGGCCTCGTCCAGCCAGTTGGGAATCAGGCTGGTAGGCATCACTACCATGCACGGGCGGTCCAGGCGTCCGGCGTTTTTTTCGCTGAGGATGTGAGCCAGGGTCTGCAGGGTCTTGCCCAGGCCCATGTCGTCGGCCAGGATGCCGCCCACTTCCAGTTGGCGCAGCGACTGCATCCAGCTCAGGCCTTCGAGTTGATAGGGCCGCAGGGTCGCGTTGAGCCCCTCGGGGACTGGCGCTGAATAGTCGCGGATGTCCCGCAAGCGCTGGGCGAAACTGCGAATGTGCTCGCCACCCTCCCAAAGCAGCGGCAGATCCTCGAGCGGGTTGAGGCGGATGGCGTCGGCGTTGCTCAGGCGCAGGGCCAGATCGCTGTTTTCCTGCAAGTAGAACTCGCCCAGGGTCGCCAGCACGGGTTTCAGGCGGCCATAGGGCAGCGCCACTTGCAGTGGGCCGTGCTGGGAGTTGGGGCGATTGGGAATGTTCACCAGGATCAGTTCGTCATCGCGGCGCTTGGCCAGGCGTTCCGGGTTGAGGATCTCGGTATGCGAGCGCATCAGGTTGAGCAGGATCGGCAGCAGGCTCAGGCGTTCGCCGTTGACGATGATCCCCAGCTCAAGGTCGAACCAATCCCGCCCCGGGGCTTCATCGACACTGGCATACCAGTCGTCCACCGCTGTCAGGTCGAAGCCGAAGCCATCGTCGATTTGCAGTTCCCAACCCTGGCTGCGCAGCTTGGGCAGTTCATTGAGGGTGAAGGTTAGCCAGGCGCTGTCATTGACCATCTCGTACAGCTCGCCAGCGCTCTCCGGCAAGGCCTTGCTCTGGCGGGTGGCGATCTTGAAGCCCAGGCCCCGCAACTGTTCGCGAAAGGCCTGTTCCTGTTCGGGTTGGCGCTTGATCCGCAGGCTCTGGTGTTCCTGGCGGATGATCAGGTCGGCGTGTTTCTGGTCGCTGACGTATTCGTCCTGGTAGTTGAAGGACAGTGCCGCGCGGTGCTGGATGTATCGCTGCATCTTGCCGTTGCGCGGCTCGAAGGCGCTGAACTCGACGCTCGCCAGCCACAGGCGTGGTACTGGCTGGACATCCTCCAGTAGTTGTTGGGGCGGCGCGGGTGGGCGCCGGTTGTCGAGGACGGCGGAAAGCTTTTCCAGCAGTTCGGCATCTTTGGCCGCCGCCGGATAGGCCAGGGCTTCCTCCACTTGCAGCAAGACGGCGGCGATGTGCTTGCAGTTGCTGTGCACCGGGCACGTGCAGTGGCCATCGATCAGTAGCAGGTTGCCCTTGCTCGACTCGCGCAGGGTGATGGTCTGGCGATAGACATTGCCATTGGAGCCTTCGCAACTGGACGTGATAGCGCTGTCTCCGGCGCTGACGATGCGCACGCGCTTTTCCATGGCGTAGCGCCGGCCGCGCTCCAAGGCTTGTTCCTTGAAGCGATTGAGCCAGGATGGGGCCAGGGGTTTGGTCAGGGGCAGGGTCATAAGGACTTCTATCAGTCCGGAATTTCAGCAGGAGCGGGGCGCGGTGCGGGCGCGGTCAGCGAAGTGATCTTGATCAGCAGTGCCAGGTGGCCGTTATCCAGGTAGTTGAGCTGGCCGTTCTTGGTATGGCTCTGCTGCTTGAGGCGTTCGCTGCGGGTGACCAGGCCATTGCTGTCGATCTGGTTGATCCAGAAGTCGGCATCCACATCGGTAAAGCGCCCAAGCGTCAGGCTCAGGGTACCTTCGATGGGGAACTGGCCGAACTGCTCGGGGCCGTCGCTGAGGGCGACTTTGACCGGGCTTTCTCCCAGGGTCTGTTGCCAGGCCCGATGCAGCAGCACGCTGTAGTCGCTGCTGGCGCCGAGTTTTTCGACTATCGCGTTCAGCGCGGGAGTCCGCAGGCTGCTCGGCTCCAGGCGCGTGGCGCCGGCGGCCCAGTCCTCGGGGGCGGCGCGGCTGATGATCTGGGGTTCGGCGTTCTGGCGCACGAGGATCATTTCCACCTGGTACAGGTCGTTGGCGAATGCCGTTGGCATGACCAAGGCCAGGAGCAGGGGCAAGGAGCGGAACAGGCGCATGGGGCGTCCTTCAAGCAGTTTTCGGGGTGAGGCTCTCAAGCAGGGCCTCCAATGTATTAAAGCGCTCTTCCGGGCGTTCCATCGGCACCATGAACTTGAACAGCGTGGCGCCTTCGAATTTGTAGCGCTTGGGCTGGCCCTGGATCAGCTTGATCAAGGCCAGCGGGTCCACCGGGGTGTCCGCGGCGAACTCGATACGCCCACCCTGGGGGCCGCCATCGATCTTCTTGATCCCCAGTTGCTCGGCCTGGAGCTTGAGCTGGGTCAGGCGGATCAGGTTCTTGGTCGGCTCCGGCAACAGGCCGAAGCGGTCGATCATTTCCACTTGCAGGTCCTTCAGGCCATCTTCGTCGGTGGCCGAGGCGATGCGCTTGTAGAGGATCAGGCGAGCGTGGACATCCGGCAGGTAGTCCTCGGGAATCAGTGCCGGCAGGCGCAGGTTGATTTCCGGGCCGCCGCCCAGGGGTTGGTCGAGGTTGGGTTGTTCGCCCTTGCGAATGGCCTTCACCGCCCGCTCCAGCATCTCCATGTACAGGGTGAAGCCCACCGCCTGGATCTGGCCGCTCTGGCCATCCCCCAGCAGCTCGCCGGCACCGCGGATCTCCAGGTCGTTGGTGGCCAGGACGAAACCGGCTCCCAGGTCCTGGGTGTTGGCGATCGCCTCCAGGCGCTTTTCCGCATCCGTGGTGATCTGCTGGCGCGGTGGCGTGAGCAGGTAGGCATAGGCCTGGTGGTGGCTGCGGCCGACCCGGCCGCGCAATTGGTGCAGCTGGGCCAGGCCGAACTTGTCGGCCCGTTCGATGATGATGGTATTGGCGCTGGGCACGTCGATCCCGGTCTCGATGATGGTCGAGGCGATGAGGACGTTGAAGCGCTTGTGATAGAAGTCACTCATCACCTGTTCGAGTTCGCGTTCGCGCATCTGCCCGTGGCCGATGCCGATTCGCGCTTCCGGCACCAGTTCGGCAAGGTCGGCGGCACACTTCTCGATGGTCTTCACGTCGTTGTGCAGGTAATACACCTGGCCACCACGCAGCAGCTCGCGCAGCAGGGCCTCCTTGACCGTGCTCTTGTTCTGTTCCATGACGAAGGTGCGTACCGACAGCCGTCGGGCCGGCGGCGTGGCGATGATCGACAGGTCGCGCATGCCCGATACCGCCATGTTCAGGGTCCGCGGTATCGGCGTGGCGGTGAGCGTGAGGATGTCCACTTCGCTGCGCAGGGCCTTGAGCTGCTCTTTCTGGCGTACGCCGAAGCGGTGTTCTTCGTCGATGATCACCAGCCCCAGGTTCTTGATCTTCACATCGTCCTGCAACAGCTTGTGGGTGCCGATGACGATGTCGATCTTGCCTTCGGCCAGGTCCTGTACCGCCGTGCTGACTTCCTTGGCCGACTTGAAGCGGCTCATGACCTCGACGGTCACCGGCCAGTCGGCGAAGCGATCGCGAAAGCTGTTGTAGTGCTGCTGGGCGAGCAGGGTGGTGGGGACCAGGATCGCCACCTGCTTGCCGCCGTGCACCGCGATGAAGGCCGCGCGCATGGCCACTTCGGTCTTGCCGAAGCCCACGTCGCCGCAGACCAGGCGGTCCATCGGCTTGGGCGAGAGCATGTCCTCGCGCACCGCTTCGATGGTGCTCTGCTGGTCCGGGGTCTCCTCGAAGGGGAAGCCGGCACTGAAGGTCGCATAGTCGGCCTTGGGGTCGGCGAAGGCATAACCTTCCCGGGCCGCCCGGCGGGCATAGATATCCAGCAGCTCGGCGGCCACGTCGCGCACCTGTTCGGCGGCCTTGCGCTTGGCCTTTTGCCAAGCCTCGGAGCCCAGGCGGTGCAGGGGCGCGAGGGCATCGTCGCTGCCGGTATAGCGGGCGATCAGGTGCAGGTTGGCCACCGGCACGTAGAGCTTGGCGCCCTCGGCGTATTCGAGGGTGAGGAACTCGGCGGCCTGGTTGTCGATCTCCAGGGTCGCCAGGCCCAGGTAGCGGCCGACACCATGATCGATATGCACCACCGGTGCGCCCTCACGCAACTCGGTGAGGTTCTTGATCACGGCATCGTTGTTGGCGTCGGCACGTTTTTCCCGACGCCTGCGTTGCATCACGCGCTGGCCGAACAGTGGGCTTTCCGCGACCAGCGCCAGGGCTGGCTCGTCCAGGGCCAGGCCTTCATCCAGGGGCGCGATGGTGATGGCCAGGCGCTCCTTGCTGGCGACGAAATCCGGCCAGCTGTCGACCGTCCTGGGGCGCAACTTGAGGCGCTCCAGCAGTTCCAGCAAGACTTCGCGGCGGCCGGCGGACTCGGCGGTGAACAGCACGCGGCCGGGGAATTCATCGAGGAAGGTGGCCAGCGCCGCCAACGGTTGGTTGGCCTTGGCTTCGATGGCCAGGTTGGGCAGTTTGCGTGCGGCAAAGCGTTCGCGCCCGACACCCGTCTCGATGTCCTGCTGGCTGGCGACCACCCGAGGCCAATTCTTCAGGCGGGCGAAGCAGTCCTCCACCGGGAGGAACAGTTCGGCCGGCGGCAGCAGTGGCCGCGAAGGGTCGATGCGCCGCTCTTCGTAGCGGTTGCGCACGTCGTTCCAGAAGTTCTCCGCGGCCTGTTCGATGCCGGGCAGGGAAAACACCTGGGTGTCCTGGGGCAGGTAGTCGAACAGGGTCGAGGTCTCTTCGAAAAACAGCGGCAGGTAGTACTCGATACCGGCCGGAGTGATTCCGCTGGTCAGGTCCTGGAAGATCGGGCAGCGGCGGAAGTCGACGTCGAAGCGTTCGCGAAAGCGGGCCTTGAAGCGGGTGACCGCCTCCTTCTGCAGGGGGAACTCCTTGGCCGGCAACAGGCGTATGGAGTCGACCTTGTCGATGGAACGCTGGTTTTCCGGGTCGAAGGTGCGCAAGGTTTCGATTTCGTCATCGAACAGATCGATGCGGTAGGGCAGCTTGCTGCCCATGGGGAACAGGTCGATCAGGGCGCCGCGAACGGTGAACTCGCCGTGTTCGTACACCGTATCCACATAGCGATAGCCGCTGGCCTCCAGGCGGGTGCGCATCTGTTCCACATCGAGCTTCTGGCCCACGTCCAGCACCAGGCTGCTGCCCAGCAGGAACTGGGTCGGCGCCAGGCGGTGCAGGGCGGTGGTGATCGGTACCACCAGTACGCCATGCTCCAGCTCGGGCAACCGATACAGGCTGGCGATGCGCTGGGAAATGATGTCCTGGTGGGGGGAGAACAGGTCGTAGGGCAGGGTTTCCCAATCGGGGAAATGCAGGACCGGCAAGTCCGGGGCAAAGAAGCTCAACTCCTGTTCCAGGCGGTCAGCGCTTTGGCTGTCGGCGGTCAGCAGGAGGGTGAAGCGCTTGGCGGCGCTGGCCGCTTCGGCGATGGCCAGGCTCAGGGCGGCACCGGGCAGGTTGCCCCAGTGCTGTTTGCCGGTGGCGGCTGGGAGTAGCGGTAGACGCAGGACAGGCACGGACGGTCAAGCTCCAGGCGTTGCGACAAAGTCGGTAATTGTAACGGCCCCGGGCAGCCACTGTCAGTGGCTGATGTGTCTAATACGCTGGTTGGGGGAAATGTAGTGGCAATCACAAAAAAACCGGCTTTTTAGTGGGAAATGTAGTGCCGATTTTGGCTAGTGTTACGGAGGGTTACGGACAGGTTGCCCGCTCTGACAAAAAAATGACACCGCTGGAGGCCGCGTGTTTACTGGGCTGCAGCGTAGCGTTGATTTTTTTGCAAGGACTATTGTTACGTTCTGCACGACAGGTGCGCATTGCTACGGGAGGGACTCGGCGGCATAATGTAGCCCCTTTTTTCTGCCCCTACATGTGGAAGGTTCCCGTGACTCAGAAGCCCGACCAGTGTCTTGGTGAATGGATCGACCGTGAAGCACTCGCAGAAGCGATGATTCCGCTTATCGGTCAGCTCTACCGCAACAACAATGTGGTGAGCTCGATCTATGGCCGCAGCCTGATCAACCAGTCTGTCATCGCGATTCTCAAAGCTCACCGCTTTGCTCGCCATCGTCAGTCCGACGAAAGCGAATTGTCCGTCCACGAAACGTTCCCGCTTCTGAAAGCCATGAGCGAGCTCAAGCTCGGTGCGGCTTCGGTCGATCTGGGCAAGTTGGCTGTCAAATTCAAAACCCAGGGCAATGGCCGCACCGCCGAACAGTTCGTTCGCGAAGAGCTGGCTGATGTCGTGGGCCAACAAAACGCCTCGGCGCGCAAAGGCACTGACGTAGTGCTGTACGGCTTCGGTCGTATCGGTCGCCTGCTGGCACGCATCCTGATCGAAAAAACCGGTGGTGGCGATGGCCTGCGCCTGCGCGCCATCGTGGTGCGCAAGGGCGCCGAGAACGACCTGACCAAGCGCGCCAGCCTGCTGCGTCGCGACTCGGTACATGGTTCGTTCAACGGCACCATCACCATCGATGAAGCAAACAACACCATCACCGCCAACGGCAACCTGATCCAGGTCATCTACGCCAAGAGCCCGAGCGAAGTCGACTACACCCAGTACGGCATCCACGATGCGCTGATCGTCGACAACACCGGTGTATGGCGCGATGCCGATGGCCTGGGCCAGCACCTGGCCTGCCCGGGTGCTGCCCGCGTGGTCCTGACCGCACCTGGCAAGGGCGCGCTGAAGAACATCGTGCACGGCATCAACCACGGTGAAATCACCCCTGACGACAAGATCGTTTCCGCTGCTTCTTGCACCACCAACGCCATCGTGCCGGTGCTCAAGGCCGTGAACGACCAGTACGGCATCGTCAATGGCCACGTCGAAACCGTTCACTCGTTCACCAACGACCAGAACCTGATCGACAACTTCCACAAGGGCAGCCGTCGTGGCCGCGCCGCGCCGCTGAACATGGTGATCACCGAGACCGGTGCAGCCACCGCTGCTGCCAAGGCACTGCCGGTGCTCAAGGGCAAGCTGACCGGCAACGCGATTCGCGTACCAACGCCGAACGTGTCGATGGCCATCCTCAACCTGAACCTGGAAAAGGCCACCACCCGCGACGAGATCAACGAGTACCTGCGCCAGACCGCCATGCACTCGGATCTGCACAAGCAGATCGACTTCGTCAATTCCCAGGAAGTGGTGTCCACCGACTTCGTTGGTTCCCGCCATGCTGGTGTGGTCGATGCCGAGGCTACTATCTGCAACGACAACCGCGTTGTCCTGTACGTCTGGTACGATAACGAATTCGGTTACAGCTGCCAGGTAGTGCGCGTGATGGAAGACATGGCTGGGGTCAACCCGCCAGCGTTCCCACGCTAAGTATCTGCCGATGTGAAAACGCCCCGACTTGTCGGGGCGTTTTTGTTTGGGGCGATTGCCCGCGAAAGGTTTACCGAGCGCCGCCAGTCACGGTCGTCTGCGCGGTCCGCAGGGCATGGCGGTTGCCGTGGAACAGCACCAGGGTGGCGATCAGCCCCAGCACGGCAGCGCCGCTGAGCCAGATGCCGGGGGCTGCCTTGTTGTCCAGTATGTGGATCAGGTAGGTGCAGGCTGCCGGGGTGAAGCCGCCGAAGGTGGCGGTGGCCAGGCTATAGGCCAGGGAGAAACCGGTGGTACGGACTTCGGCCGGCATGATTTCGGTCAGGGCCACCACCATGGCGCCGTTATAGGAGCCATAGAGGAAGGACAGCCACAACTCGACGATCAACAGGTGGCTGAAGCTGGGGTTGGCCACCAGCCAGGACAGCGCCGGATAGGCCGTGAGAATCGCCAGGATGGTGGCGCCCAGCAGCAATGGCTTGCGGCCGATCCTGTCGGACAGCGATCCCATGACCGGTAGCCAGAAGAAGTTGGACGCCCCGATGCATACCGTCACCAGCAGCGAGTCGAAATCGGACAGGTGCAATTCGGCCTTGCCGAAGGTCGGGGTGTAGGCGGTGATCAGGTAGAAGGACACGGTGGTCATCACCACCAGGGCCATGCCGGCGATGACGATGCCGAAGTTCTGGCCGATGGAGCGCACGATTTCCTGCAGGGTCGGACGATGCTTGCGCGCCTGGAACTCCGGGGTTTCCTCCAGGGAGCGACGGATCATGAAGATCGCCGGCACGATCATGCAGCCCACCAGGAACGGTACGCGCCAGCCCCAGTCGCCCATCTGATCGGGGCTCAACCAGTGGTTCAGGCCTACGCCCAGCAAGCCGGCGAATACCACGGCGGCCTGTTGGCTTGCCGATTGCCAGCTGACGAAGAAGCCCTTGCGTCCGGGGGTGGAGATCTCGGCCAGGTAGACCGAGACGCCGCCCAGTTCCACGCCAGCGGAGAAGCCCTGCAACAGGCGCCCGAGCAACACCAGCAGCGGGGCGGCCACGCCCAGGGTGGCGTAGCCTGGCACGCAAGCAATCAGCACGGTGCCGGCGGCCATCAGGACCAGGGTAATGATCAGGCCTTGGCGACGGCCATGGCGGTCGATGTAGGCACCGAGGAAAATCGCTCCCAGGGGGCGCATCAGGAAGCCAGCGCCGAAAGTCGCCAGGGACAGCATCAGCGAAGCGAAAGCACTGTCGGCAGGGAAGAAGGTCTTGGCGATCGCCGTGGCGTAGAAGCCGTAGACCATGAAGTCGAACATCTCTAGAAAGTTGCCGCTGACAACGCGAAAGATCGCCTTGCCTTTGCCCGTGGTCGTGGACATGTTTTTCACTCACTTTGGCTGTCTTGTTAGCATTCCCTGGTCATTACTCGTCCTCACTGCAAAGGCGGGGCACGGGGCTGCACGCTGAACAGTTTTGTAACAATATGTGTGTGGGAGGCATCAGGCAACTAAAACTCTTGGTCATCGCGCGATGGCTCTAGCTTGTGGCTTTGCCCTTGTCTTTGAGGGGAAGTGGATAGGTGAATGCCGTTCCGTCTGTCGCATAATGGCTTTTTGCTTGATGGGCAGGCCCTGCGGGTGGCCGTTCTGGAGGGATGACCTTGGCAGGTAGCAGGCAGTGGCAGGTGCTGTGGGGTGTGATGGCGCTATTGGCTGGATGTGGTGCCGGGGAGCGTTTGGAAAGCATTTCCGGGCCGACCATGGGCAGCACCTGGTCGGTGCAATATGTCCGGCCTTCAGGAGGGCCGCAGGCAGCTGCGGTCAAGTCTGAGGTCGAGGCGATCCTGGCTGAAGTGGATCGCCAGATGTCCACTTACCGCAGCGATTCGGATATCGAACGATTCAATCGGTTGCCGGCCCATGCTTGCCAACCCATGCCCGAGCCGGTGTTGCAGCTGGTGCGGGTTGGCGAGCAGTTGTCCCGTGACAGCGACGGGGCCTTCGACCTGACGGTGGAGCCGCTGCTCGATCTCTGGGGCTTTGGTCCCCAGGGGCGGGCAGAGAAGATCCCGGACGCCGGAGCCCTGGCCGAGGTGCGGCAGCGCGTGGGGCATGGGCTGCTGCGCATCGAGGGATCGCAGTTGTGCAAGGAGGCGGCAGTGGAGGTGGATTTCAACAGCATCGCTGCCGGGTATGCGGTGGATCGTATCGCGGCGCGTCTTGGGGCACTGGGTATCACCAGTTATCTGGCCGAGGCCACCGGCGAACTCAAGGCGGTTGGGCGCAAGCCGGATGGCACGCCCTGGCGTATTGCCCTGGAGGAACCCCGGGATGACCGGCAGGTGGCCGAGCGGGTGATCGCCGTGGACGGCTATGGCGTTTCCACCTCTGGCGACTACCGTAATTACTTCGAGCAGGACGGCCAGCGCTATTCCCATACTTTCGATGCCAGGGCCGGGCGGCCCATTGCTCACAAGCTCGCTTCGGTAACGGTGGTTCATCCTTCGGCGCTGATGGCCGATGGCTTGTCGACGCTGCTGCTCATCCTGGGCCCCGAGGCTGGCTGGGACTATGCCGAAAAACAGGCGATCGCCGCGTTTTTCGTGATGCGTGCCAATACAGGTTTCGTCACACGCAGCAACCCGGCCTTCGACCGGTTGTTCCCGGGGCGGCCCAAGTGAGCCAATGAGGGCGCGCACGCTGTAGTGCAGGCAAAAGTAGCCTACGACGCGACCAAGGGTTAATGTGCGCGGCGTTGTCGCTTCTATAGACTGTGCCCGGGTTCGTAACCGAGCCAAATTGATCCTTCATGCCGCTGGCCGCGGCATGATTTAGCCGTAGGTGCCAGAAGGGCATCGCGGCCTGTTCTGAGGAGTACGCATGGCTGTCTACAACTACGACGTAGTGGTGCTGGGTTCAGGCCCCGCTGGAGAAGGTGCGGCGATGAATGCCGCGAAAGCAGGGCGCAAGGTGGCAATGGTCGACAGCCGTCGCCAGGTCGGCGGTAACTGCACTCACTTGGGTACCATCCCGTCCAAGGCCTTGCGTCACTCGGTCCGGCAGATCATGCAGTTCAACACCAACCCGATGTTCCGGGCCATTGGCGAGCCGCGCTGGTTTTCCTTCCCGGACGTGCTCAAGAGCGCGGAAAAAGTCATCTCCAAGCAGGTGGCCTCGCGTACCGGCTACTACGCGCGCAACCGGGTTGATGTGTTCTTCGGTACTGGCAGCTTCGCCGACGAGCAGACGGTCGAAGTGGTTTGCGCCAATGGCGTAGTGGAAAAACTGGTGGCCAAGCACATCATCATCGCCACCGGCTCGCGCCCTTATCGCCCGGCGGACATCGATTTCAACCATCCGCGTATCTACGATAGCGACACCATCCTCAGCCTCGGCCATACCCCGCGCAAGCTCATCGTCTACGGTGCCGGAGTGATCGGTTGCGAATACGCCTCGATCTTCAGCGGCCTGGGTGTGCTGGTGGAGCTGGTGGACAACCGCGGCCAGTTGCTCAGCTTCCTGGACTCCGAGATCTCCCAGGCCCTGAGCTACCACTTCAGCAACAACAACATCACCGTGCGCCACAACGAAGAGTACGAGCGGGTCGAGGGCGTGGATAACGGCGTGATCCTGCACCTCAAGTCCGGCAAGAAGATCAAGGCCGACGCCTTGCTCTGGTGCAACGGCCGTACCGGCAACACCGACAAGCTGGGCATGGAGAACATCGGGATCAAGGTCAATGGCCGTGGCCAGATCGAGGTGGACGAGAACTACCGCACCAGCGTGCCGAACATCTATGGCGCCGGTGACGTGATCGGTTGGCCGAGCCTGGCCAGTGCCGCCCACGACCAGGGGCGTTCCGCTGCCGGCAGCATCGTCGACAACGGCAGCTGGCGCTTCGTCAACGACGTGCCGACCGGGATCTACACCATTCCCGAGATCAGCTCGATCGGCAAGAACGAGCAGGAGCTGACCCAGGCCAAGGTGCCATACGAAGTGGGCAAGGCGTTCTTCAAGGGCATGGCCCGCGCGCAGATCGCCGGCGAGCCCCAGGGCATGCTGAAGATCCTGTTCCACCGCGAGACCCTGGAGGTGCTGGGCGTGCACTGCTTCGGTTACCAGGCTTCGGAGATCGTGCACATCGGCCAGGCGATCATGAACCAGCCGGGCGAGCTCAATACCCTGAAGTACTTCGTCAACACCACCTTCAACTACCCGACCATGGCCGAGGCCTATCGGGTGGCAGCGTACGACGGCCTCAACCGGCTTTTTTGAGCGGCTCCGGCCGGTGGCCTGAGCCGGCCGGGGAGACCGATTTCAGTAATTCTCGAGGGTGGCGCTGGCCAAACCGGGAAAGTCTGTAATCAGGCTATCTACGCCGAAGTCGGCGAGCCTGCGCATCAGCGCCGGCTCGTTGACCGTCCACACTGACACATGCAGGCCCTGGCGCTGCGCCCGTTGCAGGCGTTCCGGGGTGCACAGGGTCCAGTTCAGCGCAAGCATCTGGCAGCCATAGCTCTGGGCGACCTTCAGCGGGTCGAGCCAGGCGTACTCGGCTACCAGTCCGCGGGACAGGTCCGGAGTCAGCTCGACGGCGGCCTTGAGGACCTCCCGGGAGCTCGAGGTGACGGTGACCTTGTCCAGCAGGCCGAAGCGCTGGACCATTTCCCGGATCGCCAGCACGGTGGTGGCGGCACGGGTGCGCGAGGCGCTCTTGACCTCCAGCTGCCAGTGCTCGAAGTCGCATTTCTCGAACAACTCCTCCAGGCGCGGGATGGGGCAGGGGCTGACCCAGCCCGGGCCGCCCCGGCGTGCATCGTAGGTCACCAGTTCGGCAGCGGAGTGCTCCACGACCTTGCCGCGCCGGTCGGTGGTGCGCTTGAGGGTCGGGTCATGGATGACCATCAGTTCCCCGTCCATGGACAGGTGCAGGTCGAGCTCGCAGCGGCGTACGCCGTGCTTGAGGCATTCCTGAAAGCTGGTCAGGGTGTTTTCCGGCGCTTCGCCCTTGGCGCCGCGATGGCCATAGATCAGGGTCACAATTGCTCCTTCACGGATGTTGTTCCTTTAAGAGGGGTCAGGCGCGCTCATTGGGTGTCGGGAGTGTTCTGTTCCCGGGCCAGGCGACGTTGTTGGGCCTGTTTCTGCATGATATAGCGTGCCAACAGCTGGCGCTGGGCCTCGGTCAATGCTTCGAATTCGGTGCCGATTTCAAAGGTGCCGAAGCCCTGGGGTTCGCAGTGGGTGACCTTGGCTCGCAACAGCAGGCCCAGGGCCTGGGGCATCAGCAGCAGTTTCAGCGCCAGGTGGCTACCGGCCGGGTAGCTCTGGTGGTGGCCGAATTCGATGCCCCCCTCCGAGAGGATCACCCGTTGCGGCTCGCCGAACTTGCCGAGCACGGTCTGGGCCACTACCTGGCCGAGCAGGTCGATGCGCTTGTTCATGACCTTGAGGTAGCTGGCCAGGGTGCGATCGCGCTCGCTGACCTGACGCAACAGGTGCTGGGATTCGAATTCGCTCAGGTGCAATTCACTGAGCAGATTGAACAGTGCGGACTCATCCTGCAACACTTCCTTGCTCGCCGCATCGTGGGCGGACAAGGGGCTAATTTCCAGTGCGATCGCGTCCTCGATACGGTAGTATTCGCGGCGATCTTCTTCATCTAATGTCGACATGGCGAACCCATGGTAGAGGCAGTGGTCTGAGTGTAAAGCTGCTTACCAGGCCCCGCCACAAGGACGTCTTCTTTTCCTCCGAACAAGCCCCGACATGTTCAGACCTCTGTTTGCTTTCATCGGCACGCGTTACACCCGTGCAAAGCGCCGCAATCATTTTGTGTCATTCATTTCCCTGACTTCGATGATCGGACTCGCCCTCGGCGTGATCGTGATGATCGTGGTGCTGTCGGTAATGAATGGCTTCGACCATGAGATGCGCACCCGCGTGCTGGGCATGGTGCCCCACGCCACTATCGAATCCGGCGAGCCCATCAGCGACTGGCAAGGCCTGGCCGCCAAGGTCAAGGCCAATCCCCAGGTACTGGCGGTGGCGCCCTTCACCCAGATGCAGGGTCTGTTGACCAACAACGGCCAGGTGCAGAAGGTGCTGCTCAATGCCATCGATCCGGCCCAGGAACGCCAGGTCTCGATCATCGACCACTTCATGCAGCAGGGGCAGCTCGATGCCCTGGCGCCCGGCAGTTTCGGTATCGTCATCGGTGACAAGGCCGCCAACAAGCTGGGTGTCGGCCTGGGTGACAAGCTGACCTTCGTCGCCCCGGAAGTCTCGGTGACGCCGGCTGGCATGTTCCCGCGCATGAAGCGCTTTACCGTAGTGGGCATCTTCCACGTTGGCGCTGGCGAGATCGATGGCTACCTGGGCCTGACCAACCTCCAGGACCTGGGGCGCCTGCACCGCTGGAAGCCGGATCAGGTCCAGGGCCTGCGGCTGAAGTTCGACGACCTGTTCCAGGCGCCGCGCACGGCCTGGCAGATCGCCCAGGAGCTGGGCGAGAACCATTTCTACGCCCGTGACTGGACCCGCACCCACGGCAACCTGTACCAGGCCATCCGCATGGAAAAAGCCATGATCGGCCTGCTGCTCTTGCTGATCGTCGCGGTGGCCGCGTTCAACATCATCTCGACCCTGGTGATGGTGGTGAACGACAAGAAAGGCGATATCGCCATCCTCCGTACCCTGGGGGCGACGCCAGGAACCATCATGGCGATCTTCATGGTCCAGGGCACGGTGATCGGTGTGGTCGGTACCCTGATCGGCGCCGTGCTGGGCATGCTCGCGGCGTTGAATGTCAGCGCTGCGATCGCCGGCCTCGAACGCCTGATCGGGCACAAATTCCTTAATGCCGACGTGTACTTCATCGATTACCTGCCGTCCCAGCTGATGGCCGAGGACGTGTTGATGGTCTGCGGCGCGGCGTTGGTCCTGAGTTTCCTCGCCACCCTGTATCCTGCCTGGCGTGCGGCGCGCACCCAGCCTGCGGAGGCGCTACGTTATGAGTGAGTTGGGCATGAGTGAAAAAGCAATCCTGAGCTGCCGCGACCTGGGCAAATCCTACGAGGAAGGTCCGGAATCGGTGGTGGTGCTGTCTGGCCTGCAGTTGGAGCTGCACCCGGGGGAGCGAGTGGCCATCGTCGGCAGCTCCGGCTCCGGTAAAAGTACCTTGCTCAACTTGCTGGGCGGCCTGGATACGCCTTCCAGGGGCAGCGTCTGGCTGGCCGGGGAGGAGCTTTCGGCCCTGGGTGAGAAGGCCCGTGGCCAGCTACGCAACCGCGCCTTGGGATTCGTCTATCAGTTCCACCACCTGCTGCCGGAATTCACCGCCCTGGAGAATGTCTGCATGCCGCTGCTGATCGGCCGTACACCGATCCCGGAAGCCCGGCAGCGGGCTACGGCGCTGCTGGAGCGGGTTGGTCTCGGTCATCGCCTGGAACACAAGCCCGCCGAACTGTCCGGTGGCGAACGCCAACGGGTGGCCATCGCCCGGGCCCTGGTGAACAAGCCTGGGCTGGTGATGCTCGACGAGCCTACTGGCAACCTCGACTCCCATACCGCCCAGGGCATCCAGGACTTGATGCTGGAGCTCAGCACCTCGATGCGCACCGCCTTTTTGGTGGTGACCCACGACATGAACCTGGCCCGGCAGATGGATCGCGTATTGCACCTGCAAGAAGGTCACCTGGTCGCAATCTGATGCGACCGCACGCGGCGTCGGTGGTTAGCCCAGCGGCGCCGGGTCATTAATTTTTCCAGGGTGCCTTGCCCATGTTCCGACCCTTATCGATCTTTATCGGCACGCGCTACACCCGCGCCAAGCGGCGTAACCGCTTCGTTTCCTTCATTTCCATGACCTCGATGATCGGCCTTGCCCTGGGTGTGCTGGCGATGATCGTGGTGCTCTCGGTGATGAACGGTTTCCAGCGGGAAATGAGTTCGCGGATCCTTGGCATGGTGCCCCATGCGACCATCGTCGGGGTCAAGCCCATCGATGACTGGCAGCCGGTGGCCGCTGCGGCGCTGAGCAATCCACAAGTCACCGCGGCAGTGCCGTTCACTGAGATGGAGGGCATGCTGTCCTACAAGGGCGCGATGCAGCCGATCCAGATCAGCGGCATCGATCCGGCCCAGGAAGGCAAGGTCTCCATCGTCGCCCAGCATATCGTCCAGGGCAGCCTGCAGGACCTGAAGCCAGGCGAGTTCGGCGTGGTGATCGGCGAGATCACGGCCCGGCGCTTTCGCTTGAATGTCGGCGACAAGCTGACGCTGATCGTGCCGGAAGTCAGTAGCGCCCCCGGCGGTATCACCCCGCGCATGCAGCGCCTGAATGTGGTGGGGGTATTCAAGGTCGGTGCCGAGCTGGATGGCTCCATGGGCCTGATTCACGTGGCCGATGCCGCCGAAATGCAGCACTGGCAGCCGAACCAGGTACAGAGCGTGCGCCTGGCGGTGAAGGATCTGTACGCTGCGCCGCAGGTTTCGGCGAGCATCGCCAAGGATCTGGGGGCGGACTTCAGGGCCGATGACTGGACCCATACCCAGGGCAGCCTGTTCAGCGCGATGAAGATGGAAAAGACCATGATCGGCCTGCTCCTGCTGATGATCGTCGCGGTGGCGGCCTTCAACATCATCGCCACTCTGATCATGGTGGTGAACGACAAGGGCGCGGATATCGCGATCCTGCGCACCATCGGCGCCACCCCGCGGCAGATCATGGCGATCTTCATGGTCCAGGGGACGGTGATCGGCATCGTCGGCACCCTGATCGGCGGCGTGCTGGGCGTCCTGGCGGCGCTGAACGTGAGCGAGCTGGTGGGGTGGCTGGAGCGCATCAGCGGCCAGCAGATCTTCAGCTCGGATGTGTACTTCGTCAGCAACCTGCCTTCGGAGCTGCAGGGCGGTGACGTGGCGTTGATCTGCAGCGCCGGGTTCATCTTGAGCTTCCTGGCCACCGTCTACCCGGCCTGGCGCGCTTCCAAGGTCGAGCCGGCCCAGGCGCTGCGCTACTCCTGAGTCGTGAACCCCTGTGCTGCGAGGGTGGCACAGGGGTTAGGTGTTCTTCGGGAGCTCAATCACGAAGCGAGTCCAGCCCTGGCCCGATTCGCAATGGATCTGCCCGCCATGGGCCCTGACGATCGATTGGGTGATGGCCAGCCCCAGCCCGGCATGCTCACTGCTGCCTTCGCGCCGCGCCGGATCGGCCCGGTAGAAGCGATCGAACAGGTGCGGCAGGACTTCCTTGGCGATACCTTCGCCACTGTTTTCAATGCTCAGGCACAAATCCCGAGGCCTTTCGCTGATTTGCACCTTGACCCAGCCAGTGGCTGGAGTGAAGCGCAGGGCGTTGTCCAGCAGGTTGGACAGGGCCCGGCGCAGCATGCCGCGGTCCCCGGAAATCTGGGCACTGCCCTCGCGGCTGAGGTGGACTTGCGCGTCCTCGGCCAGGGGGCCGTAGAACTCCAGCAGCACGTCGGTCTCATGGGCCAGGTCGAGCATTTCGCGTCGAGGGGCCAGTAGACCGTGGTCGGCCTTGGCCAGGTACAGCATGTCGTTGACCAACTGTGCCATCCACTGCAGTTCTTCGAGATTGCTGTGCAGGGCTTCGCGGTAGTCCTCGATAGGCCTGGGCCGGGTCAGGGTGACCTGGGTGTGGGTCAAGAGGTTGGACAGCGGCGTGCGCAGTTCATGGGCGATGTCGGCGGAGAAGGCCGAGAGGCGCTGGAACGACTCGTCGAGGCGACCGAGCATGGCGTTGAAGCTGCCGGCCAGTTCTGCCAATTCGGCGGGCATCTGCTCTGCCGGCAAGCGCTGGGTCAGCGAGCTGGCGGAAACTCCGGCGGCTACCGCACTCATGCGCCGTAACGGACGCAGGCCACTGCGAGCGGCCCAGGCGCCCAGCAGGGCGGTGGCCAGGGCTGACAACCCTACGGTGAGCCAGATCAGGTTCTGCATGCGTTGCAGGAAATGCTGGTGATGGGTGATGTCGAGCATCAGGGTCAGCCTGGGGGAGCTGGCTTGGCCGGGAACCAGCGCCGCGTTGTAGATCCGGTAGGCGGTTCCGGCCAGGTCCAGGCTGTGCAGGCCAGCAGGGGTGGGCAGTGGGGTGTCGAGCGGGGGCAGGGTGTCGAGCCAGGCCTGGCCGTCGGCGCCGTCGATTCGCAGTGCCAGGTCTGGTTGATGGCGCAGTTCATCCTGCAACCTGGCCAGGTGCTGGGGAAAGTCAGCCGCCGTGGTGACATCCTGCAATGCACTGCGCAGGGCGATCAGCTTGCTGTCCAGCAGTTGTTGGTCCAGCTCGATGAAGTGCGCCTCGCTGGCGCGGCTGAACAGTACTCCGGCCAGTAGCGACACCACGGCGGTACAGGCCGCGAACAGCAGCGCCAGGCGCCCGCTCAAGGAAAGGCGGCGCATCAGGCCTGGCGCTCTTCGAGCACATAACCCATGCCGCGCACGGTATGGATCAGCTTGTTGGGGTAATCGTCATCGATCTTCAGGCGCAGGCGGCGGATCGCGACTTCGATGACGTTGGTGTCGCTGTCGAAGTTCATGTCCCAGACCTGGGAGGCGATCAACGACTTGGGCAAGACCTCGCCCTGGCGTCGCAGGAGCATCTCCAGCAGGGCGAACTCCTTGGCCGTGAGGTCGATGCGCTGGTTGCCACGTTCCACCCGGCGACGGATCAGGTCCAGGCGCAGGTCGGCCAGTTGCAGGCTGGTTTCCTGGGTGGCGCTACCACCACGACGCAGCAGGCTGCGCACCCGGGCCAGCAACTCGGAGAAGGCGAAGGGCTTGACCAGGTAGTCGTCGGCGCCCAGCTCCAATCCGTGCACGCGGTCTTCAACGGCATCCCGGGCGGTGAGGAACAGCACCGGTATCTCCAGGCCGGCGCTGCGCACCGCTTGCAGTATCTGCCAGCCACTGCGGCCGGGGAGCATCACATCGAGGATCAGCAGTGCATAGTCGCCGGTCAGGGCCAGATGCTGGCCGGTGGTGCCGTCCGCCACCAGTTCGGTATTGAAGCCGGCTTCGCTCAGGCCCTGGCGCAGGTATTGGCCGGTCTTGGGTTGGTCTTCGACGATCAGTAGCTTCATGGCAGGACTCTTGGCATATGGAACCCCGGCTTTATACCTTGCAGGGGCGTTGCACAGGTAAAGCTGACAAAGTTGTAATCTAGCTGTCAGCCAGCCGGCAGCAGCGCAGCCCTAAAGTTTGACACAAGCTCGATTCCGTTCTTGTTGGGGTTTGATAATGAGTATGCAAAGTGTGTTGTTGCGAAGCCGTTCCTTTCTTGGCGGCTGCCTGATGTTGTTGACTACGCCGCTGTGGGCGTCGCCAGCGGCGTCCTATGATTTTGGCCAGCCGGCTCCGGCGAACAAGGCCACTCGCAGCATCGAAGTGGTGATGGGGGACATGTCGTTCACCCCCAAGGCGCTGGAGGTCAAGGCTGGCGAGACGGTGCGATTCGTACTGGTGAACAAGGGGCAGTTGCTGCATGAGTTCAACCTGGGCGATTCGGCGATGCATGCCCGGCACCAGCAGGAAATGCTGCAGATGCAGCAGAGTGGCATGCTGACTCCCACCGGTATGAAGGCCATGGAGCACGGCTCGATGGATCATGCCTCGATGGGGCATGGCGCCATGCCCGGGATGGCCCCGGGCATGCAGCACGACGATCCCAATAGCGTGCTGGTGGAGCCGGGCAAGCAGGCCGAGCTGACCTGGACCTTCAGCAAGAGCGGCAGCCTGGAGTTCGCCTGCAATATCCCAGGGCACTACCAGGCCGGGATGGTGGGCAAGTTGACGGTCAGTCCGTAGGCTCCTGGGGCTCAATGGCGGAGCAAAGGCTGTTAGAATCCGCTGATTCTTCAGTCAGGTTTCCGCCATGCATCCCGCAGCCGAACATTCGCCGCTGGGCAAATCCAGTGAATACATCTCCACCTACACACCCTCGTTGCTGTTCCCGATTCCTCGGGCAGCGAAATGGGCCGAGCTGGGCTTGAGCGCCGAGACCCTGCCTTACAAGGGGGTGGATTTCTGGAATTGCTTCGAGCTGTCCTGGCTGTTGCCCTCGGGCAAGCCGGTGGTGGCCATCGCTGAGTTCAGTATTCCCGCCGACTCGCCGAACATCATCGAGTCCAAGTCCTTCAAACTGTACCTCAACTCGCTGAACCAGACGCCGTTCGCCGACCGGGCCACGCTCGAATCGACCCTGGGCAAGGATCTTTCGGCTGCCGCGGGCAAGCCGGTGGGCGTGCGGGTCCGCAGCTTGGGCGAGGTCGAGGCGCAGGGGTTGGTGGCGCTGCCGGGCGTGTGCATCGACGACCTGGATATCAGTGTCGACAGCTATGAGCATCCGCGTCCCGAGCTGCTGCGCTGCGACAGCTCGCAGGTGGTGGAGGAAAGCTTGCACAGCCATCTGCTCAAGTCCAACTGCCCGGTGACCAGCCAGCCGGATTGGGGCAGCGTGGTGGTGCAATACCGTGGTGCGGCCCTGGATCACGCCAGCCTGCTGGCCTATCTGGTGAGTTTCCGCCAGCACTCGGACTTCCATGAGCAGTGCGTGGAGCGGATCTTCCTCGACCTGCAGCGTCTGCTCAAGCCGCAGAAGCTCACTGTCTATGCGCGCTACGTGCGCCGCGGCGGGTTGGATATCAACCCTTACCGCAGTACCGAAACGATGGATTTCACCAACCAGCGCCTGGTACGCCAATAAACGAAAAGCCCCGCCATCATGGCGGGGCTTTCGCTTGAGCTTGATCGTTGGTCGATCAGATGCCGATGTTGCCCAGGGTCTGGACGATGTTGCGCAGGGTTCCGGCAATGGCGGGATGTTCCAGTTCGAACCGCTCCACAGCCAGGTTGACACCATCGGCGAGGCTGGCGTCATGGGTGCTGCTCTCCAGCTTGAGCTGCACTTCGATCTGTTGCATCAGCTCCTGCAGGTTCTCGCGTTCGGCGGGCGAAAGCGGTGGGTTCTGTTCCAATTGCTCGCGCAGGGTGTCGAGTTGTTCTTGCAGTTCGCGGGCAGGCATGGCGTTCTCCCTTCATTGATAGGCACAGGGATGGACCGCGAGCCAGGGTCAAAGGTCCATGCCCCCAGGATTTAGAGTAATCCACTCGCCAACGCCGTGCATGATCCTGATCAACGGGCTTATGTCAGGGTTTTTCACCCTTGAGCCGGCGCAGCTCGATATCCGCCAGGCAAGTATTCAGGTCGCCCAGGTGATCGATCACCGAGTGCACGCCCAAACCGAAGAGTTGCATCGTCGCCTTGCCCCGCTTGAGCTCGCGCTCCTGCTGGTCCAGTGCCTGCCATTCACTGGGCGTCATGCCGCACAGGGAGCCGCAGGATGCCAGGCCGATGGTCCAGAGCCCGGCATTGAGCCCCGATTGCAGCAGGTGTGGTTCACCGCTGACCAGGACGCAACCGTCCAGGCCTTTGACCTTGAGTGCCATCAGTGCTTGCCAGCAAGCATCCGGGGCGGGCCAGGGATTACAGGCGTTCGGCGCTGGGTGGATCCATTCCGGCAGGGAGGCGCTCAGGTGGCGGGCCTGGGCCGGGGAGAGCTGCTCGAGCCAGGCGCAGGGAATGCCTCGCTGGCGCAGGTGGTGCAGGGTGTCCAGCGCGCCAGGGGTGGCCAGGGCTTGTTCGGCTGTAGGTTGCATGGAGGATTGCAGGCGCAGGCGGGCGCCGAAGTCCACCAGGCAGCCGCTGAGCCCGAAAAGCACTGCTGTCAGGGGGCGATGGGGGAGGCCCGAAGGCTCGGCGTGGGGCATGGCAGCGTCCTTGAAATACTCTCCAAAACTAGTTGGAGAACATGACATGCAGGTTACAGGGAGGTGAACGCCCCGGCCGATTTGCTCGGGTCGCTTGCGTCGGTACTGCCTAAACGGCTTCTTCCGCTTTATACTCCTGAGCCTAACCTCTGGGCATGCCCCACGAGAGAACAAGCCAAGGAGTTTCCCGCGATGCGCTGGAGCCGTTATCTAGTTCCACTATGTATGAGTGCCGGTGTGACACTGGCTCCCCTGGTCGCCCAGGCAGCCGAGGAAGATCCGTGGGAAAGCGTCAACCGCCCCATCTTCACGTTCAACGATACCGTGGATACCTATGCCTTGAAGCCATTGGCCCAGGGCTACCAGGCCGTTACGCCACAGTTTCTGGAAGATGGCATCCACAACATGTTTCGCAACATTGGTGATGTCGGCAACCTGGTCAACGATATCCTCCAGGCCAAGCCCAATGCCGCGGGTGTCGACACCGCACGGCTGTTGATGAACACCACCCTGGGCGTGGCCGGCTTCTTCGATGTGGGTACCAAGATGGGCCTGCAGCGCAATGATGAAGATTTCGGCCAGACGCTCGGCCATTGGGGGGTCGGCAGTGGCCCCTACGTGATGCTGCCGTTGCTGGGGCCTAGCACCTTGCGCGATGCGCCGGCCAAGTATGTCGACAGCTACACCGCTCCTTATCGCTACATCAACGATATCCCGGCCCGTAACATCACCATGGGCGTGAATGTGGTCGATACCCGTGCCAGCCTGCTGGCGGCGGACAAGTTGATTCGTGGCGACAAGTACACCTTCATTCGCAATGCGTATCTGCAGAACCGCGAATTCAAGGTCAAGGACGGCAAGGTCGAAGACGATTTTTAAGCCTGCGTAGTTCTTGCTGGAAACAAAAAAGGCGGCCATTGGGCCGCCTTTTTCATTGAGCAGAGGTTCACTTCATTTTAAGGATTGTAAGGCCAAGTTTCTGGCCGCTCTCAGATGGCTTGACCCATACCACTTCGGTGTCCGCTTCAAGGCCGCTGAGCGCCGCATGCTCCGAATCGATGCGTACGCTTAATTGATCGCCGACCTGGAACGAGCGAGGCGCCTGGACCTGCATGCCGCCGCTGGAAAGATCGATGCAAACGGCTTCGATCACCTGCCCTTGGTGAATCAGCGTGATTTCGGCATCCACCCGCATCCGGATGTAATCGCGCTTTTCACTGTAGTCACGCTGGTTCTGATTCATGGCTCCATCCTACGATTGAGTTGCGGTTCCAGGGGTTTTTATAACTCTCGGTGATTTGCCGTGTAAAGACGTCAAGCGACCATCGGCATGAGCTTGAAACGCCCCGCGGATGGGAGTACCGTCTGCGCCTTAGAAGGGCACCTCTGATGCTCGGGCGTGCAGGACTCAAGGTCCTGGCCCTGCTCGGAGTGGCTAGAAAGCGAATCCAGTAGCGTGCGTCGGGCCTTGGGCCATGCCACCTACGCCAACCTAATTCTGGCGCCGTTTGCCCACATGCAAAAAACCAGTGCCACGCTGCTGATAATCGATGACGACGAAGTAGTACGCGCGAGTCTCGCGGCCTATTTGGAAGACAGTGGCTTCAGCGTACTGCAGGCCGCCAATGGCCAGCAGGGTCTCCAGGTATTCGAGCGTGACAAACCCGATCTGGTGATCTGCGATCTGCGCATGCCGCAGATGGGCGGTCTCGAGCTTATCCGTCAAGTGACCGAGCTGTCGCCGCAAACCCCGGTGATCGTGGTGTCGGGCGCGGGCGTGATGAACGACGCGGTCGAGGCCTTGCGCCTAGGTGCTGCCGACTACCTGATCAAGCCCTTGGAAGACTTGGCGGTGCTTGAGCATTCGGTACGTCGCGCCCTGGATCGTGCGCGCCTGCTCCTGGAGAACCAGCGTTACCGGGAAAAACTCGAAGCGGCCAACCGGGAGCTGGAGGCGAGTCTCAATCTGCTCCAGGAGGACCAGAACGCAGGTCGCCAGGTGCAGATGAACATGCTGCCCACCAGTCCCTGGTCGATCGATGCCTTCCATTTCGCACACCAGATCATCCCGTCGTTGTACCTGTCGGGGGATTTCGTCGATTACTTCCGTGTCGACGAACGTCGGGTGGCGTTCTATCTGGCAGATGTTTCTGGGCATGGCGCATCTTCGGCTTTCGTCACGGTACTGCTGAAGTTCATGACCACGCGCCTGTTGTTCGAATCCAAGCGCAATGGCACGCTACCGGAGTTCAAGCCCTCGGAAGTCCTGGGCCATATCAACCGCGGCCTTATCAGCTGTAAGCTGGGTAAACACGTCACGATGGTCGGTGGAGTCATCGACGAGGAGACAGGTTTGTTGACCTATAGCATTGGCGGGCATTTGCCGTTGCCGGTGTTGTATACACCAAGCAGCGTGCGTTACCTGGAAGGACGTGGCTTGCCTGTAGGGCTGTTCAACGAGGCAACCTACGAGGACCACGTCCTGGAGTTGCCGCCGGTGTTCAGCCTGACGTTGATGTCCGATGGCATCCTGGACCTTTTGTCCGAGCCTACACTCAAAGAGAAAGAAGCAGCCTTGCCTGAACGGGTGAAGGCAGCGGGCGGCAGCCTGGATGGCCTGCGGCAAGTTTTTGGATTGGCCACGCTAGGGGAGATGCCGGATGATATCGCCCTGTTAGTGTTGAGCAGGAACCTTTGATGAGTACCGGTAGAATCCAGTTCGCCGAGCAGGACGGCACCTTTGTCCTGAAATTCGTCGGTGAAGTGCGCCTGACCCTCTGTTCGGCGCTGGATGCGACTATTGAGCGGATCTTCACTGCGCTGAACTTCTCGGCGATCGTGATCGATCTGACGGAAACCCGCAGTATCGACAGCACCACGCTGGGCTTGCTGGCCAAGTTGTCGATTCTTTCTCGGCAGAAGGTCGGCCTGCTGCCCACCGTCGTCACCACCCACGAAGACATTACCCGGCTCTTGCAGTCCATGGGTTTCGATCAGGTGTTCAATATCGTTGATCGCCCGATCCCCTGTCCTGAGTGCCTGACCGACCTACCGTCCCAGGATCAATCGGAGGAGGTAGTGCGGATCAAGGTCCTGGAGGCCCACAAGATTCTGATGGGGCTCAATGACTCCAATCGTGAAGCCTTCCATGATCTGGTGAACGCCCTGGAGCGCCACTGATCGATAGAAATGCCGGGTATAAAAAAAGGGCGAACCATCAAGGTTCGCCCTTTTTTATACGTGCTGCCCGATCAGAGCTTGGCGCTGAGCAGGGCCTCGAGTTTTTCCTGGTCGCGAGCGAATTGACGGATGCCTTCCGCCAGTTTCTCGGTGGCCATCGCATCCTCGTTCGACGCCCAGCGGAACTGCGCTTCGTTGAGGCTCTGGCGTGCTTCGCCGGTCTTGCTCGGGCTCAGCTTGCGCTCCAGCTTGCCAGTATCGGCCGCTAGTTTTTCGATCAGGTCCGGGCTGATGGTCAGGCGGTCGCAGCCTGCCAGTTGCTCGATCTGATTCAGGTTGCGGAAGCTGGCACCCATGACCACTGTCTTGTAGTCATTGGCCTTGTAGTAGTTGTAGATTCGAGTCACCGACTGCACGCCTGGGTCGTCCGCGTTGGTGTAGTCGTTTCCAGTCGCCTTCTTGTACCAATCGTAGATCCGGCCCACGAACGGCGAAATCAGGAACACCCCGGCATCGGCGCAAGCCACGGCCTGGGCAAAGGAGAACAGCAGGGTCAGGTTGGTCTGGATGCCTTCGCGCTCCAGTTGCTCGGCAGCACGGATACCTTCCCAGGTAGAAGCGATCTTGATCAGCACTCGATCGCGGCCCACACCGGCCGTTTCGTACAGGTCGATCAAGCGATGAGCACGCTTGAGCATGGCCGTGGTGTCGAAAGACAGGCGAGCATCGACTTCGGTGGAAATACGGCCCGGGATGACCTTGAGGATTTCCTGGCCGACGGCCACACCGAAACGATCGCTGGCCAGGCCGACATCGCCTTTGCAATCACTGACGCTGGCGTTGAGCAGTTCGGCATAGCCTGGAATAGCCGCAGCCTTGAGCAGCAGCGATGGGTTGGTGGTGGCGTCTACTGGCTTGACTCGGGCAATTGCGTCGAAGTCTCCGGTATCGGCCACGACGGTGGTGATTTTCTTCAGTTGTTCCAGCTTGGAAGTCATGAGCGTGCTCTGTCCTATGGGTCCGATGACATTACCCGAGCGCCGACGAGCGCTCAAGGGCGCGAAATACTTGCAGAAGCCCCAAAGGCTACGGCCGGAACAAGGCCGTTTGAAGGTTGGGGCGCTATCCAGATAAATACGATGCCAAAAGCTGGATCAGGTTCAATTGAACCGATACCTAGCGTCCTTCGAGCAGTTGGCCGGCCTGGTCCAGCAGGGCAAGCGGATCTTTGCTCTTGTGGATGTCCACTGACAATAGCTGACGAAACTTGCGTGCCCCTGGAAAACCGGTGCCCAGCCCCAGGATATGGCGGGTGATGTGATGCATGGCGCCACCGCTGGCCAAATGCTCGGCAATGTAAGGTCGCAGTTGCGCCAACGCTTCGGCGCGGGAAATCACCGGTGCTGTGCTGTTGAACAGCTGTTGGTCCACTTCGGCCAGCAGATAGGGGTTGTGGTACGCCTCACGGCCCAACATCACCCCATCGAAGGTCCGCAGATGCTCATGGCAGGACTCGAGGGTCTTGATGCCACCGTTGAGGATGATCTCCAACTGCTCAAAGTCAGCCTTCAATTGCGCCGCCACGTCATAGCGCAGGGGCGGGATTTCCCGATTTTCCTTGGGTGACAGGCCTTCGAGGATCGCGATCCGGGCATGCACGGTAAAACTGGTACAGCCCGCTTCGTGGACCTGCCCTACGAAATCACGCAATTGCTCATAGCTGTCTCGCCCGTTGATGCCGATCCGGTGCTTGACCGTCACCGGGATCGATACCGCATCGCGCATCGCCTTCACGCAATCGGCCACCAGGGCCGGATGCCCCATCAGGCACGCACCGATCATGTTGTTCTGCACCCGGTCGCTGGGGCAGCCCACATTGAGGTTGACCTCGTCATACCCGTGCTCCTGGGCCATGCGCGCGCAGGCGGCCAGGTCCGAAGGCGTACTGCCCCCCAGCTGCAAGGCCAGGGGATGCTCCGACTGGTGGTAGCGCAGGAAGCGCTCATGATCGCCGTTGAGCAAGGCCCCCGTGGTGACCATTTCGGTGTAGAGCAGGGTGTGCTTGGAGAGAAGGCGCAGGAAGTGACGGCAATGGCGGTCCGTCCAATCCATCATCGGCGCAACAGAAAATCTCCTAGATACCGGTTTTGCTGTGGATGCTAGGTTTTCTGCGGGTTTCGTCGGCATTTACTATTTTCTCTTTCACAACTGTTTTACCCCGTTTTTGCTTATTTCTGAAAGGTCGTTGCTACAATGTAGCAACTAAAATCAGTCGTGTAGCAAAATCATGGGCTCAATCACCGTTCGTAAGCGCAAGGATGGCTCTGTCGCGTATACCGCGCAGATTCGCATCATGCAAAAGGGCGTCACAGTTTATCAGGAAAGCCAGACATTCGACCGCAAGGCCACGGCGCAGGCCTGGTTGAAAAAACGAGAGGTCGAACTGAAAGAGCCTGGCGCTTTGGAGCGTGCTAACAGGGCTGGCGTTTCGATTAAGGAGATGATTGAGCGATACCTAGTTCAGTATGAAAAGCTGCGTCCCCTTGGGAAAACCAAGCGGGCAACGCTAAGTGCGATTAAAGAGTCCTGGTTAGGTGACGTGGCGGACGTGGAGCTAACAAGTCAGAAGCTTGTCGAGTATGCGGTCTGGCGTATGGAGACGGCCGGCATCCAGGCGCAGACCGTTGGCAACGACCTGGCCCACCTTGGCGCGGTGTTATCAGTGGCCAGGCCCGCGTGGGGGTATGAGGTTGACCCTCATGCAATGTCTGATGCGCGGCAGGTGTTGCGCAAAATGGGAGCCGTTAGCAGGAGTCGCGAGCGGACACGGCGCCCAACGTTGGACGAACTCGACCGGATTCTGACTTACTTTGAACAGATGCGTGATCGCCGCCGGCAGGAGATCGACATGCTGCGGGTGATTGTGTTTGCTCTTTTCTCTACCCGTAGACAGGAAGAAATCACGCGCATTCGCTGGGACTCGCTTAATGAAAGGGACCAGTCTGCCTTGGTTACTGACATGAAGAACCCGGGGCAGAAGTATGGGAACGATGTCTGGTGCAACATGCCTACCGAGGCCTGGCGTGTTCTCCAGTCCATGCCTCGGGTGGCTGATGAGGTGTTTCCCTACAATGCGCGCTCAATCTCGGCATCGTTCACCCGGGCCTGCAACTTCCTAGAGATCGATGATCTTCATTTCCATGACTTGCGGCACGATGGTGTAAGCCGGTTGTTTGAAATGGGGTGGGATATCCCGAGGGTGGCCAGCGTATCCGGCCACCGGGATTGGAACTCGATGCGGCGCTATACGCACCTTAGAGGGAATGGTGATCCATATACCGGGTGGTCATGGGTCGAGAAGGTGATAGCGGGCCCCGTGATCGAGGCCCAAATGCGGGTTAAGAGACGCGCCGTAAGCCGCGCCCCATGAGCTTTTCATGCTCGCTCTTTGCCTTCGCATGCTGCGCATCGAGGTAGGCCGCCAGGTCGTTTAGGTGTACACCTCTGGCAGCCTTCTGGCTGGATTCTATGCAAACAAGCGGTAGGTTGATCTCGCCCTTTGCTACCTTGCCCTTCATTTTTTCGGGTGTCAGGTGGCAGAAGTAATCGAGGCAGACGCGCTCAAGGGGGATGATCACCTGGCCGCCATATTGGGCCATGAGTAGGAAAGAAGTGTTCATTGCTTCACCTTTGGTGCATCGTTCTGGCGCTTTGCTTCATAGATGTTTGCGATCTTCTGCATGCACAGAGGGTTACGGCTCATGCTGCACCTCCTACTTGTTTCCCGGGCATGCTAAAGGCGATGGCCAGGGGACGAACCCACACCGGCACGCTACTAAGCGTGAATGTCTCGCCCATTTCGTTAAGCATCAGCGTGCTCAGCATCACGTCGGCAATGGCCTTGCCGGCCTTGCGTGGAACAGCGTTCCCGATGCGCTCGCGCCAGGCGCCGTCGTTGTTGCCGTGCAGCACGAAGGGTTTGCCGACCGGCTCCAGGGCGCCGGTATCCTGGTTCGGTCGCCACATGTCCTCGGGGTCGAACATGGATTGCAGCGCGGCCAGTTCTAGCGTGGTGAATGGCCTGTTCCAGGTATTCGACGGGCTACGGATGACACACGCCAATCGGTCGTTGGCTGCCGGCATGCGGGTGTCAGCGACGGACCAGCGGCCATTGTCGTGGCGAGCGTTCGCCGAAACTGCGCCGGCGCTGCCGCCCCATTCGACAACCCCGTAATGTCCACCGGTGAGGTAGGCATCGCCCTTCTTGCGATTGAGGACGCGAGGATCTGCGACGGACTGCCAGCCCCCTTGCACGCCCTTGCCGCCGGCGATGATGGTGCCGGCGAAGTTGGCAAAGGGAACTACCCGGAAGTTGTTCGAGTGGCGTTTCCAGTTCGGCCGGGGATCGGCCACGCTGAACGTGCCCTGGCCCGGGCTACGCTGCCCGGTGACGACGCCGCAATGCCTTGCCCATGGGATCACGCCGAACTGCGCATACTCGGCCGAGCTGGTGGGGCGCGGATCTGCTACCGAGTAGTTGCCGTTGGTGGGTGTGTTGCGGCCGGCAATGACGCCGGTTGTATCTTCCCAACGGTTGACGCCGAGGTATCCCGCTCGGTACTCCGGAACGATCAGGAAGTCTCGCAGGAACCCGTCCTCAACGTTCAGGCGGTTCAGTGAGCGCCAGTCTTTCCCGGGCTCCACAAGTGCAAGGCGAACCCAGGTTTTCCAGTGCAGAGCGGGCACGCGGTGCATGGGGCCTGCCAGTTCGATATCGCCCGCCAGGGGCATGCGCCCGAGGATCTCGCCAACGCCGCGCAGGCGGTGTTGCTGAGGCTGGTACAGAAACGCCCGGACTTTCTCGATATGCCGGGCCACCAGCAAGAAGCGCTTGCGGCTTTGTGCCAGGCCGGCGATTTCCCCGCAGTCGTGGACTGTCTCGTTTACCGCGTAGCCGTAGTGTGCAAACAGCTTGACGATCTGGTCGAGCAGATGCCGGCCGCGTGACGCAAGGCGAGGGACGTTTTCGAACACAATCAAGCTGACGGGGTTATGTTGCCAGGCTTCAAGCATCAGCCAGACGCAACGAAGGGTCAGTTCATTAAGGGCCTGATACTTGGGTGTCAGGCTCATTGACTCCGGCAGCAAGCCACTGGCGCCTTTGCAGGGGCTGGAAATAAATACGGCGTCTGGATCTTCGTTCCCGGCTGCGCGGCGAATGTCTTCGGCGGTGGCCTCGATCCAGCCTGCAGGTGGCTCCGTCCCGTGGAACGCGGTGTACTGCTCGCGGGTGAAAAGATCCCGGAGCGTACCTTTCACTCCAGTGAGGCTTTCGAAGTCGGCCAAACCGGCGGGGTCAACGTCAACCCCGCCCAGGCACCGCCAGTTCCCGATCAGTTGGGCGATCTGCAGTGAGCTGTCATTAAAACCTGCAGCGCCTGAGCCCAGGCCGCAGCAGAAACCAAAGTGGGTATAGGTACGTTTAGCGAGCATGATTCCCTCCTTGGTCGTTCTTGTCCGTACGTTCGGCCATGTAGTCCCGCAGGCGCGTATACCCCTCGACAAGCTGCGCGGGCGGGCGAATCTGAGCGATCAGCGTTGCATCAGGGTTGGCTGCCTCGCGCAGCTTTTCGTGGGGTGTAAGCGCCTCGGTGGTGCTGCAGCAAGGAGCAGTAATGCCTGCTGCTGCGCAGCAGAGGCTGTTGTTTACAGGCGCGGCGATCCTGCTGGCGTTGCAGAGCAAAGCGGCCTGGCCCTGGTGGTGGATCTGTTCGGCCTGCATGCCGCTTTTCTCTGGCGTCTCGATCTTGAGGCGATCCATCACGCGACCTCCTTGGCCAGGTCTGCCAGTAACAGAGCGTTGTCGGTGTTCTTCTGCAGCTGGCGGAAGGCCTCGCTGCCGAGCAGGGCCTTTGCCTGCCGTTCAAACTCTTTCCGGTAGCGGGTCAGGGCGCGCAGTTCGGCGCTGGCTTTCTGGTGCTGCTGGTGCAGCTCGCCGGCCGCCTGTGGTGTGAGGCGTAGCAGTACAGGTGGGCGGCTCATGCGGCTTTCTCCTGCTCGGCTGGCTGGAGTAGTGCGGCCATGGCCAGTAACTGCTCCCGCTGAATATGGGCGTTTCTCTCAAGGCCCTTGCAGGTGCGAAAAGCGCTGAACGCTCCGGCCGCTACGCGCAGTGTTTCGGCGATGCAAAGCAGGTGCTGCCGGTCCTGGTCGCCGAGCTGTGAGGCGGCCAGGGCGCGCTTGTAGCGGCCATAGAGTGTTTGGTAGTGCTCTTGGGCCTGCTCAAGCTGTAGCTGTTTCTCGCGTAAGGCTTCGGCGCTGTCCGCGTGTTGGATTGCTTTTCCTTCCTCTATGCCTGTCTCTCGACCGCTGGTCTGACCTATGAGGTAGCCGACCCCGAGAACAAGGCCGCTGGTGATGATAAGGGCGATCAGGGTGAGTATCTGAATGTGTGTCATGTGGTGCGCTCCTGGTTTGCTTGGCTGGTGGTGGCAGCCGTTGGGTTACTGGGTTTGCTCGGGTGTATCGGGTTGCTGCCTGGCCTGTTCCTCGTCGGCCTTGTAGGCGCGAATGTCGATCAGGGCGGCAACGTGTCGGATATGCGCGTACTTGGGCGCCTTACGGCTGCTGTCGAGCGTCATAATCGGTAGCTGAATGCGGCCGCTGGTGATCTCGGCCACAAACGTCTGCTCGTTGAGGTTGCGAAAATATTGCGCGCGCAGCTTGTCCAGGGGGATCAGCACGTCGCCGAAGGTGCGATACAGCAGCTCGACAGTGGCCGGATCTGGTGCGGGTAGTAGGCGCAGTGGCGCCTGGTCCGTGTGGGGATTCATGCCGCTACCTGTTTGCAGAGGTCATAGGCCTTGTTGCGAAGGTCTTGCAGCACTTGTTCCGGGGAGTTGCCATATCCGGACAGGATTGTTTCGCCGTTGCCAAACCCGTGTTTGTTATGGATATGCGCGACCATCGTTGGCGTTGAGGCACCGTGAAAACTGATAGTCGTGGATACGAGACTGTGCGGGTTCAGCGCGGCGGTATCCAGCTCGGCGGCTAGCAGCGATGCGGCCGCATGTAGCACTGGAAGGCCCGCTAGGGCTGGTGTAGGAGAACCAAAGGAGATCCCGGCAGCGCTGCACACCAGCTGCGCGAAACCTTGGATTTGTTCGGCGGTCCGGTCGGCGGCCTTGGTGGCTAGCAGCGTGTTCAGCGCTTGATCAATCAGTTTGTGATCCATGGTCTTTCTTCCTTTTCGGGTGATTCCAGGTGATCAGGCAATGGGCTTTGGTCAGCTCCCGCAGATGCTCCGGAACCTCAAGAAGCGCAGCGTTGCGCTCCTCTTTGGTCCGTAAAGCGAGGATCTGGCGGGCGTACTGCCTAGGCCACGTCACGGCGGTCTGCCGGGATGGCAGGAAGGTCGAGCCCTAGTTGCTCCGCTAGCCAGGGAATGCCGGCCTGTCGAACCCTCGTTGACTGGCTGTATTGCATGCCTAGCTTCGGGTGGAACCACTGGCCTTCCTTGGTCCCCAGGTATTCCCGGTCCCGTGTTGGGTAGGCTGGTAGGCACTTGGCATTGAGCAGGTCTTTCTCCCGCATCAGGGCGATCAACTGCGGCCGGGTGATACCGAAGTACCGGGCCGCTTCTTTAAGGTTGCGATCCATAACGGCCCCCTAAGCGGCGTGCGCGGCGGGAGTCGCCAGCGCGGCCAGGTGGTTGATGGATTCGCAGGCGGCCTTGTAGATCTCTGCATCGGAGCCGTGAACTGTGAAGCATTTGGTTCGTGGGCTTCGGTGTCCGATGCTGAGAATAATGGTCGCGCCTGCACGGCTCCGGGTGCGGTGGATCGCTGCCCTGATTGGCAGCGAGAAACCCATATCAAGGTCAAGGAATCCGCCCAGGCAGACCAGTCCGAAAACCCGTTCGCGTAGCTCTGCGCTGAACTTCCCATACTCGCGCTCGGCGTGCGGGAGTGGTTGTAGCTGGGCAGTCGTGTCGATTGGGCCGTTGGCCACGTCCTCGATGAAGTCTGCCAGCTTGAGGTGGGCTTTCTTGTCGTTGGCCAGGGTCAGGGTGTGGCGCTCGTTACCCATTTCCAAGACGAAAGAGCTTTCGACGGGGCCGCGGTCAACGTTCAGGCGAAACCTTAATGCCGTGCGCTCGGGTGAGTTGCGCAGCGTGTGGTTAAAGGTTTGGCTCAGGTTGACCTGGGCCTTGAGTAGCTGCAGCGTGCGGTTATCGATTGAGAACCTGCTCATGCTGCCACCTCCTGCGAACGCCCATTTGGTTTCAGTACGTAGCCCCAAGGGCGAATCCCTCCTGGGCGGTGGGCGGGCAGGCGGACGCGGGTATAGCCGAGTAGCAGTAAAGATTGGCCAACGGCCATTTGAGTCGCTTTATCCAGCGTCAGGCCCATTGCCTCGATTACTTGCTGGTTGGTAACGCCTTGCGGCCAGTCATTGGCTGCCAAATGAGAGCGTAGATTTTGTTGAAGCTCGTAGTGTTTGCGCTGTGGAGCTGGTAGGTCCGAGCCTTCCAGCCAGTCTGAAGCGCCAAGTTCGGCAACCAAGTCAATGCCTGTGGTGCGCACTGCAGCTTGGTTGGCCCGGGTTGCTGCCAGTCGTCGTGCCATGCCCATGCTACGGGCTGTGGTGAACAGGGCGCGGAACACACGTCCTGCACTGACGATTTGGTCGGCCTCCACGTTGGCGGCTAGTGGAACCTCAGTTGCTTCGGCGACAGGTTCTGCCGTGGGCATGATGTAGGCGCCATGTTTGCGCAGCGAAGGCAGTACCTCATGAGTCACCCAGCGCTTGAAGCGTTTGGCTTCCGCCTTGCGGCTGCGAAGAATGGCGGAGTACAGGCCGGCTTCGTTGATGACCAGCATTTCTTGGTCGCCACCAGGGGTCTGCACAATTGACAGACCCTTTTCATCCTCATCGAGATGGCGGGTCATCGCAGATGCTTCGCTGTATTGCAGTACATACGACACATCATTGGCAACAAACCAAGGCTCGCCATTGATCATCAAGACGCGCACTTGATTGCCTTCAAAGACGCGTTGGATTGGCAAGTTCATCAGGCTGCCCTCCCGCCATTTGGGTCAAAGGGCTTGTGAGGCTGATGAGAGTGTTGCTTGTACTTGCTGGTGATAAAGGCGCAGCCGTACTCGCGGGCTAAGTGGCGAACCTCGAATACGCGGATGGGGTTGCACGCCGGATGGGCGTGCAGAGTTGCGGTGGTGTGCATGGTATTGCCTCGCTCTGTGGTGGAAGAGAGGCATTTAATATCACGTATTGTGTTTTAAAAATCAACACGCATCGTGCTAAAATTCTGCAGAGCTGTGAAGAAATCGTGATGATTTCAGAATGCCACCGACTAGATGTATCTCTAGTACTTCTTTCTCTGGTAGGTGGATCGTGGCCTGTTCTGAGTTGATGCTGTCGAGCCTGTACATGCCATCCCGCAGGTAGATGAACTCTTTGATCATGCTTTTACCTGAGGTCGTTTTAACCATCACCTCATCACCGCTGTCGAATGATTTGCTGGGTTCGATTAGGACGAACTCTCCGTTTTTTATTCGAGGCAGAAGACTATCGCCTGTCACCTTGAGCCCGTATGCGTCTGGGTCGTCGCTATGAATGTTTAAGAACCCATCTCCAGGGCCAAGGGGCATTGATAGCTCCTCAAAGTAGCCCTCGGCGCTCAGTTGCGCGCTTCCAATAACGGGGACTTTCCCATTTTTTGCCCAACCAATATTGCTTCCAATTGGCTGACCTTTGTCGGAGGAGCGTCCGTAGTCTCGCGTTAGACGGTCTTCCGAACGGACACGGCCTTGTATGTGCTCAGGTAGTGAGTTGAGTTCGGAACGATCACGGCCGGCAACTAAATCTGGCAGCGATACGCCCAGGGCACCCGCCATTGTTTCGAGGTCTTGAAGGTTTGGTTGTCGGGTGCCTTTCTCGTAATTGCCGATTCGTGACTGAGAATCCCAGCCACAGGCATACGCAAGCGCCTGCTGGCTCATGCCTAGGGCTTTCCGTAACTGCTTGATGCGATTTCCTAAATTATTCATGTGTTTTTTTTACCACGATATGAGGTTTTTTATCAGCACGTAACGTGTTGAAATGTTCACGAATCGTGTTTAATATGGCGCTGAGATAGAGGAGGTATCGATGAACCTTATCGCTGCTTATAGAGACAGAGCTGGTATCAAACAAATCGAGCTTGTTGCGGAGCTTGGTTGGACGCAGACGCGGCTCAGTAATTACGAAGCTGGGCGTAGGACCGCTGGTCTGGCCGAGTGCCGCTCCATTGTTCGGGCGCTAAATGGGCTTGGAGTGATTTGTTCACTTGATGACGTTTTTCCCCCGGAGGCCGCAATTAATCACGCGGCTTAGAAAAAAGGCGACCTTACGGCCGCCTCGTTCCTCCCGGTACACACCACCACAGTGTCACCGGGTCGCGGTTTAGGTGGACGCGCACACCACATGCAAAAACGTCTACCGCTACCGCGCTTTCCAGGGCTCGGAAGCCTTGGGTTGCTGCCTTTCTCCACCACAGATAGGGCAGCTGTTGCGCCAGAGGTGAACAACGGATTGTTTGCCTCGGCACGGTGCCGGTTTCGATCTTGAGGATCTGACCGGCTTTTGGGCCGTTTCAAGCCACGCAGCAAATGTATCACCACTACATGCTGCGCGGCACTGGCAACTTTTAAGGATTAATGCCATGAGCCGAATTGCTCTAAGTAGTGTTGAGCGGGCTAAGCGGGAAGTCTTGCCGCTCGATCTCGCGCTGTACCATGCCGCCCGGGACTATCCCGGCGGTGCTGCCGCCATCGCCGCCACCACCGGCCGGAACCCTACCACGCTGCAGCACAAGCTATCCCCGACCCATCCTAGCCATAGCGTCAACGTTCAAGAGTTTGGCGAGATTCTGGAGCTAACCAAGGATCGGCGCATTCTCGATGCCGTGCATGCCCTGGTGGGCGATACGATCTGGCAGGAGTTGTCCGAGACTTACACGAATGACATGCCGGAAACCTTGACCACTGGTATCGCGGTGTACTTCCGCCAGGTAGCGGACCTTGCTGATACCTGGGCTAAGAGCATTGGCGACGGTGTAGTCAGTGATGCCGAGTTGGCAGAGATCCGCCTGCAGGTGTTTCGCGGTATTCAGGGGTTGCTGGGGTTGTTCAATCGTGCCAGCTACGTGAACCAGACGACTCGGGGGGTGGATCATGTCGGACGACGTTGATTTCGCCACTGATCTGGTGCAGGAGCGATTAGATCAAGCCCTTGCGGCGCGTCTGTTGATGAGATCTCGGGTATCCGGGCATTCCTTCTCGATATGTACAGATTGCGATTCTCCCATTCCTGAGGCTCGTCAGCTTGCACAGCCTGGTTGCACGTTGTGCTTGGACTGCCAGCAAGTCGAGGATGCAAGGGGGGCTCGCTATGCTCGATGAGGTGTTGGCGCAGTTCGCAGATTATGGCCTAGAGCCCGCGCAGCCTTTGGTATACGGCAAGTTGACTCGTTGCAAGACGGCACAAGACAAGGGGCGGGAAAAAAACGGCTGGTACGTGGTGCATGAGCATCGCACGGAGAAGGGCGAAACCCTGCTCTTCGGTGGCTTCGGCGATTGGCGTTCCGGTGAGACGCAGAAAATCAAGGTCAAGGCCGGGCGCATGAGCGCAGAGGAGCGCGAGGTTATGCGCGCTCGGCAGGAGGAAGCCAAGCGCAGAGCTGCAGAGGTGGCGGCTAATGCGGCGCGTCGTGCAGCGAATCGAGCTGCCGCGATGTTCAAGCGCATGCCGGAAAAGGGCAAGAGCGCCTATCTGGACCGAAAGCAGATCGTAGGGTTCGGGGTACGCTATGCGCCACGCTCTGGGGCCTTCTTGGTCCCAATGTGCAACGTCCGGGACCAAATTGTCGGCCTGCAGGTGATCTATCCGCAGAAGCAAGAAGACACCGGCAGGGATAAGTCTTACTGGCCCTATGGGATGTCAAAGGAGGGCGCTTTCCATCTGGTTGGGCCCCATCCTGAGCCTGGCGAACCTGTGCTGATCTGCGAAGGCTACGCGACGGGCGCCAGCCTGCACATGGCCACTTCGTTGACTGTGGCTATCGCCTTCGATGCCGGCAACCTGATGTTGGTGGCCAAAGCAATGCGCGAGCGTTTCCCTGGTCGGCCAATCATTCTTTGTCGGGATGACGACTGGAAGACAACGCGCCCCAATGGCGATGCCTGGAATCCAGGCAAGGAGCGTGCAGAGAATGCTGCGACGGTCGTTGGGGGGCAGGTCGTAGCTCCTATCTTTTCGGGTGAGCGTGAAATCAAGTGGACTGACTTCAACGATCTGCATTGCGCTGAAGGTTTGGAAGCGGTGCGGCGCCAGGTGCTGGCCGTGGTCAAACCGCCGGCAGCCGGTGGTTGGAAGGATATGTTGGCCAGGACAGACAGCGGCATGCTGATTGCCCATATGCAGAACGTTGAATTGATCCTGAGCAGTGATCCTCGGTGGGCCGGGGTGATCGGGTTTAGCTCGTTTAGCTCCAAGATCGTCAAGTTGCGGGTGCCGCCCTATGGTGGCTCGACCGGCGATTGGGCGGACATCGACGATATGCTGGTAATGAAATGGCTGGCCCAGCAATACAACCTGCGGGTAAAGGTTGGCCACGTAATCGAAGCGGTGAGCGTGGTAGCCCATGATCAAGCGTTTCATCCTGTGCGGGACTACCTGCGATCCCTGGAATGGGACCGGGTGCCCCGGCTGGATAGCTGGCTGACGACAATCATGGGTGTGGCCCCTACCGATTACAGCGAGAAGGTGGGCAAGCGCTGGATGATTTCCGCCGTAGGCCGGGTCATGTCGCCCGGTTGCAAGGCTGACTCGGTAATGATCTTGGAAGGGGCCCAGGGCGCTGGTAAGTCCACGGCCATGAGCATCCTGGGCGGCGAATGGTTCATGGATACCCCTTTTGCCCTCGGTGACAAGGACGGTTTCCAGGCGATCCGTGGCAAATGGATCGTCGAGTTGGGCGAGCTGGATAGCTTCAACAAAGCCGAATCCACCAAGGCCAAGCAGTTTTTCTCGGCATCGGTTGATACCTATCGTGAGAGCTACGGCCGCAGGACTATGGATGTGCCCCGGCAGTGTGTTTTCGTCGGCACCACCAACCAAGACGAATACCTTAAAGACGCTACAGGCAACCGCCGCTATTGGCCGGTGGCCTGCACGAAGGTCGAGCTGGAGCAGCTGCGGGAGATCCGTGACCAGCTGTGGGCCGAGGCGATGTTCTGCTATGAGGCTGGTGATATTTGGTGGGTGGTCCGGGATGAGGCTCCGCTATTTGCCGAGGCCCAGGAGGAGCGCTTTGTAGTCGATGAGTGGGAAGGGCCGATTCTCAAGTGGTTGGAGGAATCGCACCTGGGCAAGACCACCACGGGTAGCCAGATCTTGGCCGACGCATTGAAACTTGATTTCGGGCACTGGGGTAAGCCAGAGCAAATGCGCGTTGGTGCGATCATGCATCGGTTGGGCTGGCGAAAAGTGCGGCAGCCGGCGCTTGCAAAGAGTGGCGTGCGACCTTGGGCCTACAAGAAGCCAGACGGATGGGGCGACACTGCCTTGGCGCAGGAGCGGTTTGAGGAGCCCTGTTTCGATGATTAAGGAGATCGATGCGCTTCTAAAGGTTTGGGCCCTGGAGCTTCACAGCGACTTCTCGGCGGGTGGATTGGCCGGTGGCAACATGGTCGCAATGATGATGGAGAGTAACGGCCAGTTGATCCGTGGCAGGCGTGCAAGTAGAGTGCCGCTCGAAAGCTCGATAGATATTGAGCTGATAGTGACAAAACATCTGGACGAGCAGCTTGCTACGGTCGTGCGTGAGCATTACTGCTGCCACGACTTCGACATGCGGCTGCGGTACGCGCACTGTGGCTGCGGACGCGATACTTATTATCAGCGTCTGCATGATGCGCACCTGTTCATTGAGGGCATGCTGATTGGGAGGGCGGCTTGAGGCTTAGCCTTAAAGCATCCGTATCTGTCCTACTGGCTCGCCTTGTCCGTCCGCGCTTTTGCGTGGAAGGACAAGCGCGGGCCTTGTCATTCCTGGCCTGTCCTACCGTCCAACCTTCCCGCACGTCATGCGCGTATGTGAGCGCAGCGGGTACACAATGCGCGCTTGTGCGCGCACGCGTGCTTTTCTCTTTTTCTTCTATACGCGAGAAAATAAGTAAATTAGTAGGACGGTTGGGCTAAGCCCCGTATTGCGGGGTCTGTAACTGTCCTACCTGACTCTAGATTGGTGAGACAGGGAGGACAGCGCCAGGGCGCTGAATGCCGTGGTAAAGATATTCACCGACATTGCCTAGACGTTCGCCAGACATTCACCGGGTGGCATTAAAACTAGGTTGCTGCCACCGGAATTGACCTGTTTAATACAGCCATCTTCGATAGGTGCGACCGCAGATAGCGGCAGGCACCCACACACTAAACCCGGCCATTGCGCCGGGTTTTTGCGTTTAAGGGGTAGGTGATGACGAACGAGCAGCAAGCGCTTGCGGAAATGCCCATCTGGCTGGTGATCGTCCTGGCCCTGGTCGGCGGCGTGTCCGGTGAAATGTGGCGAGCAGACAAGGACGGCGCCCGTGGTTGGGCGTTGATGCGGCGCCTCGCCTTGCGGTCCGGTGCCTGCATCGTCTGCGGGCTGTCGGCCATGATGTTGTTGATCGCGGCTGGTGTTTCGATCTGGACGGCGGGCGCCTTCGGCTGCCTGACCGCGATGGCGGGTGCTGATGTTGCTATCGGCTTGTACGAGCGGTGGGCGGCAAAGCGTCTCGGTGTTTGCGAGGTGCCAGACAATGGCCAGCCAGGACAGTGACCGTCGCGGTAGCAGCTCCGAACGTGGGTACGGCTACAAGTGGCAGCAGTCGCGGGATAGTTTCTTGCGCGAGCATCCGTTCTGTTCCATGTGTTCCACGGATCAGCGGCCAGTGGCGGCGACGGTCGTAGACCACAAGGTTGCGCCGAAGCTGAAAGAGGCCAAGGACAGCGGCAACCCTGCGGCGATCAATCTGGCCTGGAAACTGTTCTGGCGTCGGTCGAACTGGCAGAGCCTGTGCAAGTTCTGCCATGACTCGACAAAACAGCGAGCCGAAAAGAGCGGGCGCCTTCCCGGGTGCGCTGCCGATGGCCGGCCACTGGACCCCGGCCACCACTGGAATAGAGGTTGATTATGACTACTCAAGGCGTTGAGTTTCACCGGCGGTGCCAATGTCACCAACTGCCGCTTGGCCCTGATGACGTTTGCGGATACAGCGCAGATGTCATGCAAGCAATGAGGCTTCTTGAGCCGCTGCTTCAAGCTGGTTTGTTGGCGGTTCATCCTGACAGGTGGATGGGTGGACAGCTGTGTTTCATGCGTCCGAGGCCAGCCAAGATGCAGGGTTGGGTGATGCACATTCCGCAGCCCGGATAGCCCATAGTTTTAGCTGAGAAAAATTCTCATTTGTAGGGGTGGGGGGGGTAAAAAACTTTCTTCCGCCCCTCTTCTAGACCGCTCGCCCCCCTCCGTGTGCAAAACCGGGAAAAATGAGGGTGGGGGGGTATCAGACATTGGAGGTTTCCATGGCCGGAAACGGTAACTCTGGGCGGCCTGGCCTGCCCGCGTCGGTGCATCTGCTCAAGGGAAATCGCAGCAAGCTTTCGCCCGCCCAGCTGATGAACGAAATCAAAGATCCTGCGGTTCCGGTTGGCGTGCCGCCCATGCCGGAGTTCCTTTCCGATGACGCGGCTTCCGAATGGACGCGCATTACCGAGGCGCTGCTTGCGCTGGGCTGGGTGTCACGGCTCGACCAGATGGCGCTGGCCACGTACTGCCAGGCGTATGGCGACTGGCTGCGCTTTCAGCGACTGATTGCGAAGCGCAATTCCGAATCGCTGGATGGCTTGGGCGGTGAGGTCCAGACCTTCAAGACCGGTGCCCAGCAGACCCACGTTTTGCGGCAGTTGGCCAACGATGCCGAGAAGCGCGCCAATGCTGCAGGCGCTCAGTTTGGCTTGTCGCCTCTGGCGCGCCGGAATCTGAAAGCTGCCCCTGCGGCGCAAGGAGATCTTTTCCCCAATGCAGAACGAGACGCCGCCGCCGCATATTTCAGCTGATTGCCGGGTAAAGGGTTTTGCCGACCGCGTGCTGGCAGGCTCAATCGTTGCGGGTCCGGACGTGCGCAACGCGGCGCGCCGTCACCTGCAGGACTTGGAAACTGGCCAGCAACGCGGGCTGATCTGGAGCGCCGAAGCCGCGCAACGTGCCATCGGATTCTTTGAGGACGTGTTGTGTCTGAACGGTGGCGACTTTGAGGGGTTGCCGTTCCGCTTGGCGCCTTGGCAGGCGTTCATTGTCGGTAGCTTGTTCGGCTGGTACACCGATGATGGCTATCGCCGTTTCCGCCAGGCGTACATCGAAACAGGGAAGGGCTCGGGCAAGTCGCCATTGGTTGGTGGGATTGGCCTGTATGGCCTGGTGGCTGATGGTGAGCAACGGGCCGAAGTGTACGCAGCCGCGACGAAAAAGGATCAGGCTCAAATCCTGTTCCGCGATGCGGTCAGCATGGTGAACATGTCGCCGCACCTCTCGGCCCGCCTGGTGCAGTCCGGCCGTGATGAAAAGGTGTGGAACTTGTTCTACCCCGGCACGAACAGCTTTTTCCGTCCGATCAGTTCCGACGACGGCCAGTCAGGCCCCCGACCTCATGTCGCCTTGATCGACGAGTTGCACGAACACAAGACGGCCAGCGCCGTGAACATGATGCGGGCCGGTACGAAGTTTCGACGCCGAGCGCTGATTGTGATGATCACAAACAGCGGCTCAGACAAAGGGTCGGTGTGTGGCCAGTATCACGACTTGGGCGTGAGGATCTGCGAAGGCAAGGAGCAGAACGACGCTTTTTTTGCCTACATCTGCTCGCTGGATAAGGGCGATGATCCGTTCAAGGATGAATCCTGCTGGCCGAAAGTGAACCCCTCACTGGACTTTGTTCTAGAGGGGCAAAGCGATGGTATCCCGGGCCGTAAGTACCTGCGGGAGCAGGTAGCGGAAGCCAAGGGGCTTCCCGCAAAGGAGGCCGTAGTACGGCGCCTGAACTTCTGCGAGTGGACGCAAGCCACCTCGCCCTGGTTGTCCTGGGAGATCTGGAGCGGTGCCGCAGAGCGGGTGCCTATGCGTGTTCTACGCAACCGGCCGTGTGTGGGCGGCCTGGACCTTTCCAGCACCACCGACTTAACCGCCTTTGTGCTGATGTTCAGTCCGGTGCCACACGATCCGCATTGGCGCTCGTTGTCGTACTTCTGGATACCGGACGAAGACCTGGCCGGGCGGGAGAAGCGCGACCGTGTGCCGTACCTGCAGTGGATCAAGGAAGGCCACTTGGAGACTACCCCCGGCCGGGCTATCAGTAAGCTGCATGTGCTGCGCCGCCTGCAGACAATCTGCGATTACTTCGACGTGCGCCGGATCGCTTATGACCGCTGGCGCGTAGAGGACTTGTTGCAGCTGATGAATGATCAGGCGATCACGCTGCCGGAGCTGGTGCCCTTCGGTCAGGGCTTCAAGGACATGGGGCCCGCTGTCGATGAATTCGAACGCCGGTTGCTGGGGCGCAAGGTTGAATCGCCGGACTTGATCGAACAGGACGTAATCGACCTAGACCCGGACGACTATCAGGTTATTTCCGAAGTCTCGACCCCTGTTGAGACGGTCGAGACCCTGTTGCATGACGACAACCCGGTCATGACCTGGAACGCGGGCAATGCGGTGATCGTGTTCGACCCGGCCAATAACCGAAAGGTCGATAAATCCAAAGCTACTGGCCGAATTGACGGCATCGTTGCTGCGGTAATGGCCACCGGTATCAGTGGTGACATTTCCGAGGCTTCCGGCACGTCGGTGTACGACGAAGGGGTGGGTATATGAAGTTGGTTGTTTTGTCCTGGCTAGCGGGCCTGCTGGGGTTTGGGCTGCTGGTTGCAGGGGTTTGGCAGGTGTATCAGCCGGCCGCGTTCATCGTTGCCGGTGTTGGCTTGCTGGTCTGGTCGAAGCTGGTCGATCAAGCCTCGGCGGAGCAGGCTACTAGGGGAGGTGGTTAAACATGTTTTTCTCCAGTCTACGCGCCTCGGGCGCCGGCACGTTGACCGAGCCCGACAGCGGTTTTTGGCGTGGTCTGGTCGGTCGTGGTCGAAATTCTGCGGGGGTGGCAGTGACTCCCGAAACCGCGCTGGCCCTGCCGATCCTGCAGAACTGTTTGACCCTGTTGGCCGAGACGGTGGCACAGCTGCCGCTGGAGCTGTTCCAGCGCAAGGAGAAGGGGCAACGGGAGCCGGCAATCAGTCACCCGTTGTACGACGTGTTGCGGTACCAGCCTAACCCCTTTCAGACCCCCTATGAGTATATGGAGCGGCACCAAGGATCGGCCGGCTTACGCGGGAATGCCTACAGCTTCATTGACCGCCGCGATGACGGCAATGTAACCGCTCTATGGTCGCTCAAGCATGATCAGGTGCAGGTGCTAAAGGGGGCGGACCTACTGCCGTACTACCGGATCAGCGGCGGCGAGTCGCTGCCCATGCGGATGGTGCATCACGTCCGTTGGTTCGGCACTAACCCCTATGTCGGTATGTCGCCCATTGAACTGCATGCTGAGTCGGTCGGGCTGGCCCAGGCGGTGCGGCAGTACACCGGTAAGAGCTTTGCCAACGGTGTAGCCGTGTCCGGTGTGATCGAGCGTCCCCGCGAGGCTCCTGCGATCAAGGATCAGGGGACCATCGATAAGTTGGTTGATCAGTGGGGCCAGAAGTTTGGCGGCATGGACAATGCCAAGAAAGTCGCCCTGCTGCAGGAGGGGATGACCTTTAAGCCGGTGTCGATGACGAACGTGGATGCCGAAATCCTCGGTATCTTGAAGCTGACCGGGATGGACATTGCGCGGATATACAAGATCCCGTTGCCCATGGTCAACGACCTGGAGAAGTCGAACTACAACACCCTGGAACAGCTAATGATCCAGTTTGTGGTGTTCGCGTTGTTGCCCTGGGTGAAGCGTCACGAACAGGCAATGATGCGCGATTTCCTGCTGCCGAAGGACCGGCAGCAATACTTCATCGAGTTCAATCTGTCCGGCCTGCTGCGCGGCGATCAGAAAAGCCGGTATGAGGCCTACGCCATCGGCCGCCAATGGGGATGGCTGAGCGTGAACGATATCCGGCGTCTGGAGAATATGCCGCCGATTCCGGGCGGTGAGATCTACCTGCAACCCCTAAACATGGTCGATGCCGGCAAACAGCCGGATCTGAGTAATCCAACCGTGCGCGCTCAGCTGGAGATGCAGCACGCCGAGATCGAGAGGATTCTAGCCCAATGAGTAAACGTTATCTGCGGGCATCCAGCCTGCTGTTCAATCAGCCCTTGCTGGTGACGCCTGACATGCTCGACCTGGGCGTGCGTTGGGCCAACCAGACAATGAGCCTCAACATCATCAACCTGGGCGGCGCGGCTCAAATGTGGCAGGACGACGAGCCATTAGATCGTGTGGCTTACGCGGACGAGCAGCGCCGAACAGCCATTGCGCAGACCGGGATCGAGGTGATCCCGGTTAGTGGGGTACTGGTCAGTCGCGGTAGTCACCTCAACGCCTGCGAGACGATGACCAGTTATGAGGGCCTGCGCGCCCAGCTGCAACGTGCCGTGGCAGATCCCCTGGTCGAGCATATCGTGTTGGATATCGACAGCCCGGGCGGTGCGGCTGTTGGCGCTTTTGAGCTGGCCGAAGACATTCGGGCAATGACCGCGCAGAAGCCGATAACCGGCCTGGTCAACTTTATGGCCTACAGCGGGGGCTATCTGCTCGGGTCGGCCTGCAGCGAGCTGGTGGTAAGCCGTACCAGCGGCGTTGGGTCCATCGGCGTGATAGCCAGTCATATGGACCGCTCCAAGCTTGAGGAAGGAATGGGCGTCAAGGTGACTACGGTCTACGCCGGAGCGCACAAGAACGACCTGACGCCGCATGAGCCGATCAGCGAACAGTCGTTGGCCTTTCTTAACGATCTGGTACAGGAAAGCTACCAGATGTTCGTCGGTGCCGTTTCCGAGTATCGCGGCTTACCACTCGCCCAGGTGATCGCAACTGAGGCCGCGTTGTATCGCGGCCAGAATGCAATCAATGCCGGCCTTGCTGACCGGATGCAAAACCCGCAACTCGCTGTTGACGAGCTGTCGCGGGCCGTCGCGCAGAGTCGTGCCGCCCGCCAGTCGAGTCGAATCGGCATACGTGCGACGGCACTGGCCATGCAGGCGCTGGCCTGATCGCTCCACTGTTTCAACCGAACCCCGACCCGCTCAATGCGGGTTTTTTTATGCCCAGGAGGCAGCATGTCCCTTGTACTTCAAATGCGTAACGAGCGCGCCGGCCTGGTCGCCCAGGTGCAGACGCTGGCCAAGATCGAGGCCGACGGCGCGACGTTGAGCGCCGAGCAGTTGCAGCAGTTCACCGAGCTGGAAACCAAGATCAACGATCTTACTGCCAAGATCAGTCGGGCCGAGTCTGCCGAGCGCCTGGCGGCGGCCGGTGCGGTGCCGGTCAACGAGTCGGCGCAGGGTGTGGCTAGCCCACCGGGGGGCAGTATCTCCGGCCCGTTCAGTGAGAAAGCCAAGCCGGGCACCGGCATGGCGCAGATGGCGCGTCTGTTGGCTGCTGCCCAGGGCAACCAGCAGACCGCCGCGCAGATGGCCAAGGATGGTGGTTTTCCGTCTGATGTTCACATGGCGCTGACTGTTGTCACGCCTGGCGCGGGTGGCGTGCTGGTTCCGCAGAATTTCGCAACGGACATTATCGAGTCACTGCGGCCCGTCTCCATCATGCGGAAAATGGGCGTCACCAGCCTGCCGCTGAACAACGGCAATCTGACCATGCCGCGCATTACCGGCAACACCGTTGTTACCTACATCGGTAGCGATACTGACATTCCGGTCACCGGCATGACCTTCGGAGACACCAAGTTATCGGCTAAGACTGCCGCAGCTATCGTGCCGATCTCTAATGACCTGTTGGCGATGAGCGGCATTAACCCGCGTGTCGATTCCATCGTGGGTAGCGACCTGACTGTCAGCATGGGTCTTTCCGAGGATCTGCACTTCATTCGTGCGGATGGCTCCGGTGTGCTACCGAAGGGGGCGCGCCACTGGGCAGCGCCTTTCAACGTCCTGCCAGCGCCGGCTGTGACCGGAATAACCCTGGAGAAGATCGATCTGTTCCTGGGCGGCATGATGCTGCGCCTTGAGGCGGCAAACGTGCAGATGAAGTCTTGCGGCTGGTTGATGGCGCCGCGTGTGCTGCGCTGGTTGCAGGCGCTACGAGACGGCAATGGCAACAAGGCCTATCCGGAAATCGATCAGGGCATGCTCAAGGGCTACCCGGTCGGTCTCAGCACTCAGATTCCGGTCAACCTCGGCGCAGACGGTGATGAAACCGAAATCTACTTTATCAACTTCGCAGACTGCATGATCGGCGAGGACATGGACCTGACCATCGGTTTCAGCAGTGAAGCTTCCTACAAAGACGCCGAGGGCAATATGGTCAGCGCCTTCCAGCGCAACCAGACCTTGGTGCGAGTTATTGCCAAGCACGACTTCGGGCCGCGTCACGTTGAAAGCATCGTGGTGGCGGTGGCCGTGAAGTGGGGCAAAGGTATGTAAACCTAGGCCCCGTGCACGCGGGGCCGCTTATCTGGAAGGATTGTTTATGGCACAGGTCATTATCGAATTCACTGGCTCCTGGCGCGGTTATGGCAAGGGCGAAGTGGCAGGCTTTGAGGAAGACGTGGCGCAGTCGCTGATCGACGGCGGGCGCGCCGTGGCCTACGAAGGCGGAAAGGGTGGCAAGAAAGGGAAGTCGAGAGCACCCGCACCTGGCGGGGAACAGTCTGGAACTACTCCGCAGCCGGGGGCAGAGTCCGGCCCGGCGCCGGACACCGATACACCCGATGACGAAGCCAAGCCCTAGCCGTGGGTCGCCGTATCGCCTACACGGGGGCGCCCGTGCTGACCTTGGAGCAGGTCGCCTTTCAGGTTCGGGCAGAGCCTGAGGATCTGCAGCCCGATCTGATCAATCAGATCATCATTCCGGGGGTGACTGGCTATTGTGAGTCCAAGACAGGGGCGGCGGTTCGCCAAGCGCTGTATGAGGACGAATGGCCAGCGTCCTACCCCTCGGGGCATTCGCTCGACGTTGGCCAGGTGGTGGCTATCGAATCGGTGGTGGTGCTGGGGGCCACCGTGACGCCGTACACCGGGCGGGTGGAGCTTGAGCAGGGGGGCAAGGAAAGCTATCTGCATTTCCCGGACGGTCGGCCACCTGGCCGGCTGCGCATCCGCTATCTCGCTGGGGTGGACCTGCAGGCCTACCCCAGCGTGTTGTCCTGGTTGCTGCTTGCGGCCGAAACAGCGTTCACCCATCGGGGGCTACTGGTGATAGGGCAGAGCATAGCGGAGCTGCCGTCGCTCTATCTCGATCACCTGTTGGCCGATATCACGGTCCCGCCGAGGTTCTGACTATGGCTATGCGTGAACCGCGCTCGGGGGAGCTGGACCGGCGTATCTTGGTCCGCTTGCGAACAGATATCCCGGCCGAGGATCAGGGACTGACCCCGGTGTTTTCGACTGAAAAGGAGCGCTGGGCCAAGATCGAGCCGGTAGGTTCGGTGGTTTACAACTCCGGGGTGCAAGTCGAAAGCAAGGTGACTCATCGAATCACTCTGTACCTGCTTGCGGGCATGAGTGAAGCGCATGAGGTGCTGTATCGAGAGACGATCTACCGGGTTCGTCGAGTGTCCGAAATGAACGGCAGTCGTAAGTTCACGGTGCTGGAGGTTGAAGAACTGGGGCCGCAGAAAGCGAGCGGGGGTGTCTATGTCTAACTCGGCCTCGGTTGAGGGGTATTTGCACTTCGAAGGCTTCGACAACTTCGAGCGTGACGCCTTCGACAAGAAGGCGATCCGCGCAGGGATGCGCAGGGCTGGTCGTTTGGTCACTCAACGCGCACAGATGAACCTTGCCTTGGGCAAGGGGCAGGAAGGCTACCCGGTCAACCGCACCGGGGCCACCTTGGAATCCATCGCTTTCAAGGTGTCGCGGTCGGGCTTTCTGGTGAGGATCGCGCCCCGAAAGACAGCGGCCATGGCTGAGTTCTACCCGGCCTTCCTGCACTACGGTGTAAAGCGTGGGGGGCGCCTTGGGAAGCTGGCGCCAGGGCAGGGCAAAGGAAAGTCCAACCGGCGCGCAGCAGGAGCCCGCGCTGCGGCACTCGCTGAGCGGGCAGCCGGAGAGTGGCGTATCAAGCCCAGGGGTAACTACATGGCCGATGCTCTGCAGGACTCCAGTTCCGACGTGCAACGGATTCTGCGCGATGCCTTTGCAGAAGCCCTGCATTAGCGGGGCGTCATGGTTCAGAACCTCGCGATGGCGGGGTTTTTTTATGTCCGAGGTTCTTCAATGAGGCTAAGCCCTATCGTTGCTCACTTGCGGGCCCACTGCCCGACATTCTCTCAACGTGTTTCGGGCGGGATCGATTGGGATGCCGTCGCCGAAAGTGCAAAGCTCCAATTACCGGCGGCATACGTGATCGCCACGGCCGACGCCGCGACACCATGTGAGGCTCAGAACAGCCTAATCCAGGGAGTGACGGATCAATTTAACGTAGTAGTCGTTCTGGAGCCCAAGGACGAGCGGGGGCAGGAGGCCAATGATCTGTTGCATGGGGTCCGCGCTGAGCTTTGGCGGGCGTTGGTGGGTTGGAGGCCGGCACCTGAGTACACGCCTATCCAGTATGGCCAGGGCGCCTTGCTGCATATCAGCCGTGCCCGGGTTGTTTTCCAGTTCGGCTTTCTAGCCGAGTTCCAGCTGGGTCGGAATCGAGCTGATCAACCTGCAGAAACCTGGCAGGAGTACGAACTAGACGGGCTGCCCGCGCTGGAGGGCATAAACATCGCCGTCGATTTTATCGATCCGATGGCCGACAAAAACTTAGCCCCGACCGGGCCTGATGGCCGGATCGAGCTAACAACTCGCGAGGACTTCTCGTAATGCAAACCTTGATTCATGTGATGCCGGCGCCGGGGCGTGATTGCCCGGTGCCGGAAGACGGCGGCCGCCTGTTGCCTGCAGCAGGGCGAACGGTGGCGCTCAACGCCTGGTGGCAACGCCGGCTCAATGACGGTGACGTGGTACGGGTTGAGGATCTGCCGGCCGCTGAAACCAAGCCTGGGAAAGGGGGCAAAGCATGATCAGCTTCAACAACATTCCCGCCGATATCCGCGTCCCGCTGTTCTACGCCGAAGTAGATAACTCGATGGCGAACACCAGCGGCGGCGGTGCGCTGCGCCGGCTGATCGTCGGCCAGGTGAACGAAGGTGTCACCAGCCCCGAGGTCGGTCGCCTGGTGTTGGTGACGCGGCCGGCGGACGTGCTGGATATCGGCGGTGCCGGCTCGATGCTCGCGGCTATGTACAACCAGCACCGGGCCATCGACGTGGCCGGTGAGGTCTGGTGTCTGCCGCTGACCGTGACCGATGGCGCAGCGGCCAAGGGCGCCGTTACGGTAACGGGCACGGCCTCGGCGCCGGGCCTGGTCAATCTGTACATTGCCGGCCAGCGGGTGCGGACCAACGTCGCGGCGTCCATGTCCGCCGAAGCGGTGGCCACGGCCATCGCGGCCCGGGTTAACGAGTCGATCGATCTGCCGGTCACGGCCACGGCGGCCGGCGCAGTGGTCAGCCTGGTGGCGAAGTTCAAGGGCGACCTCGGCAACGATATCCGCGTTGAGCTGAACCGCCTGGGGCGCGCTTCTGGCGAGGAAACCCCGCCAGGCCTGACCCTGGTGGCGGGTGTGATGACTGGCGGGCTTGGCGCGCCGGACATGGCTGCCGCGCTGGCAGCGCTGGGCGATGAACCGTTCGAATTCATCTGCCAGCCCTGGAGCGATACGGCCACGCTCGACGCCTGGAAGACCACCATGGACGACACGGCCGGGCGCTGGTCCTGGGCCAAGCAGCTCTATGGTCATGTATACAGCGCCAAGCGCGGCAGCGTCGGCGAACTGGTGGCCGCCGGCCGGGCCCGCAACGATCAGCACATGACGTTGCACGGCTTCGAACGCGGGTTGCCGCAGCCGGTGTGGGAAGTGGCGGCGCAGTACGCGGCGCGAACGGCGGTGTTCATCAGTGCCGACCCTGGCCGGCCGACGCAGACCGGCGCCCTGTCGGGGATCGATCCAGCCCCGGCCAGCGAGCGTTTTACCCTGACCGAGCGTCAATCGCTGCTGAGCTACGGCATTGCTACCGCGTGCTACGAGGGCGGCTCGTATCGCATCCAGCGCGCCGTGACGACTTACCAGCGCAACGCTTACGGCCAGGCCGATACGTCCTACCTGGACAGTGAGCCGCTGCACCAGTCGGCGCATGTGATTCGCAACCTGCAGGGCCGTATCACCAGCAAGTATGGGCGTCACAAGCTGGCCAACGATGGGACAGAGTTCGGCGCCGGCCAGGCCATCGTCACGCCGTTAGTGATCCGTGGCGAGCTGGTGGCGGCCTATGGCGAGCTGGAGCGTGCCGGCCTGGTTGAGAACAAGGAGCTGTTCAAGCAACACCTGATCGTTGAGCGCGACGCGAAAGATCCCAATCGGATCGGGGTGTTGTTCCCACCGGATCTGGTCAACCAGCTGCGCGTCCTGGCTCTGTCGTATCAGTTCCGGCTGCAGTATCCAGACGCCGCTTAAACCCTACCGATTCACCCCGGCCCGCCCTGTGCGGGCCTTTTTGTGGAGCCCCTTTTATGGGTCAGAAAGTTGCAGGCACCTGTTACATCAAGGTCGATGGTGAACAGCTGACGATCACGGGCGGCGTTGAGGCGCCGCTGTCGAAGTACAAGCGAGAAACCATCGTCAAAGGTTTTTACAAGGAGGAAGACCTAACACCCTCACTCAAAGTTGACGCGGTGAAGACCCCGCGCTTTCCCATGGCCAAGCTTGAAAACGGCACGAACATGACCGTCACGGCCGAATTCAAGGACGGTAGTAGCTACGTCCTGTCTGGGGCCTATTTGGTCGATGAAGTAAAGGTCAGCGGGGATGACGGCAAGGTCTCCCTGAATTTCGAAGGTATCGCGGGGGACTGGCAGTAATGAGCAAGGTAACTATTGAACTGAGTACACCGATTCAAGCCCACGGTGAAACCCTGAACGCCCTGGAGCTACGCCGCCCCACGGTGCAGGACTGCCGCGATATCAAGGCGCTGCCGTACAAGATCGACAAAGACGAGTCAGTTTCCCTGGATCTGGACATTGCCAGCAAGTACATCGCTGTCTGTGCCGGCATTCCCCCTGGCTCTGTTAGTCAGCTGGATCTGCACGACTTTAACGGCATTGCCTGGGCGGTTGCGGGTTTTTTCATGGCTGCCGCTTCGCCGAAATCGGAGAGCTGACCGAGTTGGCCTATGACCTGGCCTGGTACTGGAAAACCAGCCCGGAACAGGTCAAGGCCTGGCCCCTGGACGTGCTGTTCGAAAGTGAAGAACACGCACACCGGATACAGCGGCAGACCGCATCAGGGGGTGAATGATGGCGGACAGATTCCAGCTCAAGGCGTTGATTACCGGCGTCGATAAGCTCTCGCCGGTACTGACCGGGATTCGCAAGAACGCGGCCAATCTGCGCAAGCAGTTGAACAGCTCGGGCCTTGGGAAAATCACGTTCGGCGATGCGATCCAGGGCGGGGCCATCGCGGCCCCGTTCGTGATGGGCGTGCGTGCGGCGATTCAGTTTGAAAGCGCCATGGCGGACGTTAAGAAGGTCGTTGACTTCAAGACGCCCGAGCAGTTCCAGGCGATGAGCGCGGACGTTCTGAACCTTTCCGAAAAGCTGCCCATGGCGGCGGACGGAATCGCCAAGATCGTCGCGGCCGGCGGGCAATCAGGTATCGAGCGAACAGACCTGATGCGGTTCGCCGAGGACGCGGTAAAAATGGGCGTGGCCTTCGATCAGACGGCCGAGCAGTCCGGCGAGATGATGGCCAAGTGGCGCACAGCGTTTCACATGAGCCAAACCGAAGTGGTGACCCTGGCCGACAAGATCAACTATCTCGCGAACAACGGCGCGGCCAGTACCGCGCAAATCTCGGCCATCGTGACAGCCATCGGCCCGCTGGGCGAGGTGGCCGGGGTCAACGCTGGCCAGCTCGCGGCGATGGGTTCGGCCCTGGCCGGGGTGGGGATCGCCCAGGACGTGGCGGCCACCGGTATCAAAAACTTTATGCTCACGTTGAGCGCCGGCACGGCGGCTACCAAGTCGCAGAAAGCGGCATTCAAGGCGCTGCGCCTGGATGCCGGTGCAATCTCCAAGGGCATGCAGACGGACAGCGAGGGCACGATTAACCGCGTCCTGATGACCCTGGCCAAGGTCGAGAAAAGCAAGCAGGCGGCGGTCCTGACAAACCTGTTCGGCAAGGAGTCGGTAGGGGCCATCGCGCCGCTGTTGACGAACCTGGACACGCTGCAGAAGAACTTTAAAAACGTCGGTGAGGGCGGAGAGTTCGACGGCTCAATGCTCGCTGAATACACGGCCCGCGCCGCGACTACGGAAAACTCCCTGCAGCTACTGCAGAACCGCGTAACCCGCCTGGGCATCACGGTTGGCAACGCACTGTTGCCGCCGCTCAATGACTTTGTTGCCGTGGTCGGGCCGATTGTCAGCAAAGTGGCCGAGTTCGCCGGAGCCAATCCGATGCTGATCAAGGGCATTCTTGGCGCGGCCGTGGGGTTCACAGCGCTGCGCCTGGCCGCTGCCGGCGCTACTGCAGTGCTGACGATTATGAACGGCGTGGCGATGATGAGTCCGATAGGCCTGATCGTGCGCGGGATCGCGATTGCGGCCGGTGTCCTGATAGCGAACTGGTCAACGGTGGGCCCGTACTTCGAAAAGCTGTGGGAGCAAATCAAGGGTCCAGCCATTGTGCTGTGGGGCTGGTTCAAGCAAGCGTTTCGGTGGACGCCGCTCGGCCTGATCGCGGCGAACTGGGGGCAGCTAATCCCGTTTTGCGTGCGACTGTGGGAGCAGGTCAAGGCGCCGGCCATGGCGGCCTGGGAGTTCCTGAAAGCCGGCCTGAGCTGGACCCCCATCGGGATGGTGATTCAGAACTGGGGGCCCCTGGTCGAGTTCTTTAGCGCGCTGTGGGAGCTGATCAAGGCGTTTTCCGGGCCGATCATCGACTACATGAAACACATGTTCGACTGGACCCCGCTCGGCCTGATCGTCAAGCACTGGACGCCGATCACTCAGTTTTTCCAAGACCTGTGGAGCGACCTCAAGCCAATCATTGAACCGATGATGAATTTCCTTGGGGTCAGCTCGGACGGTGACGGGGTGATCAGCGCAGCGTCGTCGAAGATCCGCAGCTGGGCCGAGCAGCAGAACGCCCGCAACGGCGAAGGGCTGCCGGCGCCGGGGCAACTGGTCAAGCCGATTGCTGCAGCGCCTGAGCTGCTGCCGCAGGCGGCGCAGGTGGCCAGCCTGCTACGCGCTCCAGCGAACGACAGCGGGCCCCTGGTGCAGCCGGGGCCGCTGCAGGTGGTGGCAGCGGCAAAGACCCTGCCGGGGCCGCTGCCGTCGCCTGCAGGTGCCAAGGCGCTGCTGCCGGAGGCCGAAGGCCGGCCGCCGGTTTCGGCCAGGACCGGGGCAGCCTCGGGCAGCCTGCCTGCCGAACGTGGGTCGCTGATTCAGAAAACGGCCGCGTCACAGCGTACCGAGCTAACCGGTGCCATGGTCGTGCGCTTTGAAAACGCACCTGCAGGCATGCGGGCGGACCCTGCACAAACCAATCAACCCGGGCTGAGTGTCAGTCCGCAAGTTGGGTACCGATCACTAGGGGGCAGGAATGGCTGATAAGCCGGAAAAGCCGGAAAAGCCGGATACCTGGCGGGAACAGTTGCACCCGGCGAGCTTTCGCGGGGTGCCGTTCTACGTTGATAGCGACGCAACGCCGGTCGGTCGCCGGACCCAGTTGCACGAATACCCCCAGCGGGACCGGCCGCTGGTGGAAGACATGGGCGCCAAGACCCGCGAAATAAAGCTCGATGCGTTCGTGATTGGGGATGACTGCCTGTTTCAACGGGACAACCTGCTACATGCGCTAGATACGCCCGGCTCCGGCGAGCTGGTACACCCCTGGTTCGGCCGTCTGCAGGTGACAGCCAGCGAAGGCTGCGAGGTGTCGCACGAGCGCCGGGCCGGTGGCCTGGTGCGCTTCGCCCTGGTGTTCGTCGAAGCTGGGGAGAAGGGCTACCCGGTCGGTGTCAAGCGTCAATCGGTCCAGGTGGAGGAAGATTCCGAAAGCCTGCTTGAATCGGCTATTGCTCGCTACAAGCAAGCGATGGCCGTGGTAGACCGGGCGCGGATGGCTATTACCGTGCTGCAGAACGGCATAGCCGGGATACAGCAGGTGATCCAGCAGGAGTTCGGGCAGCTGCTGGGCATTGTCAGCTCAGTTGAAGCTCTGGCAGACATGCTGATCAATGCCCCTGGCAACTTCGCGGCGATGATCCGCGCACAGTTCGCCGGGGTCGGCGGCCGCTCGCGGTCCTCGGGCTACCGCTGGGAGCCTTCCAGTGGCGCGCACAGCGCGGCAGCGGTCGAGGCTGATCCTGAGTTCGCCCGGACCGTTGCGCGCCTGGCAGGCACCGAACAGGACGTTCCAAGCCTGGTTGAAGCCTCGCGGGACATTGCGGCGAAAACTGAGCTGGCCCAGGGGCTGAGCGAGGAAATCAAGCGCGACGCCGAGGCCGTCACGCCGGCCGGTGGCCAGGCGACAGCGGCGACGGTGCTGGCGGCGCGTGAGCTGATGCGTGACGCCCTGATCGTTCATGCGGCGCGCTCGGCGGCTTCGATGCCGATCGTGCCGGCGCCGGCCCCGTTGCCCGGCGTGCCGGTGGTCGAGCAGCAGGTATCGGCGCCGATCACTCGGCCCGAGGTGCCGGCGGCGTCGGACGTGATCGAGCTGCGCGACGCATTAAATGATGCGCTGTGGTCGGCCGCCCTGGTCGCCCCGCATGAGCATTTCCAGGCGCTGGAAGCGCTGCGCAAGAGCGCGAAAGCGCATCTGTCAGAAGTCGCGGCCGCCGGGGTGCGCCTGATGGTTGTCGAGCGCAAGGAAAGCTTGCCGGCGGTCGTGCTGGCTTATCAGTGTTTCGGCGACGCCTCCCGCGCCGAGGAAATCGTTACGCGTAACAAAGTCTCGCACCCCGGGTTCTTGCCGGCGGGTGCGCTGTACGTCGCCCAGGAGTAACCCCCATGCACGAACAAAACGCTGTCACGCTGAGCGTGAACGGCCTGGAGTATCGCGGCTGGAAGAAAGTCAGCATCAGCGCCGGCATCGAGCGCTTGAGTCGAGACTTCAAGCTTGACGTGACCTGGCGCTGGCCTGGCCAGGTCGAGGAAATCCCGATTCGCCAGGGCGATTTTTGCCAGGTGCGTATAGGCGGTGACCTGGTGCTGTCCGGTTGGATCTTCGGCACACCGGTTAGCTACGACAGCAAGTCGGTCACGCGCTCGATTCAAGGCCGATCCGTGACCGCGGATCTGGTCGATTGCTCGGCAATCAACAAGCCCGGCCAGTGGAAGGGGCAGAGCATCCAGCAGATTGTGCAGGCCCTGGCCGAACCCTACGGCGTGCAAGTGCGGAGCCAGGCCGCCGAAACCACCAAGCTTGCTGAACACAGCATCGAGCCCGGGGAATCGGTGTTTGAGTCAATCGACCGGCTGTTGACCCTTTCGCGCCTGCTGGCCACGGACGACAGCCAGGGCCGAGTAGTGATCATTCGCCCGGGCAGCGCCGGCAGGGCGGTGGACAGCCTGCAGCTGGGTGAAAACATCCTGACCGGTTCTGCGGATCTGGACTTTTCCGGTGTGTTTTCTGAATACGTTGTCACCGGCCAGCGCGCCGGCAATGACAAGGAGTACGGCGCCAAGGCGTCGGAAATCAAGGCGTCGGCGGCTGACCCTCGGGCAGCGCGCAAGCGCGTCTTGCAGATTCACGAAAGCGGCCAGATGACCCCGGAGCTTGCCAGCGCCAGGGCGAATTGGGAGCGCGGCAGTCGCATGGGCAAGGCGCTAACCCTGCACTACAAAATCCAGGGATGGCGGCAGTCCAATGGCGCGCTGTGGCTGCCGAACATGATTGTTCGGGTAGTCGATCCGCTGATTGGCATTGACCGTGACCTGCTGATCAGTGAAGTCGAGTACAGCCTCGACGAGTCCGGGACCGTCGCGAATCTCACGGTGGCGCCGCCGGACGCTTTCGAGCCGGAGCCGAAAGACCCGCACAAGAGCCGCAAGCTCAAGAAGGGCGGCAAGGCGGACAACTTCGAATATCTCATTCCTGCCGACTGGAAGCCCGAATCATGAGACCAGCACGCAACAACGTGGCCCGGGGGGAGGTCGCCCTGGTGAGCCCTGCCGGCAAGCTGCAGGCGCTGCAAATGCGCCTGACTGCCGACGAGATCCGCGACGGCCTGGAACACTTCGAACCCTACGGCGTCACGTCCAACCCGCACCCCGGCGCGGAGGGGATCGCGCTGTTTCTGGGCGACGGCCGCTCGCATGGCGTGGTGCTGAACGTCGCGGACCGGCGCTTTCGCTTGCAGGGACTCCAGTCCGGAGAGGTGGCCTTGTACACCGACGAAGGCGACGTGCTGCACTTCAAGCGCGGCCGGGTGATCGAGATTGAAACCGTAACGCTCAAGGTCAAGGCCTCGGGCGGCGTGGAGTTCGATACGCCGGAGATTCGCACCACCGGAAAGATCGTATCGGCCGGCGATCAGGTGGCCGCCGGCATTAGCCAGGTGCAGCACGCACACACTGGGGTTATGCCCGGTAGCGGCCAGTCCGGCCCGCCTGTAGGGGGTGGCAAATGATCCTGCAAGACGACGCCACCGACGGCGCGTGGCAGCGCGCCGCCGTTATCAGCCTGCTGACCTGGCGCCGCGCCGGCCCTGACGACCGGATCGACGATCCGGAGCGCTTCGGGTGGTGGGGCGACAGCTTCCCCAGTCTTGCCAATGACCGCATCGGCTCGCGGCTGTGGCAGCTGCGCCGCGCAAAGCTGACCGCCGAAACCGCGCAGACGGCCGAGGCGTTCGCCCGCGAGGCCCTGGCTTGGATGCTTGAGGACGGACGGGTCACGGCCGTTGCGGTCACGACCACTCGCGGAGTGGATCGGCTGGAGCTGCAGGTGCTGCTAACACTGCGCGACGGCCGAACGATCGATGTTCAACTAGACAACTTATGGCAGGTGATCAATGCCGTTTAATACCCCCAGCTTGCCGGAGCTGATCAGCCGCGAGCTGTCGAGCCTGGCCGTCTCCAGCGCCCTTGTGCGCTCCGATGCCGAGGTACTGGCAAGGGTGCTGGCCGCCGCGTCGTTCGGCCGCTACGGCCATCAGCAATACATAGCCAATCAGATTTTGCCGGACACTGCAGACGAGGAAACCTTGCTACGTATGGCCCAGGCGCGGCTCAAGCGCGGGCGTCTGCAGGCTGTCGCCGCGTCCGGCGTGGCGGCGTTCACCGGGGCCGCTTCGGCGGTCCTCGATGCCGGCACGCTGCTGCAGCGTGATGACGGCGTGCGCTTTCGCGTTACCGTAACGGCAACCCTGGCCGGTGCTGCCGGCGTGGCCAAGCTTGAAGCCTTGGAACCCGGGCCCCTGGGCAACACAAGCGCCGGGGCCGTTCTGCGCCTGGTGTCGCCCGTCCTGGGCGTCAACGAGGCGTTTACCGTGTCAGCCCCAGGGCTGCGCGGTGGTGTTGCCCAGGAGAGCGTAGAGGCGCTACGCGCTCGGGTGATTCGCTCGTATCGGGTGATCCCCCACGGCGGCAGTACCAGCGACTACGAAACCTGGGCCCTGGAGGTGCCCGGCGTGACCCGGGCCTGGGTCGTGCGGCACTACATGGGGCCTGGCACGGTCGGCCTGTTCTTCATGCGTGACAACGATCCGGACCCGATCCCCAGCGCCCAGGCCTGCGCCGAGGTGCGGGCGTATATCGAGCGCGAGCGGCCGGTTACGGCCGAGCTGTACGTACTGCCCCCGGCTGAAAAACCGGTGCAATACCAGCTCAAGGTAACGCCGGACAGCTCGGCGGTGCGCCGGGCGGTTGAGGCCGCGTTGATTGATCTGCACAACCGTGAGTCGGCGCTGGGCGCTGAACTGCTGTTGACGCATATCCGCGAGGCTATCAGCGGCGCTACGGGGGAGCGTGATCACGAATTGTTCAGCCCTACGGCGAACCTCAATGCCGCGCCCAATCAGTTGCTGACCTATGGGGGTGTGCTGTGGCGATAAGAACCGCCGAGGACTACCGCGCCCAGCTGCAGGCGCTGTTGCCCCCGGGTCCGGCCTGGGATCGAGAACTTAACCCCGGCCTGGATTCGCTGCTGCAGGTGGCGGCGGATCTGCTAGCCCGCGAGGACGCCCGGGCAGCTGATCTTCTGGCTGAGAGCAACCCCTATACGGTGCGCGAGCTGGTCCCGGACTGGGAGCGGGTTATGCACCTGCCTGACCCTTGCATGGGCGAGTCGCCGAAATTTGAGGACCGGCAACTGGCTGTACGGCGTCGGCTGATCGAGACGGGTGGGCAGACTCCGGTCTACTTCGTTGATCTGGCTGTTAGCCAAGGCTATTTGGATGCCCGCGTGATCGAGCATCGAGCGCCGCGCTTCGGCCGCGCCCGGTTTGGCCTAGCGCACTTCGGCACCTGGGGAGCGCAATTCATGTGGACTCTAGACGCGGGCTCACGCCGCCGCCTGGGTCGCCGCTTCGGCGTTGCGCACTTCGGCGAGCACTTCGGCGGCAACCCATCGGGTGCCCTGGAGTGCGCACTACGACGCAGCGCACCCGCGCACGCGGTTGAAATTATCAAGTACGGGAACTGACATGGACTATCCAAAAAGCATTCCAGGCGTGGGCCTGGTTGACGGGCATTTTGTTGACGAAAACCCAACGACTGGACAGATCGGCTCACTGATTCCAGCCGCCTGGGGCGATGCGATCACGCAAGAGGTTCTGAACGTGATCAAGGCCGCCGGCATGGTTCCGAGCGAATCGAATGTTAGTCAGTTGACGTCCGCTGTATTGACGATTGCTGCTTCGGACTTCAAGCGGTCAGCACTTGTTGCGACTACCGGTCCTGTCGCACTGAGTGGCTTACAGACAATCGATGGCGTGGCTCTGATCGCGGGGGCGCGGGTGCTGGTGAAGAACCAAGCCAACGCCGCGCAAAACTGGATCTACGTTGTGAGCGCGGGCGCCTGGACACGAGCACAGGACGCAGACGACAGCGCAGAATGCACACCTGGCCATCTGATCGGCGTGCAGGCCGGTACAGTAAATTCTTCGTCCGTGTGGCAGTTGACGAACACTGCCGCGCCCGTCTTGGGCACAACGGCGCTTAACTTCGCTCAGGTGCTGGGGAAAACGGGTGTGGTTGCCGGCGAATACCGCCGAGTGATTGTCGATGCCCTGGGGCGCGTGACTGCTGGCAGCAACCCGACGACACTTGCTGAGTACGGAATCACTAATGCTTTGCGCACGGGTACTACGGATCAAGTACCACGGCTTTATGCATCAACCCCCGGCAGTGACTATTCAACTGTACCAATTGAAATACGCGAAGCGCAGTTAGTTGGAGCTGCACAAAAAGGATTTGAGTATTCGCCGCGCCTTGGATTCCACTGGTCCAGTGTAGTGGCTGGTTCTTTAGCTATGGAGTCAAATGGAGTTTTGTGCTGGAACGGCTATAGAATATGGGACGCAAATAGTTTCGATCCGGATAAAAAAGCAAACAAGGCAACTACGCTAAGCGGTTATGGAATGGCGGCGGCAAAAACTGAGTGCAACACCTGACCTTTCCGGTACGGTGCTGCCCCTATGTCA
>MCNE01000026.1_pt1 | contig 81402 bp, 67 predicted proteins | sample 778201 | NCBI WGS metagenome assembly MCNE01 (sample SAMN04296813, study PRJNA304217) | bioreactor metagenome | isolation source: sewage enriched with benzalkonium chloride | place: Turkey: Istanbul urban wastewater treatment plant | reverse complement strand
CCCTCAAGCTGGGCCCGGACAAGGGCAACAGCCTGCACCTGAACCGCCTGTTCAAGGGCACTCCTGCCAAACTGGCCGCCAAGCTGGCAGGCCTGCCGAAGCCGACCAATTGCCTATGAACGATTTCGCCCCCCTGCTCACGCAAACCCCGGACGAGCATCCCTTCGCCCAGTTCGTACGAATTCTTGGCAAGGGCAAGCGCGGCGCCCGTGGCCTGACCCAGGCAGAAGCCCGGGAAGCCATGGGCATGCTGCTGGACGGCAAGGTCGAGGACACCCAGCTCGGTGCCTTCCTCATGCTGCTGCGACACAAGGAGGAAAGCCCGGAGGAACTGGCCGGCTTCACCCAGGCCCTGCGCGAGCGCCTGGATGCCCCGGCCATCCGCCTGGACCTGGACTGGCCGACCTATGCCGGCAAGAAGCGCCACCTGCCGTGGTACCTGCTGGCAGCCAAGTGCCTGGCCCAGAACGGCGTGCGCATCCTGCTCCACGGCGCTGGCGCCCACACCGCCGGGCGCCTGTACACCGAACAATTGCTGGAACCGCTGGGCATTCCCTTGTGCCGTGATTGGCAGGCGGTGGCTACGGCCCTGGACCAGGGCAACCTGGCGTTCATCCCCCTGGTGGACTGGGCGCCACAACTGCAGCGGATGATCGACTTGCGCAACGTCCTCGGCCTGCGCTCGCCAATCCACTCCCTGGCCCGCCAGCTCAACCCCCTGGGCGCCCGTTGCGGGCTGCAGAGCATCTTCCACCCCGGCTACCAGGCGGTGCACCGCGAGGCCGCCAGCCTTTTGGGCGACAACGTCATAGTGATCAAGGGCGATGGTGGCGAGATCGAAATCAATCCGGACGCCATCAGCCACTTGTACGGCACCCGCGATGGCATCGCCTGGGACGAGGAATGGCCCGCGCTGTCGGCGCAACGCCATGTGAAACCGGCCAGCCTGGAACCCGAGCATCTCAAGGCGCTATGGCGCGGCGAGGTTGAAGACAGCTACCCGCAACTGGCGCTGCTGGCGACCATGGCCCTGGCCCTGCGCGGCCTGGGCACGCCCCGGGAGCAGGCCTTCGAGCTGGCCCAGCAGTATTGGGATGCCCGCGATAGATCGATCTGATCGATCCTGATCACCCAGGTTTTGCGCTTTTTGTTCGAGCGCCCAGGCATAGACTGCACTCCTACGCATAACAGCTGAGGAGAATTCCATGGGTTTGCTGATCGAAGGACGCTGGCATGACCAGTGGTACGCCAGCGGCAAGGACGGGTCTTTCCAACGAAAACAGGCCCAGCGGCGCCACTGGGTCACCGCCGATGGCCGCCCCGGGCCCAGCGGCGAAGGCGGCTTCGCGGCCGAAGCCGGGCGTTACCACCTTTATGTTTCGCTGGCCTGCCCCTGGGCCCATCGCACCTTGATCGTGCGCCAGCTCAAGGGCCTGGAGAGCCTGGTGGAGGTGTCGGTGGTGAGCTGGTTGATGCGCGAGCATGGCTGGACCTTCGACCCGTCCCAAGGCTCCAGCGGCGATCACCTGGACGGCCTGGATTTCCTGCACCAGCGCTATACCGCCGACACCCCGGACTATACCGGCCGCGTCACCGTGCCCTTGCTGTGGGACAAGCAGCAGCGGCGCATCGTCAGCAATGAGTCGGCGGAGATCATCCGCATGTTCAACAGCGCTTTCGATGGGTTGACCGGCAATCCCCTGGACCTCTATCCGCAGCCATTGCGAGCCCGTATCGACGAACTCAACGGGCGCATCTACCCGGCCCTGAACAATGGCGTGTACCGCGCCGGCTTCGCCACTTCGCAACAGGCCTACGAGGCGGCCTTCGATGAGGTGTTTGCCGAGCTGGACGCCCTGGAAGCCTTGCTCGATGACCAACGCTACCTCGCCGGCCAGTACCTGACCGAGGCGGATGTACGCCTGTTCACCACGCTGGTTCGATTCGACGCGGTGTACCACGGCCATTTCAAATGCAACCTGCGACGTATCGCCGACTACCCGAACCTGTCCAACTGGCTTCGCGAGCTGTACCAATGGCCGGGAAGTGCCGCAACCGTGGACTTTACCCATATCAAGGGGCACTACTACGCCAGCCACGCCAGCATCAACCCGACCGGCATCGTGCCCAAGGGGCCATTGCAGGATTTCGAGGGCAGCCATGATCGACAGCGCTTGAGCGGACGCGGGATATGGCGCAGAGATTGAACGCACTCGCCGCCACGATGCAGGAACACCGTGACGGCGAAACGTTTCAGGCTTGAGGCTGGGCGCCTTCGAACCAGGCCAGCTTGTCGCGCAGTTGCACCACTTCGCCAACGATCACCAGGGTTGGAGCATGGACCTCGTGCTCCGCCACCAGGGCCGGCAGGTCCGCCAGGGTTCCGGTGAAGACTCGCTGGTTGCTGGTGGTGCCCTGCTGGATCAGCGCCGCCGGGGTGCTGGCAGCACGACCGTGCTTGACCAACTGCTCGCAGATGACCGGCAGTCCCACCAGGCCCATGTAGAACACCAGGGTCTGGGCCGGCGCCACCAGGTCGGCCCACGGCAGGTTGGTGGTGCCATCCTTGAGGTGACCGGTGACGAAACGTACCGATTGCGCATAGTCGCGGTGGGTCAGCGGAATCCCGGCGTAGGCCGAGCAACCACTGGCCGCGGTAATCCCCGGCACCACCTGGAAGGCGATGCCCTGGGCCGCCAGTTCCTCGATCTCCTCGCCACCACGGCCGAAGATGAACGGATCACCGCCCTTGAGCCGTACCACACGCTTGCCCTGCCGGGCCAGGTCCACCAGTTGCTGGTTGATCTGGTCCTGGGGCACCGCATGGTCGGCACGACGCTTGCCCACATAGATGCGCTCAGCGTCGCGCCGGCACAACTCGAGGATGGCCGGGGCCACCAGGCGATCGTAGAGCACCACATCAGCCTGCTGCATCAGGCGCAGGGCACGGAAGGTCAGCAGGTCCGGATCACCCGGGCCGGCTCCCACCAGGTACACCTCGCCCTGGGCACTGGGTGCTTGGCCGGCGATCCGCGCTTGCAGCAAGCGCTCGGCCTCGGCCCCTTGCCCGGCCAGTTGGCGGTCGGCGACAGGCCCCTGGAATACCTCTTCCCAGAACGCTCGGCGCTGCTGCACATCCGGGAACAGGTTCTTGACCTGGGTTCGAAAACGCGCGGCCAGGCCGGCCAGCTGGCCGTAGGTAGACGGGATCCAGGTTTCCAGCTTGGCCCGGATCAACCGCGCCAGCACCGGCGCATCGCCGCCACTGGAGACCGCGATGACCAAGGGTGAGCGATCGACAATGGCCGGGAAAATCACGCTGCACAGGGCTGGCGCATCCACCACGTTGACCGGCAGGCAACGCCGATGGGCATCGGCGGACACCTGGGCATTAAGGGACTGGTCGTCGGTGGCGGCGATGATCAGGGCGCAGCCGTCGAGATCCGCCTCGGCGTAGCCACGCAACAGCGATTCACCGCCGCTGGCGACGATCAACTCCTGCAATTGCGCTTCTATTTCAGGTGCGACCACCCGCAGCTGCGCACCGGCATCGGCCAGCAGACGGGACTTGCGCAAGGCAATCTCCCCTCCACCGACCACCAACACACGACTGCCGCGAAGCTTGTGAAACAGCGGCAGAAATTCCATTTAGCCGATGACCTCGACACCACCCATGTAAGGCTTGAGTACATCCGGCACGCGGATCGAACCGTCGGCCTGCTGATAGTTCTCCAGCACGGCTACCAGGGTCCGGCCTACGGCCAGGCCGGAACCGTTGAGGGTGTGCACCAGCTCCGGCTTGCCGGTTTCCGGGTTGCGGAAGCGCGCCTGCATGCGGCGGGCCTGGAAGTCGCCACAGTTGGAGCACGAGGAGATCTCGCGGTACTTGTCCTGGCTCGGAACCCAGACTTCCAGGTCGTAGGTCTTGAGCGCGCTGAAGCCCATGTCGCCGGTGCACAAGGCCAGTACCCGGTACGGCAGTTGCAGCAGCTGCAGGACCTTCTCGGCGTTGGCGGTCAGGCCTTCCAGGGCATCCATGGAGGTGGATGGCTCCACCACCTGGACCATCTCGACCTTGTCGAACTGGTGCTGGCGGATCATGCCGCGGGTGTCGCGGCCCGATGCGCCAGCTTCACTGCGGAAGCATGGGGTATGGGCGACGAACTTCAACGGCAGCTGCTTGGGATCGAGGATCTCGCCAGCGACGATGTTGGTCAGGGACACTTCGGCGGTCGGAATCAGGTACAGATCGGCCTCGCCTTCGCGAGTGATCTTGAACAGGTCTTCCTCGAATTTCGGCAACTGGCTGGTGCCTACCAGGGCCGGGGCTTGCACCAGGTACGGGGTATAGGCCTCTTCGTAGCCGTGCTCGCCGGTGTGCAGGTTGATCATGAACTGCGCCAGGGCGCGATGCAGGCGGGCGATGGGGCCGCGCAGCAGGGCGAAACGCGCGCCCGAGAGCTTGGCGGCGGTTTCAAAATCCAGCCAGCCATGGGTTTCGCCCAGGGCCACGTGGTCCTTGATCGGGAAGTCGAAGCTGGCCGGGGTGCCCCAGCGGCGCACTTCGACGTTGCCGTCTTCATCTTCGCCTAGCGGCACCGACTCGTGAGGCAGGTTGGGAATGCCGAACAGGATCGAATCCAGTTCGCCCTGGATGCTTTCCAGCTCGGCCTTGCCGGAGGTCAGCTCGTTCCCCATGCGCTCGACGTCGGCCATCAGCGGGGCGATGTCTTCGCCGCGCTGCTTGGCCTGACCGATGGACTTGGAGCGCGCGTTACGTTCGGCCTGCAGTTGCTCGGTGCGGGTCTGCACGGTCTTGCGCTGTTCTTCCAGCGCCTCGATGCGTGCCACATCCAGGGCGAAGCCGCGGGATGCCAGGCGATCCGCTACGTCCTGAAGGTTGCTACGTAACAGTTTGGAATCGAGCATGTCGTTCTCTCGTTTATCAAAGTTTGGTCAGGGACAGGCCAGCCCAGGTGGCGAGCAGCCCGCCGAATACACTCAGCGCCGCGTAGCCCAGGGCCAGCGCCACTTGTCCGCTTTCCAGCAGACGCACGGTATCCAGTGAAAAGGATGAAAAAGTCGTCAGGCCGCCGAGGAAACCGACGATCAATCCGGCACGCACTTCGATCGGCACTTCCGGACGGATCAGGAACAGTCCGTATAGCACGCCGATCAGCAGGCAGCCCACGATATTAACGGCCAGCGTCGCGGTATAGAAGTGCCGCGGCCAATTGGCGCTGATCCAGTTGCCAGTGGCGAAACGCAACAGGGTGCCGGCCACACCGCCGGCACAAACCGCGAGGATCAACGGGATCAAGGTTTTCTCCGCTGCAGGGGGCTGGCCCGGTCGAGCGCAGCCAGGTGCTTGAGCTTCTCGCCGATCTTCAGTTCCAGACCACGGGGCACCGGCTGGTAGAGGGCCAGGGGTTCGAGTTCCTCGGGGAAATAGTCCTCGCCGGCAGCGTAGGCATCCGGCTCATCGTGGGCGTAGCGATATTCGTCGCCATAACCGAGCTGCTTCATCAGCTTGGTCGGGGCATTGCGCAGGTGGATCGGCACTTCCAGCGAACCGTGCTCGGCAGCGGCCCGCATGGCCGCCTTGAACCCCATGTATACGGCGTTGCTCTTCGGCGCGCAGGCCAGGTAGGTAATAGCCTGGGCCACGGCCAACTCGCCCTCGGGACTGCCCAGGCGCTCTTGCACATCCCAGGCCGCCAGGCACAGGCTCAGGGCCCGGGGGTCGGCGTTGCCAATATCCTCGCTGGCCATGCGCACCACGCGCCGGGCCAGGTACAGCGGGTCGCAGCCGCCGTCGAGCATGCGGGCGAACCAGTACAGGGCACCATCGGGGTTGGAACCGCGCACCGACTTGTGCAACGCGGAGATCTGGTCGTAGAAGGCCTCCCCTCCCTTGTCGAAGCGTCGGCGGGTATCCCCCAGCAGGCTCTGCAACAGCTCGGTTCCAATCTCGCCACCGTCTTCGGCCAGGTCCGAAGCATTTTCCAAGAGGTTGAGCATGCGCCGGCCATCGCCGTCGGCGGCCGACAGCAGCATCTGCAAGCCTTCGTCACTGAGGCTCAGCTGGCGCTTGCCCAAGCCCTTTTCCTCGCTCAGGGCACGCTGCACCAGGCTACCCAGGGCCGCTTCATCCAGGCTCTTGAGTACATAGACCCGGGCCCGGGAGAGCAGCGCGTTATTGAGTTCGAAGGAAGGATTCTCGGTGGTGGCACCGATGAAGATCAGGGTGCCGTCTTCCACATAGGGCAGGAAGGCATCTTGCTGGGACTTGTTGAAACGATGCACTTCATCGACGAAGAGGATGGTCCGCCGACCGTATTGCCCGGCCTGCTGCTTGGCGATGTCCACCGCCTGGCGAATCTCCTTGACCCCAGCCAGCACCGCGGAAACCGTTTCGAAATGCGCATCGGACACCTCCGCCAGGAGTCGTGCCAGGGTGGTCTTGCCCACGCCTGGCGGCCCCCAGAAGATCATCGAGTGCAGGGCGCCCTGCTCCAAGGCCTCGCGCAGCGGCTTGCCCCGGGCCAGCAGGTGCTGCTGGCCGACATACTCATCCAGGTTGGTCGCACGCAAGCGGGCGGCCAGGGGCTGGGCGATCGGGGCACTACGAAACAGGTCCATGGGTTACCTTCAAGCCTGCGGGCAAAGCCTTATTCTTGGATCACGTCGGCACCCTTGGGGATGTCGAACTTGAACTTGGAGGCCGGGATCGATTCGTTGGCCTTGACCCCGGTGAACAGGATATTGGTGCGCTGGCCGACACTGTCGATCAACTGCATGTCATTGATCATACCGTTGCGAAACGACAGGCGCAGGCTGTCGAACAGCGTATCGCGGGTCTTGGGCTTGAGGACGAAGTCCATCACGCCACCGGCTTCCTTGGAAGTGATGTCGAAGCTTTCGCTGATCTTCGACACATCGCCGGAGAGCAGCAGGGCCGGGGTCTGGGTCAGGCGCTGGTCGAGCTTCTTGATGGTCACCTGCTCCAGGTCAGGGTCCCAGAGCGAAACCTTCTGGCCATCGGAAACCATCAACTGCTCCTGGGGAGCATCGGTGTGCCAGTAGAACAGCCCAGGACGCTGCAGGGACATCTCGCCCGCGGTTTCCTGCAACTGGGTGCCGCTGCCGTCGAGGGTCAGTTGCGAGAAACGCGCACTCAGGGTCTGGGATTTTTCCAGCAACTGGGTCAGGCGGGCCACGTCTTTCGGGTCGGCATGGGCCGACAAGGTGGTCACGGCCAGTACCGGCAGCAGCAACATGCGGATCAGGCGCATGGGATTCCTCATTAAGATGGATGGGTGTACAAGCGGCGTGGTCCCACGCCGCTGATATCAGAACCGGGATCAGTCGCGCGAAGGGCCGGGGGCCAGCACTTCTCGGGAGCCGTTGGTGTTCATCGCCGTCACCACGCCGGCCATTTCCATGGCCTCGATCATCCGGGCGGCGCGGTTGTAGCCGATCTTGAGCTTGCGCTGGACCGCGGAAATGGAAGCCCGGCGGCTCTCCAGCACGAACTGTACCGCTTCGTCGTAGAGCGCGTCGGCTTCCGGATCATCGCCATCACCACCGCCGCTGCTACCTTCGAAGCCACTGCCGGCCTCTTCGACGCCATTGAGAATGTCGTCGTTGTATTCCGGAGCGCCGCGCAGTTTCCAGGCCTCGACTACACGATGCACTTCATCGTCGGATACGAAGGCGCCATGGACCCGGATCGGCAGGCTGGTACCGGGCGGCATGTAGAGCATGTCACCGTGGCCCAGCAGCTGCTCGGCGCCACCCTGGTCGATGATGGTCCGCGAGTCGATCTTGCTCGACACCTGGAACGCCATGCGGGTCGGGATGTTGGCCTTGATCAGGCCGGTGATCACATCCACCGACGGCCGCTGGGTCGCCAGGATCAGGTGGATACCGGCGGCCCGGGCCTTCTGGGCGATACGGGCGATCAGCTCTTCGACCTTCTTGCCGACGATCATCATCATGTCGGCGAACTCGTCCACCACCACCACGATGGTGGGCAGCTTGTTCAGCAACGGCGCTTCGTCGTGGATGCTCTCGCGGTTGTACAGCGGGTCGGACAGCGGCGTGCCGGCATCGATAGCTTCCTTGACCTTGGCATTGAAGCCCGAGAGGTTACGCACCCCCATCTTGGCCATGAGCTTGTAGCGCCGCTCCATCTCCGCCACGCTCCAGCGCAGGGCGTTGGCCGCGTCCTTCATGTCGGTGACCACCGGGCACAGCAGGTGCGGGATGCCTTCGTAGATCGACAGTTCGAGCATCTTCGGGTCGATCATGATCAGCTTGGCGTCTTCCGGCCCGGACTTGAACAGGATCGACAGGATCATCGCGTTGACCCCCACCGACTTACCGGAACCGGTGGTACCGGCCACCAGCAGGTGCGGCATCTTCGCCAGGTCGGTGATGATCGGCTTGCCGCCGATGTCGTGGCCCAGGGCCAGGGTGACCGGGGACTTGAAGTTGTCGTATTCCGGAGTGGAGAGTACTTCGGAGAACCGCACGATCTGCCGGTCTTCGTTGGGAATCTCGATGCCCACGGTGGTCTTGCCGGGAATCACTTCCACCACCCGCACGCTGGTCACGGCCAGGGAACGGGCCAAGTCCTTCGCCAGGTTGGCAATGCGGCTGACCTTGACCCCGGCCGCTGGCTGGATCTCGTAGCGGGTAATCACCGGCCCTGGGTGGATGGAGTCCACCGCGACCTCGACCCCGAACTCCTTGAGCTTGATCTCCAGCAAGTGGCCGACGGCCGCCAGGGACTCGGGGGAGTAGTTGAGCTGTTTCTTTTCCGCAGGGTCGAGGATCGAGATCGGCGGCAAGGTGCCTTCCACCGCGCTGTCGATGAACAGCGGTACCTGCTTTTCCTTCTGCACCCGCTTGCTCGGCTCCGGCGCCTTGGTGACTACCGGGGTGATCACCGGTGGCACCTGCTTCTCGCGCTCGGACATGTGCTTGCTCAGGGCCTGCTCGCGCTCGATCAGGCGCTCCTTGACCTTGGCCTGCTCGCGCTTGTCGGCAACGTTCGGGGTCACGACTTCGTCGACCCGGGCATCCACCTCGCGCAGTTGCGCCACCAGTTGCTTGCGCTCCATGCGTGCGTCCCACCAGCGATTGGCGGCGCCATGGAACAACTCGAACAGGTCGAGGGTGATCTTGCCGGTGACATCCATGACCTTGAACCAGGAAAGGTCGGTGAACACCGTCAAGCCAAACAGGAACAGGGCGATGAACATCAGGGTGCTGCCCTGCACGTTCAGGGCATTCTTGGCCAGGTCGCCCAGGCTCTCGCCCAAGGCGCCGCCGGCACCGGCCGGCAAGCCCGTGGCGGCATGGAAATGGATATGCGCCAGCGCGGCCCCGGACAGGACCAGGAACACCAGGCCGATCAGTCGCCAGGAAAACAGCCAGCCGCTCCACTGCCAGGGCTCATGGCGTTGGCGGAAAATCTGGTAAGTCTTGACCGCCAGCAGCAGCGGGAAGATATAAGCGAAATACCCCAGCACCATGAACAGCATGTCGGCGCTGTAGGAGCCGGCAGGACCACCAAAATTCTGCACATCCTCGATCTTGCTGTTATGGCTCCAACCCGGGTCGTCCTTACCGTAGGTCAAAAGCGCCATCATCAAGAACAGGCACAGGGCTCCAATGGCGATCAACGCACCTTCCTTGAGTCGGTAGTGCAATTGTTGTCGCCAGAGCGGAACTACAGGTTTGGGTGCTGCGGTGGATTTCTTCAAAACGCGTCTTTTCCTGCGCCAAGGGCGCGTCCAACGGGTGATTGACTACAAGATACTGCTCAATCCGAGCAGGTAAATAAAGTTGACCGGCGTAACTGGGGCTACTTTTAACACTCTGCCCCTTGCTTCTGAAACAGTGCAATTCTGAATAAGCCTGTTACATCGTCGCATTGTACGGGTTTGTTCAAGCCATGCCACGCTAGGACGCTCTTCCCGGCATGGCCAGCGGCCTGTCACGTACTGTTCAATTGGAGCATGCATTCTCTTTTGTGACAAAGGCTTATGAGGTGTTTTTTATGAACGAAGCGAAGCATTCACGCCTGATCATTCTGGGCTCCGGCCCTGCCGGTTACAGCGCCGCCGTCTATGCCGCTCGCGCCAACCTCAAACCGACCGTCATCACCGGCCTGCAAGCTGGCGGGCAACTGACCACTACCACTGAAGTGGACAACTGGCCCGGCGATGTCGAGGGCCTGACCGGCCCGGTTTTGATGGAGCGCATGCAAAAACATGCCGAGCGCTTCGACACCCAGATCGTCTATGACCACATTCATACCGCCCAGTTGCAAAAACGCCCGTTCATCCTCATTGGCGACAGCGGCACCTATAGCTGCGACGCCCTGATCATCGCCACCGGAGCCTCGGCGCAGTACCTGGGCCTGCCCTCGGAGGAGGCCTTTGCCGGCAAAGGGGTTTCAGCCTGCGCCACCTGCGACGGCTTTTTCTATCGCAATCAGGTCGTCGCGGTGGTTGGCGGCGGCAATACGGCCGTGGAAGAAGCCCTCTACCTGTCGAATATCGCCCGGGAAGTGCACCTGGTACACCGTCGCGACAAGCTGCGGGCGGAGAAGATCCTGCAAGACAAACTGTTCGACAAGGCCGCTAACGGCAATATCCGCCTGCATTGGAACCAGCACCTGGATGAGGTCCTGGGAGACGCCAGCGGTGTCACCGGGGCCCGGCTCAAGGACAGCCAAAGCGGCGCGACCACGGACCTGGCGCTGTCGGGGGTCTTCATCGCCATCGGCCACAAGCCCAATACCGACCTGTTCAAGGATCAACTACAGATGCGCGATGGCTACCTGCTGATCAAGGGTGGCAGCGAAGGCAACGCCACGGCCACGGGCATCGAAGGCGTATTCGCCGCTGGCGATGTGGCCGACCATGTCTACCGCCAGGCCATCACCTCTGCCGGCGCTGGCTGCATGGCGGCCCTGGATGCGGAAAAATTCCTCGACGACAACTGAGTCCTCGCCCTACGCTTGTGGCGGGCCATCACAGGCTCGCCACCGCCCTCCCCTACCGCAAGCCTGAATACCATGCTGACCTGGCTACAACGCAACAACCTTGTCTTCCCCCCACTGGAAAAAGCCATGCGCGAACCCAACGGGCTGTTGGCCGCCGGTGGCGACCTGTCCGCCGAACGCCTGGTCCAAGCCTATCGCCACGGCTGTTTTCCATGGTTTTCCGAAGGCCAGCCGATCCTCTGGTGGTCGCCCGACCCGCGTACAGTGCTGTTTCCAGATGAACTGCATGTTTCCCGCAGCCTGGGCAAACTGCTGCGCAAACAACGCTACCAGGTCACCTTCGACCAGGATTTCGCGGGGGTAATCAGTGCCTGCGCCGAACCCCGGGCCTATGCCGATAGCACCTGGATCAGCCAGGCAATGCAACAGGCCTACTTGCGCCTGCACCAGCAAGGCCACGCCCACTCGGTGGAAGTCTGGGACCAGGGCACCCTGGTGGGCGGCCTGTATGGACTGGCAATGGGCCAACTGTTCTTTGGCGAATCGATGTTCAGCCGTGCCGACAATGCCTCGAAGTTCGGCTTCGCCACCCTGGTGGAGCGACTGAAGGCGTGGGGTTTCGTACTGATCGACTGCCAGATGCCCACTGAACACTTGCATAGCCTGGGAGCCCGCGCCATTACCCGCCTGGAGTTCGCCGGCTACCTGAGGCACCACCTGGATCAACCGAGCAGCGCCACATGGCTTTCCTAGGCGGGCTTGGCGGCGGTGGCTTACACTTAATTCCAAAGCTTATCCCGAGGGTTGACTCATGACCGAGTTGGCGCGCCTGAAGTTTTATGCCACTCAACCCCATTCTTGCAGCTACCTGCCCGGCGAACAGGCCACCACCTTGTTCCTCGATCCCAGCCAGCCCATGGACGTGCACGTCTACGCGGACCTTTCGGAAATGGGGTTTCGGCGCAGCGGCGATCATCTGTATCGCCCCCATTGCCAAAACTGCAACGCCTGCGTACCTGCACGCATTCCGGCTGCACAGTTCCTGCCCAACCGCCAGCAAAAGCGCATCCTCAAGCGCAACAGCGACCTGAGCGTCCTGGCGACCAAGCCCAGCTTCAGCGAAGAGTACTTCGACCTGTATCGCCGCTATATCGAGCAACGTCATGCCGATGGCGACATGTTCCCCCCCAGCCGCGACCAATTCGCCACATTCCTGGTGCGCGACCTGCCCTTTTCTCGCTTCTATGAGTTCCGCCTGGAGGGACGACTGCTGGCCGTGGCCGTCACCGACCTGCTGCCCAACGGCCTATCGGCGGTGTACACCTTCTATGAACCCGACGAAGAGCGTCGCAGCCTCGGACGCTACGCGATCCTCTGGCAGATCGGCGAGACCCTGCGCCAGGGGCTGGATGCGGTCTATCTTGGCTACTGGATCAAGAACTGCAAAAAAATGAACTACAAGACCCAATATCGCCCCATCGAGCTGCTGATCAACCAGAGATGGGTGATCCTGAACTAGAAGGTCTTGGCTTGAACCCCACTTTTCGGGCACAATGCACGCCGCTTTTGCCTGGCGCAGTTGCACCGGGCCATTAACTGGACACCGAGGGCTTTACTGCATGTCGAAAGAAGACAGCTTCGAAATGGAAGGCACTGTCGTCGACACCCTGCCCAACACCATGTTTCGCGTGGAGTTGGAAAATGGGCACGTCGTAACCGCGCATATCTCCGGCAAGATGCGCAAGAACTACATTCGTATTCTTACCGGTGACAAGGTGCGCGTCGAGCTGACGCCCTATGACTTGAGCAAAGGGCGCATCACTTACCGCGCCCGCTAAGCGATTAATACAAGACGCCCGGCGATGCCGGGCGTTTTTGTTGGCGTCGAAACAACCGCCAGGGTCTCGTCATGAATCCTGGCCATCAAATCCCAGACAGCACAAAGGCACCTTTCGGTGCCTTTGGCGTTTCTGGATGACCTGTACGAGTATCAGGCCATTTCCGCAGTGGTCTCGAAATCGAAGACCAGCTCGCCATCCTTGATGTCGATGTGCACTACACCGCCATGGTCGGACAACTCGCCAAACAGGATTTCCTCGGCCAATGGACGCTTGATCTTGTCCTGGATCAGGCGCGCCATCGGACGCGCACCCATGGCCACATCGTAGCCACCGGCGGCCAGCCAGCTGCGAGCAGCATCGGTCACTTCCAGCTGCACGCGCTTGTCTTCCAACTGCGCCTGGAGCTCGGTAAGGAACTTGTCCACCACGCTCTTGATCACTTCATGACTCAGGCGACCAAACTGGATAATGGTATCCAGGCGGTTGCGGAACTCCGGCGTGAAGCTCTTCTTGATCACTTCCATGGCATCGGAAGAGTGATCCTGATGAGTGAAACCGATAGAGGCTCGCGCCGCGGTTTCGGCACCGGCGTTGGTGGTCATGATGATGATCACATTGCGGAAGTCCGCCTTGCGCCCGTTGTTATCGGTCAGGGTTCCGTGATCCATGACCTGCAGGAGCAGGTTGAAGACTTCCGGATGGGCCTTCTCGATCTCGTCGAGCAGCAGCACGCAGTGCGGTTGCTTGGTGATGGCCTCGGTCAGCAGCCCGCCCTGGTCGAAACCGACATAACCGGGGGGCGCACCGATCAGGCGCGACACGGTATGCCGCTCCATGTACTCGGACATGTCGAAACGTACCAGCTCGATCCCCATGGCCTTGGCCAATTGCCGCGCCGCTTCGGTCTTGCCGACACCGGTAGGGCCGGCGAACAGAAATGAACCGACTGGTTTGTCCGGCGACTTCAGGCCCGCACGGGACAGCTTGATCGCGGTGGCCAACGAATCGATCGCCGCATCCTGGCCGAACACCGTCAACTTGAGGTCGCGCTCGAGGTTGCGCAGCAGCTCCTTATCGGAACTGGTGACATGTTTCGGCGGAATACGGGCAATTTTCGCCACGATATCTTCGACCTGCGCCACTTCGATGCGCTTCACGCGCTTCTCGGCCGGCTGCAGGCGCTGGAAGGCGCCCGCCTCGTCGATGACGTCGATGGCCTTGTCCGGCATATGACGGTCGTTGATGTAGCGCGAGGCCAACTCCGCCGCTGCGCGCAGGGCTTCATCGCTGTACTCAATACTGTGGTGCTGCTCGAAGCGCGCCTTGAGTCCGCGCAAGATGCCAATCGTGTCCTCGACCGAGGGCTCGGTGACATCAACTTTCTGGAAGCGCCGAGCCAAGGCCCGATCCTTCTCGAAAATCCCGCGAAATTCCTGGAACGTGGTCGAACCGATGCAACGGATATCACCCGAGGACAGCAGCGGCTTGAGCAGGTTCGACGCATCCATCACGCCGCCGGACGCGGCGCCGGCCCCGATGATGGTATGGATTTCATCGATGAACAGGATCGCTTGCGGGCGCTTCTTCAACTCACCCAGCAATGCCTTGAAGCGCTTCTCGAAGTCGCCCCGGTACTTGGTACCAGCGAGCAAGGCGCCAAGATCCAGGGAATAGACCACGCTATTGCTCAGCAGGTCAGGCACCTGGTTATCGACAATGCGCTTGGCCAGGCCTTCGGCGATGGCGGTCTTGCCCACGCCTGCCTCACCCACCAGCAATGGATTGTTCTTGCGCCGGCGAGCCAGGATCTGCGCCACGCGCTCGACTTCATGCTCTCGACCCACCAATGGATCGATTCGCCCCTGGCGGGCCAGTTCGTTGAGATTGCTGGCATAGGCATCCAGCGGATTGCCAGAGGAGGAAGGTTCGCCACCCTCCTCGTCCTGCATTTCCTGCTCACCTTCGGAATGATCGCCATGCCCCGGCACCTTGGAAATGCCATGGGCGATATAGTTGACCACGTCGATACGGGCAACGCTCTGCTGCTTGAGCAGGAACACGGCCTGGCTTTCCTGCTCGCTGAAGATCGCTACCAGCACATTGGCACCGGTTACTTCACGCTTGCCCGAGCTCTGCACATGGAACACCGCGCGCTGCAATACGCGCTGGAAGCCCAGGGTTGGCTGGGTCTCGCGATCTTCATCGTGCACAGGAATCAATGGCGTGGTGGAGTCGATGAACTCCTGCAGGTCATGCTTGAGCTTGTCGAGGTTTGCTCCGCAGGCACGGAGAACAGTTGCGGCGGCCTCATTATCCAGAAGCGCCAACAAAAGATGCTCGACAGTCATGAACTCATGACGCTTCGAACGAGCTTCCTTGAAGGCGAGATTGAGGGTGACTTCGAGCTCGCGGTTTAACATAGCTTCACCTCATACCCAAGTGGTCGGAGTTAACCGTCCTTCTCGATTTCACAGAGTAGCGGATGCTGGCTTTCCCTGGCGTACTGGTTGACCTGCATGGCCTTGGTCTCGGCGATGTCGCGGGTAAACAATCCACACACTGCCCGCCCTTCGGTATGGACGGCCAGCATGACCTTGGTCGCCAGCTCGCGATTCAGGTTAAAAAACATCTCGAGCACTTCGACGACGAAATCCATCGGTGTGTAGTCATCGTTGAACAAAACCACCTTGTACATTGGCGGCGCCTGCAATGCGGGCTTGGCCTCCTGTACCGCCAAGCCAGCGGAATCGTCGTCGTGCAAGTCCGGGCGATCCTGATTGAATGTTAGTCGAATCTGGCTGATTGCATGCATGGAAAGAAAGGTTCGTCAGTTGTGCAAATACAGTGGTGGGGGCGCTCTTTGAGGAATTCAACTCCGACCGCCGGGTCACCTTGACTATCGGCAAAACGGTGTTACAACCAATAGGGCCCACATTGGGTAATAAACGTCCGCGGCGTCAATCTTTTTACCAAGTTTGGCGGCGGATGAACTGGATGATACTCCAGTGATGGAGTCTGTTGCAGAGGGATATGAGTATGGCTAGCGGTAAGGTCAAGTGGTTCAACAATGCCAAGGGTTACGGCTTTATTAATGAGGAGGGCAAGAGCGATGACTTGTTTGCCCATTACTCGGCCATCGAAATGGATGGCTACAAGACCTTGAAAGCCGGACAGGCCGTGAGCTTCGAGATCATCCAAGGGCCCAAGGGACTGCATGCGGTCAAAATAAACTCCTTGAAGGCACCCGGCGAAACTGTCGCCACCGAAGTCCTTCATGAGAGCGCCTTGAGCTGATTCACCCAACATCCAGTCATAAAAAACCGGCCGATTCAAGGGATTGAATCGGCCGGTTCGTTTTGCCCGCAGCTCAGCTTACATGTGCGAGATCAGCGCATCACCGAAGGCCGAGGACGACAACAGGGTGGCACCGTCCATCAGGCGTTCGAAGTCGTAGGTCACGGTCTTGGCCGAGATAGCACCATTGGTGCCCTTGATGATCAGATCCGCCGCCTCGGTCCAGCCCATATGGCGCAGCATCATCTCGGCGGAGAGGATCAGCGAGCCCGGGTTGACCTGGTCCTTGCCGGCATACTTGGGCGCGGTACCGTGGGTCGCCTCGAACATGGCCACGGTGTCGGACAGGTTGGCGCCCGGGGCGATACCGATACCACCAACTTCCGCTGCCAGGGCGTCGGACAGGTAGTCACCGTTCAGGTTGAGGGTAGCGATCACATCGTATTCAGCCGGACGCAGCAGGATCTGCTGGAGCATGGCATCGGCGATGGCATCCTTGACGATGACGTTCTTGCCGGTTTTCGGGTTCTTGAACTGCATCCATGGACCGCCATCGAGCAAGGTCGCACCGAACTCCTCGGCCGCCACTTCATAGGCCCATTCCTTGAAGGCACCTTCGGTGAACTTCATGATGTTGCCCTTGTGCACGATGGTCAGCGAGTCGCGATCGTTGTCCACCACATACTGCAGCGCCTTGCGCGCCAGGCGCTTGGTGCCCTGCAGGGATACCGGCTTGACGCCGATGCCGCAATTCTCGTCGAAACGGATCTTGGTGACGCCCATTTCCTCTTTAAGGAACTTGATCACCTTGGTGGCCTCGGCCGAACCGGCCTTCCACTCGATACCGGCGTAGATGTCTTCGGAGTTCTCACGGAAGATGGTCATGTCCACATCGCCAGGCTTCTTCACCGGGCTGGGCACGCCTTCGAACCAGCGCACCGGACGCAGGCACACATACAGGTCCAGTTGCTGGCGCAGCGCCACGTTCAGCGAGCGAATACCGCCACCGACCGGGGTGGTCAGCGGGCCCTTGATGGAAACCACGTAGTCCTTCACCGCGTCCAGGGTTTCCTGGGGAAGCCAGGTGTCCTGGTCGTACACTTGAGTCGCTTTTTCCCCGGCATAGACTTCCATCCAGGAAATCTTGCGTTCGCCGCCGTAGGCCTTCTTAACTGCAGCATCGACAACCTTGATCATGACCGGGCTGATATCGACACCAATACCGTCGCCTTCGATGAAAGGAATAATCGGGTTGTTAGGAACATTGAGAGAATGGTCTGCGTTGACGGTGATTTTGTCGCCGACTGCTGGAACCTGAATCTTCTTGTATCCCATGCTGAACTCCGTTGTGTGGATTGAACATCTGGCTGCGTTCGAGCGTAACCCAGTTGCATCTGGACGGGAACCTCATGTTCCACCCATATGCCGCGAAAGCTGCGCAGCGCGCGGCCTACAAGCCTGAAAGCAAAGGGAAAACTGCCAAATTCGAGCACTGCAGACGACTCTACTCCGCCCCCTTGCCTGCGACCTTTAGACCAATGGACGAGCGCCCATGCCTATGAAGCGACGGCGTTTTGCTAGCTACCTATGTATAATGCCGCCGCTGACCACAGAGTCACGACGGCCGAACGCTCTGCAACCGGAAAAAGACTAGCCGAGACTGGCCGCCCAAAGCCGGGTTGTTACCGCAGCCCACCCGCTTGACGCTCGACTGATGCACCCAACATCACCGCGAAGAAACCTCGACATTCGGCTCATGGATGACCTTTGAACGAAAGCGCTTACCCGGCGCACCTCGAGTTTCTGCGCACGCTTTAGCAAAGAAGAGAGTTAATCCGAATATGCCCACCCGCTCGAAGATCATCTACACCTTCACCGACGAAGCACCCGCCCTCGCCACCTATTCCCTGCTGCCTATCGTAGAAGCCTTCACCGCTTCGGCTGATATCGCCGTGGAAACCCGCGACATCTCCCTGGCAGGCCGCATCCTCGCCAGCTTCCCCGAGCAGTTGGGCACCAAGGCCGTGCCGGACCACCTCGCCGAACTGGGCGAGCTGGCAGTCACTCCAGAAGCCAACATCATCAAGCTGCCGAACATCAGCGCCTCGGTCCCGCAACTGCAAGCGGCCATCAAGGAGCTGCAGGCCCAGGGCTATGCCCTGCCGGACTACCCGGAAAACGCCAGCACCGACGCCGAGAAAGACGCCAAGGCACGCTACGACAAGGTCAAGGGCAGCGCCGTGAACCCGGTCCTGCGTGAAGGCAACTCCGACCGCCGCGCCCCGCTGTCGGTGAAAAACTACGCCCGCAAGCACCCGCACAAGATGGGCGCCTGGGCCCAGGACTCCAAGTCCCACGTTGCCCACATGAGCAACGGCGACTTCTACGGCAGCGAAAAGGCCGCGCTGATCGAAGCCGCCGACAGCGTCAAGATCGAGTTGATTGCCCAGGACGGTACCGCCACTGTCCTGAAGGAAAAAACCAGCGTACAAGCCGGTGAGATCCTCGACTGCGCCGTGATGAGCAAGAAGGCCCTGCGCGCCTTCATCGCTGCCGAAATCGAAGATGCCAAGGCAAAGGGCGTACTGCTGTCGGTCCACCTCAAAGCCACCATGATGAAGGTCTCCGACCCGATCATGTTCGGCCAGATCGTCGCCGAGTTCTACCAGGACGCCCTGGCCAAGCACGCCCAAGTGCTGCAGGAAATCGGCTTCAACCTGAACAACGGCATCGGCGACCTGTACGCCCGCATCAAGGCCCTGCCAGCCGAGCAGCAAGCTGCGATCGAGGCTGACATCCAGGCCGTCTACGCCGCCCGCCCTGCCCTGGCCATGGTCAACTCCGACAAGGGCATCACCAACCTGCACGTGCCGAGCGACGTCATCGTCGACGCCTCGATGCCGGCCATGATCCGTGACTCCGGCAAAATGTGGGGCACCGACGGCCAGCTGCACGACACCAAGGCGGTGATCCCGGATCGCTGCTACGCCACCATCTACCAGGCAGCGATCGAAGACTGCAAGGCCAATGGCGCCTTCGACCCGACCACCATGGGCAGCGTGCCGAACGTCGGCCTGATGGCGAAAAAAGCCGAAGAGTACGGCTCCCACGACAAGACCTTCCAGATCAAGGCCGACGGCGTGGTACGCGTCACCGACAGCAAGGGCGGCCTGCTGCTGGAGCAGAAAGTCGAAGCTGGCGACATCTTCCGCATGTGCCAGACCAAGGACGCGCCGATCCAGGACTGGGTCAAGCTGGCCGTCAACCGCGCCCGCGCCAGCAGCACCCCGGCGATCTTCTGGCTCGACCCGATGCGCGCCCACGACGGCGTGATGATCGAGAAGGTCCAGGCCTACCTGAAGGACCACGACACCAGCGACCTGGACATCCGCATCATGTCGCCGGTCGAAGCCATGAAATTCACCCTGGCCCGCACCCGCGACGGCAAGGACACCATCTCGGTGACCGGCAACGTGCTGCGCGACTACCTGACCGACCTGTTCCCGATCATGGAACTGGGCACCAGTGCCAAGATGCTGTCCATCGTGCCATTGATGAACGGCGGTGGCCTGTTCGAAACCGGCGCCGGCGGCTCCGCTCCGAAGCACGTGCAACAGCTGCTGGAAGAAAACTTCCTGCGCTGGGACTCCCTGGGCGAGTTCCTGGCACTGGCCGCCTCCCTGGAGCACCTGGGCAACACCTACGACAACGCCAAGGCCCTGGTCCTGGCCAAGACCCTGGACCAGGCGACTGGCCAGTTCCTGGACAACAACAAGTCGCCATCGCGCAAAGTCGGCAACATCGACAACCGCGGCAGCCACTTCTACCTGGCACTGTACTGGGCCCAGGCCCTGGCAGCCCAGACCGAGGACGCAGCACTGCAAGCGCAGTTCGCTCCTCTGGCCAAGGCCCTGAGCGAGAACGAAGCGACCATCGTCGCCGAACTCAACGGCGTACAAGGCAAGCCAGTGGACATCGGCGGCTACTACGCAGCCAACCCTGAGCTGGTGAGCAAGGCCATGCGCCCGAGCGCCACGCTCAACGCGGCTATCGCTGCACTGGCTTAAGCCATACCGCTGTAACGCAAACCCCGGCCCCGCGCCGGGGTTTGTGCTTTCTGGACAACCCCATGCCTGCAGAAGCTTGCTCGCGAAAAGGGGCCGCGATGGGTCAGGCGAAACGCGTTACCTTCATCGCGAGCAAGCTTCGCTCCTACAGGCACGGGTGTTCGTTTTATGATGATCGCCCACTCAAACAGAGCCCTACCTATGGAATGGCAACCCCATATCACCGTCGCCACCATCGTCGAGGACCAGGGACGCTTCCTGTTCGTCGAGGAGTTCCAGGGCGACCAGGCGGTCCTCAACCAGCCCGCCGGACACCTGGACGCGAATGAAAGCCTGCTGCAGGCAGCCGTGCGCGAAACCCTTGAAGAAACCGGCTGGGACGTAGAGTTGACCGGCGTAGTGGGTATCTACCTCTACACCGCCCCCAGCAACGGCGTGACCTACCAGCGCGTGTGCTTCGCCGCCAGGCCGTTGCGCCACCACCCCGACTACCCACTGGACGACGGCATCATCGGCCCACGCTGGCTGACTCCAGAGCAATTATTGGAGCAGCGCGCCCACTGGCGCAGCGAGCTGATCCTGCAGTGCCTGGACGATTACCTGGCCGGTCACCTGCACAGCCTGGCGTTGATCCGTCCGTCGCTTTGATCGCAGTTTCCCCCTTGCAGGCGTCAGCCTGTTAGAATCCCGTCCTTTTTCCAGACACCCGTTGAATTCCTATGCGTGATCCAGCCCCTTCTGACACCCAAAAGAAGCGCGTCATTGTCGGCATGTCCGGCGGCGTGGATTCTTCCGTTTCCGCCCTCCTGCTGATGGAGCAGGGTTACCAGGTGGAAGGCCTGTTCATGAAGAACTGGGAGGAAGACGACGGAACCGAATACTGCACCGCCATGGACGACTTGGCCGACGCCCAGGCCGTCTGCGACAAGCTGGGCATCAAGCTGCACACCGCCAACTTCGCCGCCGAGTACTGGGATAACGTGTTCGAGCACTTCCTGGAGGAGTACAAGGCCGGCCGCACACCGAACCCGGACATCCTGTGCAACCGGGAAATCAAGTTCAAGGCGTTCCTGGACTACGCCATGATGCTCGGCGCCGACCTGATCGCCACCGGCCACTACGTGCGCCGCCGTGATATCGACGCTCGCACCGAGCTGCTCAAGGGCCTGGACCCGAACAAGGACCAGAGCTACTTCCTGCACGCCGTGGGCGGCGAGCAGATCGCCAAGACCCTGTTCCCGGTGGGCGAACTGGAAAAACCCGAAGTGCGCGCGATTGCCGAGAAACACGATCTGGCCACAGCAAAGAAGAAAGACTCCACCGGCATCTGCTTTATCGGTGAACGACGCTTCAGCGACTTCCTCAAGCAATACCTGCCGGCCCAGCCCGGCGAGATCAGGACCACCGAGGGTGAAGTCATCGGCCGCCACCACGGCCTGATGTACCACACCATCGGCCAGCGCCAGGGCCTGGGTATCGGCGGCCTCAAGGACGCCGGTGACGAGCCGTGGTACGTGCTGGTCAAGGACCTGGAGCACAACGAGCTGATCGTCGGCCAGGGCAATGACCACCCTTGGCTGTTCTCACGCGCTCTGCTGGCTTCCGAGATCTATTGGGTCAACCCCGTCGACCTCAGCCAGCCTCGACGCCTGACCGCCAAGGTGCGCTACCGCCAGGGCGACCAGCCCTGCACCCTGGAAAAGACCGCCAACGGCTACCGCGCCACCTTCGACGACCCGCAACGCGCGGTGACTCCGGGCCAGTCCGTGGTGTTCTACGACGGTGAAGTCTGCCTCGGCGGCGGCGTCATCGAAGTGGCCGAGCCCTGGACCAGTAAGGACCAGCGTCCATGAGCCCGATCCAGGAGCAATTGACGGCACTGGGCGGGGTATTCCTCGCCGCGGTCCTGGTGGACCGGATCGCCAAGACCGGACAAGTCAGCGAGGCCGCCCTGAGCTGCATGCTCGGCAGCCTGCTGATTCGCGACCCGAAGGACACCCTGGAAGTCTATGGCGGCGACGATATCAACCTTCGCGAAGGCTATCGCGCACTGATCGGCGCCCTCGAGCGCGACCCCAGCACGCTACAGCGCGAACCCTTGCGCTATGCCCTGTCGATGCTGGGCCTGGAGCGCCAACTGGCCAAGCGCGACGACCTGCTGGAGACCATCGGCAAGCGTCTGCCCCAGATCCAGTCCCAGGTGGAGCACTTCGGCCCGGCCCACGAGAACGTCATCGCCGCCTGTGGCGGCCTGTACCAGGACACCCTGAGCACCCTGCGCCAACGCATCCAGGTCCACGGCGACATGCGCAACCTGCAGCAGCCGAGCAATGCCTCGAAGATCCGCGCACTGCTGCTGGCCGGTATCCGCTCGGCACGCCTGTGGCGCCAACTGGGCGGCCATCGCTGGCAATTGGTGATCAGCCGGCGCAAGTTGCTCAAAGAGTTGTATCCATTGATGCGCAGCAGCTGAGCTGCGCTCGCCCTACCCGCTTTTCAAGAGCTGCGCGTAAGACGCTGGTCAGTTGGCAACGGACCGGCGGATATTTTCATGTATGATACGCGCCCCATTTCGTTGCCCGACTGTCCGAGAACACCCCATGCAGCTCTCTTCGCTCACTGCGGTTTCCCCTGTTGACGGCCGCTACGCCGGCAAAACCCAGGCCCTGCGGCCTATTTTCAGCGAATACGGCCTGATCCGTGCTCGCGCCCTCGTTGAAGTACGCTGGCTCCAGCGTCTGGCTGCCCACAACGCCATCAGCGAAGTACCGGCCTTCTCCGCCGAAGCCAACGCCGTACTCAACGCGCTGGCAGAAAACTTCACCCTTGAGCACGCCGAGCGTGTCAAGGAAATCGAGCGCACCACCAACCACGACGTCAAGGCCATCGAGTACCTGCTCAAGGAGCAAGCTGCCAAGCTGCCCGAGCTGGCCAAAGTCAGTGAGTTCATCCACTTTGCCTGCACCAGTGAAGACATCAACAACCTGTCCCACGCCCTGATGCTGCGCGAAGGCCGCGACGAAGTGATGCTGCCGCTGATGCGCCAGACCGCCAACGCCATCCGCGAACTGGCGATCCGCTTCGCAGAAGTGCCGATGCTCTCGCGCACCCATGGCCAGCCGGCTTCGCCGACTACCCTGGGCAAGGAATTGGCCAACGTGGTGTACCGCCTGGAGCGCCAGATCGCTCAGGTCGCCGCCGTACCGCTGCTGGGCAAGATCAACGGCGCCGTAGGCAACTACAACGCCCACCTGTCGGCCTATCCGGACATCGACTGGGAAGCCAACGCCCGCGCCTTCATCGAAGACGAGCTGGGCCTGGCCTTCAACCCCTACACCACGCAGATCGAACCGCACGACTACATCGCCGAGCTGTTCGACGCCATCGCCCGCTTCAATACCATCCTGATCGACTTCGACCGCGATGTCTGGGGCTACATCTCCCTGGGGTATTTCAAGCAGAAGACCATCGCTGGCGAAATCGGCTCTTCGACCATGCCGCACAAGGTCAACCCGATCGATTTCGAGAACTCCGAAGGCAACCTGGGCATCGCCAATGCGCTGTTCCAGCACCTGGCCAGCAAACTGCCAATCTCCCGCTGGCAGCGCGACCTGACCGACTCCACCGTGCTGCGCAACCTGGGCGTCGGTTTTGCCCACAGCGTGATTGCCTACGAGGCCAGCCTGAAGGGCATCAGCAAGCTGGAGCTCAATGCACAGAAAATCGCCGAGGACCTGGACGCCTGCTGGGAAGTACTGGCCGAGCCGATCCAGACTGTAATGCGTCGCTACAACATCGAAAACCCGTACGAAAAGCTCAAGGAGCTGACTCGCGGCAAAGGCATCAGCCCCGAGGCACTGCAGACTTTCATCGACGGCCTGGACATGCCAGCCGCGGCCAAGGCCGAGCTCAAGCAGCTCACCCCGGCCAACTACATCGGCAACGCCGTGGCCCAGGCTAAGCGCATCTGACGTAGCGCTTGATTTTTCGACGCCCGGCCGCGCCGGGCGTTTTTATTCCTGCTAGAAAAATACATTTTTTCAATAGGTTACACATGAATCCTGATACTCCTCTGCAACTTCTGGGCGGCCTCACCGCACGGGAATTCCTGCGTGACTACTGGCAGAAGAAACCGCTGCTGGTCCGCCAGGCAATACCTGACTTCCAAAGCCCGATCGACGCCGACGAGCTCGCCGGCCTCGCCCTGGAAGAGGAAGTCGAATCACGCCTGGTGATCGAGAACGGCGAACGCCCCTGGGAACTGCGTCGCGGCCCCTTTGCCGAAGACGAGTTCAGCAAACTGCCGGAGCGCGACTGGACCCTGCTGGTCCAGGCCGTCGACCAGTTCGTCCCAGAAGTCGCCGAGTTGCTGGAGCAGTTCCGCTTCCTGCCCAGCTGGCGCATCGACGATGTGATGATCAGCTTCGCGGCCCCGGGCGGTAACGTCGGCCCGCACTTCGACAACTACGATGTGTTCCTGCTGCAGGGCCAGGGCAAGCGCAACTGGAAAGTTGGCCAGATGTGCGACTCCGACAGCCCGCTGATGCAACATGCGGACCTGCGCATCCTCGCCGAATTCGAAGAAACCGAAAGCTGGGTACTGGAGCCGGGCGACATGCTGTACCTGCCGCCACGCCTGGCCCACTACGGCATTGCCGTGAACGACTGCATGACCTACTCGGTAGGCTTTCGCGCACCAAGCGCCGCCGAAGTGCTGACCCACTTCACCGACTTCCTCAGCCAGTTCCTGCCGGACGAAGAGCGCTACACCGACGCCGACGCACAACCGGCCATCGATCCGCACCAGATCCAGCGCGATGCACTCGATCGCCTCAAGAGCCTGCTGGCCGAACACATGAGCGACGAACGCTTGCTGCTGACCTGGTTCGGCCAGTTCATGACCGAACCTCGCTATCCAGAACTGGTAGCAGGCCCGGAGGCGCTGGAGGAAGAGGACCTGCTCGACAGCCTGGAACAGGGTGCCGTGCTGATCCGTAATCCAAGCGCACGCCTGGCCTGGTCCGAGGTGGATGAAGACTTGTTACTGTTTGCCAGCGGCCAAAGCCGCCTGCTTCCCGGTAAACTGCGCGAACTGTTGAAAATGATTTGCGCCGCTGATGCCCTGCATGTCGACAATCTTGGCCCATGGCTGGCAGATGACGATGGACGCGGCCTGCTGTGCGAACTGATCAAGCAAGGGAGCCTGGGATTTGCCGATGAATAAAATTCACGTACGTGTCGCAGACTGGCAAAGGGATAACGCCGAGATCCGGCGCATTCGTGAAGCGGTATTCATTGCCGAACAATCGGTTCCACCCGAGCTGGAGTGGGATTCCGACGACAATGGCGCCGTGCATTTCCTGGCTTTCGAAGGCGATTTCGCCATCGGCACCGCACGCCTGCTACCCGACGGTCACGTCGGCCGGGTCTCGGTGCTCAAGGACTGGCGCGGCCTGAAGGTCGGCGATGCGCTGATGCGCGCAGTGATCGACGAAGCCGAGAAGCGCGGCCTGAAGCAGCAGATGCTCAGCGCCCAGGTCCAGGCCACGCCGTTCTACGAGCGCCTGGGCTTCTCCATCGTCAGCGAGGAGTTCCTCGAAGCAGGCATCCCCCACGTCGACATGGTGCGCGGCGCCTGATAGCCCACTCGCCCACGCGTGCAACAGACGCCCCGCCATCCCCTGCGCCCTCGAGGCCTGGACCAGGATGGCGGGGCGTTTTGCCGTCCAGGATTCAACTTGCCCCACCCCAGGCCGACAAAGTGTCAAACTCAAAGCCTTACGCCAGCTATTCGCGGAGATAACGGATATGTCCCTACGCACCCTGCTCACGACACTGCTGCTGACCTTCAGTTGCTCAGTCATGGCGGCCACCGAAATCGTGCCCCTGAACAATCGCACCAGTGCCGACCTGCTGCCGGTGGCTCAGAATTTCCTCGGCAAGGATGGCAAGGTCAGCACCTATGGCAACCAGTTGATCGTCAACGCCGAGCCGGGCCGTATCGCTGAACTGCGCGCCTTTCTCGCCCAACTCGACACCCCCGCCAGACGCCTGCTGATCACCGTCGACACCAACGAGAACAACTTCCAGGACAACCAGGGCTACACCGTCAACGGCGCACCGCAGGCCCGCATCATCAACCGCAGTACCGAGAGTCGCGACGGTGGAATCCAGCAGGTCCAGGCGAGCGAAGGCGTACCGGCGCTGATCCAGGTCGGCCAGAGCGTGCCCCTGACCAGCACCCAGACCGACTCCTATGGCCGCCTGCTCAATCAGACCCAGTACCGCAATGTCACCCAGGGGTTCTATGTCACGGCCAGCGTGACCGGGCAAACCGTGCACCTGGCTATCAGCACCAATCGCGACCGCATGAGCCAGGAGCGCCCCGATGTAGTGAACGTGCAAAGCACCGACACAACGGTCAGCGGCCGGCTGGGCGAGTGGATCACCCTGGCCGGCGTCAATCGCCAGACCCAGGCCGACAAACAGGGCCTGGGCCGCAGTTACTCGACCCAAGGCCGGGATGACATGACGTTGCGAGTCAAGGTCGATGCCCTGGACCAAAGCACCGAAAACTGACTGATTAGTCGTCTTAGACCAAAGATGTAGTGCCTTGAAAAAAGCACTACAAAACATTTGACGAGGCAAAAAACCGCGGGCATGATGGCCTCGCTCCCGCTAATCAGGGGCCCTGGCAAGGGCCTTCGGATCGTTGCTCTAACCCACCCACCTGAGCCGATTCGTGTCTGTACCGCCCACAAGGTGTGTTTGACGAGATTGCGACTGGAACGAAGTTGTCCCGAGGGACGGAAGCGTAATTAGGTAGATCGGCAACACACTGAAGGAACGCACCAAGGCCCACGACGCCCGAATGCGCCCGCAGCTCGCCTCCACCTGCTCACTTTCCCCTCGAGCCCATCGTTCGACCGTCGCACTCCCGCCAGACTCGACTTGAGCATCCAGCCCCTGGTCAGCGAGCAGCCTTCTACGCACTTTTTCAGGACCTGCGTAATCGGCGGAGCAGGAATTTTCCACCAAGACCTATGCGACGAGGTTTATCTCCATGGCACTGACACGCGAACAGCAAATTGCAGCCCTCGAAAAAGACTGGGCCGAAAACCCGCGCTGGAAAGGCGTGACCCGTACCTACTCCGCCGCCGATGTCGTTCGCCTGCGTGGTTCCGTCCAGCCAGAGCACACCCTGGCCCGCATGGGTGCGGAAAAACTGTGGAACCTGGTGACCAAGGGTGCCCACCCATCCTTCCGCCCGGAAAAAGACTTCGTCAACTGCATGGGCGCCCTGACCGGCGGCCAGGCCGTGCAACAGGTCAAGGCTGGCATCCAGGCCATCTACCTGTCCGGCTGGCAAGTGGCTGCCGACAACAACTCGGCCGAATCCATGTACCCAGACCAGTCGCTGTACCCGGTGGACTCGGTTCCAACCGTGGTCAAGCGCATCAACAACTCGTTCCGTCGTGCCGACCAGATCCAGTGGAAAGCCGGCAAGAACCCAGGTGACGAAGGCTACGTCGACTACTTCGCACCGATCGTGGCTGACGCCGAAGCCGGTTTCGGCGGCGTCCTGAACGCCTACGAGCTGATGAAGAACATGATCGAGGCAGGCGCCGCCGGCGTTCACTTCGAAGACCAGCTGGCTTCCGTGAAGAAGTGCGGCCACATGGGCGGCAAGGTACTGGTTCCAACCCAGGAAGCCGTACAGAAGCTGACCGCTGCCCGCCTGGCGGCCGACGTTGCCGGCGTACCGACCATCATCCTGGCCCGTACCGACGCCAACGCCGCTGACCTGCTGACCAGCGACTGCGATCCATACGACCAGCCATTCGTGGTGGGCGAGCGCACCCAGGAAGGTTTCTACAAAGTACGCGCCGGCCTCGACCAGGCTATCGCCCGCGGCCTGGCCTACGCGCCATACGCCGACCTGATCTGGTGCGAAACCGCCAAGCCGGACCTGGACGAGGCCCGTCGCTTCGCCGAGGCGATCAAGAAGGAGTACCCGGACCAGATCCTGTCGTACAACTGCTCGCCTTCCTTCAACTGGAAGAAGAACCTGGACGACGCCACCATCGCCAAGTTCCAGCGCGAACTGTCGGCAATGGGCTACAAACACCAGTTCATCACCCTGGCCGGCATCCACAACATGTGGCATGGCATGTTCAACCTGGCGCACGACTACGCCCGCAACGACATGACCGCCTACGTGAAGCTGCAGGAGCAGGAATTCGCCGACGCCTCCAAAGGCTACACCTTCGTGGCACACCAGCAGGAAGTGGGCACTGGCTACTTCGACGACATGACCACCGTGATCCAGGGTGGCAAGTCCTCGGTAACCGCCCTGACCGGCTCCACCGAAGAAGAGCAGTTCCACTGATCCAGGCATCACGCCCTGATCAAGCGGCCAATGCAGACCCGGTAAGAACAACTGCATTGCTGTAAATCTGACGCCCCGACTGGTTCGGGGCGTTTTTTTTTGCCCGCGGCTTCCCCGATCACTCCACGCAACGCACTTGCGGGACACAGGGCATCGATCTGCCGGGCGTAGGATCCCGACCCAGGACCACTGCGTCATAAAAAATCATCGAAACATTGACCCAGGGCGGTATCGCCGCCGGTAAAACGGGTTAAAAGGTGCGCCCCTGCTACTTGCAGTAACAGGGATATAACAAGCAACTTTCCCGCTCATCGAAGGGAAGCACTTTTAAATAGCCTCTAAACAATATTGATTATCATTTAGATATTGCATTCTTCGTTACAGCAGCAACAAAACATAATTAACGAAATCTCCGCTAATGCCCGCAGGCTGCGGCTTGCGGGGCTGCTGAGGTGAGCTATGTCCTTATTACGATAAACAATTTCGCTTCAGAAATTTTACTTGCCCGGTGTTTAGCCATAAAATCAGCGCGATTGATTGCACTGCGACATATCGTCACTGTTTTATCTCTTTTTCAAGCTCAGAGACTCTTGCTCTCTGTTAAGGATTACCAGCATGCCCGAAGCGACAGGACTCATGGCCCACAACTGGGGCTTTGCCATTTTCCTTCTGGGTGTTGTCGGCCTCTGCGCCTTCATGCTCGGCCTCTCCAGCCTGCTCGGGTCAAAAGCCTGGGGCCGCAGTAAAAACGAACCGTTCGAGTCCGGCATGCTACCTACCGGTGGCGCCCGCTTGCGGCTCTCAGCCAAATTCTATCTGGTCGCGATGCTCTTCGTGATCTTCGATATCGAAGCCCTATTTCTCTTTGCCTGGTCTGTGTCCGTCCGCGAAAGCGGCTGGACCGGATTCGTCGAAGCTCTCGTTTTCATAGCAATTCTGTTGGCAGGTCTTGTCTACCTTTGGCGAGTGGGGGCTCTTGACTGGGCTCCGGAAGGTCGTCGTAAGCGGCAGGCGAAGCTAAAACAATGAGGCTTTGGCGATGCAATACAATCTCACCAGGATCGACCCTGATGCTCCTAACGACCAGTATCCAATCGGCCAACGGGAAACCGTTGCCGATCCGTTAGAGGATCAGGTCCACAAAAACATCTTCATGGGCAAGCTGGAAGACGTGCTGAGTGGCGCGGTCAACTGGGGTCGCAAGAACTCCCTGTGGCCGTACAACTTCGGTCTCTCCTGCTGCTACGTGGAAATGACCACCGCCTTCACGGCGCCCCACGACATCGCGCGCTTTGGCGCCGAGGTTATCCGGGCATCGCCACGCCAGGCGGACTTCATGGTCATTGCCGGTACCTGCTTCATCAAGATGGCACCGATCATCCAGCGTCTCTACGAGCAAATGCTCGAGCCCAAGTGGGTCATCTCCATGGGTTCGTGCGCCAACTCCGGTGGCATGTACGACATCTACTCCGTAGTTCAGGGGGTGGACAAGTTCCTGCCCGTGGACGTCTACGTACCTGGCTGCCCGCCCCGTCCCGAGGCATTCCTGCAGGGCTTGATGCTCTTGCAAGAATCCATTGGCCAGGAGCGTCGCCCACTTTCCTGGGTCGTCGGCGACCAAGGCGTGTATCGCGCTGAAATGCCGTCGCAGAAGGAACAGCGCCGCGAACAGCGTATTCAGGTCACCAACCTGCGCAGCCCTGACGAAGTCTGATCCAGATCTGTTCTTAACCAAGAAACGACACTGGCTTCACTCTTTACGTTGACCGAAAGCGATAAAAAACCATGACTACAGGCAGTGCTCTGTACATCCCGCCTTATAAGGCTGACGACCAGGATGTGGTCGTCGAACTCAATAACCGTTTTGGCGCCGAGGCGTTCACCGCCCAAGCCACCCGCACCGGCATGCCGGTGCTTTGGGTTACCCGCTCCAAGCTCGTCGAAGTCCTGACCTTCCTGCGCAACCTGCCCAAGCCATACGTCATGCTCTATGACCTGCACGGCGTGGACGAGCGCCTGCGCACCAAGCGCCAGGGCCTGCCGGATGCCGACTTCAGCGTCTTCTACCACCTGTTGTCGATCGAACGAAACAGCGACGTGATGATCAAGGTGGCCCTGTCCGAGGGCGACCTGAACCTGCCCTCCGTCACCAGCATCTGGCCCAACGCCAACTGGTATGAACGCGAAGTCTGGGACATGTTCGGCATCGATTTCGCCGGCCACCCTCACCTCTCGCGGATCATGATGCCGCCGACCTGGGAAGGTCACCCGCTGCGCAAGGACTTCCCGGCCCGCGCCACCGAATTCGACCCGTTCAGCCTGAACCTGGCCAAGCAGCAGTTGGAAGAAGAAGCCGCCCGCTTCCGCCCTGAAGACTGGGGCATGAAGCGTTCCGGGGCCAACGAGGACTACATGTTCCTCAACCTGGGACCGAACCACCCTTCGGCCCACGGTGCCTTCCGCATCATCCTGCAGCTGGACGGTGAAGAGATCGTCGACTGCGTACCGGACATCGGCTACCACCACCGTGGTGCCGAGAAGATGGCCGAGCGCCAGTCCTGGCACAGCTTCATTCCCTACACCGACCGTATCGACTACCTCGGCGGGGTGATGAACAACCTGCCGTACGTGCTCTCGGTCGAGAAGCTGGCCGGCATCAAGGTGCCGGAAAAGGTCGACACCATCCGCATCATGCTGGCCGAGTTCTTCCGGATCACCAGCCACCTGCTGTTCCTGGGTACCTATATCCAGGACGTGGGCGCCATGACTCCGGTGTTCTTCACCTTCACCGACCGTCAGCGCGCCTACAAGGTCATCGAGGCCATCACCGGCTTCCGCCTGCACCCGGCCTGGTATCGCATCGGCGGCGTGGCCCACGACCTGCCGCGCGGCTGGGACAAGCTGGTCAAGGAGTTCGTCGATTGGCTGCCCAAGCGCCTCGACGAATACACCAAGGCTGCCCTGCAGAACAGCATCCTCAAGGGCCGGACCATCGGTGTCGCCGCCTACAACACCAAGGAAGCCCTGGAGTGGGGCACCACCGGTGCCGGCCTGCGTTCCACCGGTTGCGACTTCGACTTGCGCAAGGCCCGTCCATACTCGGGTTACGAGAACTTCGAGTTCGAAGTCCCGCTGGCCCACAACGGCGATGCCTATGACCGCTGCATGGTCCGCGTCGAGGAGATGCGCCAGAGTATCCGCATCATCGACCAGTGCATGCGCAACATGCCGGAAGGCCCGTACAAGGCGGATCATCCGCTGACCACGCCGCCGCCGAAAGAGCGCACCCTGCAGCACATCGAGACCCTGATCACGCACTTCCTGCAAGTTTCGTGGGGCCCGGTGATGCCGGCCAACGAATCCTTCCAGATGATCGAGGCCACCAAGGGCATCAACAGTTACTACCTGACGAGCGACGGCGGCACCATGAGCTACCGCACCCGGATCCGCACCCCAAGCTACGCGCACCTGCAGCAGATCCCTTCGGTGATCCGCGGCAGCATGGTCGCGGACTTGATCGCGTACCTGGGCAGTATCGACTTCGTTATGGCTGACGTGGACCGCTAAGCATGAACAGCACGCTTATCCAGACAGACCGTTTCGCCCTGAGCGAAACCGAGCGCTCGGCCATCGAGCACGAGATGCATCACTACGAGGACCCGCGCGCGGCGTCCATCGAGGCCCTGAAGATCGTCCAGAAGGAACGTGGCTGGGTGCCGGACGGCGCCATCTATGCCATCGGCGAAGTGCTGGGCATCCCCGCCAGCGACGTCGAAGGCGTGGCCACCTTCTATAGCCAGATCTTCCGCCAGCCAGTAGGCCGCCACATCATTCGCGTGTGCGACAGCATGGTTTGCTACATCGGTGGCCATGAGTCGGTAGTCAGCCAGATCCAGAGCGAGCTGGGCATCGGCCTCGGCCAGACCACCGCCGACGGTCGCTTCACCCTGCTGCCGGTGTGCTGCCTGGGCAACTGCGACAAGGCCCCGGCGCTGATGATCGACGACGATACCTTTGGCGACGTGCAACCTGCCGGCGTCTCCAAGCTGCTGGAGGGTTACGTATGACCATTACTTCCTTCGGCCCGGCCAACCGCATCGCGCGCACGGCCGAAACCCACCCGCTGACCTGGCGCCTGCGTGACGACGGCGAGCCGGTCTGGCTGGCCGAGTACGAGTCCAAGAACGGCTATGCCGCTGCCCGCAAGGCACTGGCGCAGATGTCCCAGGACGATATCGTCCAGGCCGTCAAGGACTCCGGCCTCAAGGGGCGTGGTGGTGCAGGCTTCCCCACCGGCGTGAAGTGGGGCCTGATGCCCAAAGACGAATCCATGAACATCCGCTACCTGCTGTGCAACGCGGACGAAATGGAACCCAACACCTGGAAGGACCGCATGCTGATGGAGCAACAGCCCCATCTGCTGGTCGAAGGCATGCTGATCAGCGCCCGTGCGCTGAAGGCCTACCGCGGCTACATCTTCCTGCGTGGCGAGTACACCACCGCGGCCAAGCACCTGAACCGTGCCATCGAGGAAGCCAAGGCCGCAGGCCTTCTGGGCAAGAACATCCTCGGCAGCGGCTTCGACTTCGAGCTGTTCGTGCATACCGGTGCCGGTCGCTACATCTGCGGTGAAGAAACCGCGCTGATCAACTCCCTGGAAGGCCGTCGCGCCAACCCGCGCTCCAAGCCGCCCTTCCCTGCCGCCGTCGGCGTGTGGGGCAAGCCGACGTGCGTGAACAACGTCGAGACCCTGTGCAACGTGCCGGCCATCGTCGCCAACGGCAACGACTGGTACAAGTCGCTGGCCCGCGAAGGCAGCGAAGACCATGGCACCAAGCTGATGGGCTTCTCCGGCAAGGTGAAGAACCCGGGCCTGTGGGAACTGCCGTTCGGCGTTACCGCCCGCGAGCTGTTCGAAGACTACGCCGGCGGCATGCGCGATGGCTTCAAGCTCAAGTGCTGGCAGCCAGGCGGCGCCGGTACCGGCTTCCTGCTGCCCGAGCACCTGGATGCGCAAATGTACGCCGGCGGCATTGCTAAGGTTGGCACCCGTATGGGTACCGGCCTGGCCATGGCGGTGGACGACAGCGTCAACATGGTGTCCCTGCTGCGCAACATGGAAGAGTTCTTCGCCCGCGAGTCGTGCGGCTGGTGCACCCCGTGCCGCGACGGTCTGCCATGGAGCGTGAAGATGCTGCGCGCCCTGGAAAAAGGCCAAGGCCGCGCCGAAGACATCGAGACCCTGCTGGGCCTGGTCAACTTCCTCGGCCCAGGCCGTACCTTCTGTGCTCACGCACCGGGTGCCGTCGAGCCATTGGGCAGTGCCATCAAGTATTTCCGGTCCGAGTTCGAGGCCGGTGTCGCTCCAGCAAGTGCTGGCGACGCCCTGCGCCCGAACCTGGCCAAGCCGATCGTGGTCGGCGCATAACAAGATGAATCGCGGATGGTCCGTGCCATCCGCCGGCCTCGCGGCCCGCCCGACTCGTTCGGTGCGGGCCGCAGGCCCACCGATTTCCATTAGCCACGCCCGCTCACGCGGGCCAACGAAGAACTTTGAACCATGGCCACTATCCACGTAGACGGCAAAGCGCTCGAAGTCAACGGTGCGGACAACCTGCTACAGGCTTGTCTGTCACTCGGCCTCGACATCCCCTATTTCTGCTGGCACCCGGCGCTCGGTAGCGTCGGCGCCTGCCGGCAGTGTGCGGTCAAGCAGTACACCGACGAGAACGACACCCGCGGTCGTATCGTCATGTCCTGCATGACCCCTGCCTCCGACGGCACCTGGATCTCCATCGAAGACGAGGAATCCAAGGCGTTTCGCGCCAGCGTCGTCGAATGGCTGATGACCAACCACCCGCACGACTGCCCAGTGTGCGAGGAAGGCGGTCACTGCCACCTGCAGGACATGACGGTAATGACCGGCCACAACGAGCGCCGCTACCGTTTCACCAAGCGTACCCACCAGAACCAGGAGCTCGGCCCGTTCATCGCCCACGAGATGAACCGCTGCATCGCCTGCTATCGCTGCGTGCGCTACTACAAGGATTACGCTGGCGGCACCGACCTGGGTGTCTACGGCGCCCACGACAACGTGTACTTCGGTCGCGTCGAAGATGGCGTGCTGGAAAGCGAATTCTCCGGCAACCTCACCGAGATCTGCCCGACCGGTGTGTTCACCGACAAGACCCACTCCGAGCGCTACAACCGCAAGTGGGACATGCAGTTCTCGCCGAGCATCTGCCATGGCTGCTCCAGCGGCTGCAACATCAGCCCCGGCGAGCGCTACGGTGAACTACGACGCATCGAGAACCGCTTCAACGGTTCGGTCAACCAGTACTTCCTCTGCGACCGTGGCCGCTTCGGTTATGGCTACGTCAATCGCAAGGACCGCCCTCGCCAGCCACGCCTGGCCGACGGCACCCAGCTGAACCTGGACCAGGCCCTGGACCAGGCTGCCGACCTGCTGCGCGGACGCAACATCGTCGGTATCGGCTCGCCACGCGCCAGCCTGGAAAGCAACTATGCGTTGCTGGAACTGGTCGGCGCCGAGCACTTCTACTCTGGCATCGAAGCCAGCGAGCTGGAGCGCATCCGCCTGGCGATGCAAGTGCTCAAGGACAGCCCGCTGCCGATTCCCAACCTGCGTGAAGTCGAAGACCACGACGCGGTGTTCGTCCTCGGCGAGGACCTGACCCAGACCGCCGCCCGCATGGCCCTGGCCCTGCGCCAGTCGGTCAAGGGCAAGGCCGAGGAAATGGCCGACGCCATGCGCGTCCAGCCATGGCTCGACGCCGCGGTGAAGAACATCGGCCAGCACGCGCTGAACCCGCTGTTCATCGCCAGCCTGGCTGCAACCCGCCTCGACGACGTCGCCGAAGAGTGTGTGCACGCCGCTCCCGACGACCTGGCCCGCATCGGTTTCGCCGTGGCCCACGCCATCGACGCCAGCGCGCCGGCAGTGGAAGGCCTGGACCGCGAAGCCCAGGAACTGGCCCAGCGCATCGCCGATGCCCTGCTGGCAGCCAAGCGCCCGCTGATCGTGTCCGGTACCTCCCTGGGTTCCAAGGCACTGATCGAGGCCGCGGCCAACATCGCCAAGGCCCTGAAGCTGCGCGACAAGGCCGGCTCCATCAGCCTGGTGGTGCCAGAGGCCAACAGCCTCGGCCTGGCCATGCTCGGTGGCGAATCGGTGGACGCGGCCCTGCAAGCGGTGATCGACGGCCGTGCCGACGCCATCGTGGTCCTGGAAAACGACCTGTACACCCGCACCGACGCCGCCAAGGTGGATGCCGCATTGAGCGCCGCCAAGGTGGTGATCGTGGCCGACCACCAGCAGACCGCTACCGTGGAACGCGCGCACCTGGTGCTGTCCGCAGCGAGCTTCGCCGAAGGCGATGGCACCCTGGTCAGCCAGGAAGGCCGCGCCCAGCGCTTCTTCCAGGTCTTCGACCCGACCTACCTGGACGCCAGCATCATGGTCCACGAAGGCTGGCGCTGGCTGCACGCCCTGCGCAGCACCCTGCTGAACAAGCCGGTGGACTGGACCCAGCTGGACCAGGTAACCGCTGCCTGCGCCGCGAGCAACACGCAACTGGCCAGCATCGTCGATGCCGCGCCGTCCGCTGCGTTCCGCATCAAGGGCATGAAGCTGGCCCGCGAACCGCTGCGCTACAGCGGCCGGACCGCCATGCGCGCCAACCAGAGCGTGCACGAACCGCGTACTCCGCAAGACCCGGATACCGCCTTCGCCTACTCCATGGAAGGTTACTCGGGCTCCGCCGAGCCGCGTTCGCAAGTGCCATTCGCCTGGTCGCCGGGCTGGAACTCGCCGCAAGCCTGGAACAAGTTCCAGGACGAAGTCGGCGGCCACCTGCGCGCCGGTGATCCGGGTACCCGCCTGATCGAAAGCCAGGGCGATCGCCTGAGCTGGTTCGCCAGCGCACCGAAGGCCTTCTCCCCGGCCCAGGGCACCTGGCAGGCCGTGCCGTTCTACCACCTGTTCGGCAGCGAGGAGAACTCCTCGAAGGCCGCTCCGGTACAAGAACGCATTCCAGCCGCCTACGTGGCCCTGGCCAAGTCCGAGGCCGACCGCCTGGGTGTCAACGATGGCGCCATGCTCGCGTTGAACCTGGCTGGCCAGACCCTGCGCCTGCCACTGCGGATCAACGAAGAGCTGGGTGCTGGCCTGGTGGCCTTGCCAGTCGGTCTGGCCGGGATTCCTCCGGCGTTCGCAGGCTTTTCCGTTGACGGTCTGCAGGAGGCGGCGCAATGAGTTGGTTTACCCCTGAAGTGATCGACGTGATCCTCACGGTCGTCAAGGCGATCGTCATCCTGCTGGCGGTGGTGATCGCTGGTGCGCTGCTGAGCTTCGTCGAACGTCGCCTGCTGGGCTGGTGGCAGGACCGCTACGGTCCGAACCGCGTTGGCCCGTTCGGCATGTTCCAGATCGCTGCCGACATGCTGAAGATGTTCTTCAAGGAAGACTGGACCCCGCCGTTCGCCGACAAGGTGATCTTCACCCTGGCACCGGTGGTGGCCATGAGCGCCCTGTTGATCGCCTTCGCGATCATCCCGATCACCCCGACCTGGGGTGTCGCGGACCTGAACATCGGCCTGCTGTTCTTCTTCGCCATGGCTGGCCTGTCGGTCTACGCGGTGCTGTTCGCCGGCTGGTCGAGCAACAACAAGTTCGCCCTGCTGGGCAGCTTGCGTGCCTCGGCCCAGACCGTGTCCTACGAAGTGTTCATGGGCCTGGCGCTGATGGGCATCGTGGCCCAGGTCGGTTCGTTCAACATGCGCGACATCGTCGAGTACCAGGCGCAGAACCTGTGGTTCATCATTCCGCAGTTCTTCGGCTTCTGTACCTTCTTCATCGCAGGCGTGGCCGTGACTCACCGTCACCCCTTCGACCAGCCCGAAGCGGAACAGGAACTGGCCGACGGTTACCACATTGAATATGCCGGCATGAAGTGGGGCATGTTCTTCGTTGGCGAATACATCGGCATCATCTTGATCTCGGCACTGCTGGTCACCCTGTTCTTCGGTGGCTGGCACGGTCCGTTCGGCATCCTGCCGCAACTGTCCTTCGTCTGGTTCGCTTTGAAAACCGCGTTCTTCATCATGCTGTTCATCCTGCTGCGCGCCTCGATCCCGCGCCCACGCTATGACCAGGTGATGGACTTCAGCTGGAAGTTCTGCCTGCCGCTGACCCTGATCAATTTGCTGGTGACCGCTGCGCTCGTGCTCTACAACGCGCCAGCCGTTGCGGCCCAGTGAGGATTTGACCCATGTTCAAATATATTGGCGACATCGTGAAGGGTACTGGTACCCAGTTGCGCAGCCTGGTCATGGTCTTCGGCCATGGCTTTCGCAAGCGCGACACCCTGCAATACCCGGAAGAGCCGGTGTACCTGCCGCCCCGCTACCGTGGTCGCATCGTACTGACCCGCGATCCCGACGGCGAAGAGCGCTGCGTAGCCTGCAACCTGTGCGCGGTGGCCTGCCCGGTGGGCTGCATCTCGCTGCAAAAAGCTGAAACCGAAGACGGTCGCTGGTACCCGGACTTCTTCCGCATCAACTTCTCGCGCTGCATTTTCTGTGGTCTCTGCGAGGAAGCCTGTCCGACCACCGCGATCCAGCTGACACCGGATTTCGAGATGGCCGAGTTCAAACGTCAGGACCTGGTTTACGAGAAAGAAGATCTGCTGATCTCCGGTCCCGGAAAGAACCCTGATTACAACTTCTATCGTGTTGCAGGTATGGCCATTGCCGGTAAGCCCAAAGGCACCGCGCAGAACGAAGCCGAGCCGATCAACGTGAAGAGCTTGCTGCCTTAAGGAAGAACGATGGAATTCGCTTTCTATTTCGCGTCAGGTGTTGCGGTGGTCTCCACGCTTCGTGTGGTGACCAATACCAACCCTGTGCACGCCCTGCTCTACCTGATCATTTCGCTGATCGCCGTGGCGATGACCTTCTTCAGCCTCGGCGCGCCGTTCGCCGGAGCCCTGGAAGTGATCGCCTACGCCGGCGCCATCATGGTGCTGTTCGTATTCGTGGTGATGATGCTCAACCTCGGTCCGGCTGCCGTCCAGCAAGAGCGTATCTGGCTCAAGCCGGGCATCTGGATCGGGCCGGTGATCCTCGCCGCCCTGCTGCTGGCCGAACTGCTGTACGTCCTGTTCAGCCACCAGAGCGGTGCCGGTATCGGTCAAACCACCGTAGGCGCCAAGGCCGTGGGCATCAGCCTGTTCGGTCCTTACCTGCTGGTGGTCGAACTCGCCTCGATGCTGCTGCTCGCCGCAGCCGTCACGGCGTTCCACTTGGGCCGCAACGAGGCGAAGGAGTAATACGATGCCTACTATCCCTCTCGAGCATGGGCTGGCGGTTGCCGGCATCCTGTTCTGCCTCGGTCTGGTCGGCCTGATGGTCCGCCGTAACATCCTCTTCGTGTTGATGAGCCTGGAAGTGATGATGAACGCCTCGGCACTGGCCTTCATCGTCGCTGGCGCCCGCTGGGCGCAGCCGGATGGACAAGTGATGTTCATCCTGGTGATCAGCCTGGCAGCCGCCGAGGCCAGTATTGGCCTGGCGATCCTGCTGCAGCTGTATCGCCGCTTCCACACTCTCGACATCGATGCTGCCAGTGAGATGCGCGGATGAACCTTCTCTTCCTGACTTTCGTCTTCCCCCTGATCGGCTTCCTGCTGCTGTCGTTCTCCCGCGGGCGGTTCTCGGAGAACCTGTCCGCGCTGATCGGCGTAGGCTCGGTAGGCCTCTCGGCCGCCACCGCCGCCTACGTGATCTGGCAGTTCAATGTCGCCCCGCCAGCAGGCGGCGCGTACAGCCAGCTGCTATGGCAGTGGATGTCGGTGGACGGCTTCGCGCCGAACTTCACCCTGTACCTGGACGGCCTGTCGGTGACCATGCTCGGCGTGGTCACCGGCGTCGGCTTCCTGATCCACCTGTTCGCGTCCTGGTATATGCGTGGCGAAGCCGGCTACTCGCGGTTCTTCTCCTACACCAACCTGTTCATCGCCAGCATGCTGTTCCTGATCCTCGGCGATAACCTGCTGTTCATCTACTTCGGTTGGGAAGGCGTGGGCCTGTGCTCGTACCTGTTGATCGGTTTCTACTACAGCAACCGCAACAACGGTAACGCCGCACTCAAGGCCTTCATCGTCACCCGTATCGGCGACGTGTTCATGGCCATCGGCCTGTTCATCCTGTTCCAGCAACTGGGCACCCTGAACGTCCAGGAACTGCTGGTAGCCGCGCCGCAGAAGTTCCAGGCAGGTGACTTCTGGATCACCCTGGCGACCCTGATGCTGCTCGGCGGCGCGGTCGGTAAATCGGCCCAGCTGCCGCTGCAGACCTGGTTGGCGGACGCGATGGCGGGCCCGACCCCGGTTTCGGCACTGATCCACGCCGCGACCATGGTGACCGCGGGTGTCTACCTGATCGCCCGTACCCACGGCCTGTTCACCCTGGCGCCGGAAATCCTGCACCTGGTGGGCCTGGTCGGCGGCGTGACACTGGTACTGGCCGGCTTCGCCGCGCTGGTACAGACCGACATCAAGCGCATCCTCGCCTACTCGACCATGAGCCAGATCGGCTACATGTTCCTGGCCCTGGGCGTGGGTGCCTGGGATGGCGCGATCTTCCACCTGATGACCCACGCCTTCTTCAAGGCCCTGCTGTTCCTGGCCTCCGGTGCGGTGATCGTGGCCTGCCACCACGAGCAGAACATCTTCAAGATGGGCGGCCTGTGGAAGAAACTGCCCCTGGCCTACGCCAGCTTCATCGTCGGTGGTGCGGCCCTGGCGGCCCTGCCTCTGGTGACCGCCGGCTTCTACTCCAAGGACGAGATCCTCTGGGAAGCCTTCGCCAGCGGCAACCAAGGCCTGCTGTATGCCGGCCTGGTGGGTGCGTTCATGACCTCGCTGTACACCTTCCGCCTGATCTTCATCGCCTTCCACGGTGAAGCCAAGACCGAAGCCCACGCCGGCCACGGCATTTCCCACTGGCTGCCGCTGGTGGTGCTGATCGTGCTGTCCACCGGTATCGGCGCGATGATCACTCCGCCCCTGCACGGCGTGCTGCCTCTGAGCGCCGGCCATGCTGGCGGCGAAGCCAAGCACAGCCTGGAAATCGCCTCGGGCGCCATCGCCCTGGCCGGTATCCTGCTGGCTGCCCTGTTGTTCCTTGGCAAGCGTCGCGTGGTAACCGCCATCGCCAACAGCGGCATCGGGCGTCTGCTCTCGGCCTGGTGGTTCGCCGCCTGGGGCTTCGACTGGATCTACGACAAACTGTTCGTCAAGCCATACCTGGCGATCAGCCATGTACTGCGCAAGGACCCGCTCGATCAGACCATCGGTTTGATCCCGCGTATGGCCAAGGGGGGCCACAACTCCCTGAGCCGTACCGAAACCGGTCAACTGCGTTGGTACGCCGCTTCGATGGCCGCCGGTGCCGTGCTGGTCATCGGTGCCATTGTGCTGGTAGCGGTCTGATATGAACCTTGCGAACTTGCGAAAGGAATTGAGCCCGTCATGATTCTGCCTTGGCTAATCCTGATCCCCTTCATCGGCGGCCTGCTGTGCTGGCTGGGTGAGCGCTTCGGCGCCACCCTCCCCCGCTGGATTGCGCTGTTGACCATGACCCTGGAACTCGCCCTCGGCCTCTGGCTGTGGGCCCACGGTAACTATTCATTTGCTCCGGCGCCTGGCGCCGATCCAACTTGGGCCATCGAGTTCAAGCACCAGTGGATCCAGCGCTTCGGCATCAACGTGCACCTGGCCCTGGACGGCCTGTCGCTGTTGATGATCCTGCTGACCGGCCTGCTGGGTATCCTCTCGGTACTCTGCTCCTGGAAAGAAATCGAGCGTCACGTGGGCTTCTTCCACCTGAACCTGATGTGGATCCTGGGCGGCGTTGTCGGCGTGTTCCTGGCGCTGGACCTGTTCATGTTCTTCTTCTTCTGGGAAATGATGCTGGTGCCGATGTACTTCCTCATCGCGCTCTGGGGTCATAGCTCGGCCGATGGCAAGAAGACCCGGATCTACGCGGCGACCAAGTTCTTCATCTTCACCCAGGCTTCCGGCCTGATCATGTTGGTGGCGATCCTGGGCCTGGTGCTGGTCAACTTCAACAACACCGGGGTGATCACCTTCGATTACGCCCAGTTGCTGAAGACCAAGATGTCCACCGCCACCGAGTACATCCTGATGCTCGGCTTCTTCATCGCCTTCGCGGTGAAGCTGCCGGTGGTGCCGTTCCACTCCTGGCTGCCTGACGCTCACGCCCAGGCACCGACCGCCGGTTCCGTGGACCTGGCCGGTATCCTGCTCAAGACCGCGGCCTATGGCCTGCTGCGCTTCGCCCTGCCGTTGTTCCCCAACGCTTCGGCGGAGTTCGCACCGATCGCCATGACCCTGGGCCTGATCGGGATCTTCTACGGTGCCTTCCTGGCCTTCGCCCAGACCGACATCAAGCGCCTGATCGCCTTCTCCAGCGTGTCCCACATGGGCTTCGTGCTGATCGGCATCTACTCCGGCAGCCAGCAAGCCCTGCAGGGCGCGGTGATCCAGATGCTGGCCCACGGTGTTTCGGCAGCCGCGCTGTTTATCCTCAGCGGCCAGCTGTACGAGCGCACCCATACTCGCGACATGCGTGAAATGGGCGGCCTGTGGTCGCGTATCGCCTACCTGCCGGCCATCAGCCTGTTCTTCGCAGCTGCCTCCCTGGGGCTGCCGGGCACCGGCAACTTCGTCGGCGAGTTCCTGATCCTGATCGGTACCTTCGTCAGCGCGCCATGGATCACTGCGATCGCCACTTCCGGCCTGGTGTTCGGCTCGGTCTACTCGCTGATCATGATCCACCGTGCCTACTTCGGCCCGTCCAAGTCGGATGCGGTGCTGCACGGCATGGATGCTCGCGAACTGATCATGGTGCTGGGACTGGCGGTACTGCTGATCTACATCGGCGTGTACCCGCAACCGTTCCTCGATACCTCTGCCGCCACCATGCATGGCGTGCAGCAATGGCTCAGCACCGCCTTCACTCAACTCGCTTCGGCCCGGTAAGAGCGCTATGGACTTTACGATTCAACACTTTATCGCCCTGGCGCCGCTGTTGATCACCAGCGCCACCCTTGTGGTGGTGATGTTGGCGATCGCCTGGCGTCGCAACCACTCCCAGACCTTCCTCCTCTCGGTGGCGGGTCTGAACCTGGCATTGCTGTCGATCTTCCCGGTGCTGAAAGTGGCACCCTTGGCGGTCACGCCGCTGTTGCAGATCGACCAGTTCGCCTGCCTGTACATGGCCCTGATCCTGGTGGCCACCCTGGCCTGCGTCACCCTGGCCCACGCCTACCTGGGCGATGGTGGCAGCGGTTACCCGGGCAACCGCGAAGAGCTGTACCTGCTGATCCTCCTGGCCGCCGCCGGTGGCCTGGTGCTGGTCAGCGCGCAGAACCTGGCCGGCCTGTTCATCGGCCTGGAACTGCTGTCGGTACCGGTCTACGGCCTGGTGGCCTATGCCTTCTTCAACAAGCGCTCCCTGGAAGCCGGCATCAAGTACATGGTGCTGTCGGCCGCCGGCTCGGGCTTCCTGTTGTTCGGCATGGCCCTGCTCTACGCAGAAGCCGGCAGCCTGAGCTTCAGTGGCATCGGCCATGCCCTGGCGGCCACCGGCCTGCCAAGCCCGCTGGCGCAACTGGGCCTGGGCATGATGCTGATCGGCCTGGCGTTCAAGCTGTCGCTGGTGCCCTTCCACCTGTGGACCCCGGACGTCTACGAAGGAGCCCCGGCTCCGGTGGCGGCCTTCCTGGCCACCGCCAGCAAGGTCGCGGTGTTCGCCGTGCTGGTGCGCTTGTTCCAGCTGTCGCCAGTGGCCAGCAGCGGCGTCCTGAGCAACGTCCTGACCGTGATCGCCATTGCCTCGATCCTGGTGGGTAACCTGCTGGCGCTGACCCAGAGCAACCTCAAGCGCCTGCTGGGTTACTCGTCCATCGCCCACTTCGGTTACCTGCTGATCGCCCTGGTGGCGAGCAAGGGCCTGGCAATGGAAGCCATCGGCGTGTACCTGGTCACCTACGTGATCACCAGCCTCGGCGCCTTCGGCGTGATCACCCTGATGTCCTCGCCCTACAAAGGTCGCGACGCCGACGCCCTGTACGAGTACCGCGGCCTGTTCTGGCGCCGTCCGTACCTGACCGCCGTGCTCACCGTGATGATGCTGTCCCTGGCCGGTATCCCGCTGACCGCGGGCTTCATCGGCAAGTTCTACATCATCGCCACCGGTGTCGAAGCGCACCAATGGTGGCTGGTAGGCTCGCTGATCCTGGGTAGCGCCATCGGCGTGTTCTACTACCTGCGCGTGATGGTCACCCTGTACCTGATCGAGCCGAACCTGCGTCGCGTCGATGCCCAGCTGCACTGGGAACAGAAAGCCGGTGGCGTCATGCTGCTGGCCATCGCGGTGCTGGCGTTCTTCCTCGGCGTGTACCCACAGCCACTGCTGACCCTGGTCCAGCATTCCGGCCTGGCGGGCTGATCGCCCAAGCGACAACGCTCCACACAGAACGGCACCTTCGGGTGCCGTTTTGCATTTCCGGCGCCCCGCCCTCCCCTCTTCCCACGCACCGCCGCCGAGGTAGTGAATATCCGCCAGCAACTCAACCTCTCGCGCTCGGTATTTGCCATGTACCTGCGCACCAACACCCGTACCCTGGAGAACTGGGAACAGGGCCGCGCTACCCCCAATGCCCAGGCCACTACCCTGATACGCCTGGTGGAGCGCTATCCCGACACGGTGGAACGCCTCGCTTCGCTGGCCTGAGCCAGCAGGCAGCGTTCAACAGGCAACAAAAAACCCGCGCCAGGCGGGTTTCTTGTTGTAGCGAACGTCGGCTCAGTCAGCCAGGCGCCAGGTAGTGCCGCCCTTGCCATCTTCCAGGATCACGCCCATGGCGGTGATCTGGTCGCGGATTCGGTCGGATTCGGCCCAGTCCTTGTTGGCACGAGCCGCCAGGCGAGCCTGGATAAGCGCCTCGACCTGCTCTGCATCGACCCGATCACCAGCACCGGCCTGCAGGAAGTCCTCGGCCTCCAGCTGCAATACGCCCAGCACATCGGCCAGTTGCCGCAAGCGGGCCGCCAGGCCAGCCGCCGAATCGAGGTCGCTCTCACGCAGGCGGTTGATCTCGCGCACCATCTCGAACAGCACGGCACAGGCTTCCGGGGTACCGAAGTCGTCGTTCATCACCTGGGTGAAACGCTCGACGAAGGCCTCGCCGCCGGCAGGGGCCACTTTCGGCAGGCCCTTGAGCGCGTGGTAGAACCGCTCCAGGGCGCCCTTGGCGTCCTTGAGGTTGTCTTCCGAGTAGTTGATCGCGCTGCGGTAGTGGCTGGACACCAGCAGGTAGCGCACCACCTCCGGATGGTACTTGTCGAGCACGTCGCGAATGGTGAAGAAGTTGTTCAAGGACTTGGACATCTTCTCGCCGTTGATGCGAATCATGCCGCAGTGCATCCAGGCATTGGCGTAGGTCTTGCCGGTGGCTGCCTCGCTCTGGGCGATCTCGTTCTCGTGGTGCGGGAACTCCAGGTCGCTGCCACCGCCATGGATGTCGAAGGTCTCGCCCAGGCAGCAGGTGGACATCACCGAGCACTCGATATGCCAGCCCGGACGCCCGGCGCCCCACGGCGACTCCCAGCTCGGCTCGCCCGGCTTGGTGGCCTTCCACAGGACGAAGTCCAGCGGGTCCTGTTTCGCTTCGTCGACCTCGATCCGCGCACCGATGCGCAGGTCCTCGATCTTCTTGCGCGACAGCTTGCCGTAGCCCATGAACTTGGCGACGCGGTAGTACACGTCACCATTGCCAGGCGCGTAGGCATAACCCTTGTCGATCAAGGTCTGGATCATGCTCAGCATGCCAGGGATATGATCCGTGGCCCGTGGCTCCAGGTCCGGCTTCTTGATGTTCAGCCGGGCCTCGTCCTCGTGCATGGCCGTGATCATGCGCTCGGTCAACGCGTTGTACGGCTCGCCGTTCTCTCGTGCCCGATTGATGATCTTGTCTTCGATATCGGTGATGTTGCGCACGTAGGTCAGGTTGTAGCCGCTGAAACGCAACCAGCGGGTCACCAGGTCGAAGGCGACCATGCTGCGGCCGTGGCCGATGTGGCAGTAGTCGTACACGGTCATCCCGCACACGTACATGCGCACATTGTTGCCATCCAGGGGCTTGAAGACTTCTTTGCTCTTGGTGAGCGTGTTGTAGATCGTTAGCACGTTAGTTCCTTGACTGAATCACTGACCCCAGGAGTCGCGCAGGGTCACGGTACGGTTGAATACCGGGGCACCTGGTTTCGAGTCCTTGATATCCGCGCAGAAGTAGCCTTCGCGCTCGAACTGGAAACGGTCCTCCGGCTGTGCGTTGCCCAACGAGGGTTCGGCACGACAACCAGTGAGCACTTGCAGGGAGTCAGGGTTGATGTTGTCCAGGAAACTGGCGCCGTCCTCGGCCTTCTCCGGGTTCGAGGAACGGAACAGGCGATCGTACAGGCGTACTTCGCACTCGACGCTGGCGGCGGCCGGCACCCAGTGGATCACGCCCTTGACCTTGCGGCCCTCCGGGTTCTTGCCCAGGGTGTCCGGATCGTAGGAGCAGCGCAGTTCGACGATGTTGCCGTCGGCATCCTTGATCGCCTCGTCGGCGCGGATCACGTAGCTGCCACGCAGGCGCACTTCACCGGCCGGCTCCAGGCGCTTGTAGCCTTTTGGCGGCTCTTCCATGAAGTCGTCGCGATCGATGTAGATTTCACGGGCGAATGGCAGCACGCGCACGCCCATGTCTTCTTTCGGGTGACGCGGCAGCTCGAGGTTCTCGACCTGGCCTTCCGGGTAGTTGGTGATCACCACCTTCAACGGGCGCAGCACGCACATGGCACGCGGGGCGCTCTGGTCGAGGTCGTCACGGATGCTGAACTCCAGCATGCCGAAATCCACCACGCCGTCGGAACGGTTGGTGCCGATCATCTCGCAGAAGTTACGGATCGACTTGGGGGTGTAGCCACGACGGCGGAAGCCCGACAGGGTCGACATGCGCGGGTCGTCCCAGCCGTTGACGTGCTGCTCGTCCACCAGTTGCTTGAGCTTGCGCTTGCTGGTGATGGTGTAGTTCAGGTTCAGGCGGCTGAACTCGTACTGGCGCGGTTTGCACGGCACCGGCAGGTTGTCCAGGAACCACTCGTACAGCGGACGATGGCTTTCGAACTCCAGGGTGCAGATCGAATGGGTGATGCCTTCGATGGCGTCCGACTGACCGTGGGTGAAGTCGTAGATCGGGTAGATGCACCACTTGTCACCGGTCTGGTGGTGATGGGCATGGCGAATGCGGTAGAGGATCGGGTCGCGCAGGTTCATGTTCGGCGAGGCCATGTCGATCTTGGCCCGCAGTACGCGTTCACCATCCTTGAACTCGCCGGCCTTCATGCGGGCGAACCAGTCCAGGTTCTCTTCCACCGAGCGCTCGCGGAACGGGCTGTTCTTGCCCGGCTCGGTGAGGGTGCCACGGTATTCCTTGGCCTGCTCGGGAGTCAGGTCGTCGACATAGGCCTTGCCCGCCTTGATCAGCTCCACCGCCCAATCGTGCAACTGGTCGAAATATTGCGAGGCATAGCGCACTTCACCGGCCCACTCGAAGCCCAGCCACTTGACGTCGCGCTCGATGGCGTCGATGTACTCCTGGTCTTCCTTGGCCGGGTTGGTATCGTCGAAACGCAGGTGGGTGACGCCGCCGAATTCCTGGGCCAGGCCGAAGTTCACGCAGATCGACTTGGCATGACCGATGTGCAGGTAGCCGTTGGGCTCCGGCGGGAAGCGGGTCACGATCTGAGAGTGTTTACCCGAATCCAGGTCCGCCTGGATGATCGGGCGCAGGAAGTTGACCGGTACGGCCGGTCCAGTCTTGGAATTGGAGGTAGGGTCGACAGTGGGCTTGCTCATAGGATCCTTGAACGTACAAGTGCGCGGCCGGATGCGGCCTGATAAATCAAAACGGATATCATAGCCGATGCTGTCAAGTGCCTGACAGAGCGCAGCTTTAAAACTGCGGCTATTAATAGCAGGCAAGTTAAAAAACCACCTCGAAATTCGCGGCTCTCAGGCTAAACTGCGCTCCTTGGCCGCAGGATGCGCCAGATCGGTCCGGACCGCTTGCCTGTCCCGGCCCCGAAGATTTCTTGAAAACGCTTTCCTTATAAAGAGTACCGACCATGACCCAAGTCAAACTGACCACCAACCACGGCGAGATCGTGCTGGAACTGAACGCCGAGAAAGCCCCGTTGACCGTGGCCAACTTCGTCGAATACGTGAAAGCCGGTCACTATGAAAACACCGTCTTCCACCGCGTCATCGGTAACTTCATGATCCAGGGCGGTGGTTTCGAACCTGGCATGAAAGAGAAGAAAGACAAGCGTCCAAGCATCCAGAACGAAGCGGACAACGGCCTTTCCAACGACAAGTACACCATCGCCATGGCCCGCACCATGGAGCCGCATTCGGCCTCCGCGCAGTTCTTCATCAACGTCACCGACAACAGCTTCCTCAACCACAGCGGCAAGACCGTGCAGGGCTGGGGCTACGCAGTATTCGGCAAGGTGATCGCCGGTACCGAAGTGGTCGACAAGATCAAGGGCGTGGCCACCACCATGAAGGCCGGCCACCAGGACGTACCCGCAGAAGACGTGATCATCGAGAAAGCCGAGATCATTGAGTGATACTGCTGATTTCAGACCTGCATCTGGAAGAGCAACGCCCGGACATCACCCGGGCGTTTCTGGATTTACTCGGTGGCCGCGCCCGCGGCGCCGAGGCGCTGTACATCCTCGGCGACTTCTTCGAGGTATGGATCGGCGACGATGCCATGACCCCCTACCAGCTTTCTATCTGCCAGGCATTGCGGGAACTGAGCGACAGCGGTACGCAAGTGTTCCTGATGCATGGCAATCGCGACTTCCTGCTCGGCAAGGCCTTCTGCAAGGCCGCCGGCGCCACCCTGCTCAAGGACCCCAGCGTCGTCGAGTTCTACGGCGAACCGGTGCTGCTGATGCACGGTGACAGCCTGTGCACTCGGGACGAGGCTTACCAGCGCATGCGCCGTTACCTGCGCAACCCGCTGAGCCTGTGGATCTTGCGAAACCTGCCACTGCGCACCCGGCACAAGCTGGCACGCAAGCTGCGCAACGAAAGCCGGGCGCAAACCCGCATGAAGGCCAACGATATTGTCGATGTGACCCCCGACGAAGTACCGAGGGTGATGCAACAGCACGGTGTACGCACCCTGGTGCATGGCCATACCCATCGTCCGGCGATCCACAAGCTGCAAATCGGCGAGCAAGCGGCCAAGCGCATCGTACTGGGCGACTGGGATCGACAGGGTTGGGCGTTGCAAGTGGATGAACAAGGATTCCACCTGGCGGCCTTCGACTTCATACCCTGCATACCGGCCCTGCCCGACTCACCCTAGGCACTTGCTGCCCGGGTGATGGAGCCGACTGGCCAAGAGCCGGTTGAACCGGTGACGGTCTCAACGAGCTCTTGGCTGGCACCCGGCCTTGGCCAGGCCTCAGTGCCCGGCCGACGCCGGCCCCGCCTTGGCGGCGAACGGCGGCTTGGCCAGCCACACCAGCAGGATCAGCCCCATGAAACTCCAGCCCAGCAACGTGAAGTAATCCACCGTGGACAGCATGTAGGCCTGGCTGGTGAGGATCTGGTCAAGTTGTGCATAGGCCTTGGTGCTCGCCCCGCCCAGGCTGCTCAAGGCATCCCGGGTGGCCGGATCGAAGGTGCTGATGTGCTCGCTCAGATAGGCATGGTGCTGGTCCGCCCGGCGAATCCAGATCCAGGTGGTCAGCGATGCCGCGAAGCTCCCGCCCAGGGTCCGCAGGAACGTCGCCAGGCCGGCGCCATCGGCAATTTCGTGGGGCGGCAGGTCCGACATCAGGATGCTCAGGGTCGGCATGAAGAACAGCGCCACGCCAATGCCCATGAACAACTGCACCAGGGCGATGTGCTGGAAGTCCACCTCGTTGGTGAAACCGGCGCGCATGAAGCAGCTCAGGCCAATGGCCAGGAACGCCAGGCCGGCGAGCAGGCGCAGGTCGAACCGGTGGGCGTACTTGCCGACGAAGGGCGACATCACGACCGGCAGGATCCCGATCGGCGCAACGGCCAACCCGGCCCAGGTGGCGGTGTAGCCCATCTGGGTCTGCAACCATTGCGGCAGGATCAGGTTGATCCCGAAGAACCCGGCATACCCCCCTACCAGCACGATGGTGCCGATCCGGAAGTTGCGGTGGGCAAACAGCCGCAGGTTGACCACCGGGTGCCGATCGGTCATTTCCCAGATCACGAAGACCGCCAGGGCGATCACCGAGACCAGCGTGCCGATAATGATGAAACTGGACTCGAACCAATCCAGGTCGTTGCCCTTGTCGAGCACGATCTGCAACGCCCCGACCCCGACGATCAGGCTGAGCAGGCCGATGTAGTCCATCGGCTGGCGACTGGTGACCACCGGCCGCGCCTTGAGCTGCTGCATCACCACCCAGGCGGCGAACAACCCGATGGGGATGTTGATGAAGAAGATCCAGGGCCAACTGTAGCTGTCGGTGATCCAGCCCCCCAGGATCGGCCCGGCGATCGGTGCCACCACCGTGACCATCGCCAGCAATGCCAGGGCCATCCCCCGTTTCGCCGGAGGGTACACGGCAATCAGCAGGGTCTGGGTCATTGGATAAAGAGGACCGGCCACCACTCCCTGCAATACCCGAAAGCCCACCAGCTCGGGCATCGAGGTGGAAATACCACACAGGAACGAGGCCAGCACGAACAGCAGCGTGGCCCAGATGAACAGCTTCACTTCACCGAAACGTCGGCTCAGCCAGCCGGTCAACGGCAAGGCGATAGCGTTGCTCACGGCGAACGAGGTAATCACCCAGGTGCCCTGCTCCGAGCTCACGCCCAGGTTGCCGGAAATGGTCGGCAACGCCACGTTGGCGATAGTGGTGTCGAGCACCTGCATGAAGGTTGCCAGCGACAGGCCGATGGTACTCAGCAGGAGGCTGGGGGGCGTGAAAGAGGCATTATTGCTCATCGCGAATCCCTTGGAACTGGACAGGCGCCTCGGTCGCTAGGCGCAACCGAGACTGGCGGATTGGCGAATCAGCGCTTGGCGGTCTTGCCGAGGGTCGCGCTGTTGTCGTGGATCAGGCGCGCAATCAAGGCATCGGCTTCGCCCAACTGACGGTCGTAGACGTTGGTGCTGAAGGAAGCCTGCTGCGGTGGTTGCTGGGCCAGGACCGGACCACTCTGGTCCCGCAGGTTGACGTTGACCACCGTCGACAGGCCAACCCGCAGCGGGTTCTTGGCCAGTTCCTCGGCATTGATATGAATGCGCACCGGCACCCGTTGCACGATCTTGATCCAGTTACCGGTAGCGTTTTGCGCCGGTAGCAGGGAGAAGGCACTGCCAGTACCGGCACCGAGACTGTCGACCGTACCGCTGTACTTCACATCGCTGCCATAGATATCCGCCTCGATGTCCACCGGCTGGCCGATGCGCATGTCGCGCAATTGGGTTTCCTTGAAGTTGGCGTCGATCCATAGCTGGTCCAGGGGAATCACCGCCATCAGGGCCGTACCCGGCTGGACCCGCTGGCCCAACTGCACAGTGCGCTTGGCCACATAACCGGTAACAGGCGCGATCAGGGTGCTGCGGGCATTGTTCAGGTAGGCCTGGCGCAGTTGCGCAGCGGCCGACTGTACATCCGGATGGTTGGAAACCACGGTGTCGTCCACCAGGGCGTTGGTGGTGGCAAGTTGCTGCTGGGCATTGGCCAGGGCATTTTGCGCGGTGGTCAGGTCATCCCGGGCATGGGACAGCTCCTCCTGGGAAATCGCTCCGCTGGCCGCCAGGTTCTTGCGGCGGCTGAAGTTGTCCTGGGCTTTTTGCACCTCGGCCTTCTGCGCCGCCACCTGGGCCCGCATGCCATCGACATTGCTGTACAGGCCGCGCACCTGGCGCACGGTACGGGCCAGGTTGGCCTCGGCGCTCTGCAGGCCGACCTGGGCATCGTTAGGGTCGAAATTGATCAGCACCTGGCCTTCGTGCACCAGGTCGCCATCATCGGCACCAATGCTGACCACGGTACCGGTGACCAGCGGAGTGATCTCCACCACGTTGCCATTCACATAGGCATCGTCGGTGTTCTCGTTCCAGCGGCCATAGAGTTCATGCCAGGCGAATACGCCCAATCCGCCCAGGATGACGATAGCGGTCAACCCCAGGAGCATCATCTTGCGCTTGCGCGGATTGGCGTTGTCCGGAGTGCTTGCAGTGTTTTGAGTGTCGGCGTTAGCCATGACAAATACCTCGAATTATGGAGTCTGCAGGACGGCGGTCGGGCTGGCCGAAGCCAGGTTCTGGGCATCGAAGCCGCCCCCCAGGGCTTGCATCAACTGGATCGACAGATCGATCTGCTGGGCATTGAGCGTGGCCAACTGGCGCTGGGCCTGCAGCAGTTGCTGCTCGATGCTCAGCACATCCAGATAGTTGCCAATGCCGGAGCCGTAGCGCTGGACCACGGTGTCGTAGGAGTCCTGGGCAATATCGGTCGCATGTTGCTGGGCACCGATCTGCCGCCCGATGTCGCGCAACTGGGCAACGCTGTCGCTGACATCCCCCAGGGCCGTCACCAGGGTCTTGTTGTATTGGGCTACCGCCAGGTCATAGTCGGCATTCCGGGCGTCGAGACTGGCCCGCAGGCGACCGCCATCGAAAATCGGCAGCGAGACCGTCGGGGCGATAGTGAAGAACCGGCTGGCCGAGCCGAACATCGCGTCTCCCAGCAACGACTCGGCACCGGCGCTGGCGCTCAGGTTGAGGTTGGGATAGAAGCGGGTCTTGCTGGCATCGATGTCCTTGCTCGCCGCCTCCACACGCCAACGGGCCGCCACCAGGTCGGGACGACGGCCCAACAACTCGGCGGGCAGGGTCGATGGCAAGGCCACTGCACTGGCTTGCAGGACTTTCGGCCGGCTGATCTCGTCAGCCCGGCCCGGGCCTTTGCCCAGCAGCACGGCCAGGGCGATCTTCGCGCTCTGCAGTTGTTTTTCAGCATCGATCAGGCTGGCCTGGGCACCAGCCTCCAGGCTCTCGGTCTGTTGATACTGGTATTGACTGTCGATCCCGGCACTCAGGCGCCGCTGGCTGAGTTCCAACATCTGCCGGGTACGCTTGAGATCCTCGGCGGCCAGGTCATGGACAATATGGGCATGCCCCAGGTCGCTGTAGGCGCGGGCGACATCGGCGGCCAGGGTCAGGCTGGCGGCCTGGCGATCGACCTCGGCGGCCCGGGCCTGGCCCAATGCGGCTTCCCAAGCGGCACGCTGGCCACCCCAGAGATCGAAGTTGTAGTTGAAGCTGGCGCTGATGTTACGCACCGTGGAGTAGGCACCACCCTGGCCACGCGGGTCCTGGTCACGAGCCAGGCGCGAACGGCTGGCACCGGCCTTGGCATCCAGGGTCGGCATTCTTTCAGCATCGGCAGCGTAGGCGGCAGCGCTGGCCTGGTGGGCCCGGGCACTGGCGATCTGCATATCCGGGCTGTCCCGCAGGGCTTCCTGGATCAGGCCGTCGAGCTGGCTGTCGCCCAGGCTCTTCCACCAGTCGCTGCGGGGCCAGGCCGCTGGCGACAGCGACACGCCATTTAAGGCCTTGCCGGTGGCCAGGCTTTGCGCCGACAGGCTCACACCCTCGGTATCCAGGCCGCTGTAGTTGGCGCAACCAGCCAGGCTCATGGCCAAGAGCACCAGGCTGACACGCGTGCGCAAGACTTTACTGCTCATTTAGCACCTACCCGCTGGATGGTGATCGGGTCACCCGCTGCCAGCAAAATTTTCTTCAGGATCTGCTCTAGCGTGCCCAGCTCCTCGGGCGTGATCGCCCCCACCAACTGGTTCATCGCTTCGGCACCGATGTGCGGCAACCGATCCGCCAGCTTGCGTCCTTCTTCCGTGAGTAACAGTTGCACCTGGCGCCGATCGCCTTCCGAGCGTTTGCGGGCAAGAAAATCCTTTTGTTCCAGGCGGTCGAGCATGCGGGTCATCGAGCCGCTGTCCAGCGACAGGTGACGGCACAGCTCGGCCGGGGTATCGACATCGAACTGCGCCATGATGATCAGCACCTTGAACTGCGCGGCCGTGATGCCATGGGGTTCCATGTGGGTGTCGATGATCCGGTCCTTGAGCAAGGCCGCACGTCCCAGCAGCAACCCGAGATGGCAATTGTGAAAGTTGTCCGGCTGGAAATGCTTCATCTGACCACCGTTAGCTGCCTAGGCAGGGATAATGTGTCGAGATGTTACTGCCTAGGCAGCGAATGTCAACGTAATAATTAGCATGCTCTTTATTTGCAGGATGAACGCAAGCTCACAGTGGCCAGGAACCACTGCGCGAGCCCTCAGGGAAATGCAATCGAGAAAGGGCCCTGGGGCCGCCGCACTGCGGATCGATACAGGTCCTGTGGACCTTGGCGCATGCGGCGGCGACAGGGAGCGCGAGGCTAGAAGTCGCGTTTGTAGAAGATGTCCAGGGAGCTGGCGAAGCCGCTCGCGGCCTCCAGGTAGACCTTCTTGCTCAACTTGTAGCGCAGGGCAATGGTGCTGGCTGGCTCGAAGACGCCCACACCGTAGCGCAGGCTGAGCTTCTCGGAGATGCTGCCACTGGCCACCACGCTCGTCGCGTTGCCAGAGCCCTGGGTGTCCAGTTGGAAGTCCTGGATCCCCAGGTTCTTGGCGATACCGCCGGTCAGCTCCGCACTCCCCATCAAACCCAGGCCAAGGGCGGCCTGGGCCAGCATGTTGTTGTCTTCGCCGTTGGAGCTCAGCGGCCGCCCCAGTACCAGATAAGACAGGGCCTGCTCCTGGCCCATGGCCGGTTCGGAGAAGATCTGGGTCGTCGGCTGTTCGGCGCTCCCGCTCAAGCGAATCCCAGCAATCACATTGTCGGTCTGGCGCACCGCCTCGATATCCAGGTACGGCTGGTCGATCGGCCCGGCGAACAATAGCCGCGCCCGCCGCACGGTCAGGCGCTGGCCGTAGGCGCGATAACGTCCATCGTTGAGCCACAGCTCGCCGCGGGTATCCAGGTTGTCGCCAATATGCACATGACCTTGCAGGTTGGCGGTCAGGCCGAAACCGGAAAACGCCAGCTTGTCCTGGCCGACCTCCACATCGATGTTCATCGCCATGGCCATGGGCGCCTTGCCCTCGACGGCCTGCTGGCCAACGATCACCGTGTCATCGGAAACCTTGACCGTCGATGGCGGCAGTTCACGCACGGTGATCTGTCCCTTGGGGATCAGGACCTTGCCGACGACAGCCAGCTTGTTGTCCTGCAACGAGATTTTCAGGTCGGGCGCCACTTCCAGCGCGGCATAGGGCTCGACCGTCACCGGCAGTTGGGTCCCCTTGAGATTCAGGTCCACCAGCAGTTCGCGGCCCCAGGCGATATTGCCGTTCAGGCTGCCCTGCCCGTTCTTGCCGCCTTTCCAGCCGCCATCCAGGCGTACGCTCTCCCCCATGATCTGCGCTGTGAGCTGCAAATCCTCGAGGCTGGTGGGCAACTCGGAACCGGAGACCTGGCCTCCAGTCAGCTGCAAATTGCCATTGACCTGCGGAGCCAGGAGGCTGCCGGACAAACGGCCACTGCCATTCAAGCTGCCGCTGAGCTTCTCCACCATGGGCACGAAGGGCCGCGCCACGGACAGGTCCAACCCGCTGAGGCGAAAGTCACCCGATAGCGGCTTGTTCTTGGGTAACGGATTGATCTGGGCCTGGACCATCAGTTCCCCGAGCTTGCCACCGACGAACTGCAACTGGGTGTCGATGCGCCTTGGAGCCAGGCGGGCGTCGAGCTTGAGGGCCTGATAGGGAAAGTCCAGCCATTGGTCCTTGTCCTTGACCCGCAAGGTGCCGCCACTGGCATCCAGCAGGATCTGCCCCTTCGGGCCGCTGGCCGGCAAGTCCAACTGCACATCGGCGTTGAGCAGGCCCTTCCAGGCAAAGTCCTTGGGCAACCACTGGGCCAGGCTGTCGATGGGGAAGCGCTTGAGGTGATAGCGCAGTTTCGGGTCGGGCATCAGCCGCTGGTCTTCGCCACACAGGCTGGCGTCACCGCTGATCCAGCAATGGGCACCAAAGTTGAGCGTGCCGCTGGCCAAGCGCTCCAGCTTGGCCGGGCTTTGCAAGGCCCAGTCCTGGCCACCGCTGTGCACTTCGCCGCTGGCCAGGCGCCCACGCCAGTTCCCCTGGTCCAGGGCGCCGTCCAGGCCCAGGGCCAGTTTCAATAGCGGACCTTGCAGGTCCAGTTGCAGCTTCTGCTTCTTGATATCGCCCTGGCCCGACAGGGTCAGGGTGCCCAGGGAAGTCTCTGCGACCTGGATCCCGCCACCCTTGAGATCGAGCTGGGCCTTCTGCCCGGCATCGAGGCTGGCATCGAGCTTGAGGCTCTGCAGGTGGTTATCGGCAAAGGCCAGTTGCTGCCCGGAAAGATCCACCTTGCCCTGCGGGGCCTTGAGGGTTCCTGCCAGGTCGAGTCGACCGTTGAGCTGGCCACGCAACTGCGGCCAGAGCTGGCCCAGGCGCGGCATCTTGATATCCAGCTGGCCACTGATTTTCTGCTGCAGGCTCGCCGAGCCATTGACCCGGTTGTCCCCGAGGCGAATGTCCAGGTTGCCCAGTTGCCATTGCTCCCCTGCCCCATCGGCCTTGGCCAGCAGCACCGCAGGCTGGCCGCGCAGGCGTCCCTTGAGGTCCAGGTCGGCATTGAGCTTGAGTTGCTGGTTCTTCAGTTCGCCCTGGCTGCGCAACGGGCCGGCCAGGGTACCGGGCAGCTCGGCCAGCCAGTAGGCAGGGTTGATCGCCGATAGTTCCAGGGCCGTATCCCAGGCCACACCGTCGGCAAATTGCAGGTTCAGGTGCCCTTCGGCCTTGCCCTGGCCGGCACTGAGTTGCAATTGCGGCAGGTAGAGCTTGCCCAGGTCGCCACTGAAGGGGCTGGCCAGGCTGAAAGCCCCCGCCGGACCATCCAGGTCGCCCTTGAAGTTGCCCAGGTAATTGCCATCGCGATATGCCACCTCGGCGTTGAACTTGCGCAACGCCACGGCCGGTTCGTCGATCGACGGATAAAGGCGATGCCAGGGGAAATCCAGCCAGGCCAGCCGGGCCTCGGCAGCGAACCCTTCGGTCCAATCCAACTGCCCGTCGAGCCTGAGGCTTTGCTTGTCGTTGGCCACCAGCTCCAGCGTCGAGATCTGCGCGCCCTTGGCGTCGACCTTGCCTTGCAACGACAAGGCCACGGGCCCCTGCTCAGCTGGCAGGCTGGCCTTGCCTTCAAGCAGGTAGCCATTGTGCAGGTCGCCCTTGCCGGTGAGTTCCAGCTGGTTCAGTTGCAACGTGTCCGGCAAGTCGGCACTGGCCTTGAAGCCATCGGCAGTGATCCGCACCTGGGCCGGCAGGTTCTGCACCAGGGGTTGCAGCTCGCCCGTCAGCCGTCCTTGCAGGTAACCGCTACTGTCGGCGTGCAGCGTGAGGGTCTTGAGCAGCTCGCCGTCGACCTTCAAGGCCAGGTTCCAGGGGGCTTTGCCAGGGGCTGGCAGGCCCAGCCTGCCCTCGGCCGCCAGGGGCCAGTCGCCACTGGGTTGCAGCAGGCCGGACAGCTCCAGGCTCAGGTCGTCACGCTGCAAGTGCAACGTGTCGATGCGCATGCCCTCGCCCGTCCAATGCGCCGACAATTGCAGCCCCTTGAGTTGCTCGCTGCCATCGAGCAACAGGCTGCCGACCCGGACCTGGCCCAGCTCGATGGCCAGCGGCAGACGCAACTCCGGCAGGCTGATGGGCCCGGAGCTGTCGTCGCTACCGGGAGCGAACTGCAGGCTGACCTGCTCGGCCTCCAGGCGTTCGATGCACAGGGCCATGCGCAATAGGCAGGCGGGGGACCAGGCGAACTGCACCGTATTGATCTCGACCCGGTTGCCATCCAGTTCCCACAGCAGGCGCTCGGCGTGCCATTGGCCACCCAGGCGCCCCTCGAAACGATCCACGCTCAGCCCCGGCACCTGGCCCAGGGCCCAGCGACTGCCGGCCTGGGTCCCGAGAATGGAGGCCAGTACCAGGATGATCAGGATCACCAGCGCAAGGATCGCCAGCAACGTTATTTTCAAACCACGCGTCAAAGCTCTGGCCCCATGGAAAAGTGCAAACGTATGCCGCCGTCGTCATTCATGGCGTGAGCCAGGTCGACACGGATCGGACCGACCGGCGACACCCAGCGCACACCGACCCCGACCCCGGTCTTCAAGCTCGGCAGCTCCAGTTTGTCGAAGGAGTTGCCCTGGTCGATGAACGTCGCGATCCGCCATTTTTCAGCAACGGAGTACTGATACTCGACGCTGCCGGCCATCATGTAGCGGCCACCGATACGGTCGCCCCGGGAGTTTTTCGGTGACAGGCTCTGGTAGTCGTAGCCTCGCACGCTCTGGTCGCCACCGGCGAAGAAGCGCAGGGATGGCGGTATCGACTTGTAACCGTTGGTGGCACTGCCGCCGAACTGGATCCGCCCGAGCAAACGGTGATCGTCCCAGACGGTGGTCAGGCCCTTGAGCAGGACCGTGCCGTACAACAGGTTGGTATCGGAGCCCAAGCCTTCCTTGGCCAGCTTGGTATCGAACTGGATGCGGTAGCCATTGTGGGGGTCGATGCGGTTGTCACTGCGCAGGTACGAATAGGTGAGGCCCGGCATCAGCAGGTTGCTCAAGCCCGAGTCGTCGCCCAACCGGTACTCTTCCCGTTGGTACTTGAGCGATACCACTCGCTGCCAGCCACTGGGCAACTTGCTGTGCCATTCAGGCCCCAGGGTCACCAGCTTGCTCAGGGTGTCGGTACCGGAAATTTCTTCGTTCTGGTACCCGCCGGCAAAGCGCAGCTTGTCGGTCAATGGTGGGTCCAGCGGAATGTCGTACCACAGGCCGACGTTCTGCCGCGGCTGGGAAACCTCGGCTTCCCAACCGTAGCTGTGGCCTTGCGGGTTGACCCAGTGCCGGGTCCAGTTGGCCTTGACCCGGGGCCCGACGTCGGTGGAGTAGCCCAGGCCCAGGCCCATGGTCCTTGGCTTGCGGGTTTCGAGCTGGACGGCCACCGGGATCACCTCGTGCTCGGCGGCGGTGGGCGCGGCGTCTACCCTCACCCCCTCGAAATAACCACTGGATTGCAGGGCGCGGTTGAGATCGGCGATCAGCTCGGAGTCATAGGGCGTTCCGGACTTGAACGGCACCATGCGCCGCAGCAGGTCTTCATCGAACAGCGAATCCCCGCTGAAGCTCACCTTGCCCAGGGCGTAGCGCGGCCCGCTGTCGTAGACCAGCTCGATATCCGCCACACCGGCCTGGGGGTCCACCCGCAGTTGCTGGCGAGTAAAGCGCCCACTGAAAAAGCCATAGCGCGAAGCCTGGTTCTGGATCAGGCGCTTGGCATCTTCATAGCGCCCATGGTTGAGCACCGAGCCAGGCTTGAGCTGCTCGCTGTCGGGCGTACGAAAGGACTTGAAGGAGGCTGCCGGGCCTTCGACACGAATGGTCACATCCCGCAGGTGCACCGGCTCGCCAGGGTCGATGCGCAACAGCAGGCGCGGCTTGTCGCCGCCGCGCACTTCGCTGGAGATCAATGGCTGGTAGTAGCCCAGGGCCTGGGCGGCTTTCTTGGCTTGCTCCTCAGCACCCCGGCTGAACCTCAGCAGGGCTTCTTCATCTCGATCACCAAGATCGCCGATATAACCTTCGATATTGGCCTTAAGCTCATCGTTGGCAGGTTTTACCCTGACAGCCAATTCGCTCTGCGCCAGCGCCGCACAGCTTGTGAACAACAGCAAAAAGCCGCTGGTAAATCTTCCGGAAAACTTCATAGGCGCGGATGCTATCACGAGCTTGGGAGGGCGATAGAGCGCTCAGGGACAAGGAAAGTTCGATTCAGCCCATTGCTCTTTGCAAGTGCTGCGGACTGGGGTGGAAAAACACATGCTCGCGCACCGGCCCCACCGCCACCTCACCGATCTCCTGATAACCCTGGCGCTGGTAGAACGCCAGGTAGCGGGGATTGCCGGTATCCAGCACCACTCCCCGAGAATGCTCGTCCACGGCACACCAATTGTGCACGGCCTCCAACAGTTGCTCGCCAAAATGCTGCCCCTGGAACTGCGGGTGCACTCCCAGCAGCGGCAGAACATGCAATGCATCGCTAGGCAGGCAGGCCCGGACGGCATCGTGATAGTCCAGGTAGCGCCGGGTGCATCGCAAGCCGGTGCTGAGCACCATGCGCATTCTCCAGGCCCAGCTTTCGGTGATCCCCAGTCGACGTTGTGGTGGAGCGATGAGGGCGATGCCGATCAGCCGGTCGTTGACCAACAGGCCAATGGCCGGCAGGTCCTGCATGAAGTGCTGCTTGACCAGCTCGCGTACCGTGGCCCGCACCCGCTGTTCATAACCGGCCCGCTCGGACTCGAAGATGAAGCCGAACGTCGGTTCATGGCGATACGCATGGTAGAGCAGCGACCGCGCTTCACGGGAATAGCCGCTGTCGAGCATATGGACATCGGCAATGACATTGCTGGCATCAGGCATGACGGTCACTCCCTTGGGTCCGGCGCAAATGGCCGTGTACTTGTATTACGAGCCTTGCGCGCCGCTGATCGTTCCCGCGCCCAAGGACATTAGCAGTGCATCGGCGACGCCGCCACGCTGGTCGATCCGGACGTTGTCAGCTAGCATCGTTGTTTTGCCAGGACCGCCGACCATGAAGATCGTCTCGTTCAATATCAACGGGCTGCGCGCCCGCCCCCATCAGCTGGCGGCGCTGATCGACAAACACCAGCCCGATGTCATCGGCCTGCAGGAAACCAAGGTCGCCGACGACCAGTTCCCCCTGGCCGAGATCCAGGAGCTGGGTTATCACGTGCACTACCATGGGCAGAAGGGTCACTACGGTGTCGCACTGCTCTCGCGCCAGGCACCACTGGCACTGCACAAGGGCTTCGAGAACGACGAAGAAGACGCCCAGCGTCGTTTCATCTGGGGTACCTTCGCCGATGCCGATGGCACCCCGGTGACCATCATGAACGGCTACTTCCCCCAGGGCGAAAGCCGTGACCACCCCACCAAGTTCCCCGCCAAGGAGCGCTTCTACAGCGACCTGCAACAGTTGCTGGAAAGTCGCTTCAACAATGAGCAGCCCCTGGTGGTCATGGGCGATGTGAACATTTCCCCGGAAGATTGCGATATCGGCATTGGCGCCGACAACGCCAAGCGCTGGCTCAAGACCGGCAAGTGCAGCTTCCTGCCGGAAGAGCGCGAGTGGATGGCACGCCTGAAGAACTGGGGCCTGGTGGACAGTTTCCGCCACCTGAACCCTGAGGTGGACGACCGCTTCAGCTGGTTCGACTATCGCAGCCGCGGCTTCGAGGTGGAACCCAAGCGCGGCCTGCGCATCGACCTGATCATGGCCTCCCGGGGATTGTTGCCACGGATCAAGGATGCCGGAGTCGACTATGACCTGCGAGGCATGGAGAAACCTTCTGACCATGCGCCGATCTGGCTCGAGCTGAGCTGATTGCCAGGCACAAAAAAGCCCATCTGACGATGGGCTTTTTTCTACCAGTTTACAGCTGGACGCGCTGGACTCGGTCAGTGGTACCGGCGCTGGCAATCTCGCCGATGGCCCTCTCCAGAGACTCTTCCGAATCGTACAGGTGACTGGTGAGGATCACCTCATTGCCGGACTTGAGCTTGAAATAAGGCTTGCCGCCCGCCGAAATTTTCTTGACGTAGCGCTCGGCGAAGGAGCAGTGTGCGCGGAACAGGCCGAGGGCTGCCTCGGCACTGTCCCGGCAGGGGTAGCGGTCGCTTTGAAGCATGGTCTGCGCCTCCTTTGTCTTGAGCAAGAATCTGCACGCACCACTGCCATACTGCTTCAGTTCAAACCAGGCACTCATTTGCAACTCCTTTGAAAGTCACGAGAACTGGCAGCTCCACGCTGCCGGGGCATCTGCGGGGATGACGCGTTGGCAGTCGCCCCAATCCCCTACAGACAAAGTTGTCCACTCTACGTATGCCCCAAAGGCTGGTCTTTAGGAAAAATCTCAAAAAATCTAGAGAAAACAGCTATTTATAGCGTAGGACTTTCGCCATTTATTGAAGGCAAGCGCCCTTCGTCACATCCCTGTCACCTCCCTGACTTAATCTCGCCGGCACGTACCTCTTCCTCTATATAGAAGGCCAGTGCCACCATGCCCCGCGTTGCTTCCGCCAGTGAACGAGATATCTGGTGCAGGACCATCAGCCTGTTCCTGATCGGCTTCATTTGCTATGCCCTGCCCTGGTCGGCATTCGCTGCCCTGCCCCTGGTTGCGGATAACGCGGCGGTCCTGCGAATCCAGGGCTCCAACACCATTGGGGCACGGCTCGGCCCGGCACTGGCCAAGGGCTTGATGGAGCAGCAGGGCCTGCGCGACATCAAGATCCAGGCAAACAGCAAGGACAATGAGCAGCAGATCGTCGGCCTGACGCCCCAAGGCCGCCAGGTCCGGATAGACGTGGCCGCCCATGGCTCGAGCACCGGCTTTGCCGCCCTGAAGAACACCCGGGCCGACCTGGCGGCCTCATCGCGCCCGATCAGGGACAGCGAGCTGGTGGAGCTGGAAAGCCTCGGCGACCTGAAGAGTCCTGGCGCCGAGCAGGTCATCGCCATCGATGGCTTGGCGATCATCCTGCATCCACACAATCCCCTGACCCGCCTGAGCACCGAGCAACTGGCGCGCCTGTTCAGCGGCGAAGCCAAGACCTGGGAAGAATTGGGGGGGATCGGTGGCCCGGTTCATCTCTATGCCCGGGATGATCAGTCCGGCACCTACGACACCTTCAAGGAACTGGTGCTGGGCCGACGCGGCAAAAGCCTGAGCGCCACAGCAAAACGCTTCGAGTCCAGCGAACAGCTATCCGATGCAGTCAGCCAGGACCCTCAAGGCATCGGTTTCATCGGCCTGCCCTACGTGCGCCAGGCCAAGGCGGTGGCCATCGCCGACGGTGACTCGCAGCCCATGCTGCCACTCAACAGCCTGATCGCCACCGAGGACTATCCGCTGTCGCGTCGGTTGTACCTGTACCTGCCACCCACTAGCCAAAACCCCTGGGCCGAGGCACTGGTCAACTTTGCCCAAAGCGCCAAGGGACAGGCCATCGTGGCCTCCAACGGCTTCGTCGCCCAGACCGTACGAGCCATGAGCGTGACGCCCAGCTCGCAGATGCCCGAGGCCTACCAGGCCCTGACCCGGGAGGCCCAGCGCCTGAGCGTGAACTTTCGCTTCGAGGAAGGCAGCGCCAACCTGGACAACAAGGCCCGCCAGGACCTGAACCGCGTCCTGGACTACCTGCGCCAGCACGGCAAGATGACTCGCCAAGTGACCCTGGCCGGATTCGGCGATGACAAGAGCGACCCGAGCCGGGCCGCGCTGCTGTCCAAGTTGCGGGCCATGGCGGTGCGTCGGGAGCTGGTGAAAAGTGGTGTGGTGTTCCGCGAAATTCGCGGCTTCGGTGCGCAACTGCCGGTAGCGGCCAACACCGCCGACGAGGGGCGAATCAAGAACCGGCGGGTGGAGGTCTGGGTCTACTGAAACAACGCTCGCTACCTGTCGGCAAGTTGCACCGACAGGTAGCGCAGTCGCCTGGTCAGTGGCCGCCGCTGCGCATCAATTCGCGGGGCACGTACTTGCCGATCTCGTACTTGCCGATCGCCGCGCGGTGCACTTCATCCGGACCATCGGCCAGGCGCAGGGTACGCTGCATCGCATACATGTAGGCCAGCGGGAAGTCATTGGAAACACCGGCCCCGCCATGGATCTGGATCGCCCGGTCGATCACCCGCAGGGCCACGTTCGGCGCCACCACCTTGATCTGGGCAATCTCGCTCTTGGCCACCTTGTTACCGACGGTGTCCATCATGTAGGCCGCCTTGAGGGTCAGCAGGCGCGCCATGTCGATCTCCATCCGCGAATCGGCGATCTTGTCGATATTGCCCCCCAGCCGGGCCAAGGGTTTGCCGAACGCGGTGCGGTTCACTGAACGCTTGCACATCAGCTCCAGCGCACGCTCGGCCATGCCGATCGAACGCATGCAGTGGTGGATGCGCCCCGGGCCAAGGCGCCCCTGGGCGATCTCGAAACCACGCCCCTCGCCCAGCAGTACGTTTTCATAGGGCACGCGGACATTGTCGAAGGTCACCTCGGCATGACCATGGGGCGCGTCGTCGTAGCCAAAGACCGGCAGCGGACGGACGATCTTCACCCCGGGGGTATCCACGGGCACCAGGATCATCGAGTGCTGCTGGTGGCGCGGCGCATCCGGGTTGCTCAGGCCCATGAAGATCAGGATCTTGCAACGTGGATCGCAAGCGCCCGAGGTCCACCACTTCTTGCCATTGATGACCCATTCATCACCATCGCGTACCGCCCGGGCCGCCATATTGGTGGCATCGGACGAGGCCACGTCCGGTTCGGTCATGGCGAAGGCGGAGCGGATCTCGCCACGCAGCAACGGTTGCAACCAGCGCTGCTTCTGCTCCTCGTTGGCATACCGCACCAGCACTTCCATGTTGCCGGTGTCGGGGGCCGAGCAGTTGAAGGGTTCCGGACCGAGCATCGAGCGCCCCATGATTTCCGCCAGAGGTGCGTATTCCAGGTTGGTCAGCCCGGCCCCCAGCTCGGACTCGGGCAGGAACAGGTTCCACAACCCTTCGGCCTGGGCCTTGAGCTTGAGCTCTTCCATGATGGCGGTCGGCTGCCAGCGGTCGCCTTCGGCAACCTGGCGCTCGAAGACCGCTTCAGCCGGATAAACATAGGCATCCATGAACGCGGTGACGCGCTCACGCAGTTCCTGGACCTTGGGGGAATAGGCGAATTCCATGGGCAGCTCTACCTCTAGGCAAACGGGTGTGGAGGGACTGAAATCGATGCTAGTTCAGCTACGAAAATTTACCTAGCCTATTCTCGGCGTGTATTAACATTCATCACCGATATATGATCGGCTGATTCTGCAGGCTCCCAAGCCGCCCCCTCACGTGCCCGTAACGGCCCCTCGCCGAGGCCAACAATAAGAGTGCAGCGCCATGAATCTGAGCAAGGTCGACCTCAACCTCTTCATCGTTTTCGACGCGATCTACACCGAAGCCAACCTGACCCGCGCCGGCCAGATCGTCGGCATCACCCAGCCAGCGGTGTCCAACGCCCTGGCCCGCCTGCGCGAAACCTTCAATGACCCGCTGTTCGTCAGGACCGCCCAGGGCATGGTGCCGACACCCATGGCGCAGAACATCATCGGCCCGGTGCGCAACGCCCTGTCGTTGCTGCGGGTCTCGGTCCAGGAGAGCCGGATCTTCAACCCCTTGCAGGCGGTGAAGACCTACCGCATCAGCATGACCGACCTGACCGAGGCCGTGATCCTGCCACCGCTGTTCCAGCGCTTGCGGCGCCTGGCACCGACCGTGGCGATCGAGAGCTTCCTGTCCAAGCGCCGGGAAACCACCAAGGAACTGGCGGCCGGCCGGCTGGATTTCGCCGTGGATGCGCCGCTCAACACCGACCCCCAGGTGCGGCACGTCAAGCTCATGGAAGACCGCTATGTCTGCGCCATGCGCAAGGGCCACCCTCTGGCGGGCAAGGAGAAGTTCACCCTCGACGACTACCTGTCGCTGGCCCATATCCATATCTCCAGCCGACGCAGCGGCCTCGGCCATGTCGACCTGGCCCTGGGCAAGATGGGCATCCAGCGCAAGATCGCCCTGCGCTCCCAGCATTACCTGATGGCCTCGCTGGTCCTGCAGCAGACCGACATGGTCATGACCGTTCCCGCGCGCTTTGCCCGGCGCCACGACCTGCAGGCTTTCAACCTGCCGGTCAACGATGTACCGGCGGTGGAAACCCATCTCTACTGGCACGAAAGCACCGACCAGGACCCGGCCAACCGCTGGATGCGCGAGCAGATGATCGAGCTGTGCCAGCACGTCGCCGTCCAAGAGAAGAAACTCGACCAACAGGCACTTTGAGCCTCGATGTTCGCCAACCCCGCTCCTGCCAATGCCCGCAGGAACCGGAGTGCCCGCGCAGACGCTGCGCGGGGGATTGCTTGACGTATACGTCAACCTGCCTTTAGCTTAACGCCAAGTCCTATCTTGAGCGCCTCCATGAGCAGCCAGACCTACAGCATTTCCGACCTCGCCCGCGAGCTCGACATCACCACCCGGGCCATCCGCTTCTATGAGGAGCAGGGCCTGCTGGCCCCCGAGCGCCGAGGCCAGGAACGCATCTATTCGCCGCGGGACAAGGTCAGCCTGAAGCTGATCCTGCGGGGCAAGCGCATCGGCTTCTCCCTGGCCGAGTGCCGCGAACTGATCGAGCTCTACGACCCCTCCAGCGGCAACCTCAAGCAACTGCACAGCATGTTGGCGAAGATCGCCGAGCGCCGCGAACAACTCGAACAGCAACTGCTGGACATCGAACAGATGAAGCTGGAACTCGACACCGCCGAGGAGCGTTGCACCCAGGCCCTGCAGCAAACCATCCAGAACCAGAACAGCACTGCCCAATAACCTGCGCGAGCAAACGGTTCGTACCGGCATCCGCCATCATTCAGAGAAGGTGAACCCCATGTCCCTCCCCAGTCACGTACGCCTGGTCGAAGTCGGCCCGCGCGACGGCCTGCAAAACGAAGCCCAGCCCATCAGCGTCGACGACAAGGTCCAACTGGTGGACGCCCTGAGTGCCGCAGGCCTTGGCTATATAGAAGTCGGTAGCTTCGTCTCGCCCAAGTGGGTGCCGCAGATGGCCGGCTCGGCCGAGGTTTTCGCCCGTATCCAGCGCAAGCCGGGAGTGGTCTATGGCGCCCTGGCGCCCAACCTGCGCGGTTTCGAGGATGCCCTGGCGGCCGGGGTCAAGGAAGTCGCGGTGTTCGCCGCGGCCTCGCAAGCCTTCTCCCAGCGCAACATCAATTGCTCCATCAGTGAAAGCCTGGCGCGCTTCGTGCCGATCATGGACGCCGCACGACAGCACGGCATCAGCGTGCGCGGCTATGTGTCCTGTGTACTGGGCTGCCCCTATGAAGGCGAGGTGGCTGCAGAGCAAGTGGCCGCGGTTGCCCGCGAGCTCTACGCCATGGGCTGCTACGAAGTCTCCCTGGGCGACACCATCGGCACCGGTACTGCCGGCGCGACTCGCCGGATGTTCGAGGTCGTGGGTGCCCAGGTCCCCCGAGACAAGCTCGCCGGGCACTTCCACGATACCTACGGCCAGGCCCTGGCCAATATCTACGCCAGCCTGCAGGAAGGCATCGCGGTATTCGACAGTTCCGTCGCCGGCCTGGGCGGTTGCCCCTACGCCAAGGGCGCCAGCGGTAACGTCGCTACCGAGGATGTGCTGTACCTGCTCGATGGCCTGGGTATCCATACCGGTGTCGACCTGGAGCAGTTGATCCAAGCCGGGAATCGCATCAGCCAGGTAGTGGGACGCCCCACCGGCTCACGCGTGGCCAAGGCACGTAGCGCCCAATAGAAGCGATGTGCGGCCGGTGTGTTACCGGCCGCTCTGGAATGGGGCAGTAACGAGTAACACGGAAACAGTTTGTTGATTTTCTTACGATACAGATTGTCCTACAAAATCATCAAACTATTGATTTTAAAGGACTTTAAAAAGTTGGCACGGCTTCTGCTATCTCTATGGCATAACAAGAATAAAAAGCTGCAAACCTAATAAAAATAAGACGTAACGACTCTGACATAACAAAAACAACACGGCAGAGACGCAGCTAACAGATTTTTTTGGAGAAGGTGCACTGTGCGGGACGGCTTGCAAGAGTCATCCGCAATCGGTCAGAGAACAATAAAACTACCCCTGAGGTAGCTCCCGAACCGGTTGGATCGCCCTGGCGACACATTGAATCAGCGCTCAAAAAAATACGTTTGCTCTTGATCCCGGATGGGGATCGCCAAAAACAGCGGTAAAGGGCCACGGTCGACAAAAACAACAACAGGCCGCCCCTCAATAATAAAAAAGAGCACGCAACGACAAATTAAAGGGGAGCTTCGGCTCCCCTTTGTGCTTCCTGCCTTTCGTGTTTTCCCGCCCGGCCCGCATCAGGGGCGGGCACCGGGAGCGATGCCTGCCCCTGAGGCGATCATCCCTTGCCCAGGTGCTCGCGCAACTCCTCGGTGCTGATTTCCCGCATGCGGAACTTCTGGATCTTGCCGGTCACAGTCATCGGGAACTCCTCGACGAACTTGAAGTAACGCGGCGTCTTGAAGTGTGCGATGCGCTCCTTGCACCAGCTCTGCAACTCCAGCTCATCGGCCGAACGCCCGGGGTGGAACTTGATCCAGGCCACGATCTCCTCGCCATATCGAGTGCAAGGCACCCCCACCACCTGCACATCGGCCACCACCGGGTGGGTGAAGAAGAATTCCTCCAGCTCCCGCGGATAGATGTTCTCGCCACCGCGAATGATCATGTCCTTGTTGCGCCCGGCAATACGCACGTACCCCTGCTCGTCCATCGTCGCCAGGTCGCCGGTGTGCATCCAGCCGGCCGGGTCGATGGATTCGCGGGTGCTTTCGGGGTTGTTCCAGTAGCCGAGCATCACGCTGTAGCCCCGGGTACAGAGCTCGCCGATGGCGCCACGTGGCAACACATTGCCGGCCTCATCGATGATCTTGCTTTCCAGGTGCGGCTGAGTGCGCCCCACGGTGCTCACCCGCAGTTCCAGTTCGTCGGCAGGGCCAGTCTGCAGCGATACCGGGCTGGTCTCGGTCATGCCATAGGCGATCTGCACTTCACTCATGTGCATCTCGCCGATCACCCGGCGCATTACTTCGATCGGACAGGTGGCGCCAGCCATGATCCCGGTGCGCAGGCCCGACAGGTCGAACTCAGCCCGGCGGAGCTGGTCGAGCATGGCGATGAACATGGTCGGTACGCCGTACAGCGCGGTGGCCCGCTCCTGGGCCACCGCTTCAAGGGTCAGCAGCGCATCGAAGGCATCGTTGGGGTAGATCATGGTGGCGCCATGGGTGACACAGCCCAGGTTGCCCATGACCATGCCGAAGCAGTGGTACAACGGCACCGGAATCACCAAGCGATCGGTAGCGGTGAGCCCCAGGCTCTCCCCGACCATGTAGCCGTTGTTGAGAATGTTGTAGTGGCTCAGGGTCGCACCCTTGGGAAAGCCAGTGGTGCCCGAGGTGTACTGGATGTTCACCGGCTGGTCGAAATCCAGGCTGTCCTGGCGAGCCTGCAACTGCTCGGCGCTGGCGCCGGCAGCCAATGCACTCAGTTGCGACCACGGCAGGAACCCCGACGGTGGCTGGGCATCCAGGCTGATGACCCCACGCAGCTCTGGCAACAGTTGGCTGTGCAATTGGCCAATGGACTGTTCGGCCAGTTCCGGCAGCAACCCTTGGAGCATGCCGTGGTAATCGGACGTCTTGAAGGCCCCGGCACAGACCAGCCACTGGCAGCCGGACTGCTTGAGCACGTATTCCAGTTCGGCAGCGCGATAGGCCGGGTTGATGTTCACCAGGATCACGCCGATCTTGGCGCTGGCGAACTGGGCAATGCACCACTGGGCACAGTTGGGAGCCCAGATCCCCAGGCGGTCACCGGTCTTGAGCCCCAGGGCCAGCATGGCCCTGGCATGCAGATCGACCGTCTCGCGCAGTTGCTGCCAGGTGTAGCGCAACTGCTGGTGGCGGACCACCAGCGCCTCGCCCTGGGGATGGGCGGCGACGGTGTTGTCGAAGGCCTGGCCGATGGTCAGCGCCAGCAAGGCGCGGTCTTGCGTACCACGGGTGTAGCTGCGATCCGGCTGGGAACCCGAGTGTTCCATGACGACCCCTATTGTCTTTATTAGTGGGTGTTCAGGAGCCTGGCCGATGGTGCAGGCAAGCCGGACTCCAAGCGAAAGCCTGGTTACTCTGGCGCAAGTTGACGTTTACGTAAAGGGCGATTGACAGCCATCCGGCGCAGGTTTACGTTAACGTAAAGGTGAGAGCCAGGCAGCGCCGCTCTCCGCGTCTCGTTCCTCGATAAAAACAAATTTTGAAGGTGCCCCGCCATGAGTTACCCGACCCTGAACTTCGCCCTCGGTGAAACCATCGACATGCTGCGCCAACAGGTCCAGGCCTTCGTCAAGGCGGAGCTGGCGCCAAGGGCGGCGCAGATCGACGCCGACAACCTGTTCCCAGCCGACATGTGGCGCAAGTTCGGCGACATGGGCCTGCTGGGCATCACCGTACCGGAAGAATACGGCGGTGCCGGCCTGGGTTACCTGGCCCATGTGGTGGCCATGGAAGAAATCAGCCGCGGCTCGGCCTCGGTGGCCCTGTCCTACGGCGCCCACTCCAACCTGTGCGTCAACCAGATCAACCGTAACGGCAACCATGAGCAAAAGAGCAAGTACCTGCCCAAGCTGATCAGCGGCGAGCACATCGGCGCCCTGGCCATGAGCGAACCCAACGCCGGCTCCGACGTGGTGTCGATGAAGCTGCGCGCCGACAAGCGCGGCGACCGCTTCGTACTCAACGGCAGCAAGACCTGGATCACCAACGGCCCCGACGCCAACACCTACGTGATCTACGCCAAGACCGACCTGGAAAAGGGCCCCCACGGCATCACCGCGTTCATCGTCGAGCGCGACTGGAAAGGCTTCAGCCGCAGCAACAAGTTCGACAAGCTGGGCATGCGCGGCTCCAACACCTGCGAGCTGTTCTTCGATGACGTCGAGGTGCCGGAAGAGAACATTCTTGGCGTGCTCAATGGTGGCGTGAAGGTACTGATGAGCGGCCTGGACTACGAGCGCGTGGTGCTCTCCGGCGGCCCGACCGGGATCATGCAGGCCTGCATGGACCTGGTGGTGCCCTACATCCACGACCGCAAGCAATTCGGCCAGAGCATCGGCGAGTTCCAGCTGATCCAGGGCAAGATCGCCGACATGTACACCCAGCTCAACGCCAGCCGTGCCTACCTGTACGCGGTGGCCCAAGCCTGCGAGCGTGGCGAGACCACCCGCAAGGACGCCGCCGGGGTGATCCTCTACTCCGCCGAACGCGCTACCCAGATGGCCCTGGATGCGATCCAGATCCTCGGCGGCAATGGCTACATCAATGAATTCCCGGCCGGACGCCTACTGCGCGACGCCAAGCTCTACGAGATCGGCGCCGGCACCAGCGAGATCCGCCGCATGTTGATCGGTCGCGAACTGTTCAACGAAACCCGCTGAAGCAGCTTCAAGCAGAAAGCTACAAGCAGCAAGACAAACAGCGATGCGCGCTTGCAGCCACAACACTGAACATTCTTGCAGCTTGAAGCTTGAGGCTTGATTCTGCGCGAGGAGTCATGATGATCCTGAAGTCACAGTTGAACACTAAATCACCAGAGTTCGTGCAGAACTGGAGCGCCATGGCGGCCCAGGTCGATGCCCTGCATACCCTGCTGGCCCAGGTCCAGCAAGGCGGCGGCACCAAGGCCCAGGAGCGCCATACCTCCAGGGGCAAGCTGCTGCCCCGCGAGCGGATCAATCGCTTGCTCGATCCCGGTTCGCCGTTCCTCGAGGTCAGCCCACTGGCAGCCTATGAGGTCTATGGCGAGGACGTACCCGCCGCCGGAGTGATCGCCGGCATCGGCCGGGTGGAAGGCGTGGAATGCATGATCGTGGCCAACGACGCCACGGTCAAAGGCGGCTCCTACTACCCGCTGACCGTAAAAAAACACCTGCGCGCGCAAACCATCGCCCTGCAGAATCGCCTGCCCTGCATCTACCTGGTGGACTCCGGCGGCGCCAACCTGCCGCGCCAGGACGAAGTGTTCCCGGATCGCGAGCACTTCGGGCGGATCTTCTTCAACCAGGCCAACATGAGCGCCCAAGGCATCCCGCAGATCGCCGTGGTCATGGGCTCCTGCACCGCCGGCGGCGCCTATGTGCCGGCCATGGCCGACGAAGCGATCATGGTCCGCGAGCAGGCCACCATCTTCCTCGCCGGTCCACCACTGGTGAAGGCCGCCACCGGCGAGGTGGTGAGCGCCGAGGACCTGGGCGGGGCCGATGTGCACTGCAAGGTTTCCGGCGTGGCCGACCACTATGCCGAGAGCGATGAGCACGCCCTGGCCCTGGCTCGGCGCAGCGTGGCCAACCTCAATTGGCACAAGCAGGGCCAGTTGCAGCAACGCACGCCGATCGCCCCGCTGTATGAGCGCGATGAGCTGTATGGCGTGGTACCGGCCGATCCCAAGCAGCCGTTCGATGTGCGCGAAGTCATCGCGCGCCTGGTGGACGGTTCGCTGTTCGATGAATTCAAGGCGCTGTTCGGCACCACCCTGGTGTGTGGCTTTGCCCATCTGCACGGCTACCCGGTGGCGATCCTGGCCAACAACGGCATCCTGTTCGCCGAGGCGGCACAAAAAGGCGCGCATTTCATCGAGCTGGCGTGCCAGCGCGGCATCCCGTTGCTGTTCCTGCAGAACATCACCGGCTTCATGGTGGGCCAGAAGTACGAAGCCGGCGGCATCGCCAAGCACGGTGCCAAGCTGGTGACGGCGGTGGCTTGCGCCCAGGTGCCGAAATTCACCGTGATCATCGGTGGCAGCTTCGGTGCCGGTAACTACGGCATGTGCGGCCGCGCCTACGATCCACGCTTCTTGTGGATGTGGCCCAACGCGCGGATCGGCGTGATGGGCGCCGAGCAGGCCGCCGGCGTGCTGGTCCAGGTCAAGCGCGAGCAGGCAGAACGTAGCGGACAGGGGTTCGACGCGACCCAGGAAGCCCAGATCAAGCAACCGATCCTCGACCAGTACGAGCACCAGGGGCACCCCTACTACTCCAGCGCCCGGCTGTGGGACGACGGCGTCATCGACCCGGCGCAGACCCGCGAGGTGCTGGCCCTGGCGTTGTCCGCGTCCCTCAACGCCCCTATCGAACAGAGCCGTTTCGGCGTGTTCCGCATGTAATCCTGCGCGAGAAGATCATGAGCGACTTCAATACCCTGGAACTGCTGCGCGACCCTCGTGGCTTCGCCACCTTGTGGCTCAGCCGTGAAGAAAAGAACAACGCCTTCAACGCCGAGATGATCCGCGAACTGATCCTGGCCCTGGACCAGGTGCAAGGCGATCCCAACCTGCGCTTCCTGCTGCTGCGCGGCCGTGGCCGGCATTTCAGCGCCGGCGCCGACCTGGCCTGGATGCAGCAGTCGGCCGAACTGGACTACAACACCAACCTCGACGACGCCCGGGAACTGGCGGAGTTGATGTACAACCTGGCCAAGCTGAAGATCCCGACCCTGGCCGTGGTACAAGGCGCGGCCTTCGGCGGCGCCCTGGGCCTGATCAGCTGCTGCGACATGGCCATTGCCAGTGACGACGCACAATTCTGTTTGTCGGAAGTGCGCATCGGCCTGGCCCCGGCGGTGATCAGCCCGTTCGTGGTCCAGGCCATCGGCGAACGCGCCGCCCGGCGCTATGCCTTGACCGCCGAGCGCTTCGACGGCCCGCGTGCGCGGGACATCGGCCTGCTGGCCGAGAGCTACCCGGCGGCAGAGCTGGAACAGCACGTCACCCGCTGGATCGACAACCTGCTGCTCAACAGCCCCCAGGCCATGCGTGCCAGCAAGGACCTGTTGCGTGAAGTGGGCAACGGCGCCCTGACCACCGCCCTGCGCCGCTACTGCGAGAACGCCATCGCGCGGATCCGCGTCAGCCCCGAAGGACAGGAAGGCCTGCGGGCGTTCCTGGAGAAACGCCCGCCCAGCTGGCAGGCCGAGACCACGACCAAGGAGTCCCGCTGATGAGCGCGCCGATCCTAGATACCCTACTGGTGGCCAACCGTGGCGAGATCGCCTGCCGCGTGATGCGCACCGCCAAGGCCCTGGGCCTGACCACCGTGGCCGTGCACAGCGCCACCGACCGCGATGCCCGGCACAGCCGTGAAGCGGATATCCGCGTGGACCTGGGCGGCAGCAAGGCCAGCGAAAGCTACCTGCAGATCGACAAGCTGATCGCCGCCGCCAAGGCCAGCGGCGCCCAGGCCATCCACCCCGGTTATGGCTTTCTTTCCGAGAACGCCGGTTTCGCCCGGGCCATCGAGGCCGCCGGGCTGATCTTCCTCGGCCCACCGGCTTCGGCCATCGACGCCATGGGCAGCAAGTCGGCGGCCAAGGCCCTGATGGAAACCGCCGGCGTACCGTTGGTGCCGGGCTACCACGGCGAGGCCCAAGACCTGGAGACCTTCCGCAACGCCGCCGAGCGCATTGGTTATCCGGTGTTGCTCAAGGCCACCGCCGGTGGCGGTGGCAAGGGCATGAAGGTGGTGGAAGACGTCAGCCAACTGGCCGAAGCCCTGGCCTCGGCCCAGCGTGAAGCACAGTCGTCGTTCGGCGATTCGCGGATGCTGGTGGAGAAATACCTGCTCAAGCCCCGCCATGTGGAGATCCAGGTCTTTGCCGACCAGCACGGCAACTGCCTGTACCTCAACGAGCGCGACTGCTCGATCCAGCGTCGCCACCAGAAAGTGGTGGAAGAAGCACCGGCCCCAGGCTTGAGCGCTGAACTGCGCAAGGCCATGGGCGAAGCTGCGGTACGCGCGGCCCAGGCCATCGGCTATGTCGGGGCCGGTACCGTGGAATTCCTGCTCGACGCCCGTGGCGAATTCTTCTTCATGGAAATGAACACCCGCCTGCAGGTGGAGCACCCGGTCACCGAAGCCATCACCGGCCTGGACCTGGTGGCCTGGCAGATCCGTGTGGCCCGTGGCGAAGCCCTGCCCATGACCCAGGAACAAGTGCCGTTGCTGGGCCATGCCATCGAAGTACGCCTGTACGCCGAGGACCCGGGCAACGACTTCCTGCCGGCCACCGGCCGCCTGGAGCTCTATCGCGAGTCCGCCAGCGGCCCTGGCCGGCGCGTGGACAGCGGCGTCGAGGAAGGCGACAGCGTATCGCCGTTCTACGATCCCATGCTGGGCAAGCTGATCGCCTGGGGCGAGGACCGTGAACAGGCCCGTCTGCGCCTGCTGAGCATGCTCGACGAGTTCGCCATCGGCGGCCTGAAGACCAACCTGGCGTTCCTGCGCCGGATCATCGCCCACCCGGCCTTCGCCGAGGCCCAACTGGACACCGGCTTCATTCCGCGTCACCAGGAACACCTGCTGCCGGCAGCCCGCGAGCTGGGCGAGGACTTCTGGCAAGCGGCGGCGCAAGCCTTCAGCCAGGGCCTTTCGCAGCGCGAGCGCCAGGACGATCCGCACTCGCCCTGGGCGGCGCTCGATGGCTGGCGCAGCGGCCTGCCGGCACAGATTGCCCTGCACTTGAGTGCCGATGGACAGGACCGGGCCATCAGCCTGGGCGCCCCTGGCAGCAACTACAAGTTGCAGGGCGAACGCCTGCTGGTGGAGCAACAAGGCGTACGCCGTGAGCACCGGGCCATCCGTCGTGGCGACACCCTGTACCTGCACTGGCAGGGCGACATGCACAGTGTTGCCGCCTACGACCCGATCGCTGCGGTCGATGCCAGCCACAGCCAGCACGGTGGCCTCACGGCCCCCATGAACGGCAGCATCGTCCGAATCCTGGTGGAGGCCGGGCAACAGGTCGAAGCCGGCGCGCAACTAGTGGTACTCGAGGCCATGAAGATGGAACACAGCATCCGCGCGCCCCATGCCGGGATCGTCAAGGCGCTGTATTGCCAGGAAGGCGAGATGGTCAGCGAAGGCAGTGCGCTGGTGGAGCTGGAACAGCCAGCCTGATGACAAACACCCGCCGCCAGGCGGGTTGTGGCCTTAGCGCACGCAACATGATCGATCGATGCACCCTTGGCTGGCGATCAGCCAGGGGGCGCATCGCGGCCGTCAGAGTGGAAACAGGTTGTCCACGATAAAGTCCACGAACACCCGGATCTTCGGTGACAGGTGGCGGCTGGACGGCCACAGTACATGGAACACCATTTCTTCCTGGATATGACCCTCCAGCACCGTGACCAGGCGGCCTTGCTGCAACTGCGCCCGCACGGCGATTTCAGGCACGCAGGCCAGCCCCAGGCCCTGCTCGGCAAAACACAACTGCGGATCCAGGCTGTTGCTCACCATGCTGGCTGGCAGCTCGAGAGCGGGCATATGGGCCGGACGACCCAGGGGCCAGGCATCCAGCTTGCCGGTACTGGGGAACCGATAGAGCAGGCAGGCATGGTGCATCAGGTCTTGGGGCTCGAGTGGAATACCCGCCTGCTGGAAATACCCTGGCGCCCCCACGACGACCCTGCGACAGGCTCCCAGGCGCCGGGCAATCAAGCGCGAGTCACTGGGTGTACCCGTACGGATGACGGCATCGAAGCCTTCCTCGATGACATCCACCAGCCGATCCGAGCAGTCGATGTCCAGCTCGATATCCGGATAGCACCGCTTGAACTGCGCAAGCTTGGGCATGAACAGCGTCCCGACCGAGGGCAGGCTGATGCGCAGCCTGCCGCGAGGCGCTTCGCGGGTCTGCATCAACTCGGCTTCGGCGGATTCCACCTCGGCCAGGATACGGCGACAGCGCTCCAGGAATAGCGTGCCCTCCGGCGTCAGGCTGACCGTACGGGTGGATCGGTGGAACAACCGCACCCCAAGCCGCTCCTCCAGTCGGGCAATGGCCTTGCTGACCGCCGAGGCCGAGATGCCCAACTGCCGCCCCGCGGCCGTAAAGCTACGGGATACGCTGACCCGGACGAACATATCGAGAGAACCCAGGTTCTCCATATTGCACCGCCTTATTGATGACTCAAACATCACAAATGTTTTTAACTTTATCTTATTTTTCTTTTATTCCTAGGCTTGCAGCATAGGGCTGGCGTGCTCGATGAAGAGCCGTACCTACTTTGAATTCAGGAACGGATGGATGAATCAGATGACTGCATCTGCATTGCACGAGGGCAGCGAGCGGCTGCCGATGGGGGGACTGCTGGCCTTGGCAATGGCAGCTTTCATTACCCTGTTGACCGAAATCATGCCGGCCGGCTTGCTGTCTTCTATCGCACAAGGGCTGGCAGTATCCGAAGGCCTGGCCGGCCAGTTCATCACGGCCTACGCCGTGGGGGCCCTGGTGGCGGCCATTCCGATCACCTACCTGACCCAGGGCATGCGACGGCGGCCTTTGCTGTTGGTGGCGATCGGTGGCTTCGCCCTGGTCAACCTGGTGACGGCGCTGTCCGGCCACTACGGCATTTCACTGGTGGCACGCTTTATCGCGGGGGTGTTCGGCGGCATCGTCTGGTCGTTGCTGGCCGGTTATGCCGTGCGCATGTCACCGGCACGCTTCAGCGGCCGGGCGATCGCGATTTCGGGGGCCGGCGCAACCCTTGCACTGGTATTGGGCGTGCCATTGGGCGCACTGCTGGGTCGGGCCATCGGTTGGCAGGGTGCCTTCGGCCTGATGAGCGGGTTGGCCGTGCTCCTCATCGCCTGGGTACTGGCCGCCGTGCCGGACTTCCCGGGACAGGATCACCCACAGCGCCAGTCCCTGGCTGGCGTCTTCATGAAAACCGGTATCCGCTCGGTGCTGTTCGTGGTGCTCAGCTTCGTGGTGGCCCACAACATTCTGTACATCTATATCGAGCCGCTCCTGCAATCTTCGGGCTTGTCCGCGAAGGTGGACGTCATCTTGTTTGTCTTCGGCTCGGGCTCCATCGTCGGCCTATGGATCGTCGGGGTCATGGTCGACCGCCGGCTGGCACGCCTGTCCATCGCCAGCATCAGCCTGTTTGCCGTGGCTGCCCTGATACTCGGCCTGTGGGGCGACAGCCCGGCCATGGTTTATTTGTCCGTTGTGCTGTGGGGAGGCGCCGTCGGAGGCTTCGCGACGATCACGCAAACCGCATTGTCACGCTTTGCCGGCAATTCGGTGGACGTGGCCCAGTCCATGTACACGACCGGCTGGAACATCGCAGTGGCTACGGGCGGGATCGTTGGCGGCCTCTTGCTGGATCGCACGGGCCCCGCGTCCTTCGCCTGGGTGACGATTGGCATCCTGGTCACTTCTTTGCTGGGCACGGTCCTGGCCATGAACAGGGCCTTGGCACGCCAGGCTCGATAGAAGGTCCTCCAGCGGCCTAGCCCGGAATGCAAAAAGCCCCTGCCTGAAACCAGGAAGGGGCTTTGCCGATTGATGGCGACTGCGTCTTCAGAACTTCGCGGTCGCTTGTACGACGACGCCAATGACCCGGCATTCGTCGCTGTAGAGCATCTTCGGGTAAGTGGGATTCAAAGGCACCAGGTAACGCTGGCTACCTTCCTGCACCAGCTTGCGAAAGATCGCCTCGCAACTGCCGGGGCACTGCACGACCACCAGTTTGCCCGGCTCGGCCGCAATGGCCGGATCGACCAGGATCAACATATCCTGGCTGATGCTCAGGCCACTGGGGGCGATCATCGCGTCACCGACCACCACCAGCCAGAACGCCGCGCCCTGGGACTGGTAATCGGTCAACTCGTAACGCTCCGGCACATAGGACGGCTGGCCATCCTCGCGGACTTCACCGGCATTGCGCCAATCGCTGACGGGATAACGGAAGTACGGGTTGTACTTGTGCAACAGCGAAGGCTGGTCCTCCAGGGGCTCGCCATCGTCGCCGACCATGGGTTTCTCACGAACCACCAGCACCACTTCCAGGAACCCCATGCCGATCTCTTCCAGCACTCGGTTCATGTCCTCGATCTTGGGCTGGCGCCGCTTGCTCAGCCAATGGCCGATGCCGCCTTGGGACATGCCCAGGCGCTCGGCGAGCTTTTCCTGCGTGACCTTGCGGCCTTTCATGTTGGCCTTGACCAACTCGATCCATTTATCCATGGCCGGAACAATACGTTGTGTATTTCCCGCCTCAACACACAAGTTGTAGTATTTGAAATGGCGTCACAATTACAATACGTATTAACCTACGCCTGCCCCCCTCTTTCCTTTCATCCAGACAAGGCAGAATTCATGAACACAAGCAGCAAGGACGTGCCGGAACTCGAGACAGAGGCCACATTAAGTTCGCTCAAGGGCAGCCACGCCGCGCGGCGAGCGATGGACTACTACCTCAACCCAACCCCAGGCGAAGGGGAAAAGGAGGAAAAATTCTTCGAGATCAGGAGCAACCTCAGCAGCGAGGAAGCCATGATCCATGCATCCGACCTGCTACGTTGCGCGGCCGCTACCGCCTATGACGCAGCCAGCGGCCTGCGCGGCCCCAATCGTGACCTGGCGTTCTCGGTGGTGCATATGATCGACCTGGCCAAGGCCCTGGTGGACAAGTCCCTGGAAGGCCAGCGGTCGTGAGTCGAATTGACGTGCATGCCCCAGCTGGCAAGCGCCAGGAACGGGGAAATCAGGAATGGGAAAAAAAATTTCCAACAGGCAGGGAAAAACATTTGACTTGCAAATGATAATGATTATTATTGCAAGCAACTGATCGCGAGATCGGTCGATAGCCCAAAGGACCTTAGGTCGGACCTTTGGATTATCTCCTCATCAGGCTAATCACGGTTTTTGACCCGGCTTTTTGCCGGGTCTTTTTTTTGGCCAGTTTTTCTGGCTTGGCTTCAGGCTAATGAAGACTGGGTACTGCTAAAAATAATGGCGGCGATGATAGCAAAAGAATGTCCTTTTGCAAGAGAACGCCTGTCGTAAACCGCTCTGGAATCTCAATGTAGCGCTTGAGAATCAATCGCATACACACTAAGCTTCACGAGCGTCAAGGACGACGCCCCCTTCTTTTACCCCCTCCGATGTGTAGAGTAACGGTCACAACAATCCTGTACAGGAACCAACCATGACCGTGGGCAATCACTCTTCTTTCCATATCAGCGCTGATTTCGACAGCGGCAACATCGACGTACTGGACACCAGCAACCCACTGCAGGTGCAACTGGCCATCCGCCCGGATACCCAGAGCCCGCATTTCCAGTGGTTTCACTTCAAGGCCAGCGGCCTGCATGTCGGCCAGGAGCACTGGTTTCGCCTGACCAATGCCAGCCAGTCGTCCTATGGCAAAGCCTGGACCGGCTATCAGGCCGTTGCCTCCTATGACCACGTGAACTGGTTTCGCATCCCCACGATCTTCGAAGGTGACGCCCTGCGCTTCAATCTCGAGGCCACCCAGACCCACGCCTGGTTCGCCTACTTCGAGCCCTACAGCCGCGGTCGCCACGACTGGCTGATCGAGCAAGCGATGAACAAGGCCGGCACCGAGCTGCTGGCGGTGGGCAAGAGCGTCGAAGGCCGGGACATCCAATTGCTGCGCAAGGGCACGGGCGCCCCTGGTCAGCGCAAGATCTGGATCATTGCCCAGCAGCATCCCGGCGAGCACATGGCCGAATGGTTCATGGAAGGCGTGATCGAGCGCCTGCAGCGTCACGATGACCAGGAACTCAATGCCCTGCTGGCCAAGGCCGATCTGTACCTGGTGCCGAACATGAACCCGGACGGCGCCTTCCACGGCAACCTGCGTACCAATGCCAAGGGCCAGGACCTCAACCGCGCCTGGCAGAGCGCCAGCCAGGAACTCAGCCCGGAAGTCCTGTTCGTCCAGCAACAGATGGAACAGTACGGTGTCGACCTGTTCCTCGATGTTCACGGCGACGAGGAGATCCCCCACGTGTTCACCGCTGGCTGCGAGGGCAACCCAGGCTATACCCCGCACCAGGCCAAGCTGGAAGAACACTTCCGCAGTCATCTCAAGCGCCAGACCCGGGATTTCCAGACCACCCACGGCTACACCCGCGACAATCCCGGCCAAGCCAACATGACCCTGGCCTGCAATGCCGTGGGAGAGAAGTACGGCTGCCTGGCACTGACCCTGGAGATGCCGTTCAAGGACCACGACGATGCTCCCAATCCGCTCACGGGCTGGTCGGGCAAGCGCTCCATGCAACTGGGCAAGGACGTCCTGAGTACCCTGGCCGACCTGGCCGATAGCCTGCGCTGATGCCGGACGACGACTGCGCGATCCCTTCGCGCAGTCGTGCCAATCTCAAGCCACCGGTATGCGCAAACAGTCGTCCGGCCCCAGCAGCCGACCATCGGCGGAGCGCAACTCCAGGGCTCGCAGCGGTTGCCGGGTCTGGCGATCGACCAGGCGCGAATGCGCCTCCCCCTCCTCGTAGAAGAATGCCTCGCCCCATTGGCGCAAGCCAATGATCAGCGGGAACAGCCCCCTGCCCTTGTCCGTCAGCACGTACTCCTGGTAAGCGCTGCCATCGGAGGCTGGTATCACCTCCAGCACGCCATGCTCCACCAGGGTCCGCAAACGCGCGGAGAGGATGTTCTTGGCCATGCCGAGGTTGCGCTGGAATTCGCCAAAACGACGAATGCCGTCAAAGGCATCACGCACGATCAGCAAGGACCACCAGTCGCCAATGGCATCCAGGGAACGGGCCACCGGACATTCGGCGTCTGGCAGGCGGGTGCGTTTAACCATGGTGCAGGTGCTCCGATTGCGCTGGAAAGTGGTTGCAATATAAAACCATGATCACTACCGTACAACTGGTTTCATAATGAAACCCATACGGAGTGCGTCATGTCACATCCACCAGCAACGCCCCTGCTCTCGCCCAAGATCGTCCTGCTGTTCGCCACGGCC